>WNGA01005954.1_pt1 | contig 20374 bp, 19 predicted proteins | sample 5400061 | NCBI WGS metagenome assembly WNGA01 (sample SAMN13153366, study PRJNA577476) | soil metagenome | isolation source: 100 cm soil or saprolite under grassland replicate 2 | place: USA:California | collected 2016-06-15
TGCAGCTCGGTGGTGGGCGGCTTCGGCGAGACGTTCCCCGCGCACCACCTGATGCGGGAGAACGTCAGCAACGGCCATATCGACCCGGGCTGGTTCCCCAATACCAGCGGCAACAACCTCGGCCCGCGCTCGCTGGGCACCGACGGTGTCAAGCTCGGCGTCGGCGGCGACTTCCTGTACGTGAACAACAAGCCCCAGCAGGGCTTCACGCAGTTCGGCTAGGACGAGGGTGTGGTGGACTCAACCGTCGAGGAGGCCAGGCGGGGTCGCGTCTCCAGCGACCTCGCCTGGCTGGTCGACCTGCTGTGGGGGCCGGCCGTCGAGGCGGGCGTGGCACGGGTGCGCACCGACGGGACCGTGCCCGAGGGGTATGTCGCGGTGGAGCGCTTCGCGGTCGTGCCGAGCGTGGCACGGCCGCGTTTCCTGGTCCCGCTGGCATCCCGGCGGGTAGCGTGGGCGTCGACCAGCCGCTACAACGCGCTGCGGCCCGCTCGGGTGCGGGCGCTGCGCGCGACGGTCGGCGCGGGCATGCGTCTGGGCGTCGGCCAGCTCGCGCTCCGCGACCGCCTGGTCGTCTGCGTCGCCCGTGGCACGGGCCCGCGGCCGCTCGAGGAACTGTTGATCAGCGAGCATCTGCGCCAGGCGCTCGGCGTCAGCGAGCTGCTCATGGGCATCGGCGTCAGCGAGCCGCACCCTAACCGCAAGCCCACCCTGCAGCTCTTCGACCCGACCGGCCAGCCGCTCGGCTACGTCAAGGTGGGCTGGAGCGAGCTGACCAGGCAGCTCGTGCAGAACGAGGCGGCCGCGCTGCGCACCTGCGTGGCGCACCCATTGCCCGACCTCGAGGTCCCACGCCTACTAGGGTCCGGCCGCTGGAACGGTCTCGAGCTGGCGATCACCAGCCCGCTGCCGGTCGGGGTGCGGCGCCACCGCCCGCTGCTGCGGCCTCCGCCGGTGGCGGTCAGCTACCAGGTCGCCGCCGCGGGCGGCACCCGTGTGCTACCCTTGGCCGCCAGTCCCTACTGGTCGGAGGTGCGCCGGCGGGTCCGGACGGCTGCGGGCGCCGAGGGCGGCGCGCTCGCCGCGACGCTCGAGCGCTACCTCGGATTCCTGGAGCGGCGCTGTGGCGCCGCGCGCCTGGCCTTTGGCCGTTGGCACGGCGACTGGGTGCCGTGGAACCTGGCCTGGCAGGCGGGGCGCCTGCACGCATGGGACTGGGAGCACTCCGGCGATGACGCCCCGCTCGGGTTCGACCTGCTGCACTGGCAGTTCCAGGTCGCCTTCGTGACGCAGCGGCGCACCGCGGCCGAGGCCGCGGCCCGCTGCGCCGCCCTGGCGCTGCCGCGGCTCGTCGAGCTCGGCGTGCCGCAGCCCGCCGCCGGCGACCTGCCGTCGCTGTACCTGCTCGAGATGTACCTTCGGGGCCACCGGATGAAGGCGGCCGGCGGCGGCTGGAATCCACGCTTCCACCCGTCCATGCTGCAAGTGCTGGCGGACTGGATGGCATAGGCGCGGATACGTGGAAGGAGGAAAAGGAATGCACCGCGCGCCGCTTCCTCGTCGTCGTGCGTGACGATAGGATGCCGACGGTGAGCGTCGTCATCCCCACCCGTGACCGGCCCGAGCTGGTGCGCCGCGCCGTCCAGCGGGTCCTCGACCAGCGCTACCCGGGCGAGATCGAATGCCTGGTCGTCTTCGACCAGAGCGAGCCGGCGAAGCTGCCGGTCAAGCTGGCCTCCGGACGCCGGCTGGTGACCATCGGCAACGCGCGAACCCCAGGCCTGGCCGGGGCGCGCAATACCGGCGTGCTCGCGTCAACCGGCGAGCTGGTCGCCTTCTGCGACGACGACGACGAGTGGCTCGCGGGCAAGCTGGCCGCGCAGGTCGGGGTCCTCCGCGACCACCCGGAGGCCGGTGTGGTCGCCTGCGGCATCTTCGTCCACTACGGCGACCGCGTGATCGAGCGCCTGCCGCCTCCGGGCCCCGTCCCCCTCGAACGGTTCCTGCGCAACCGCACGATGGAGATCAACCCGTGCACCATCCTGGTGCGGCGCGACGCCCTGCTCGGCCCCGTCGGGCTGGTCGACGAGGAGCTGCCCGGCAGCTACTACGAGGACTACGAGTGGCTGCTGCGGGCGGCGCGCATCGGGCCGATCCTGACCGTGCCCGAGCCGATGGTGCGGATCCACTGGCACGCCACCTCGTTTTTCGCCGAGCGCTGGAGGACCATCATCAGCGCGATCGACTACCTGGTCGACAAGCACCCCGAGCTGCAAGGCGACCCCGCCGGGATGGCCAGGCTGGAAGGCCAGCTCGCCTTCGCCCACGCTGCGCTCGGCCAGCGCGGAGTCGCCAGGAGCTGGGCGGCGCGGGCGCTGCGGCACAACTGGCGCGAACGGCGCGGCTACGTGGCCCTGGCCGTGAGCGCGCGGCTGCTGCGCGCCGAGACCGTGATGCGGCTCGCCAACTCGCTGGGGAGAGGGGTGTAGCGCGTGCGACCACTCCCCCGCTGGCCCCTACTGGCCCTGTACCTGGGCTTTCCGGTGTGGTGGCTGCTCGGGCTCGGGGCGTTCATCTGGCCGGTCCTGGCAGTGCCGATGCTGGGTGCGCTGGTGTTGCGGGGCCGCATCCGCTTCCCGGTCGGCTTCGGGCTGTGGTTCGGGTTCCTCGTGTGGATGCTGGGCTCCGCCATCGAGCTGGACTCGGGCGCAAGGGTGCTCGGCTGGGCCTACCGTGCGTCGCTGTACCTGTCGGCCACCGTGGTCTTCCTGTACGTCTACAACGCCTCCCGCGATCGGCTGCCGCCCCGCACGATCTCCTTCGTGCTGACGGGGTTCTGGGCCTTCGTGGTGATCGGCGGCTACCTCGGGCTGGCCCTCCCGCACGGCTCCTTCGCCACCGTCGTGGAGCACGTCATGCCGCGGGACCTGCTGGCCAACGACTTCGTCCAGGCGATGGTGCACCCGGCGTTCGCGCAGACCGCCGGCGCCAGCCTGGGCGTGGCGCCGCGGCCGCAGGCGCCCTTCACCTACACCAACGAGTGGGGCGGGAACTTCGCCCTGCTGGTGCCGATGGTGCTGACCGCGATCAGTCTCGGCGCCGGCCTGGTCTACGCGGCGCTGCGCTACGCCATCCGCGGCCGCGTCAAGGCGATGATCGGCATCACCGTGGTGGTGGCGGTCGCCGGCGCGGTGTTCGCGGTGCTGCCCGTCAAGCAGCTCCTGGAGCAGCGGCTCACCAGCAGCTCCACCAACCAGACCCGCGCCTCCCTGTACGCTGAGGCGCGCGACCGGGTGGCCTCCTCGCCGCTGCTCGGCTACGGCGCGCCCAGGCCCTCGGAGGCCGGGGGCAGCGGCCCCGCCGTGGGCACGCAGGGCCAGTTCTGGATGGTGCTGTTCTCCCACGGGATCCCCGGCGCGGCCCTGTTCGTGGGCTTCTACGTGTGGGCGGTGTGGCGCACCCGCCGGGCGCTGACGCCGCCGTGGTTCTGGGCCCACGTGACCGTGGTGATCGGCCTCCTGCAGCTCCCGATCTACGGTATGCTGCCGGCCCAGCTCTCCACCGTGATGCTGGCCGCCGCCATGGCCCTGCGCGAGGAGGAGGCCCTGGCCCGGCGCCGAGCACCGGCGCGCGGCCGCTCCACCGCCCCTTCGACCGTCGAGACACAGCCCGCATGACGCAACGCGAACGCGCCGCCACCCGCACCGTCGGGACGAAGCCTGCATGAGGGGCAGGGGCGGCGGAAGAGCCGGTCGGAGCCGGACAGTCGCCCGGCAGCCGGGGGCGCAACCATCCCACGGCGACGTCAGCTCGCTCGCCCGCGGCGGGGTCCTCAACATAGTCGCGACTGCGGTGGCGGCGGTGCTCGGCTTCGTGCTCGTCGTGGTGGTGACGCGCGGTCTCGGCGCCCATGGCGCCGGCGCCTTCTTCGAGGTCGTCGGCGTCTTCACCATCCTCGCCAACAGCGCCGAACTCGGCGCCGACACCGGGCTGGTGCGCGCGATCGCCCGCAGCCGGGCGCTGGGTGCGGTCGGCGAGCTCCGACGCCTCGCCCGCGTGGCATTGCTACCGGTGCTGGCGGGCGGGATCCTGTTCGCGGTTGCGACGTGGCTGGCGGCGCCATGGCTGGCGAATACCTTCTTGCGGGGGGTTGACCAGACCAGGGGCGTCGTGGATATCCGGCTCCTAGTCGCCTTCCTGCCCCTTACTGCCGTGACGCTCGTGGCGCTCGCAGGCACCCGGGGCTTCGCCACGATGTTGCCCTATGCTCTCGTCGAGAGCATCGGCAAGCCGCTCGGCCGGGTAGTGCTGGTCGGGCTGGTGCTGCTCGTGGGCCTCGGCGGCACGGCCGCCCTGGTGGCCTGGGCAGTCCCGAATGCGCTCGGCTGCGTGGCCGCCCTGCTGATCCTCGCACGGCTGGTGCGCACGTCGGAACGCGCGGATCGACTCGCCGCACGCGACGTCCGGCCCACCCGAGGGCTCGTCGCCGAGTTCTGGCGCTTTTCAGCCCCACGCGGACTGGCAGGCGCCTTTCAGGTCACCGTCGTCTGGCTCAACATTCTCCTGGTCGGTGCGCTGGACTCGACCAGAGACGCCGGCATCTACGCAGCGGTCAGCAAGCTCGTGCAGGTCGGGGTGTTCGCCACCGAGGCCGTCCGGATTGCGATCGCGCCGCAGATCTCCGCGCTGCTGGCGCGGCACGCGCGGCCCCGGGCGCAGGTCCTGTACCAGGTCGGGACTTGGTGGCTCGTGGGCCTGTGCTGGCCGCTGTACCTGAGCCTATTGGCATTCGGTCCAGTCGTGCTGCGGGTGTTCGGGCCTGAGTTCGTCAAGGGCTCCACCGCACTGGCGATCCTCTCGATCGCCATGCTGGTGAACCTCGGCACGGGCAACGTCACCACCATACTTCTGATGGGCGGCAAGAGCTCCTGGAACCTGCTCAACACCTTGCTCTCGCTGGCTCTGAACGTCGGGCTAAACCTGCTGCTGATACCGCGGATGGGCATAACCGGCGCCGCGATCGCCTGGACAGCGAGCATCTTGTTCGAGAACATCGTGGCCACCATCCAGGTCTGGCTGCTGCTGCGGCTGCAGCCGTTCGGTCGGGGCTGGTTCGTCGCCGCACTCCAGTCGGTCCTCTGGCTCGGCGGCCTCGGGTTGGCGGCCCGCGCCTTGTTTGGCCAAACCATAGCTGGCCTGGTGGCCTACGCCGCCCTGGCCATCCCGGGCTATCTTGTCCTGCTGTGGCGGTCGCGCGCGACGCTTGAGTTGGGCGCACTCAGCGAGGCGATCCGGCTCCGCGCCCGTGCAGCCGGCGCGACGACCAAGTTGGAGGAGCCAGCAACATGACGAGCACCACGCGGACGGCACCATCCGGACAGACGGCGCCGGGCGGGTCCGGGTTGGAGCGTCCGCTGCGCGAGGGCGCCAAGCGGACGCTGCGGGCATGGGGCGAGCTCACCGCGAGCCTGCGATGCCTGCCGAGCTTCATGATCATCGGCGCCAAGCGCGGCGGCACCACCTCGCTCTACAAATACTTGCTGCAGCATCCGAAGATCGAGCCGCTGTTCCCGGCGCGCCAGAACATCAAGGGCACGCACTTCTTCGACAGCGAATTCCACCGCGGGGTCCGCTGGTACCGCTCGCATTTTCCCACCGGAGCCTACAGCGCCCTGCGCTCCCGTGGCGACGTCCCCGCGCTGGCGGGTGAGGGCAGCCCGTACTACCTGTTCCACCCGCTCGCCGCCGAGCGGGCCGCCGAGGTCGCGCCCGACGCCAAGCTCATCGCGTTGCTGCGCGACCCGGTCGAGCGCGCCTACTCCCACTACAAGGAGCGGCTACGGCACAGCTCGGAGGAACTCAGCTTCGAGCAGGCGCTCGACGCCGAGCCGGCACGTCTGGCCGGCGAGGAGGAGCGGCTGCGCCGCGAGCCAGGCTACTACAGCTACGAGCACGAGCACCGATCCTACGTCGCCCAGGGCCGCTACTTGGACATGCTGCCGCGTTGGCTGGACCGCTATCCGTCCGAGCGCGTGCTGATTCTTCCGAGCGAAGACTTGTACGCCGACCCGCAGGCCACCGTCGACCGGATCTTCGCGTTCCTGGGGTTACCACCGTTCGCGCTGCGTGACGTGACCAGGCACAACTACGTCCCGACCGGGAGCATGCGCCAGCAGACGAGGCATCATCTGCAACGCCTGTTCGCCGAGCACAACCGCGAGCTTGCCCGCTACCTAGGCATGCCGCTCCCCTGGGCGTGAGCACACAGCGCCTGTCGCGGCCGATCGTGGTGCTCGTGGTCGTGATGGCGGTGCTGGCCGGCACGTTGGGAACGGTCACCGGCCTGCGGGCGTTCTTCGCGGCCCACGAGCCCGGCCCGTTGGTCGGCCCGGACTCAGGCGCCTGGCTCGGCGCCTGGGTGAGCAGCCGTGAGGGCTACTCCACGGCCAAGCGGCAGGCCGCCATCCTGGATCTGGAGGCGAGCGTCGGCCGCAAGCTCGCCATCGATCACGACTACGTCGGCTGGGGCGATCCGCTCGGCTGGCAGCCCGCCTGGGACCTGCGGAACGGCCGCATGCCGTTGATCTCGTTCGGCAGCCAGGGCGACGTCCGCGAGGTGGCCCAGGGCCGGCACGACGTCTACCTCCGGGGACTCGCCGCCCAGGTGCGGGCCCTCGGCAAGCCGGTGTTCCTGCGTTACGCCTACGAGATGGACGGGGTCTCCAACGTCGGCTGGGTGCACTCGGGGCGGGACTACGTGGCGGCCTGGCGTCACGTGCACAGGCTCTTCGACGGCCTCCCGGTGACGTGGGTCTGGTCGCCGAACGCCAGCGCCTTCGGCGACCCCTCCAGGGACGTCGCCCAGTACTGGCCGGGCGACGACTACGTCGACTGGATCGCCGCGGACGGCTACAACTGGTACGGGTGCAGGGGCCGCAAGGACTGGAAGGAGTTCGGAGACATCTTCCGCGCTTTCTACCACTGGGGCAGCGCCCGTCAGAAGCCGCTGATGATCGCCGAAGCCGGCTCGACCGAGGATCCGGCGGATCCGGGCCGCAAAGCGGCCTGGCTCGACCGTGCCCGCGCCGCCTTGAAGGACATGCCGGACGTCAAGGCGGTGGTCTGGTTCGACTCCGCCAAGGACTGTGGAACCTGGTGGCTGGACTCGACCTCGCATGCCTTCGCCGCGTTCCAGCGCTTCGCGCGGGACGCGTGGTTGACGCCGCCCACCCTCAGTGAGAGGCGCCGCCTCCCGAGTCGCCCACGCCGCCTTGGTCGGATGGGAAGCCCAGTCCGCTTTGCCGGAGGATCTCCGCCTGTGTACTTCGCGCCGCGCGAATCCGGGGCCGCAGCGACGGTCGAGAGGTTACAGCCGGGCGAACGATGGCGGGAATGTGGCGCACGGCGAACGTCTCTGTGAAGTCGGCGTTTCCGGCGGAGGAATCTCTGGCCAATTACTGAGCAACGGATGATGCCAGGGGGGCGTAGTCTGACTGCGACCCTGGCGGCACGGCGGTGGGGATGATGCGATGGCTTCCGTCCTTGTTCGAGCGCGCAACCGCGCCCGGGCGGTGGTGCGCCGTCTCGTCTTCCGGGCAGAGCCGGTGGCAACGCGGGCCGGCCAGCGTTGCCTGTACGCGATTCCGCTCTCGGTGCGGCACAAGGCATCCAGAACTGTGCTACGCGTGCCGTGGGAGATCCAAGTGCCGATCGACAGCCTCCTGCTGGGCGGACAGAACGGCTGGACCGCACGGCAGTTCGCAGAGCGCACCGGCGATCTGCTGTGGCCGTCCACCCGGGTGGTGGACGGCCCGCATCTGACCCTGCTTCGCCTCGCCCAACAGCGTGGCGCCGCGCTCCGGGACGAGGAGATCCTGGCAAGCCCATACGGGAAGTTCGGACTGCGCTGCATCCAGCTAAACGGACGGTTCTTTTGGGCAACTGACCCGGCTGGCGTGGTCGGCGTGGCCCGTTCGTTCGTCGCGCGTTTCCAAGGGGCCCAGCCGCAGGTGCGCATGGCCAACCAGAGCGGCCCAGACGATCAGGTCCTCGTTGCCCAGGTGCAGGGATCGGACTGCTACCAGGTGCTCGACGGGCATCACCGGGTGGCGATCGCGATCGCGCGCGGCGAGTCCAGCATGCGGGTGGCACTGCGGTGGACCCCGGTCACCACGCCGCTACAGGACCTGCTGCGCCGCATGAGCTGGCTCGAGGGCACTCGCGCCCTCTACCAGCCGTTAGACGCGCCCGAGCTGCGGCGCGGCTGGGTCACGGTGCGACGCTGCACCGATCGGTTGGGCAAGATGCGGGCCTTCCTGGCGCAGCGACGGCTGCTCCCGCCGGTGACCATGAGCTACTTGGATGTCGCGAGCTGCTATGGCTGGTTCGTCGGACAGATGCGAGACCTCGGCTACGCAGCCAACGGCATGGAGCGCGACCCGCTTGCTTTGCCGCTTGGCGAGGCCGCCTGCGGCCTCGATCCCTCGGCGGTCGTGGCTGGGGACTGCGTCGAGCTGCTCCGCTCCGCCGGCCGGACCTGGAGCGTGGTGTCCTGCTTCAGCCTGCTACATCACTTCGTGCTGGGCCGCGGCTCGACCAGCCCAGAGGAGCTCCTCAAGCTGCTCGACGGCGCCACAGAGCGAGTGCTGTTCCTCGACACCGGTCAGGAGCACGAGGCCTGGATGCAACGGTCGCTGCGCGGCTGGAGTCCGGAGTTCATCGCCAGGTACCTGCGTGAGCACACCACGTTCGACGAGATCGTCGACCTCGGTCCCGACGAGGACGCCGTGGGCCGCTACGCCGACAACTACGGTCGCCACCTGTTCGCCTGCATCCGGACGGAATGACAGCGGCCACCGCGGGATGCGCGGGTGGCGATTCAGTAGGCGCCGCGGCGGCTCACCTGCAACAGGCCAGTGGTGCCCGGCGCGGCCTCGAGCCGGCCGAGCTGCCACCCCTCCTACGACTCGACCTCGCTGGGCAGCGGGCTCGGTCCGACCAAGCTCGTGTCGCCACCCTGCGGGCGCTGCCACCGCTGCTGGACGAGGTCGGGGCCATGCTCTTGGTCGAGAAGGCGCGCCGCCGGCTCCGCCCGGCAGCCTGACGTGCCCGTCACTGTACGCCCCGGTACGCCATGCCGGAGCACGTTGCGTCTCCGCTTTTGTACCTTGTTGGCCAAGTCCTGTCGCAGAGATAACTGATTCCCCCTGGGTTCTGTGGAGGCTCCATCGCTTGGAAGGCAGGATGGAGTCATGGCACACAACAAGAGCCCCAACCCCTCGCAGCGGCGCTACCCGCCCGAGCTGCATGAGCGGGCCGTGAGGATGGTGCTGGAGACGATCCAGCAGACCGGCGAGCGTCACGGCGTGATCGCGCGGGTCGCCGACCAGCTCGGCATCAACCGTGAGACCCTGCGCGGCTGGGCCTGCCAGGCCGAGGTCGACGCTGGTCAGCGGCCCGGGGTGACCACCGCTGAGCAGCAGCGCATCGCGGAGCTGGAACGCCAGGTCCGTGAGTTGCGCTGCGCCAACCAGATCCTCAAGGCGGCGGCGGTTTCGCCCAGGAGCTCGACCCGACCCGGCGACGGTCATGACGCTGGTGGACCGGCTGCGTGACCGCTTCGGGGTCGAGCCCATCCTCCGGGTGCTGGAGATCTCTGCATCGACGTTCTACGGCTGGGTGGCGCGCCGCCGGCGGCCCAGCCCGCGTGAGGTCGAGGAGGTCTGGCTCACCGAGCAGATCGAACGCATCCACAAAGAGTCCGACGGCACCTATGGGTCGCCCAAGGTCCATGCGCAGCTGCGCCGCGAGGGCATCCGCGTCAGTCGCAAGCGGGTGGAGCGGCTGATGCGCGAGCAGGGCCTGCAGGACGCGTTCATGCGCAAGCGCAAGCGCTCAAGCACCCGCCGTGACCCCGCGGCCACACCGGCGCCGGACCTGGTCAACCGCAACTTCAAGGCGGACGCGCCCGATCGGCTGTGGGTTGCTGATATCTCGCGCATCCCGACCGGGGAGGGGCCGCTGTGGCTGGCCAGCGTGCGGGACGCGTTCTCGCGGCGGGTGGTGGGCTGGAAGGCCTCCGACCGGGCCGACACCGAGCTGGTCCTGGGCGCGCTGGAGTACGCCCTGTGGAGCCGCAAGGTCGAGCGGGAGCGGCTCGTTTTCCATAGCGATCACGGCGCGCAGTACACCGCGATCCGGTTCACCCAGCGCCTGGTCGACGCCGGCGCGCGGCCGTCCATGGGCAGCGTGGGCGACAGCTACGACAACGCCCTGGCCGAGAACTTCTTCTCCAGCCTGAAGGTGGAGCGCATCTACCGCACCACCTACCGCACCAGGGAGGATGCCGAACTCGACCTAGTCCGCTGGATCGACGCCTGGTACAACCCCCGCCGCATCCAACGCGAGCTTGGCTGGCTGAGCTCTGACGAATACGAGGAGGCATACTACCGTAGGCAGTCCTCTGGCATCCAGGCTTCACCTGCTGGAGCCAGATAACCAACCCTCCGAGGAATCGGGGGAAGCCCAATCCACGTGCTGTCGCTGCTCCAGCGCGCTGGGTTTTGACAGCATGGGCTGCTGCCCGCCTCGGCTGTCTGGACGACCTACCCGGCGGGAGACCTCACGCCGGCCTTCTTCCCCGCTCAGGGTCGTGAGCCGTGCGTCCAGCCGTGCCAGCCGCGCCTGCTCCACTGACCGGGCCCCTGCTGCCGGCTGCGGGCACTGTCGGGATCGCCGAGCATCATCAGGAGGCCGGCGACGCGCTCATGAGCCACGTCCCCGTGAGCTGGGGAAGGAGTTCGCACAGGTCGGACCCGAGCGAGTCGGGAAGCCGGTCGGCATGCGCCGCGAGCGCCAGGGGCCATTCGCTTGTGTTCGCTGGGCACGTGTGCATCTCCGAGGTAGCGCGGAGCGCGTCCCAGCGCGCGAGGTCGGGAAAGATCTTCAGCGTGGCCATGGCGAGGATGGAGGCTGGGATGTCGTGGCGGAGCGCCGTCGCGAGCCGGATCGCGGCGCCCCTACCGCTTCACCCAGATCTGGTAGTAGCCGCTGCCGTAACTGTTTCGGTACGGCAGTCTCGCCAGCAGACGATACCTTTCATTCGCTCGCAGTTGACGGAGGAGCTTGTCGTCCAATTCCTTGGTGACCGTCCGGTTGAGCACGATGACATCGAAATAGGCTGCGCGGATCGCCGCCTGGTAGCCGGGCTCGCCGGAGAGTAGCCTTCCCTTCCGGTCTTTGTAGTTGATGGCGTAGGTGGAGGTCCACTGGTCCGCTGTGGTTTCCGCACGAAGGTAGTATCTGGGCACCGGGTTGGACTCGACCAGATACCGTCCCCCTGGCTTGAGCTGCGACTTGAGGATGGCGACCATGCGGGTGGAGTCATCCCAGGCGTGGTAAAGGTATTGGGATTGGCTCATTCCCAGAGTCAGCAGCAGGACCCAGGCGAGGATGGCCAGCTGGGGATACCGGAAGTGGGCCCCCGCGATCCGGCTCATGCCGACGCCGGCCATGGGAGCCGTGAACAGCAAGCCGTAGCCGATATGCTTGTGCAGCGACACGCCGGTGTGCAGGTGCATCTGATATGCCGGCGCGAGCAGGGCGGTGCCGCACATCAGCAGCCCGAGGGCCAGGCGCCACCGCCGACCACAATTCCCCTCTTGCGTTGGGCGTGGCAGCTCACCGATGCGTTCCCGCCAGACATAGGACACCGTGCCGAACAGCGCGAGCGCGAGCAGGCCCCCGCCCCACCCCAGGCAGTCGAGGAGCAGATCCTGGGGATCTGCGTTGCCCAGGGCTCGAGCCGTCGTGGTGGTGCGCACAGCGCGGAGGTAATCGTCCCCGGCGAGCGCCAGGATCCCGGTGAGCATGGCGACGGTGAAAGCGGGCAGCAGGATGCCACGGAGCACCAACCCTCCCCACCTGCGGTGCGGGAAGGTGGCCAGCGCGGCGAGCACGGCTAAGGTGGGAAGAAACATGAGCGAGGCGTACTTCACCGCCACCGCGAGCGTCACGACCAAGGCGGCGAGAAAGCACGACGGGATAGCCAGGTTGGAGGCGGTACGGACCACGATCCAGGCTGCAAGTGCGAGCAGGAAAATCGCCGCCGCATCGTAGGTGGCGAAGTTGCCCAGGAACAGCGTGGACTGCGTGATGGCGAAGGCGGCAGCCGAGCACAGACCGACCCGTTCGTTGAACAGCGCCCGGGACAGTGAGTAGAGCAGGGCGGTGGCCCCCAACATGAAGACGATGCTCAGGGCACGTGCCCCGGCCAGGCCCAAAGCTGACTCGACCGCGGCGGCAAGCACCGGGTAAAGGACCGGCGAGCCGGAGAAGTATGAGGTGAACTCTGGCGGGACAGGCGTTCCGTGGAGGAAGCGGTCCAGTTGGAGGTGGCCGACGTAGAGGTACAGGGCCTCGTCCTCGAAGGCTGTGTTCTGCAGTCGGAGAGAGAGCAGGGCCTGCAGGACCAGGATGCCGAGCAGGATCGCTCGACTGACCCGAGTCCGGCGGCGGCTCGGTGCGGCTGTCCAGCCGGATTGGGGGAGGGAAGGCAGTCCGTTGCTCGGCTCCCGCTGCCTTGGGGTGGCGACGGGGTCGGATCGGTGCACGGGAGGAGTCGGATGGCCTCGCCCACGCCGGCCCTGAGCCCAGCGAAGATACTCGCCGCCGGGACTGGGCTCGATGGCGGGGGGCCTAGGAACACCTGCCTCGCCATGGCCGTTTCGCCGAGTGGCGATGTGGCCATCGCTGCCGTGTGGGACTGCTCTCTCAGACGCCATCAAGGATGCTTCACGTCGAAGCCGAAACGATCGCTTGCAGCATGGCGCTTGAACTCGGTGAGGGCCGATGGATCACTGCCGATGCGCCAGTCGGCGCGCTTGACGTAGTCGAACCAGACGAAGCCGATGACGTCACGCGACCTGGCAACGCCGGCGAACAAATCGGCGACGTCCGTGCGTTTCCGCGGGCCCGGCTGCACGGCCGTCTCCGCGATGATGATGGGCTTGCGGGTGAACTTGCGGACCGCGGCCTTCGTGGGACCGAAGAGCGTCGAAAACGTGCTGGCGCCGCTGTCCGTGTAATAGCCGATCAGGCCGATCCAGTCGACGTACGAGTCGCCAGGATAGAGCGGCTTGAGTGGGACGCCGGGCACTGGATTGACCACGTTGGGGCTCCATACCCAGATGACGTTGGTTGCGCCGACGTCGAGAAAGATGTCGTGGATACGCCGCCATGCGCGCTTGAAATCAGCCGGATCTGTCGCGCTGGTCCCCCAGGAATACCAGTCGCCGTTCATCTCGTGTCCGAAGCTGATCGCCAGCGGCAGGTTGAGCGCCTGCACGGCCGTGGCGAATTTACTGATATAGGGATCCGCCGCTCCGTCGGCGATCGCGGCGATCGACGGTTGGAATGGCTCCCACACCATCAGGGGCAGGGCGCCCGTGGCCCAGGCATTCTTGACCGGCTGGCGGTCGAAATCGCCACCCCACGCAATGTAGTACTCGAGCAGGTTGGGTTGCTTGCCAATCCGGGCCGCAAAATCCCGCACCGGCTCGAGGGACTTGGGTGCGCCATCGAGCGCGGCGCCGAGGTATTTGCGGGTGGGCTTGAGGAGCGGACGCACGTCGAAGGGGACGAAGGCCTTCTCTGACGCCCCCTCCACCGAGCCACGGTCGGCTGCACCGCTGGGCCGCCGATCCGCCGGCAGCGAGACGCACCCAGACAGTGAGCCGGCCAGCACCGCGAGCAGCAGCCCTAGGAAAAGCCACGATGCCCTCTTTGCGCGGGCCGCGGGCGCAACGCCCAGGGGGCTGGCCATCCTCATGTGCCTCCCTCGTTTCGGGGCTGGACGAGGATGCGGCCGACGATCAGCGCATAGAACAGCCCGGAGGAGAGCACGAGCATGTAATCTGGCGGGTACAATGTCGCCATCCGCCACAACGCGGTCCCCACCCACACGAACGCCGTGCCGCCGTTCCAGACGATGATGCCGATCCAAAAGGGTCGGGTCCTGTGGCCGGCCTTCTTCGCCAACGACCCAGTAGGTTGCCATGCCACCTGCCGTCGGCGAATCCGATCCCAAATGGCGAAGACATGGGCCCAGCCATACATCATCCGAATGGCCCACGCCTCGAGCCGGTATGGGGATTTGTGCCACATCGGAAAGATCAACGCCGTGTAGATCAGGCTGGGAATCATCAGTGGCATGTTCTCGAGGCGCAACGTCTCTGGCACTGCCAGCAGTAGCGTGATGGGTATGAGCGGGGCGATGAAGGTGAACAGCGCGGTGTGAATGTAATAGAAGAATCCGGACAGGTAGCACATGCGAGTCCGCGGCTTGAGCTTGGTCTTCCAGAATTTCTTGCTGGTCAGCAAGCTCATCGAGCCCGAGCACCAGCGGTACTGCTGCGTCTGGAAGGCGCTCACGGTGTCTGGACACAGACCCGTGGACAAGGCGATCGGCACGTAGCGGAGGCCCCAACCGCGGCGACGCAGATCGAAGCCCGTATGCACGTCCTCGGAGTGCTCGATCAGGGTCGTACCACGATTCTCCTTGAGCGCGGCACGCCGGTAGACCGCGCAACTGCCGACGCAGATCGCACCGTCCCTGCGCTGCCGGGAGACCTGGACCGCGCGGTAGAAGAGCTCCTGCACCGCCCCGGCGCCACGCTCGATCCAGTTTTGCTGATCGAGTACGCGGAAGTACTGCGGGGACTGGACGATTCCGATGCTCGGATCGCTCTCCATGTATGGAAGCAGCTCGTCGAGCAGATCAGGGCGGGGGGCGAAATCGGCGTCGAGAATGAGGATGTACTTGCCTGAGGAGTAGTGGAAGCCGTAGAAGAGGTTGCCTGCCTTCTTGAACCACCCTGGAACCGGACGGCTGCCATATGCGAAGCCAAAGTCAGCCGCCAGAGCGGCGACCGCTGGACTACGCGCGTCGTCGAGGACGTAGGGAGTAACCGCGCCGTGGTAGTAGCGCGCCATTCTGGCGACGTGCGTCCAGGTGTTGCGCAGCACCTCGAGAGGCTCACCGCACACCGGCAGCAGGACATCGACCGTGGGGTACACGGCTGGACGCCAGGACGACCGCAGGCGCCTATGGGCACGCAGGTCGAAGTCGCGGCTGAAGCCGTTCACCGAGAGCGAGATTAGGTAGTACAGGATCGTGAAGAGCAGGAAGGGCAGGTAGGCCCATAGCCAAGGGGTGGACCGCGCAAGCCTGAACTGGGCCAGGGTCAAGCAACTGAAGCTGACAACAGAGCAGCAGGTGAGCACCCACAGACGCCGCTCGACATAGGCGTACTTCTCCTGATCGTCGGGCGGTTGCGGCAAGAGCCCCGCGATGTTCGTCGTCAACCGGTGATCGGCCCGGCCGCGGCCGTGGTCGGCGGCGCTCCGGATTCCCGTCACACGGTCGACGCCCCGATGATGGACCTCGGCGCCGCCTCGAGGGCCGGCGGGGCCATGCTGTACGGCAGTCACAGCAAACGGATCTCCATACGTCTAGGCAGTCGCTCGAGCCCGACCGCCGCGGCGGTGGTGCTCCAGTTACCGGCCCACCAGGATCCGCGACAGGCCTGGGTCGGAATGGCGACGACGGGATCCTCCACATCGCTGCCGACGGTCGCATCTACATGTCGCTGTTCCCCGGTATCTAGATCTGGCTGCTGCAAGGAGCGGAGCATCATGATGGGCTCCTTTGCTTGTGCCTGTTATACCGACTCGTGGCTGATGGCCGTTACACGGGGAGCACTCCGGCGCTCCGCGATGACACGGGTCGCCAAGAAGCTCCCCTAACGTCCTCTGGTCGACGGATTGTTGAAGTCCGTGACGAGTTTCAGGCCGCTGTGGGGCGGGCTCGGTCGAGAGGCGGGTGATGGCTTGGAGGGTAGCCCTGAGCTCGGGGGCTTGGGCGATGCCATCACCATCACCCCAGAGCTCCCTGGCGGATCCGGGATCAAGAAGAAATCTACCTGAACAACCACCGGCCAGCCGTCGGCGTCGTAGCCGCCGAGCAGACCTCAAGATGCGCTGATGCGCCCTTCACATGGGTCTCCTCGCCGCACCAGCGATCCCCCGGGCCAACGCTTGCGGTCGCAGCCGATCCGGTCGTGGCCCGCGTCGAAGTGGTGCGGGTCGGGCGGCAGGGCCGTGAAGTCATGCACGTCGGAGCGGTCGCGGTCTGGTGGCGGCGGAATCCAGAAGTCGAGATAGGCCGGGTCGCAGTTACCTGCGGGGCTGCCGCCGGGTTGCCAAGCGTCGGTCGACAGCTTGAAGGCGTCGACCAAGGTGGAGCTTATATAAGGTCGAAGCCGTCCTCGTCGCGGGCCTGCCAGCCCGAGTCCGGCAGCAGCGGACCGACCAGCTCGACGCCATGGTCGCCGCGGGCGGCCAGCACGCCGTCTACCCTGACAGAGGACGCATCGACCAGATGCTCGTCGGGTAGCAGGTCAGTGCCGGCGAGGTCGGCATGACGAGCGGGCATGGTGTCCATGTCGGCGGTGGTGGCCACCGTGGTCGCACGTGGACGATCAGGTGGGGCCGGTCAGGCTCGCAGGTCTCGGTGAGGTGGGCCTTGTAGCCGCGGCAGCCCACCCCGCGTTTGACCCCGTAGCGGGCGTCGGTGTCATACGGGCTGTCGATGGCGCCAGCGCGGCGGGTGGCACCTCGCCCCTTGCCGCGCCAGCGCAGCCCTTGCCGGTCGCGGTAGTACTGCTGGATCCACACTGCCCGCAGGGTCTGTACCGATGGGACTTGCCGCAGCCACGGCGGCGCGTCGGCGGTGTGGACGGCGTCCAGCAACGCGAACCCGTCAGCACCGACCGTCACGGCGAGCGCGGCGCGGGCCGTCTTGGCTTGCGGGAGGCGGTAGTCGCTGGCGCGCTGGCCGTAGCGCTGGTACCAGTCCTCAGGTGCCATCGCGGTCAGCCATCTGGGCGCTGCGGCGGCCAGGGCCTCCAGCGACTACCGCCTCCCGCAAGGTCTCGGTCACCAGCTCCAGCCGGTTGAGCTCCCGCACCGCCGCCACCACACAGGTGGCATCGGTGCGCTGCCGGCCACCCCAGCCAGCAGGCCCTGCGCCCGCAGGCGCTCCAGCATCTGGTGCAGGAGCCGTTCGGCCTGGTCGTCGGTGAGCAGCCGCGCGCGGAACTCGCTTGAGGACCGAGGCGTCAAAGCCGGTGTCGGTCAACTCCAAGCCCAGGGCGTACTCCCCGGTCGATCCGCCCGCGGACCGCGTCGGCGGCCTGGCGGTCCGACAATCCCTCGACGAACTGCAGCACCGACACCAAGGCCAGCCGTGCCGGTGAGACCGCTGGGCGGCCCCGTACCGCGAACAACTCCGTGAACTGGGCGTCCTCGAATAGCGCGCCGAGCGTGTCACGGATCCGGATCGCCAGGCATCCCTTCGGGAACGCTGCTTGTGCGACCCGCGCCGTGCCTGCGGGGATCGCACGGCTGGACCGTGGCCACATCGTCATCGTTGACCGCCTCTGGAGTCCGGTGCGCTCCGCTGCGCACCTTTGACCAGAGCGGATCACCAAGTCCTATGGCTCGTAAATTCGCCAGCAGAGTCCCAGCGGGGGGAAGTCCAAGGGACTCCACATCGTCTTCTTGTTGAAGGCACATCAAAGCCTCGTGCTTTCAAAGGCCCGCACCCTGTCCCCACCCCACCAGCAGAACTATCGTGACGGGTTCAGCGCGGTGACGATCAGCATGTCCCGCGCCGCGACCGACGACTGGAACAGCTCACCGCCGGCCGTGCCGGTCGTCGTGACGGGCTTGGTTGCCAGCTCCAACGTGCCGCCACCGAAACTGGTCTGTGTGGTGGACGTCTCGGTCCGCTCCGTGAATCCCGCGCCCGGTGTGACAGTCGGGTTCGGGGGTGCGGCCACGCGCTCGCCATCGCCGACGACAAGCAGCTGGCCGGCGGTCCGCAGGGTGGACGGGACGGGTGTCGGGTCGGTGTCGATGACGGGGTCGGCGGTGCTGGCGGATGGGCCGATGCCGCTGGCGTAGCGGAACGCATAGGTAACCGCCATGACCCGGTGGGCTGTCGAGAACGTGACCAGCGGCGCGGCGGTTGCCGCGTCCACGTTGGTTTCGACGAACCGCCACGTCTGCCCGTAGCTCGCTTTCACAGGGCTGCCGGGCACTTGCGTGCACCCCGCCGGGACGGAGACGGTGGCGGAGTCCGGCCCGGAATGGAACAGGTCGAGGAGAACGAGGTCGGTGGGGAGCACGCCGGCCGGGTTCACGGCCTGGATGCTGCTGACGTCGGTGCCGCTGGTGGCCTTGCCGGCGCCGACATAGGTGATCGGCGGGGTGGTGTGCGGCTGGTTGAAGTAGGGGTCGGCGCCCATGGCCTTCCAGCCGTTCAGCGAGTCGGTGGAGCTGTCGACGCTCCACTGGCAGTCGCCGCTGGTGCCGGTGCGGTCGAAGTAGACGTAGGCTTTGACGGCCGGGCGGGTGGTGGGCACCTGGGCGGCGGCGTCGCGGAACCACTGGCCCTTGGACGGGGTTGTCCCCGAGGGCTGGTGGGAACCGTATTCGGCAAGCATCAGCGGCTTCGACGGGTGGTTGGTCTGCGCCCAGCCGTAGAAGCCGGCCATCTTGTCGGACAGCTGGATCCACGGGTCGTTATGGCCGCCGCAGTTGTACCAGTTGTACGGATCCCAGGCGATCCAGTCGAGGTAGGCGTCGCCGGGGTAGAACGAGGTGGCGACGCTGCTGCTGGGGTTGGCGTAGTTGAGCACCCACACGACCTTGGGTGCCAGCGGGGCCATCAGGTCGTGGACGTGCCGGAACGCGCTGATGAACTGGGCGGGGGTGCCGTAGATGCCATTGGCGGGGTCGCAGGCGGCGCCGTCGTTGCCCTCGGGCTCGTGGCTGAACGACAGGAATAGCGGTTGGCCGTAGGCGGCGAGCGCGTTGGCTTCATTGGTCAGCCAGGTGTCCTGGCTGCCGGCGGCAATGTCCGCCCAGCACAAGCTCGATCCGCCGAAGATGCGCGGCTGAATGTTGAAGAACAGCCAGCGGCCGCCGTTGCCCAGGTTCGCCTGGGCGGTGCTGGGGAACGTCCCGCTCGTGTCCTCATAGAAGTGGACGATGTCGAATTTCCGGCCGCTCAGCGTCTCGCGTGGTCCCACGTCGGCGGGGTTGGAGCTGACGTAGTCACCCCACCAGGCGCCCTGGAGGGGGACCAGCTTGTCGTTGACGGCCGATGCCGCGTGCGCCGGCTGTGGGCGGGGGTCGCTGGCGACCGCCACGATCGCCAGCCCGATGACCAGCAGGATGGCCGTGATCGCGGCCGTCGCCTTACGGTGCAGCATGTTGTCCTCCTAGCTCAAGGGTTGCAGGTGTGCGATCCGGCGTCGCTGTTGGGACGAGGATGTCCCGAACTTTTTTGAAGGTTCGGTGACGGTCCGGACGGATCCTATGCGCTCAGCCGGACACCCACCTCGTCCGCATGATGGGCCAGCGCCGCCACCAGCACCGGCATGTCCTTGCAGCCCTTGACCCGCCGGAAGCTGCGCTCGGCGTTCAGCATCCCCGCCACGTAAATTCGCCAGCAGAGTCCTCCGGGGGGAGGTCCACTGCGAGGCCGCAGGTGGTTGTGTGCCGCCGGCCGGACGACCGGGGCGGGCGCTCGATGCCCGTGATTGAAAGCCGGGATGTCCCGCGGGTAGCCGCCGGACCGACCCGCTCAGGCGAAGCGGTCGAAGCCTCGCAGCTGCTACCAGGCGACCCGCTTCGCCCGATCCACAGCAGGATGCGGCCAAGCCCTCGGTAGTCGAGCCCGGCCACGGCCGCCGCTCCTGTCGAGCTACGGGTCTAGCAGGTCGACCCCTCAGTAGGAAGGCCTCGTTGGTCGATGCCCTTGTGGTACTGGATGATCCGGGGCTCGCCGTGGCCATTCAGCAGCGCGACCAGCACGTCGAAGTCGAACTCCTTGCCGAGCTCCAGCATCCGCAGCTTGTTGGCGTAGGGGTTGCGGACGTCGAAACGCTCCACGACCCGGACCTCGGCGCCGAGCCCCTCGAGGGTCCTGGCCGCCTCGGGATCGGCGCCGTCGACGAAATTGACGACCACCTGTTCATCGGCGAGCGAGCCGCCGAAGGAGCGCACCGACAGCACCAGGTTGTAGACCTTGTCGTACCAGCCGGGGCGGTTCTCGAACACGCAGGACAGCAGCACGCGCAGTCCCACCGCTCAACGCCCCCGCTGGTTCCAGAGCGCGCGCGCCAGCCCCAGGCAGAAGCGCGGGTTGCCGACGACGTAGCGGGCGAACAGCCGGCGCGGCTCGATCAGCAGCCGCCAGAGCCACTCCAGGCCGATGCGGTGCAGCCAGGCCGGCGCGCGCCGCCTG
>WNGA01005884.1_pt1 | contig 20372 bp, 17 predicted proteins | sample 5400061 | NCBI WGS metagenome assembly WNGA01 (sample SAMN13153366, study PRJNA577476) | soil metagenome | isolation source: 100 cm soil or saprolite under grassland replicate 2 | place: USA:California | collected 2016-06-15
CGGGCCGGGCGGCGGGAGTGGACTGGGCTGGCGGTGCTGGCGCTGGCGTGTCTGCTGTACGCGATGGACCTGACGGTGCTGCACCTGGCGGTGCCGTCGCTGAGCGCCGACCTGCGGCCAAGCAGCGCCGAGCTGTTGTGGATCACCGACATCTACGGGTTCATGGTCGCCGGGTTCCTGATCACCATGGGCACCCTGGGCGACCGCATCGGCCGCCGCCGGCTGCTGCTGGGCGGTGCCGGCTGCTTTGGGGCGGTGTCGGTGCTGGCCGCGCTGTCGAGCAGCCCACAGATGCTGATCGGCAGCCGCGCGCTGCTGGGCATCGCCGGGGCGACCCTGGCGCCGTCCACGCTGTCGCTGCTCTTCGCCATGTTCTCCGACCCCCGCCAGCGCTCGGCCGCCATCGGCGTCTGGATCACCAGCTTCTCCGCCGGCGGCGCGGTCGGCCCGGTGCTTGGCGGGGTGCTGCTGGAGCGCTACTGGTGGGGGTCGGTGTTCCTGCTGGCGGTGCCGGTGATGGCGCTGCTGCTGCTGCTGGGCCCACGGGTGCTGCCGGAGTACCGCGCCCCCGGCGCCGGCCGGCTGGACCTGGCCAGCGCGGCGCTGCTGCTGGTCGCGGTCCTGGCGGTGGTGTACGGCCTCAAGCAGACCGCCCAGGACGGCCCCGGCTGGCCCGCCACCGCCACCGTCGTTGGGGGGCTGATGGCCGGCGGGGTGTTCGCCCGCCGCCAGCTCACCCTCGCCGACCCGATGATCGACCTGCGCCTGTTCGGGGTCCGCGCGTTCAACGCGTCATTGGCGACCAACTTCCTCGGCATCTTCATCGTGGTCGGCTACTTCCTGTTCGTCGCGCAGTACCTGCAGCTGGTGCTGGGCCTGTCGCCGCTGCAGGCGGGCCTGTGGTCGCTGCCGTCGGCCGGCGGGTTCATCGTCGGCTCCAACCTCGCCCCCCGGATCCTGCGCCACCTCCGCCCCGCCTGGGTGACCGGCGCGGGCCTTGGCATGGCGGCGGTCGGCCTGGGGGCCCTCACCCAGGTCGGTAGTGGGTCCGCCGACGCCGGCCTGGCGATCCTGGCGGGCGCCTCGCTGGTGGTGTCGCTGGGGCTGGCGCCGGTGTTCACCGCCACCACCGACCTGATCGTCGGCTCGGCCCCACCCGAGCGCGCCGGCGCCGCCTCGGGGATCTCCGAGACCGGCGCGGAGCTGGGCGGCGCGCTCGGCATCGCCATCCTCGGCAGCATCGGCGTGGCCGTCTACCGCGGCGCGCTGGCCACCACCCTGCCCGCCGGCGTCCCGAGCGAGGCCGCCGCGGCCGCGCGGGACACCCTCGGCGGCGCCGTCGGCATCGCCGCGCAGCTGCCCGAGGGGCTCGGCGCGGCCCTGCTCGGCGCGGCCCGCGCGGCGTTCACCCAGGGGCTGCAGCTGACCGCCGCGCTCAGCGCCGTGGTCGCGGTCGCCATCGCCGTGGGGGCCACGGTCCTGCTCCGCGACGTGCGCGCGGCCTCCCAGGCCGCACCCACCGAGCCGCCAGCCACCACCGCGCCGGCCGCCGCCCAGCCCGAGGAGGCCATCCAGCTCGTCCGCACGGGTGGGGGTGTTCCCAATCATTGCGCGGAGCAGCTGTGCCACATGAGGCGCCTGAAGTGAAGGAGGTCGCCGTGCCCTCCCCGATCGAGAGGCAGAACCTGGCAACGCCCGCGAACCGACAGGATGCCGTGTTGGGTCCAGGCACGACCACTGAGCCGCCGCTGCCCGTGGAGAGCCGCGAGCAACTCGTCCACCTGCTCACGCAAGCCAGCGAGCTGGAGCAGGGCGTGTTGTGCGAGTACCTGTTCGCGCTGTACTCCCTCAAACGCGATCCCCAGGATGGGCTCGGCAGCCAGCAGCTCGCCCAGGTCGCCCGCTGGGGACGGACCCTCTCCGAGGTCGCCGTCCAGGAGATGCTGCACCTGGCGCTTGCCACCAACCTGCTGACCGCGGTCGGCGCGGTGCCGCACCTTCACCGGCCGAACTTTCCCATCCGCTGCCAGTGGTACCCGCCGGACGTGCGGCTCGCGCTGGTGCCGTTCGGTGAGGTGGCGCTGCGCCATTTCATGTACCTGGAGCGCCCCGACAGCATCGACCTGAAGGACCCCGAAGCCTTCGCGGCCATCTGCGAGTGCCGGCCCCTGACCGCAACCCCGACCACGCTGATGGCCGCCCCGCAGAACTACCACACCGTCGGCCACCTGTATCGCAGCATCGAGCACGGCTTTACGGGACTGGTCGAGCGCTATGGCGAGGCGGACGTGTTCATCGGCCCGCCCCGCGCGCAAGCCAGCCGCGAGGTGTTCGGCTGGCCGGAGCTGGTACCGGTCACCGACCTGGCCTCCGCCCGAGCCGCCATCGAGCTGATCGTCGAGCAGGGCGAGGGCGCGGGCGGCGACTGGCGGGAGGCTCACTTCGGCCACTTCTCGGCCATCCTCGACGAGCTCCTTGCGGCGACCCAGGCCGACCCGGACTTCTCGCCGGCCCGGCCGGCGCGGCCGGCCTACGTCCGCCGCCCCCCCGACCAGCCCCAGGCGACCATTATCAGCGACCCGCTCACCGCGCAGGTGGCGGACCTGTTCGACGCCGCCCACCAGACGATGCTGCAGGCGCTGTGCCGCTGCTTCATCCACAGCGACGAGACCGACGAGGAGGTGACGACCCTGGTGGACACCGCCGTGCGGCTGATGGCGGGGGTGCTGCGGCCGCTGGGGTCGGTACTGACCACCTTGCCGCTCGGTCCCGACCACCCTGGGGAGCTGGCCGGCCCGGCGTTCTACATGGTGCACCCTTCCCAGTTCGTGCTGCCCTACCGGGAGGCGGCCTGGAAGGTCATGGTCCAGCGGCTGGGCGAGATGGCCGACGCCTGCGCGCGGCTCGGCCTCGAGCAAGGCCTTGGTCAGGTCGCCAAGCTGGAGCCGAATGTCCGGGCTATCGCCGCCGGGCTGCGGGCTCACCTGGACGAGCGGCCTTGACGGTGTGGATGGCTCTGCTCCAGTTGCCGACCTCGGTCAGGCGAAACGGGATCGGCCGCGACGCTGGCTCAGCGGAGGGAGACGCGCTCCAGCCAGAAGCCCAGCAGGGCGGCCTCGCCGAGCACTTCGACCCGCTCGCTGTCGGCGGGCAACCGGCGGTAGAAGACCCGCAGCACGTCGGCAAGCGGGCCGCGCAGCGCGACGGTGGCCTTCTCGTGGCCGCGGCGCCAGGTGAAGCCGTCCGTCCCCAGCTCGATGAGCCACTCGGCCGCCAGGCCGGCCTCCGTGTCGGTCGCGTGAAGGTGGATGCTCCTGCCCGGACCGCGCAGCTCCGCAAGTTGCGGCGACGACCCGGCGACCTGCGGGTCGCTGAACAGCTCCAGCAGCTCGTCGATGGCGTCGGCGGCCAGCTCCGGCGCGACGGTGTAGTCGGCGTGCACGGTGCCCGCCGCATCGGCGCGGTGGACCACCAGGTCATTGGCGGCCCGGCGGGCCCAGAAGGCCGTGCTCCGCCGGAACGCCCAGACCCTCGCCTCGGCGTCTGGGCCGGCGTCGCGCAGCGTGCCGGCGAACCGCGCGGCCGCGTCGGCGAGCCAGGCGAACAAGGCCCATGGGTCGTCGCCGTCCGGCCCGGCCGCGTCGGGAACCTGCCTGCCCGGGTCCTCCACGGCCGTCCCGGTCCGAACGGCCGTCTCGGTCGAGCGGAGGTTGCCGCCGATGTGCCGGACGAGGTCGGCGAGCGTCCAGTCGGGACAGGTCGGCACGGTCACCGACAGGTCAGCGCCCCGCAGAATGTCTCTGAGCAGGTCGGTCTGCGTGATGACCTCGTCGCAGTAGCGGTCGTGCGCCAGGAGTGCCATAGGAGCGCCATGATAGCGGCAAGTCCCGACGATCCCGCGTTGTTGCCGCTCCCGGAACATCCCCTACCATCAAGGGCGTCATGGAGGTGAGCAAACCCGTTCTTGTCACGGTCGACGACGACCCCGGGGTGTCGCGCGCGGTCGCACGTGACCTGCGGCGGCGCTACGCGCAGGACTACCGGATCGTGCGGGCCGAGTCGGGGCAGCAGGCGCTCGAGGCGCTGCGGGAGATGAAGCTCCGCGGCGACCCGGTGGCGGTGCTGCTGGCCGACTATCGTATGCCGGTGATGAGCGGCCTGGAGTTCCTCGAGCAGGGCATGGACCTGTTCCCGCACGCCCGCCGGGCGCTGCTGACCGCCTACGCCGACACCGACGCCGCGATCCAGGCGATCAACGTGGTGGACCTCGACCACTACCTGCTGAAGCCGTGGGACCCGCCCGAGGAGAAGCTCTACCCGGTCGTCGACGCGCTGATCGAGCTGTGGCTCGCCACCGGGGACGAGGCGATCACCCAGACCCAGATCGTCGGGCACCGCTGGTCAGCACGCTCGTTCGAGGTCCGGGACTTCCTGGCGCGGAACTCGGTGCCGTACCGCTGGCTCACCGTCGAGCAGCCGGAGGGCCGGCGGCTGCTCAAGGCCGCCGGGCTGGACGCCACCAGCATCCCGCTGGTGGTGACGCCCGCCGGGGACGCTCTGGTCGACCCGAGCGTCGAGGAGCTGGCCGCCCGGGTGGGTCTGTCCACCACGCCCGCCACCGACTTCTACGACACCGTGATCGTCGGCGGCGGGCCCGCCGGGCTCGGCGCGGCGGTCTACGCCGCGTCAGAGGGGCTGCGCACGGTCCTGGTCGAGCGGCAGGCCACCGGCGGGCAGGCGGGCCAGAGCTCGAGGATCGAGAACTACCTCGGCTTTCCAGACGGCGTCAGCGGCGCGCAGCTCACCGACCGGGCACGCCGCCAGGCCCACAAGTTCGGCGCGGAGATCCTCACCGCCCGCAACGTCGCCGGCCTCGAGGTGCGCGGCTCGTCCCGCGTGATCCGCTTCGGCGACGGCGGCGAGGTCGCCGCCCACACGGTGGTGCTCGCCACCGGCGTGGCCTACCACAAGCTCAACGTGCCCGGCGCCGACCGGCTCACCGGCCTGGGGGTGTTCTACGGGTCGGCCGCGACCGAGGCGCCCTCATGCGCCGGCGAGGACGTCTACGTGGTCGGCGGCGCCAACGCCGCCGGCCAGGCTGCCGTGTTCCTGTCCAGGCATGCGCGGAGCGTCACGCTGCTGGTGCGCGCCGACGGCCTGGAGCGGTCCATGTCCTACTACCTCATCCGACAGGTCCGCGACACGCCCAACATCCAGGTGCGACCCCATACCCAGGTGGTCACGGCGGCGGGCGAGGAGCACCTGGAGCGCATCAGCCTCTGCGACACCCACGCCGGCACGGTGGAGGAGATGCCCGCAAGCTACCTGTTCGTGTTCATCGGCGCGGCGCCGTGCACCGAGTGGCTCGACGGCGTGATCGAGCGTGACCCCAAGGGGTTCGTGCTCACCGGCCCCGACCTGCTGATTGGCGGGGGGCGCCCGACGGGCTGGACGCTCGATCGGGATCCCTACCACCTGGAGGGCAGCGTGCCAGGGATCTTCGCGGCGGGCGACGCGCGCGCCAACTCGGTGAAGCGGGTCGCCTCCGCGGTCGGTGAGGGCGCGATGGCGATCCAACTCGTCCACCGCTACCTGGAGGCCCAGTGACCGAGCGGCTGGGCGCCGACGCGCTGCGGGAGCTGTTCCTGTTCGAGAAGCTGGGCGACGAGCAGCTCGCCTGGCTCGCCGACCGCGGCGAGGTCAGAAGCTACCCGGCCGGCGTGACCGTGTACGCGGCGGGCGAGCCCGCGACCCGCCTGTACGTGCTGCTGGACGGCACGCTGTCGATGTCGGTGCGGGGAGGCGGCACCGAGATCGAGGTCGTCCGCACCGACTACCGCGGCGCCTACGCCGGCGCGTTCTTCGCCTACCTGGACGTGCCCAGCGCCCGCTCGTACTCCAGCACTGTCCGCGCGGTGACCGGCTGCCGCTTCTGGGAGCTGCCCGCCACCGACTTCGCCTGGGCGATGCGGGAGTGGTTCCCGATGGCCACGCACATGCTGGAGGGCTTCGCCGTCCAGGGGACGGCCACGCAGGAGCTGGTGAGCACCCGCGAGCGGCTGGTCGCCCTCGGCTCGGTCACCGCCGGCCTCACCCACGAGCTGAACAACCCGGCGACCGCCGCCACCCGCGCCACCGCCACCCTCCACGAGCGGCTGACGGGCCTGTGGGACGGGCTGGCCGCGCTCAGCCACGGTGGGCTCGCCGCCGACCAGCTCGCCACGCTGATCGACCTCGTGCGGCAGGCCCACGGCCGCCGCGCCGAGCAGGCGCCCCTCTCGCCGTTACAGGCGTCCGACCGTGAGGACGAGCTGGGCGGCTGGCTGGAGGACCACGGCGTCGCCGGCGGCTGGGACCTCACGCCGCCGCTGGTCGCCGCCGGCGTCGACGCCGCCTGGCTCGAGCAGGTCGCCGCGAGCGTCCCCGCCCGGCTGCTCCCACACGCTGTGGGCGTCCTCGCTGTCACCTGCGAGGCCGACAGCCTGCTCGACGAGCTCGCCGACGCGGCCGGGCGCATCTCCAAGCTCATCGGCGCGGCCAAGCAGTACACCCAGATGGACCGCAGCCCCCTGCAGCTCCTCGACGTGCACGACGGGCTGGAGTCGACCCTGACGATGCTCGGGCACAAGCTCGGCGCGGACGTCGACGTGATACGCGACTACGACCGGTCGCTGCTGAAGCTGCCTGCCTACGCGGGCGAGCTGAACCAGGTGTGGACCAATCTCATCGACAACGCCATCGACGCCATGAACGGCCGTGGCACCCTGACGGTGCGCACCCGCCGCGATGGCGACTGTGTGCTGGTGGAGATCGGCGACACCGGCCCGGGCATCCCCGACTCGATCCACGGCCGCATCTTCGAGCCCTTCTACACCACCAAGCCGGTCGGCAAGGGCACCGGCCTCGGCCTGGACATCTGCTGGCGGATCGTCGTGCAGCGCCACGGCGGCGACCTCCGCGTCACCTCGACCCCGGGCGACACCCGTTTCCAGGTCCTGCTGCCCACGAGCGGTCCCCCCACCCAGTAGCGGCAAGCAGCCCGCCCGCCGCAGCGCCTCACGGGCTAAGCCGTCATCCAGCCGCGAATCGCCCGCCCGGCCCATTGGGTGTGGCCACCACGCACACGACCCCCCGCTCCCCTCATCCCGCCGAGCCCGCGGTCCCGGACGCCTCAGGACAGGCGTTGCTCGCGTCCCGAGCGGTCAGGTCCGGGCAGGCGCCGAACTCCTCGACCGCGATCGGCGGCCGCAGGGCCCGCTCGAAGGCGTCGGTGACGAACAGGTTGCGCAGGAAGTCGCCGGCCAGCGCGTTGCCGATGGCGGCCATGATCATGCCCTGATCGAGGGCCAGGTAGGAGCTGGACACCACCCCGGAGTCGACGTTCACCGAATCCAGGAAGCCCCACCTGGTGTAGATGCGGAAGTTGCGCTCGAGCCTGGCCAGGTTGTCAAGCGCCTGCTGCGGCGCCCAGCGCAGCGCCAGAAAGGCCGCGTGCGGCGTGACCACGCCGTTGCTGTACGCGGACGGCGGCGGGTCGGGCTTGGGGTCGCGGCCGGGGCAGCCCTGGAAGCCGTGGTCGACGAAGGTGTTGTCGTTGTTGGAGGGATAGCCGTCGGGGTTCATGCCGATGGCGTCGACGCCGTAGGCCGAGTAGCCGCCCTCGGGGATGTTGGCCGGCGAGAAGCCCCAGTAGCCGTAGCCGGCCTCGCGCAGGCCGTGGTGGATCTGCGCCCGCACCCACAGCGGGTGGTTGACCCTCCAGGAGCGGCGGCCCCACACCTCCTCGGGGACGAACAGGGCCGGCATCAGCGCCTCGAACATGCTCCCGCCCCAGGCGGGGACGACGCGCGTGCCGGCGTAGGGGTAGGCGCCCTCGAACACGTCCTGACCGAAGTAGGTGCGGTAGAAGCCGACGGGCCTGGTCTCCTGCCAGCTCCAGTCGCAGGTGTCCGGGAAGCTGCGCCACGCCCCGAAGTACTCCCGCTGCGGGATCTCGCCCTTGGCGATGCCGAGGTAGCTGGCGATGCGGCTCTCGCTGACGATGGTGTCGTAGCAGCAGGGCGCCTCGCCGGTATCCGGCGCGAAGGAGAAGAGGATGCGGTTGACGTCGGCGCGGTAGTAGAAGCCGAAGTTCATGCTGGCGAACAGCGCGCCGGCGCGCCGCGACAGCTCGGGAACGCCGCGCTGGACCAGGTGCAGGCCCGTGGCGAGCCAGCCGTTGTCCACCGACGACAGGATCGGGGTGAGCGGCGCGCCGGTCGGCGGCCAGGTGGTCAGCTTCGCGCCGGTGCGGTGGTCGTACCAGTTGTAGTACTGCCCGCTGGGCGCGTGGCGCTCCATGCGCTCCAGCGTCGAGATCGTCGTGACGAGGCGCTCGACGACCTCCCGGTGGGCGATGACGCCGAGCCGCTCGGCCACCAGGGCGCTCCACATGTACGCGCCGATGTTGGTGGTCGAGGTCTCGACGCTGCGGCCGCCGCTCCTGTCCAGCTTGTCGGTCGGCAGCCCAGAGTCACTGTCGACCATGGCGACCAACGATGCCCAGGTGTCCTTGGCGTAGCGGCGCAGCGCCTGCTGCTGCGGGGCGGCCAGGGCGGCGCTCACTGACCCCGGCACATCCGCTCCTTCGGCGGGCAAGGGCGACAGCATCGTCGCGAGCAGGGCAGCGGCGATCAGCGACGACAGCTTCATGATCACGATCCCTTCGGGCCCGGCCAGGCATGAAATGGCTCATGAGGCATACCCCGAACTGGCCGGCGCGAACGGCAGCATCAGCGGGGCGTCCGGCTCGGCCATGCGGGCGAGCACCTGTCCCCGCTCGCCCGCGAGCGCCGAGGCGCCCCGGCCAGACGACCGGGGCGCCAGGAGCTGAGCTAACCCTGCACCGTGAACGACCGCGTCATCTTCGCGCTCGAGCTGTTGCCGGCGAAGACGTCGATCTGGCCCGGCTCCACGACGAACTTGCCGCGGTTGTTGTAGAAGCCGAAGTCGCTCGCGTCGAGCGTGAACGTGACGGTCCGTGTCTCGCCCGGGTTCAGCGTCACGCGCTCGAACCCGCGCAGGCGGCGGACGGGCTGCGAGATGGTGGCCACCGGGTCGTGGATGTAGAGCTGCACGACCTCGTCACCCTTGCGGCTACCCGTATTCTTCACGGTCACCGAGGCCTGGAGGCTGCGGTTCTTCGACACCGTCGAGGAGCTCAGCTGCAGGTTCGAGACCTCGAACGTCGTATAGCTGAGCCCGTAGCCGAACTCGAACAGCGGCGAGCAGCTCGGGATGTCGCGGTGGCGTGAGTTCCATTTCACGTCGGGGTTGCAAGGCCGTCCGGTCGGCTCGTGGTTGTAGTAGATGGGCACCTGGCCGAGTCGGCGCGGGAACGAAACGGGTAGCTTGCCGCCCGGGTTGACCTTGCCGAACAGCACGTCGGCGACGGCGGGGCCCGCCTGCACCCCCGGGAACCACGCCTCGAGCATCGCGGGTGCGTCGTCGACCACGTTCTCGAGCGCGAGCGGGCGGCCGTTGAACAGAACGACCGCGAACGGCTTCCCGGTCGCCTTGATCGCCTGGATCAGCTCCTCCTGCCGACCCGGCAGGTCGAGCGTGCTGCGCGCCGCCGCCTCGCCGCTCATCTCCCGCGTCTCGCCAAGGGCGAGCACGACCTGGTCCGCCGCCTGCGCGACAGCCACCGCCTCGGCGAACCCCGCGTCGGAGCCGCATCCCTCGGGGTCGGTGTGCGGCGGCTCGGTGTTGGAGAGCTTGCAGCCCTCCGCAAAGGTCGCGCCGGGGCTCTGCTCGTTGATGCCGTCGAAGACGGTCACCGCGTCCGTGTCGCGGCCGGCGCCCCACCACGGACCGAGCATGTCGTGCTGGTTCTTGGCGAGCGGCCCGATCACGGCCGTCTCCTTGGAGGGATCGAGCGGCAGGATCCCGCCCTCGTTCTGGAGCAGCACCATCGCGCGGCTGGCGGCGTTGCGGGCGGCTGCTACCGCGTCGGGCCGCAGCATCTCCTCCTCGGCCTTGTCCGGCGCGACGGGCGCGTACGGGTTCTCGAACAGGCCGGCGCGGAACTTGATGCGCAGGATCCTGCGCACCGCGTCGTCGATCCGCTTCATCGAGATGCGGCCTTGTCCGAGCAGCTGCGCGCCGAAGTCGCGGATAAGCGTGCTGGTCATCTCTGAGTCCACGCCGGCATTGAGCGCGAGCGCCGCGGCACTGGGGCCGTCGGCGGCGACCCCGTGCCCGCATTCCCCGGAGTCGGGTGTCTTCGGCGGGCAGGCGCGCATCTCGGCCACGGCGGTCCAGTCGCTCTCGATGAACCCGTCGAAGCGCCACTCGCCCTTGAGGATCTGGTTCATCGTGTAGTCGTTGCCGCAGCCCGGCACGCCGTTGATCGCGTTGAACGAGCACATGGCCGTGTCCGCGCCGGCGTCGATCGCGGCCTTGAACGGCGGCAGGTAGAGGTTGCGCAGCCGCTGCTCGGACATGTCGGTGGTGTTGTAGTCACGGCCGCTCTCCGGCTGGCCGTAGGCCGCGAAGTGCTTGGGGCTGGCCACGAGCTTGTCGCGCGCGCTGTAGTCCGCCCCCTGGATCGCCTTCACGCGCGCGGCCGCGAGCACCGAATTGAGGTAGGGGTCCTCGCCGGCGGCCTCGGCGATCCGGCCCCAGCGCGGCTCATGCGAGACGTCGACCATCGGCGCGTAGGTCTGCTTGAGCCCGACCGCGGCAGACTCGCGCGCGCCGTACGTGTGGTCGTCGACCGCCATCTGCGGGTCGAAGCTCGCGCCGGTGCCGAGCGGGATCGGGAAGATGGTGCGGAAGCCGTGGATGGTGTCGAAGGCGAACAGCATCGGGATCTTCAGCCGCGACTCCTCGACGGCGATGCGCTGGAGGTCTCTGATCCGCTTGGGGTCGGTCACGCTCAGGACCGAGCCGAGACCCTTGCGCACCTCCGCCTCGGTGACCAGGAAGTCCGGCAGCAGCTGGATCTGCTCCAGCTTCTCCTCGAGCGTCATTTTCGAGAGCAGGTCGTCCACCCGCTGCTCGACGCCGCCATCAGCGGGCTGCCGCGTGGGCTGGAGCGCCCGCTCGTCGCTCGGCTGCGTCGCGGCCACGACGCCACCCGCCGCCGCCAAGCCGAGCGCCAGGACCACCACAACAACCGACGCCCTGAGTCTGAACCTCCACATGGTTCTCCTCCCTTGCTGTGGACTGGTATCGGCCAGCGTCTCCCAGACGTTGCAAGCGAAACGTCGCCGTCCGATCTCCCTACCGCGTAACCCGGTAACCGTCGCCCGCAGGAGCCGCCTGGTTGACGGAAGACTTCAACGCTCGTAGACTTCATCGAGCAATGAATTTCCCGCCCTGGAGGGTGCCGCATGTGGGCGATGGTGCAGAAGGAGTTCCGTCAGCTGCGCCGCGACCGCCGCACGGTCGCGATGATGATCGTGATGCCACTGCTGCTGCTGGTGGTGTTCGGCTACGCGGCCAGCTTCGACGTCACCGAGATCAAGACGGTGGTGGTCGGCCCCGACGCGCCGGCCGCGGCCGAACGGCTGCGCGCGCCGTTCGCGGTGGACCGGGTCGAGCCGACCGAGACCCGCGAGGACGCCGTGGCGACCCTGCGCGACGGCCGCGCCCAGGTCGCGATCGTGACCGGCGCCGACCAGCCGCAGGCGCTGATCGACGGCGCCGACCTGTTCGCGGCGCGGGCGGCGGTCACTGCCCTGGGCCAGGCGGCCGGCCAGTCCGGCCTGATGGCGGCAAAGCCGGAGGTGCTGTTCAACCCGGGCCTGGAGACCTCGGTGATCATGGTGCCGGCGCTGGTCGGAGTCATCCTGGTGTTCGTTGGCACAGTGGCGACCAGCCTGGGGGTGGTCCGCGAGCGCCAGGCCGGCACCCTGGAGCAGCTGGCGGTCATGCCGCTTCGCCCCGCCGACGTGTTCGTCGGCAAGATCCTGCCCTACTTCCTGGTCGCGGCCGTCGACCTGACGGTGATCACGGTTGTCGGCAACACGCTGTTCGACGTGCCGTTCCGCGGTTCGGTGCTGACTCTGGCGCTCGGGGCGACGCTGTTTCTGTTCGTCACCCTCGGACTGGGGGTGCTCATCTCGACGGTGTCGCAGAACCAGGGCCAGGCGATCCAGCTGGCGTTCATGACGGTCCTGCCCCAGATCCTGCTGTCGGGGATGCTCTTCCCGCTGCAGTCGATGGCGGCCGGGGTGCGCTGGATCGGCTACCTGCTACCGTTGACGTACTTCATCCAACTGTCGCGCGGGGTGATGGTGCGCGGCACCCCGATCGAGGCGCTGGTGCTGCCCTTGACCATGCTGGCCGTCCTCGGCTTGGCCGTCTTCGGCCTGTCGGTGGTCCGCTTCCGCCGCGACCTTGCCCCAAGCGGCCGAGCCCGGTCGACCACGGCCGAGGAGCCCACCACGGTCCCGGCGGGTGCGCGATGAGCGGCTACGGCGTGACCGACCTGCGGGTGCGCTACAGCCGCCACACGGCCGTGCAGGACCTCACGTTCACCGTCCCGGCGCACACGATCGCCGCCCTGGTCGGCGGGGACGGCGCCGGCAAGAGCAGCGTGCTGCGGGCGCTGGCCGGTGCGATCGCGCCGGCGGGCGGGAGCGTGCGGCGGCCCGACGAGCGCCGCATCGGCTACATGCCGGCCGGCGAGGCGATCTACCGCGACCTCACCGTCGAGGAGAACCTCGCCTTCAGCGCCAGCGCGTACGGCCTGCGCGGCAGCGCGGCCGCCAGGCGCGCCGCCGAGCTGCTGGAGCGCACCGGGCTCGGCGCGGCGCGCGGCCGGCTCGGCGGGCAACTCTCCGGCGGCATGCGGCACAAGCTCGCGCTGGCCATGGCGCTGCTGCACCAGCCGGAGCTGCTGGTGCTGGACGAGCCCACCACCGGCATCGACCCGGTCAGCCGCGCCGAGCTGTGGCGGCTGATCGCCGCCGCGGCCGCCGCCGGCGCCGCGGTGGTGCTGGCCACCTGCTACGTCGACGAGGCGGAGCGGGCCACGACGGTGGTGGTCCTGTCCGACGGGCGGCCGCTGCTGGTCGGCTCGCCCGAGGCGGTCGTCGCCCGCACCCCGGGCGTGGTGGTCGACTCGGCGGGCAGGCTCGACCCGGTAACCTCGTGGCTGCGCAGGGCGCGCTGGCGGACGTGGTTCCCTGACGGGACGGTCCCGCCCGGCGCGACCCGCGCCGAGCTCGACCTGGAGGATGCGGTGGTCGTCGCCGAGCTGGCGCGGCTGCGGCACGACGGCGGGGAGGTGGCGGCATGACGCTGGTGGAGGTCGGCGGGGCGCGCAAACGCTTCGGCGACGTGGTCGCGGTCGACGGCGTCGACCTCACCGTGGAGCGCGGCGAGGTGGTCGGCCTGCTCGGCGCCAACGGTGCCGGCAAGACCACCCTGATCCGGCTGGTCCTCGGTCTGCTGCGGCCGACCGGCGGGACGGTCCTCCTGTTCGGCGAGCCCCCGTCGCGCCGCACCCGCGCCCGCCTTGGCTATCTCCCGCAGAGCCTCGGGCTCTACGAGGACCTCACGGTCGCCGAGAACCTGGCGTTCAACGCCGGCGCGTTCGGCGCGCGGGCGCCGCGGCGGCTCGACGGTCCGCTGGAGGCCGCCCGCGGTGAGCTGGCCGCCAACCTGCCGCTGGGACTGCGCCGGCGGGTGGCGTTTGCGGCCGCCCTGGCCCACCACCCGGAGCTGCTGGTGCTGGACGAGCCCACCTCCGGCGTGGACCCGCTTGGCCGGGCGCGGCTGTGGGAGACGATCCGTGCCGCAACCGAGGCGGGCGCCGGCGTGCTGGTCAGCACTCACTTCATGAGCGAGGCCGAGCAGTGCGAGCGGCTGGTGGTCATTGCCGCCGGCCGGGTGGTGGCCGCTGGCAGCATGGCCGACATCGTCGGCGACGCCACCGCCATCGAGGTCCGTCCCGAGCGGTGGGAGGCCGCCTTCACCGCCCTGGATCGCGCCGGCATGCCGGCCGCGCTGGTCGGTCGCCGGCTGCGCGTCCCCGACGCCGACCCGCGGCGGGTGGCGGCCGCGCTCGACACCGCCGGGGTCAAGGCCGAGGTCCACCTGGTACCGGCCACCCTCGAGGAGACGTTCGTGACGCTCAGCCGGGACGTCGGGCAGCCCGGAGCGGTGGCGCCCGAGCGCGCCGGGGCGGCGTGATGGCCGCAGGGAGGACGAGCGGGAGGACGGGACGGCGACCGGGTGAGAGCGGCACCCGCGACGCGATCCTGGAGGCGGCCCGCCGCGAGTTCGCCCAGCGCGGCTACGACCGCGCCACCATCCGCGGCGTGGCCGGGGGTGCCGGCGTCGACCCGGCCCTGGTGCACTACTTCTTCGGCACCAAGACTGAGCTGTTCGCCGCCGCCATGCAGCTGCCGATCAACCCGGCCGAGCTGGTGCAGGCGCTGCTGGTCGGCGAGCCCGAGCTGATCGGCGAGCGCCTGATCGGCACGTTCCTGTCGGTGTGGGACCACGCCGCCAACCGCGACGTCTTTATCGGGCTGATCCGCTCGGCCGTCACCGACGAGCACGCCGCCACCCTGCTGCGCGAGTTCGCCGTGCGGGAGCTGTTCGGCCGGGTCGCCGCCGCGCTCGGCACCCAAGACGCGGAGCTGCGGGCCAGCCTGGTCTTCTCGCAGATCTTCGGCTTGGCCGTGGCCCGCTACATCCTGCGGGTCGAACCGCTCGCCTCCACCCCCGCCCAGGTGGTCGCGGCAGCGGTCGGGCCGACCGTGCAGCGCTACATCACCGGCGACCTCGACCCAGGCGCCCGCCAGCGGCAGTAGTGCACGAGGAGCGCGACGGTCGGGCGGCACGACAGGGCGCGGATGGTGGAGGAGGACGACGACATGCAGCGGATGCTGACCGGGGACCGGCCCACCGGAAAGTTCCACCTCGGGCACTACGTCGGCAGCATCGCCAACCGGGTGAAGCTTCACCACCGGTACGAGAGCTTCTTCATCATCGCCGACCTGCACATGCTGACGACCAGGAACACCAAGCAGGACATCGCGCAGGTCGCGCGGAACGCCCGGGACCTGGTGCTGGACGCGCTCGCGGCCGGCATCGAGCCGGAGCATGCGACCTTTTATCTGCAGTCGGCGATCCCGGAGGTCAACGACCTGAACACGCTGCTGCAGAATCTGGTGACCGTGCCGCGGCTGGAGCGCATCCCCAGCCTGAAGGACATGGCTCGCGACGCCGGCAAGGAGGAGATGCCGTTCAGCCTCTTGGGCTACCCGGTGCTGCAGGCCGCCGACATCATGGGAGTCAAAGGCAACGTCGTGCCCGTGGGCAGGGACAACGCCGCGCACGTGGAGGTCACCAGGGAGATCGCCCGCCGCTTCAACCATCTGTACGGCGAGGTCTTCCCGATCCCGGAGCTGATCAGCAGTGAGGTGCCGATCCTGGTCGGGACCGACGGGCAGGCAAAGATGAGCAAGAGCCTGGGCAATGTGATCCTGCTCTCCGACGGGCCGGACGAGGTTCACCGGCGAGTCATGGGGATGTACACCGACCCCAAGCGCACCCGCGCTGATATCCCCGGCACGGTCGAGGGGAACCCGGTGTTCGTCTATCACGACGTGTTCAACACCAACCGCGCCGAGGTGGAGGAGCTCAAAGAGCGCTACCGTGCCGGCAAGGTCGGCGACGTCGAGGTCAAGGAGCGGCTCGCCGCCGCGATCAACCGGTTCCTCGACCCCGTGCGGGAACGCCGCGCTCGGTTCGAGCAGGACAAAGGCCTGGTCGACCAGCTCATTGTGGAGGGCACCGAGCGAACCCGACGCGAGGTCCAGCGGACCGTCTTCGAGGCCCGCAAGGCCATGGGACTGACGGCGACCTTCAACCAGATCCGGCGCCGGGCGGAGCGGTCCGTCGGCGCGGGTCGTCCAGCAGCGGCAGGCCCTCGATGACCTGGTCGAGGTCAGACTGACCGGTGTGGGTGCGGCGTCATCCTCATCTCGACGCGGCACCTGCGCGCCTTCGACAACGGCACGCGGTACTTCCTGGACTTCGGTACGCCGGACGGTCTGGAGCAGCTTGGCCGAGACGCACCATCGCTCTGTGAACCAGCGCGTCCTGGACTCGATGGTCGGCACGCCCGCGTTGGTGCTCAACGGACGCCTGGACATCCTGACCGCCAACGAGCTCGGGTTCGCGCTGTACTCGCCGACCTACGCCGACCCGGTCAGGCCGCCCAACAATGCCAGGTTCATCTTCCTCGATCCGCACGCGACCGAGTTCTTCCGCGACTGGGATCGAAGGGGTTGCAGATACGCTCCGACGGCACGAAGCAGGCCAGCGGTACAACCGCGCGGTTCGTGCGTCCGGAGCGAAGGTCACGCCGCCACGGGTCCCGCTCACGGCACGAATCCCGGTTTCCGCGATCAACACGCCGGGTCCTGGAAATGAGCCCGCCGCGCGGCGGATCTAAGGCATCAGCCCGAGGTGGGACCACCCGCCTTAGACCTACCGTTGTGTCAGCGAAAAGGGAGGACAGCATGAACAAGACGCTTCTCGACTACAGCGCCCTGTTGGCCGACCAGCACATCGCCGACCTTCGCCGCGAGGCCAAGGCCGAGCGCAAGGCGCGCGCCGCCCGCGCCGCCCGCCGTCAAAGGAGGGTCTGAAATGATCGCGCTGTTGGTCTTGGCCGCCGTTGTGGTCTTGGCCGTCGTCAGTGGCCTTTTCGGGTTCGACTCGCGCGACCAAGCCGACTGGACACCGCCCCACTCCCACAACCGGTGACCGCCACCAACACAGCCCTCGTCGTCGAGCCCAAGTTCACACCGCCAAGACCGGTGCCGCAGCGTGTGGCACCGGTCTTCTCACCTGCCCCGCAGCGGTGTGGCCACTCGATCCGTTGCTCAGAAAGCAGTGACCACGAGGCCTGAGCAAGTTAACAAACTCCGATACGCCCCGAGCAGCGCGTTCGGTAGCATCGCCCGTCCTTGCCCGCCGGGCCGAGAAGTGACCTCGATGCTTGTGAGGCGCGGAACCGGATTGGCTCCGTGAGCAGGGTCTCGGTAGCTCCGTGGATGCGGCGGTAGCCCAGATCGGATTCTCCCTGGCCAGCCGCAGCACCAACTCGCACACCTCGGTCGACACGGCCGGCCGGTCACCGCGGCGCGGCAGGTCCACCGGCGCCGGACCAAGTCGCGATGCCATGCCGGCAGCGTGCTCGGCTGCACGAACAATCCCCGCCAGACCGACCGCGGCAGCGGGGCCTGCCGGCGGTGGAGGTGGCATCGTCGATCAGCACGGGCGGCCGTCGCAGAAGGCATGCCGTGCTGCGTGCAGGACCTGGAGGACCTTGTCCACCAGCGGGCCAAGGGCACGCCCCTCCTGGTTGCTCAGCACCGCGACCGTGATCTGCGAGCCGGGCACGTCCACCAGGATCGAGGAGTACCCAGGCATGCCGCCGCCATGGCCCCAGCCCGGTCCAGCCCAGGTGGCAATCAGCTGCACCCCAAGGCCGTAGGAGTAGTAGCGGTAGGGGTCGGTCCCAAAGGTCAGCATCTGCTCGCGGGTGGCGGCGTGCAGCAGGTCGCCGTGGAACAGCGCGGTCGCAAACCGAACCAGGTCCGGCGCGGTGGACACGATCCCGCCGGGCGCCGCGCTGGCAGTCTCAAACGCCCGATAGGGCAGGGTGCCCGGCTGGTGGGGGACGCCGTCGTAGACGTGCTCCTTGCCATCGGCCACCGGGTGCGCCCGGTAGATGTTGACCCTGCCGTAGCCGTGAACGATGCCGCCGTGGACCGGCTCGGCCCCGGCCAGCAGCGTGTCGCCAAGGCCGGCGGGGGCAAAGACCCGGCGGTGCAGCAGTTGCACCAGGGGCGTGTGGGTGGCGGCCTGGACCGCCAGGCCCAGCAGCACGTAGTTGGTGTTGGAGTAGCTGTAGTCGTGGCCGGGGGCAAACCGCAGCGGTTGGCGGCCGGCCAGCGCGGCGATCTGCTCCGGCTGCCAGGCGCGGTTGGGGTCGTGCCTGAGGGCGCGGTCGAACGCCGGCAGGCCCACGTAGTCCGCCACCCCGCTGGTATGGCTCAGCAGCTGGCGGATGGTGATGCGATCGGCGTGGGGGAAGCCGGGGACGTACCTGGCCAGCGGATCCTCCAGTCGCATCACGCCGTCCTGCACGAGCCCGAGCACCACCGTGGCCACAAACATCTTGGTGATGCTGGCAACCCGCAGCCGGTCGGCAGGGCGCAGCGGCACCAACGGCGCCGATCCGCCAGGCCGGCGGCGCCCGTCCAGCTGCCCCCGGCGGGCAGGCGCACCGCCATCGTCGCCCCGACGGTGTCGGTCTGCCGCCGCCACTCGGCCAGCGCGGCCTGCAGTGCCGCGGCCAGCTTGGGATCCACCGCAGCCTGGCTGGTCGCTGTCTGCGGTGGTCGGCTCGTGCCTGCGGATGGCGCATGGGTGCACGAGCCAGCCAGCGCCGCCAGCGCGACCAGCCAGAAGGTCCTTCGCCGCCGGCCCATCCTGTCACGTCCGTCCCATTGGGTACTGTCGCACCGCGACGGTGGAGCGGCAAGAAGATCCCGGCCGAGGGCTTGTGCATGGCGATCATGTCACCAGAAGGGGCGAAGCTCTTTAATAATGCTTAGAGCGTGGATGCGCCTCGCCGTCGGCGCACTGAGCATCGCCATCACCCTTGCGGCCAGCGACGCGGACAACTGGCCAGGCTGGTTGCACCCCTATCAGGACTGGCGGACCATCACGTGGTCGCAGGCCGAGCGGGCCAAGGGCCAGGCCTGGGACCTGAAGACGATCGAGTCCTTCCACACCCACGGCACCCCATGATCGGTCCGGCTGTTGGCCAGGTAGGTCCTACTACGCAGAAGAGCCACTACCGGAGCGGCCCTGGACCAGCTACGTTTTCTGCTCGGTCCAGAGCCGGAAGGTGGTGAGCCGTGAAGTTCGCTCTTGTCTGCTCGTCGCATCTACGGCCCGTGACGGTCGAACGCTCGCCAGGTCACCCCATCGTCGTGCGGTCGTGGGCCATGAGTCCGGGCTACGTGCTGTCCCGCGCCATGCCGTCACTCAGTAATGCTGAGACGGTTGCGCTGGCAGGTGTCCTCGGGCTGAGAGGCGAACAGCAGTGAAGGCGGGTAGTCGCGGGTAGGCGGCCCTACGCGGCCTCCCAGAAGTCTTGCCGGTAACCCGGCGAGTCCTTCCTGGTCACCGCTCTGAGGTACGTGCATGACTTGTGAGCCGCTGCTTTAGGTGAGCTGGGCATGATCGTCCGGGTGAACCCGTCCAGGCCGGCGGCGCCCTCGGCGACCAGCCCGGCAAGCGTCCCGGCCGCCACCGGCACCCCGAGCACGTCGACCTTTGGCCCGGACTGGGCCGCGCCGGCACCTGCGCGGGCAACGCCGCGGCGGTACCTGCCCGCAGGCGCAGCGGCACCGCTCGACCCGATGCTCGGTCACGGCCACGCGGAGCTCTGGCGCGTCGGACACCTGCCAGGCCTCGACCCCAGCGACCGGCGCACTGGAGGTGAGCGCCGAAAGCCATCCGAGAACGGAGCATGATCCCGGTTGTGCCTCTTTGCAGAATAGGTAAGCAGAAGTGACTATGACGCGTGTTGTCCCTGTCGGTCACGGGTAGGTCGCAGCCCCGAGCACGAAGTAGCAACGCAGGTACGAGGAGGTGCGAGATGACCGCAGCCACACTCGACCTAGCTACCTGGGCCGATGGCCAGCTCGACAGCGATCAGCCCCTCCAGCAGCTCGCCGATGTGGTGGCGGCGCTGTGGTCGGCAGGAACCGGCCTGGCGCTGCAACCGGCGGCGGTCGGGCTGGACGACACCCACGCCAGGGTCGTCCTCGCCGAACCGTGGTCGTCCGGTGAGCGGGAGGAGGCGCCGGAGGCCCTACTCAGCCGCTTGGACCGGCCGTTTGGCCGGCATGCCCACGACCTGCTCGGGCGCCCGCTTACCCGCGTGCACGCCCGCCACCACCGGGAGCAGGGGCGGGTTGTCGTTGAGCTGTCGCTGGCACACGCCTGAACGGCCGAGAGCGACCCGCACCACCTGCCCAGGACCGACCACCCACTCATGCGTGGAGCCTTGCACCACAGTTGCGAGGTCCCGCCTGGACGGCAGGGCCCGCGACCGGTCAGCACCTCCAGCGTCGATCGGCGCTGTAACCACTGAAGGTCGTGGTTTGGTCTCCCCCAGCAAATCCGCCATGCCGTAGACGCGAGCGGCCCTGGCCCGTCCCCCCGCCCGGGGCCGCTCGCCCCTATGCAGGGCTTGGCTGAACCCCGACCACCCCGACACCGCCCACAGCCTCACCAACCTCGCCAGCGTCCTGTACGACCAGGGCGACCTCGACCACGCCCGC
>WNGA01004550.1_pt1 | contig 20368 bp, 20 predicted proteins | sample 5400061 | NCBI WGS metagenome assembly WNGA01 (sample SAMN13153366, study PRJNA577476) | soil metagenome | isolation source: 100 cm soil or saprolite under grassland replicate 2 | place: USA:California | collected 2016-06-15
GAGCTCGAGCTCGAGGCGACGGCGGTCGCCTTCCTGGCTGACGTCCACCGAGCCGATCCGCGCCCCGGCGCGCTCGATCTCGTCGATCACCGCGCCGGGGGGCTGCCCGACCGGGAGCTCGACGAGCAGGCGGCCGTCCTCCGGGCGGAAGCGATGCAGGATCCGGTACGCCATGATCCGGAGGGGATAGAGTGCGATCAGCACGAGCGCTGTCGTGATCACTGCGGCGCTGTAGTAACCGGCGCCCGCGGCAAGGCCGACCGCTGCGACGACCCAGAGAGTCGCCGCGGTCGTGAGACCCCGTACCGACATTCCTTGCCGGATGATTGCGCCCGCGCCGAGAAAGCCGATTCCCGTGACGATCTGTGCCGCGATCCGCGTCGGGTCGGCGCGTACGACGGGCTGCCCGGAGGCGAGGAAGGCGTGGAAGCCGTACGCGCCGACGATCGTGAACAGCGCGGAGCCGAGCGCGACGAGCAGATGCGTGCGCAGACCCGCCTCGCGCTCGCGCAACTCCCGCTCAACGCCGATCAGGCCGCCGAGCACGGCCGCAAGGGCGAGGCGCAGGAGCGACTCGTCCCAGTTGAGCGTCGGCAGGCTGCTAGACGCGAGCTGCAGCAACGGCTTCTTCCTGCGCGGCCGCGATCTTCTCGACTCCACCGGCCGCGAGCTCGAGTAAATCGTCGAGGTGCGCGCGGTCGAACGGCGTTCGCTCAGCGGTCGCCTGCACCTCGACGAGCGCACCCTCGCCCGTCATGACGACGTTCATGTCCACCTCGGCTTCGGAGTCCTCGGAGTAATCGAGATCCAGCAGCGGTTCCCCGCCGACGATGCCGACGGAGACCGCTGCGACCGAGCCCGTGAGCGCGCGGGAGAGGCCGAAGCGGTCGAGCGCCCGCCTGGCGGCGACGTAGGCACCCGAGATCGCGGCGCACCGCGTCCCGCCGTCCGCCTGGAGGACGTCACAGTCGACCCAGAGGGTCCGCTCGCCCAACGCTTCGTAATCGGTGACGGAGCGCAGCGAGCGGCCGATCAGGCGCTGGATCTCCACTGTTCGTCCGCCCTGTTTCCCACGCGAGGCCTCCCGCTCGGTCCGGTCGCCGGTCGACGCGGGCAGCAGCGAGTACTCGGCCGTAAGCCAGCCGCGGCCCTTTCCGTACAGCCAGCGCGGGACGCCTTCCTGGATCGACGCCGTGCAGAGGACCTTCGTCTTGCCCTGGCTGAAGAGCACCGACCCATGCGGCTGCTCGAGGTAGTCGGGCAGGAACTCGAGCGGGCGCAGCTCGTCCGTTCTGCGGCCGTCGTTTCTCACGCGGCCGCCAATGCAGCGAGCTCCACGTGCTCGACCTCGGCGATCGGCAGCTGCAAGAAGCGGGCGCCCATCTCGCGGAACGCATCGGGGTCGCCGGTCGTCAGGAACCGATACGACCCCTCGCGCGTCGCGTCGTTCTCGTAGCCCTTTCGCGCGAGTGTCTGTGCAACCTCGCGCGCCGTCTCCTCGGCCGAGAAGACGAGCGTGACGTCGCGCCCGAAGACGCGCTGGAAGATCGGGCGGATCAGTGGATAGTGCGTGCAGCCGAGGATGACAGTGTCGACGCCCGCCTCCTTGAGCGGCGCCGCGTACTCACGGACGCCCTCGGTCGTCGCGGCCGCGAACGGATCGTCACTCTCGATCAGCGGCACGAGGCGCGGGCACGCCACGGGAAAGAACTCGACGCCGGCGTCGAGTGCGCGTACGAGCTCGTCGTACCGACCGGCGGCAACGGTTCCTTCCGTCGCGAGCAGGCCGATGCGACGGTTGCGCGTGGCCTGCACGGCTGCGTGCGCCTCGGGCGTGATCACGGCGACGACCGGCACCGCGAGGTCCTCTTGCAGCTGCGGCAGTGCGGCAGAGGTCGCCGTGTTGCAGGCGTTCACGACGAGCTTCACGCCCTGGTCCTGCAGATAGGCGCCGATCTCGCGCGCGAAACGCCGCACCTCCTCGAGCGGACGCGGTCCGTACGGCAGCCGTGCGTGGTCGCCGAGGTAGACGAAGTCCTCGTGCGGCATGGTCACGAGACACTCGTGGAGAACGGTGAGCCCGCCTACGCCCGAGTCGAAGACACCCACCGGCCGCGAATCCATATCCTGGCGATCGTAGCGCCGGGATAGGCTGTGGACGTGCGACGCCTCACGGTCATCGTTTGCGCGTTGGCCGCGTTGCTCGCAGCACCAACTCTGGCTCGCGCGGCCGAGGTGTCGCTGACGATGGACGACGGGGTCCGCATCGACGCGGCCCTGCTCGAGCCGGACGGCGCTCCGCCGGCCGGCGGGTGGCCGGCGATCATGATGTTTCACGGGCTTGGACAGAAGCACGCCGACCTCATCCCGCTCGCACAGGCCTACGTCGCGAAGGGATACGCCGTCTTCGTCCCCGACGCGCGTGGTCATGGGACCTCCGGCGGCTACATCTCGCTGGACGGGCCCCGCGAGGTCGAGGACATCCACACGGAGCTCGGGTGGCTGGCAGAGCGGCCCGAAGTGAGCGACACGCAGATCGGCGCGTGGGGAATCTCGCTCGGCGGCGGCGCCGCGTGGAACTCGGTCGCCGCCGGCGAGGCTGTGTTTAAGGCGCTCGAGACCTTCCAGACCTGGAGCGACCTCTACCGCGCGCTGTTTCCGCAGAACCTCGGCAAGGCGGGTGCCATCTACACATTCGCCCAGAGCGTCCCGACGGAACGCATTCAGCCCGAGCTGCGGTCGTTCGTGCCGCAGATGATCGGCAACGAGAACCTGCCCGGAGTGCGCCAGTTGCTCGGCACGCGCTCGAGCCTCCAATTTCTCTCGGCCGTCACGACACCGAGCTTCCTCTTCCAGGGCCGCCGCGACTTCGCGTTCGACATCGACCAGGCCGTCGACGCCTACCGCCGGCTCGGGGGACCGAAGCGGCTCTACATCGGCGACTTCGGGCACCCACCGTCGAGCTTCCCAGGACCCGACCTCGTGCACGTGCTCGACCTCTCGATCCGCTGGTATGACCGCTTCCTGAAAGGCGTGCCGAACGGCGTCGAGACCGAGAAGCCCGTGCAGGTGGCGGGCGATCCGTGGAGGGGGGAAGTCGCAAGCTTTGCGAAGCCACCTGCAATCAAACGGTTCACGTTCAACTCGAGCGGGCGTCGCACGATGGCTGCGCGCGGTCGGATCGTCCACACGTTCCGACCCCTGAGGCGGACCGTTGAACAGTTCGGCTCCCCTGTCGTCACGGTCATTGCATCGACTCCGACCAAATGGCCGCACCTCGTGGCAGTCCTCACCGCCGTCGATGCGCGTGGCAAAGAGACCGTGCTGAGCGAGGGTGGCACGCTGACGTCGTTCGGCGCAAAATCGCGAGCTGTCAGATTCCGGCTGATCTCCGACGCGAATCTCATCCGGCGGGGATTTCGTCTTCGGCTCTACCTCGGCGCCACGTCGACGGTGCAGAACGTCGCGAACCTTCTCTATCTCAAGTTCGTCCCGGACGGCTCGCGGCTGAACGTCGGCTTCATCAGCTTGACGGTGCCGGTTCTTCCTAAGACGATCTCGAGGTGATCTCACACCTCGCCGCGGCGGCGGCCGCGATTGCGCTTGGCGCGCCGACCACGACGCCCGGCGTCACGTCGACGACGATCACCATCGGCGGCACCGTGCCGATCAACGGCCTGGCTGCCGCCTACGGCTCCGTCGGGAGAGGGGCCGAGGCCTACTTTCGCTACGTCAACTCGCGTGGCGGCGTCTTCGGACGGAAGATCGTCTACAAGTTCCTCGACGACGAGTTCGACGTCGCGAAAACGATCTTGCTGACGCGGCAGCTGGTCGAGCAGGACAAGGTGCTGGCGATCTTCAACAGCGTCGGCACCGAGCACGCGCTCGCGATCCGGTCCTACCTCAACGATCGCAAGGTACCGCAGCTCTTCGTCGGGAGCGGCGTCTCGAGGCTCGCGACCGAGCATTCGAAATACCCGTGGTCGATGGGGTATCTGCCGAGCTTCCGCGGCGAGGGCGCGATCTACGGCCGGTACGTCGCGGCGCACCACCCGAACGCCCGGATCGCCGTTCTCTACGAGAACTCCGACTTCGGCAAGGACATGCTGAACGGACTGCGCAGCGGTCTCGGCCGGAAGGGGAAGATCGTCGGCACGCAGGCTTACGAGTTCACCGACCAGGACGTGAGCTCGCAGATGGCCCGGCTGAAGAGCTCGCGCGCCGACACGCTGATGCTGTTCGCGACTCCGCAGTTCGCGATCTTCGGCTACGTGGGCGCGTTCCGGCTCGGCTGGCACCCGCAGGTCTACGTCACCTCGGTCTCGATCTCGCCGGACATCATGAAGATCGCCCGCTTCGCCACCAGCCGCACCCACGTCGAGGGCTCCATCTCGATCGCGTTCGTCAAGGACCCGACGTCGAAGCTCTGGGCGAAGGACAAGACGGTTCGCCTCTACAGGTCGATCCTCAGACGCTTCCTCCCGAACGCGAAGCCCGACGACATCTTCAACTACTACGGCATGGCCGTCGCCTACACGATGGTGGACACGCTGCGGAAAGCCGGCCGCACCCCGACGCGTGAGAGCGTCCTGCGCGCCGCCACCCATCTGAACGAGACCGACCCGTTCCTCCTGCCCGGCGTCCGGATCAAGACCTCGCCGAACGACTACTACCCGATGGACAAGGTCAAGCTCGCCCGCTACCGCGGGACCCACTGGCAATTCTTCGGGAAGCTCGTGAACGCCCGGGGTTAGGCTCAACCATTCGGGAAATGAGCCGTCTAATGGATTCGGACTTTCCCATTTCGAAGTAGGAAAGGAAGGGGTATGAAGACCACTTTCAGGCTGGCCGTGCTCGCGGTCGCGGGCACCGCGTCGCTGGCGCTCGCGGGGAACGCGCTGGCGACGCAGAAGCTGAGCGTCCGTCAGACCGCGACGTCGCTCACGATCAAGGTCTCGCAGGCGCAGTCCGACCCGCAGCCGGCGAAGATCCAGATTTTCGTCCCGACCGGCTACACGATCAACGCGTCCCAGGCGCCGGGCACGAAGATCGGCACGACCACCGGAACGGTGTTCGCACGCGACCAGAACATCCCGCTGCCGCTCTCCGGCGACGTTATCGTCGTGCCGCCGAGCACGAACGCTCCGGGTTGCGACCCTGTAGCCCATCTGACGGTCTGGAACCTGGCTCTCTCGGTCGCGGGCCAGACGATCAACCTCCCGGTGCACGTCGACCAGACGGCGGGCGCAGAAGCGGCGCTCGGGCCCTACAAGCTCGTCGTCTGCCTCGCGCCGTCTGACGTCCCGCAGGGGACGCCGGGCCGCTCGCCGTTCGGAGCGCAGCTGCTCGACGCGACGTTCACCGTCGAGAACGTGTTCACCGTGCCGGCGGGCCAGGCCACCTGGAAGACGCTGACCACGCCTTACACGGCGGGGACGGGGGTCCCGAACGCGGCCGGCACGGTTGAGACGCGCTCGATTTTCTCGGCCGGCGCGGTCTCGCTTGCCGGGAAGGTAACGAGCAAGGCTCGACGTATCCTCAGGCTCTCCGGCCGTGTCACGCAGGCGGGCGCCGCGGTCGCGGGCACGCAGGTGAGCATCCTCGTGAACGGCAAAGCGCGCTTCCGGGCGCGGGCGAACGCGGGCGGGAACTTCTCCGTGAGCCTCAAGAAGACCGGGAAGAAGACGATGACAGTCTTCCAGGCGCGGGTCAGCATCGCCGAGCGCGACGTGACAAGCTCCGGCTGCACCACGCCGACGCTGCCCGGTATCGCATGCGTCAGCGCGACCAGCTCGCCCTTCACGGCAGTGAGCAAGAAGGTCAGCGTCCGGCTCTAAGCCGCGATCTGATCCTGCACGCTTGAGACGGGGCCCGCTGGGCCCCGTCTCGTATGCTGGGACCCGTGGCCGAGATCCGGATCGGGACCTGCTCCTGGGCCGACGAGGCGCTTTCGAAGCACTGGTACCCGCCCGGCGTGAAGCCCGGAGATCGGCTTGCCTACTACGGCGAGCACTTCGACACGGTGGAGGTGGACTCGACCTACTATCGCCTCCCCGTCGACGCCATGGTCGAACGCTGGGCCGAGCGCACGCCGGACGATTTCGTCATGCACGTCAAGGCGTTCGGACTGATGACCCGCCATCCGGTCAAGCTCGAGGCGCTGCCTCCCGACCTGCGGGACGAGGCCCCGACAGACGACAAGGGAAGGGTCGACCGGCCGTCGCGCGAGTTTCGCGGCGAGGTCTTCCGTCGCTTCCTCGAGGCGCTGGAGCCACTCCGCTCGGCGGGCAAGCTCGGCGGCATCCTCTTCCAGTTCCCGTCCTACGTCGTCTACAAAGATCGCTCGCTCGAATACTTGCAGTGGGCGCGCGAGCAGCTCGGCGACGACGACATGCTGGTGGAATTCCGCCATGTGAGCTGGCTGGAGGACGAGCACCGCGCCGACACGCTGCGTTTTCTCGAGGAGTTAGCGGCAACACATGTGATCGTGGACGCGCCGCGCATCGAGGGGGCGAAGAACCTGGTGCCGACCGTGCTCGCGCTGACGAGCCCGACGGCGTACATCCGCTTCCACGGGCGCAATGCATCCACGTGGAACAAGCGCGGCGGCAGTGCGGCGGAGCGGTTCGACTACCTGTACTCCGACGACGAGCTCCGCGAGTGGATCGGGCCGTTGCGCGAGCTCGCCGAGGAGGCGGAGCAGGCCTACGCGTTCTTCAACAACAACGCGACGAGCCCGGACGGCCGCGGCGGACGGATGGCCCAGGCGGCAGCCAACGCGAAGGCCTTGCAACGGCTGCTGCAGGCGGAGAAGGTGCCCGTGAGCGCGAAGAGCTGATGCACGTCCTCGCGATCATCCACGGCGAGAAGGTGCGCGCGGGCATCTTCGGCGACGTGGTCGCAGAACGCGGCCATCGGCTGGAGGAATGGAGCCTCGCCTGGGAAACGCCGCTGCCGCGCCCGCTGGACGCGTACGGAGCGGTGCTCGTCTTCGGCGGCGCGATGCACGCCGACCAGGACCGCCACCATCCCTGGCTGCGCGAGGAGAACCTCTTCCTCGAGCGGCTGCTAGACCTCCGGCGGCCCGTGCTCGGCATCTGCCTGGGCGCGCAGCTGCTGGCGAAGGCCGCGCACGCGCCCGTCCATCGGGCCGAAGACTTCGAGATCGGCTGGCATCCGGTCGAGCTGACGGAGGAGGCCGCAGAAGATCCTGTTCTCGGACGCCTACCCAGGCGTTTCGACGCGTTTCAGTGGCACCACTACACGCACGATGTCCCGGCAGGCGCCGTCGAGCTCGCGCGCAGCCGCGTCTGCACTCAGGCCTTCCGGCTGGGCGAGAACGCGTGGGGCGTCCAGTTCCATCCGGAGGTGACGCTCCAGCAGGTCGAGGGCTGGGTCGCCGAGGACGAAGCGACACCGGTCGACCGCGCGAAGCTCCTGGACGACACGCGCGAGCGAATCGACGGTTGGAACGCGCTGGGCCGCGACCTCTGCTCCGCGTTCGTGGACGTCGCGGAGCGCGTAGCTACGCCGGTGTAGCCGTGTCCCCCCTGATCACGGCCGGGTGTCTGACACCCGGCCGTGGCTGGTGGGGCCACGGCGTCGCGGGCTGCGAGGGGAGCCCTTCCTCGGTGCCGCTGGAGCCTGTGGATTGTTCGTCACACTTTCGTGCGGGTGTCTGACACCAGGCCGTGTTGCGGGGAGACGCGTCTCCTCGAGTCACGTCTTCTCGATGGGCAGGTCTGGATGCCGCGACCACTCATGCCACGAGCCGGCGTAGTTCCTCACGCGATACCCGGCGGACCGCAGCGCGAGGGTCGCCAAGGCGGAGCGCGAACCCGAATGGCAGTACGTCACGATCTCGCCGGGATCGCCGACGCGTGCCCGGATCTGGTCGCCGGGCAGCGGTTGACCCGCAGCCGCGAAGAGCTCCTGGACGTGCAGGTGTCGAGCGCCCGGGAGATGGCCCTGGCGCGGGTCACACGGGTAGCCGTGCCTGCCCCTGAACTCCTCGTCGGTTCGCACGTCGAGGATCGTCAGCGTGGGATCCTCGAGCCTGCCGGCGAGCTCCTCCCGCGTGGGTACCGCCTCCAGCTTCGGCTCGAACGTCGTCTTCACCGGGTGCAGCTCGATCTGACCCGTCTTCAGCTCGCCGCGCCAGGCCGCTAGGCCGCCGAGCAGGACGGCAACCCGGGGGTGGCCCGCAAGCTCGGCCATCTGCGCGGCGGGCATCGCGCCGACGCCGTCGCCGCGGTCGTACAGGACGAGCCGCTCGTCGCCGGTTACGCCATGTCTCCGCAGACGTAGCGCGACCTCCGACGCCAGCGGCTCGAGCACCTCGTGGTCGCTCATCGGCGGTGGCGATCCGAGCACGAGCGGCTTCGAACCGGCGATGTGTCCCCGCGCATGGGCGTTCGGCCCACGGACGTCTCCGACGAAGATGTCGTCCGCGCCGAGTTCGTGCTCGAGCCAGGCGACGTCGACGACGGGCGGCAGTTCAGACACGGTCGAGAAAGTCGCGCAGGATCGAGTTGAACTCCTCCGGTCGCTCGACGTTCACGAGGTGACCTGCACCGGCAATCTCGAGAACGTCGAACTCGGCGAGCTCCGCCGCCGAGACGAACGGGTCCGACTCGCCCACCACGAACTGCAGCGGTCCTGCAAACGAGCGCGCGATGTCCGTCGAGTCTTCGCGGTCCCGAATCGCTTCGACCGCACCGACGAGTCCGTCTGGATCCCGAAACAGCAGCTCGTCGTCGCCGCGGCTCTCGTCCGCGAAGAGCTTCGGCACCATCGAGCGCCAGAGGGCTTCCGGCCCTTCGTTGCGGATGAGCTCGATCGTGTCAGCGCGACCGGCGCGGCGCTCAGCGGAATCTGCATCGGGACGCGCGCCGACGAGCAGCAGCGCACGCACTCGCTCGGGCAGGCGGCGGGCCAGCGCGAGCGCACAGTAGCCGCCCATCGAGACGCCCACCACGGCGAGCTCGCCGTCCGCCTCCGCCGCGACCGAGTCCGCCCACGCAGCCATCGTGGGCCCGCGGCCGTACAGGCGCGGCGCGCTGACGTCGTGCTCTGCGAGAGCCGCGCGCTGCGGCTCCCACATCTGCTCGTCCAGAGGAAAGGCGTGCAAGAGAAGAAGCCTCACAGGGACGCGACGACGTCGAGCTCTGCGGCGATCGCGGGTCGCCGGCCCAGCCGGCCGACCCAGTCGCCGAGTGCCGTGAACGGCTCGAGGTCGACTCCCAAGCGATCGCGAGCGCGCAGGATCCAGGGGACGTACGCGATGTCGGCGAGTCCGTACGCTCGTCCGCTCAGAAAGGGCTGCGCCTCCAGCAGCGCGTCCAGACCCGTGAGCGCTTGGTCGAGCAGCTCGCACGCGCCCTCGTCGCCACGCCGCAGCGCGTAGTACGGCTTCGAGAGCTGGTCGAAGCGGAAGACGAGCAGCCGGCCGAGCCCGCGCTCCGCGGGATCGGCCGGCCAGAGGGCCGGCTCCGGGTACCGCTCCTCGAGGTACTCGTTGACCACTGCGGACTCGGCCAGCACGAACTCGCCCTCCTCCAGCACCGGCACCTTCCCGAGCGGGTTCTTCTCGTAGATCCACGCGGGCCGATCGTCGAGGTCGATCTCGACCGTCTCGTATTCGATGCCCTTCTCGGCGAGCACGATCCGCACCCGCGCGCAGTACGGGCAGCGATCCGCGTCGTAGAGCGTGATCACCTGTCGATCCTAGCTTCGAGTGCGAATGCTTCGGCGATCTGCTCCAGGAGCTCGCGCGCCGGCGGGAGCTCGGCCGGCGAGGAGGCGATGCGCGCGACCGCGCGCACGTGCGCGGGGTCGGCGCCCGTCAGACGTGAGGCGAGTGTTGGATTGGCAGCGAGCGACAGCTCGTCGGCCTTGCTCAGCTCGCCGTAGTAGGTCGGAACGGAGAGGTACTCGTCCACCATCCGGCCACGTTCGAAGAGAAGGAACCGGACGACCATCTCCTCCTCGAGTGCCAGCGCGACGGCGGGGACTCCCAGCCGCTCCGACAGCTCTGTACCGAGCCGCCGCTGGGCGCTGCGATCGTGATCGCAGAGCTCGTCGACGACCGTCACCCAGCCATTCCGCGCCGGCGTCACCTCCGTGTGCTCGGAGCGCCCGAGCCGCGGCATGAACTGCTTCACCGCACGCTCGACACCGGCTTCGTCATCGGTCTGGACGTGGAGCGACGCAAACGACCGCGGACGCTCCTGCTTCTCGAGCCGGTCGGCAAGCGCACCGAGCGGTGCGACCATGAACATGTCCACGGGAACAAAGCCGAGCCGTTCGTAGAGCCGCCGCGCGTCGGCGTTGCGAAGCAGCACCTCCAGGCTCACATGGTCGAGACCAGCCTCGCGTGCCGGCTCGACCACCCCGGCGAGGAGGGCCTGGCCGATTCCCTGCCCGCGGGCCTCTGGGCGGACGTAGATGTCCGTGACGTGCGCGGTCTTCCGACCGCGGTCGCCGAGCACGCAGAAGACAAAGCCGACGGCGCGTCCGTCTTCCTCGGCGATGAGCGCGACCCCGTCGCGCACCGTCGCTGAGAGATCCATCCACGCCTCCTGCCAGGTCTCGCGCAGGTACGGCGGGTCGTCGAGCTCCTCCGCGAACTCCTCCCACAGCTCGCGGAGAAGCTCACGGTCGGCCTTCGTGGCGCTTCGGATCGTCACTGGTAGCGGAGGGCGGCGAGCAGGTAGTGGGCGCTGAGGTTCTGGAAGGGATGAAAGCGGGCGCCGGCGGCACGGACGTCCGTCACCTCAGGGTAGAACGCGAGCACGGCCTTGCGCAGGCCGAGGTCGCCCGCGGGCCAGGCCTCGGGCCGCGCGAGATGGCGTGCGAGGAACCAGTCCGCGCTCCACTCGCCCAGTCCGCGCAACAACGTGATGCGCGCCTTGACTTCCTCGTCCGAGAGCCGCGCGAGCTCGTCGAAGGCGAGTTCCGCGCGCGCGAGGCCGAGCACGTACTCAGCCTTCCGGCGGGAGAAGCCCAGCTCGGTCAGCTCGTCCTCGCGCGCCCGCGCAAGCCGTTCGCGCGTCGGGAATGCGATCGCGTGTTGCGCGGGCTCGCCGAACCGCTCGATCAGACGGCTGCGTACCGCGAACGCGGCGTGGAGCGAGACCTGCTGCGCCGTGATCGACGAAACGAGCGCCTCGAACGGATCGGGCGCGAGCGGCGGGCGAAACCCCGGCAGGCGGCGGACAGCCTCCGCGAGCACCGGCTCTCCCTGTGCGAATGCGTGGAAAGCGGCGAGATCGAGCTCGAGGCCGAGCAGCTTCCGGACCACGGGTTCGGTGACCTCGTCGAGCGGCTCCACCTGCACGCCGCCGTTCGCCGACACGATCCGCACCTCCCGTCCCGCGACGACGCGATGGAGGCCGCCGTCGTGCCAGACGTTCGCCCGGTCGACGCCCCAGAACGTGAAGCGGTCGAGCGAGCGCTCGAAGTCATACGGCTGAGGAACCGTCAGCAGGCCCACGCTGCGCAGGCTAGCGACGTCAGGCCGACGTACGAACCGGTGAAACGGCGGCCGCCGAGCGCACCAACTCGAGCTCCGGCCTTGCCGCGAGCAGCAGCATCGCGTGGCTCCACGCGAGCGGGACGACCCACGCCGGCTCACCGTCGTCGGTCACCTGCTCGGGAAGGAGACCCAGGTCGGTCTGTGCGCTCAGCGCATACGTCAGCGACCGCTCCAGTCCGGCGCCGTCACCGACCTGCCGATGCCACAACCCGAGCCAGAGCGCAGCGAGCACCCACTTGTTGCCGCCCGCGTACGTGTCGTCGGCGTAGCGGAGAACGCTCCCGGCCGGACAACCCAACCCGGCCGCGAGCGCCGCCACGGTCGCGCGCATCCGCTCGCCGCCCGGATCGACGGCCGCGAAGGGCCACGCGAGCCCGAGCAGGGAGACGTCGAGAGTCGGATCGCCGATCGAGCGCAGATAGCGGCCGTGCCACTCGCTCCAGAGCTCCCGGTCGATCGCCTCGCGAATCACCTCGGCCGCCGCGTCGTAGGTATCGGCCAACCGTTGCTCGTGCCGGCGCGCCAGCGAGGCCGCGGCCTGCAGCCCGCCGTGGATCGCCGCGGCGGTAAACGCATGGCGACCCTCGCGTTCTTCCCACAGGTCCGCGGTCGCACAAGGGATCCCGTCCTCCTCGATCGTGCCGAGCAGGAACTCGGCAGCGCGGAGCGCGGACGGCCAGAGCTCGGAGTCGAGCCGGTCGTCGTGCAGCTCGCGCCACGCGGCCTCATACGCAAACAGGATCGCCCCGGTCTCGTCGAGCTGGTGCCTACACCACGATGGCGCGAGCGAGCCGTCCGTCCAGTGCCGCTGCAGCCAGAGGCCCTCGGGCTCCTGCGCAGATGGCAACCAGCGCAGCGCCCGCCGGGCGAGGTCGTGGCGGCCCGCGGCGAGGAAGGCAAGGACGATGAACGCGAGTCGCGTCCCCAGACGAAGCCGTAGCCGCCCGAGCGCTCGAACTCCGGATCCAGCTCGGGGGCTGCGATCACGGCGCCGGTATCGCGATCCGCCAGCAGGTCGAGGACGAGCAGGCTGCGCCGATAGAGCGTCCCGACGTCCGGTACAGCAGTCGACGGCTGCTCCGCGGAGGCGAGGCGACCGGGCCGACGCCTCGACGTGACGAGCGTGTTGAAATCCTGCTGAAGCGCGGCGTCGAGTCGCGCGACGGCTTCGCGGGAAGATGCGCCGAAGGCGAGCGCCACGACGGCGTCACCGCGAAACGGAACCGAGATGCCGCCCTCGGTTTCTCCCAGACCGGTCGAGAATGCCTCTGCGCCCGCCGCGCCGAGCGCGAGAGCAACGTTGCGGCGATAGAAGACAACGCGATTGTCGTCGACACTCGCTGCGAGTCCGCCCTTCGCGCCGTCCAGCTCCGGACGGCAGTGGACGACGAGGCGAGCCGCGCCGCCGGCGGAAGTGACACGGCGGAGCAGTACAGGCTCGAGCTCGTGCACGAGGTCGACGAACTCGACGTCGCCTCCCCCGTCAGGAGCACGTTCGCCTCCTGCAAATAGGACTGCTGCGCGGAAGCGTCGTCCAACCACCGGGTCTCACCGTCGAGCTCGAGCCCCAGCCTGAGCTCGCCGAGGTGCGAGCCGCGGTCGAGCTGCGGCCAGAAGAGCCGCTCGAGCCGGCCACGCTCGGAAACGGTCGCGAGCAGCGACCCGTTTCCGAGCACCGCCGCCGGGCCTGCATTCATCGAGTTCTGCACCGGCCTGCTGCGCCCCTTAAACGCCGTCAGACGGCGGACTCGTGGATCGCGTGCCCTGTCTCGAGATCGAAGAACTGCAACCTCTGCGTGTCGACGACGAGCTCGACGTCGCTGTCCGGCTTCACCCGCGACGACGGGTCGAGCCGTCCGACGAAGGTCGTGCGCCGGCCGTCGCTCGACTCGCCGAGCAGGTCGGCGGCGACGATCTGTTCCTCCGCGTCGACGACCGCGCCCTCCACCACGTCCTCCGTGGTGACGGCGATTCCGCTCATCTCGACGTGCGCGAGAATCTCAGCGCCCAGGGCCTCTGTGACGACGACCCGGCCACGCAGCCTTGCCCCACCGTTACGGGCGACCGAGGCGTCCTCGAGGTGCTCGGGACGGATGCCGAGCGCCAGCGTGCGCCCGGCGTAGCCCGCCAGCGCCGGTCGGCGGCGTGCGACCTCGTCGGGCACCGCCAGCTCCTGGTCGCCGAGCTTGACGGTCAACCCGTCGGCGCGCCGCTCGACGGTGGCCTCGACGATGTTCATCGCCGGACTGCCGATGAAGCTCGCCACGAAGAGATTCTTGGGCGCGTCGTAGAGCTTCTGCGGCTCCGCCATCTGCTGCAGCTCGCCCTTGCGCATGACGGCGACGCGGTCGCCCATCGTCATCGCTTCGACCTGGTCGTGCGTGACGTAGATCGTCGTGACGTCGACCTCGTGCTGGATCCGCGCGATCTCCGCGCGCATCTGGACGCGCAGCTTCGCGTCGAGGTTCGACAGCGGCTCGTCCATGAGGAAGACCTGGGGCTTCCGCACGATCGCGCGCCCCATGGCGACGCGCTGGCGTTGGCCTCCGGACAGCTCCTTCGGGCGGCGCTGCAGGTACGGACTGAGGCCGAGCATCTTCGCGGCCCACTGGACGCGCTCGTCGACCTCCTTCTTGGGCGTCTTGCGTAGGCGCAGGCCGAAGCCGATGTTCTCGGCGACGCTGAGGTGTGGATAGAGCGCGTAGTTCTGGAAGACCATCGCGATGTCGCGCTCTTTCGGGGTCAGGTCGTTGACGACGCGGCCGCCGATCGAGACCTTGCCGTCGGTGATCTCCTCGAGCCCGGCGACCATCCGGAGCGCCGTCGTCTTGCCGCACCCCGACGGGCCAACGAGGACGACGAACTCGCCGTCGCCGATCTCCAGCGAGAGGTCGTGTACCGCATGGACGTCGTTGTCGTAGACCTTCTCGACCTTGTCGAAGATCACGTCAGCCATTCGTCAGCCTCCAGACGTGGAAGGAAGGGCCTGCGGCGGGCAGCACGGCCTCGCCGGCGTCGATGTCCGCCTCCGCGCCGTACAGCGACTCCAGCTCGGCAGCGCCCAGGGCGGCGAGCGGCAACCGGACCGGATCGTGCTCGTCCCGGCTCGCAAGGCAGAGAAGACGCTCGTCGCGCGTCTCGCGGAGGTACGCGATCACGTCGTCGTCGACGAATGCGTAGCGGATGCCGCCACGCGAGAGCGCGACGCTCGATCGGCGTAGCGAGATCAAGCGCCGGTATTCAGCGAGCAAAGTTTGTGGCTCTGAGCCACGAAGTCGGTCCCACGGCATCGTGCGGCGTGCGTCCTCGCCCCACCCGCCCTCGAGCCCGAGCTCGTCGCCGGCGAACACCATCGGCACGCCCGGCGTCCTCATCTGCAGACCGACGCCGACGAGCTGACGCTCCTGCGCGCCCGCGACTGTGCGGAAGCGAGCCGTGTCGTGCCTGTCGAGGATCGCCCAGGAATGCAGGACGAACTGCCATGGGATGCCCGCGCGGAAATGCGCGCATGGTCGCAGCGGCTGACCGGCCACCGAGGCGGGGCAGCGCCACCGGGAGGCTCGGATACGGGATCTCCGCGTCGCCGCGCAGCCATGTCCAGACCGGACGCGGCGAGCCCTCGTACCAGGAGTACGCGTACTTCCCGTCGTCCAGCTTCTTCGCGAACTTCGAGAGCTTGAGTGGGAAGAACGTGTCGCACATCACGGCGAACTTGTGGGTCTCGTGCATGCCGACGACTTAGATCATTTCCTCCGACTGCAAGTTCGAATGGTGGTACGGGATCGACGAAGTTCCGTCCCTGGGACGTCTGGTGTGACGGCGGCGGCTGGTGGATGCGGCCGGTGATCGCCTCGAAGTCGTGCACCGAGAACGTCCACGGGTACAGGAACCCGTCCCACCCGACGGGGTCATGACGCACTTCTCGCAGAGCCTCGCCGCGGATATGCAGCGCTACGGAAGAAGCAACTCTGTCTCTCGCACGTGCCAATCGAGTCCCATAGCCTCAAAACGGTCGATCGACTGCCGGATGAGCTCGTCGTCGTCGCGCACGAGGCCGAGTGCACGGAGCGCGAAGGGCTCCAGATACGTATGCGGACGGAGGAGAGCGGGGGCCTCTTCCTCGACCCGATCGCGGTCACGAAGGGCGGCGAGCCCGTCGAGCCGCGTCGACTGCGCCCATAGCCGAGGCGACCCCTCCTCGCGGCGCACTTCGAGGAGCCGCGCAACGGTCGCGAGCTCGCGTCGCAGAATTGCAAGCTGTACGAGCGACGGCTCGAGCGCGACGTCGTACCCTTCCATGCCGAGCGCCAGCGCCTGCTCCTCGAGCTGCCGCGACCTCTCATCGTCGCCTAGGACGGCCGCAGCAAGCGCGCACGCCAGCAGCGATGTCGGGTTCAGCAGGCATGGCGTCTCGAGGTTCGCTTCCACTGTTGCGATGGCCCGCTCCTCGTTCGCGCGGATGGTCTCCCAGCCGCCCGCCAGCTGCTCGACCGCCACCAAGTGGCCTACGGCGTGCACGCGATGATGCGGCGTCAGATCGCGCGCAACACTGTCGTGAAGCCGCACGCACCGACGGGCCGCTGCGATTCGGCCTCGTGCCGCGTGACCGCGATACGGGGCGAGAAAGACGTCGGCTCGGTGGTCCGGGTCCGAGATGTCCCCGAGGAGGTCGAGGCGCCGCTCGGCCCAGGTACAGGAGTCGTCGAAGTCGCCCCGCGCGTACGCGACGATCGAACGAGCCTCGAACGCGAACGACCGCAGCTCAGGGTCATTGAGCCGCTCGGCCAGCTTGCTCGCCTCGCGCGCCGCGTCCAAAGCCTTGGCCCGCTCGATGTAGGCTCGCGCCACGAGCGCACGGACGCGGGCCGGACTCTCCGGCTCCGCAACCTCAAGTGCACGCTGGACCCAGTTGTGTATGAGTTCCCGGTCGGGACGGCGCTTCCACATTGTCGAACGGGCGGCCGTATGGAAGGCGAGCTCGCTGTAGATCTCGGCCCGGATCTGCGGGTCGCGGCAGACCTTGAGTGAGTTTTGCATCGCAGTCCAGAAGGCCTCACCGTCGAACTTGAGCGCGTTCGCAGTACCAAGATGTCGCCACAACGCAACCTGCTTCGGCTCGTCCGGGTCGAGCTCGAGCGCGCGTCGGAGCAGGGCGATGCCGTTGTCGATCTCGTACCGACCGATTGCGAGCTCGGCGGCCCGCTCGAGCCAGCCCATGGCTCTCTCGCGAAGGCGCTCGACCTCCGTGGCATCGTTGTGCCAGGCGAGTTCTACCGACTCCGGGTGAACGGCTTCCGCATAGTGATGGGCGAGCAGCGACGCCCGCTCGTCCTTGCTCTCCGGTGCTCGTTCGAGCCAGTCGGCGAATTTCGCATGCAGCTGCGCGCGTCGTGCCTTCGGCAGGCTCCCGTACGCGACCTCGCGCGTGAGTGCGTGCTTCATCGCATACTCCACATCCCCAGCCCTGGTGGATCCGGCGTGACGACGGATGAAGTCGCGGTCCTCGAGTAACGCGAAATCGGGCTCCGCGCCGTCGAGAAGGGCGGAGACGGCCGAGGGCCAGAAGACACGACCCGTGACGGCAGCTGCCTGAAGCGCCGCCTTCTCCACTGGTGGGAGCAGATCGAGGCGCGCGGCGAGGAGTGAGTGCACCGAGTCCGGGATAGCGAAGAGCGTCGGCAGGTCTTGAACGGCCCACCTCCCGTTCGAGCGTTCGAGAACATGATGGTCGATCAGCGTCGATACGAGCTCCTCGACGAAGAACGGATTCCCCTCGGCGCGATCGACGAGCGCCGTACGAAGCTCGGCCGGAAGCTCCGCCGCGAGCAACTGCTGCAAAAGCAGCTGTGTGTCGTCATCGGTGAGCGGCTCGAGCCAAAGAAGCGAAGTGTTCCGTCGCCCCCCGCCCCACGAGGGTCGACGGTCGAGCAACTCGGGCCGCGCCGTTCCGAGGAGGAGCAGCGCCCCATGCACATCGCGGACGAGTCGTTCGAGCAACTCGAGCAGATCGTCCTCGGCCCAATTGAGATCCTCGATGAGGACGACGAGCGGTCCTTCGCGGACCCGGTCCCGTACGAACTCGGCCCACGCCTCGTGGAGCCGGTCGCGCGCAGCGAGCGGGTGAAGTTCTGACGGCGTATCGAGACCGAGAGTCAGCCCGAGAATCTCCCGTTCGCCAAGGCGTTGTCGCACGGTCTCCGGCGGATCGCTCTCGAGGATGCCCAGGTGCTCCTTGAGCACCTCACCGAGCGCCCAATACGTAATGCCTCGTCCATACGACAGGCAGCGGCCGGTGCGGCGGAGCGGCTTCGGCTGCTGAATCGCGAGCCACTCCCAGAGCTCGGCCACGAGCCTCGTCTTGCCGACGCCACTTTCACCCATGATCGTCACGAGGTGAGCTTCGTGTTGCTCGACCGTGTGCTGGTAGGTCGCCTGGAGAAGGCTCAACTCACTCTCGCGTCCGACAAACGCCGACCGGAGCCCCGCGACTCCGCGAGGACGCACCAGCGTCAAAGCCCGGACGACGCGGTAGCAGGCGATCCCGGCCGGTTTTCCCTTCGCCTTGACGGTCGTCGGTCCGTCGAATTCGAACGCGCCGCGCACGGCGCCGACGGTCCGCTCCCCCGCAAGGATCTCGCCTGGCCCAGCCGCCTTCTCGAGGCGGGCCGCGGTATTGACGGGGTCGCCGGTCACGAACGAACTTCCCTCACGCGGCTTTCCAACGACGACTTCTCCCGTGTTCACTCCAATCCTGAGAAGGAGCTCGTGGGCGAACAGCTCGTGTTGCCGGCGCTGCATCGCAAGCGCGGCATGAAGAGCGCGCTCCGCGTGGTCCTCTTGTGCGGCCGGCGCGCCGAAGGCGGCCATGACCGCGTCGCCGGCGAACTTCTCGATGGTGCCACCGGCGCGCGCGATCTCGGCTGACATCGCGTCGTAAAACCGATCCAGCAACGCCCGTGCGTGCTCGGGGTCCTGCTCTCCGAGTGCGGTCGAATCGACGAGATCGGCGAATAAAACCGTTACGACCTTCCTCTCCTGGGGCAGCGCCGCAGCGACCGGCGTGCCGCAATTCGGGCAAAACCGGAGATCTTCGCGGCTCTCCTGTCCGCACTCCCTACAGACGACCACATCCACAGGGTACGACCCGCGTGCGAGCGGTTCTAGTCTCCGCCCCGGGTTGGTGCCGGCCTAGAAGTGGGAGGTGAGGCCGGCGCCGGTGGCGTCTTCCTCCACGGCTGCGTCCTCGGGTCGCGAACTTCGACAGCTTCAGCGGGAAGAACGTATCGCACATCACGGCGAGAACGTCCACGGGTAGAGGAAGCCGTCCCGGCCGACAGCGTCCGAAGGCTCGAAGTTGAGTCGCGCGAGACCGATGCTCAGCGCCGATGCGGGCGTCCGACAGAATCGTCCGGTACGCCAACCAGCTGATGAGCTGGCGCGCGCTTCGCACGCACCGCTTGATTTCCTGGAATTCCTTGGTCGAATCTCGGTTAGCCGAACCGAGACCCGGGAGCTCTGCCGTGGTTCTTGGTCCACATCACGAGCGCGGAGAGCGTGGACATGTGACCCTCAAGTAGTCGTTGACGGTTCTTTACGTGCGGCGCTCGGAGAACGACTCGCGCCGGCGCAGCGCCAACAGCGCGCCTGCGGCGAGCGCGGCCGCGACCATGCCCCCCGCGACCCAGCCGACGGTTCGCCGTGCAGAGTTGGAGTTGCGGGCGGGCGCAGTCTTGGGGAGTCCTGCCTTGATCAGCGCAACCCTCAACGTCTCTTGTCCAGGCGCGAGCTCAGACACGCGCATCCAGCCGCCTTTCGTCCGCTGGCCGCCCCAGAACCGCTGACCGGCCCGCATGTAGGTAACCAGGCCGCTCGACGCGTACGGGTACAGGTCCTGGCGCAGCATGACCGCTGCCGTCGGGCCAAGCACGCGGTAATCGACTCGGTAGCGCGGCCCGAGGTTGGCCGGCTTCTTCGGTAGCCGTGGGTCGGGCGAGTCGCCGAACACTTGCGGGAAGAACCCACCCTCCGTCGTCAGCCGCCCCATCGTCCCTTGGCCGCTCTCGCCGTACCCACCGATGTTGAGCACGATCGTCCGGCCGACCCCAGGACCGGTGATCTTCGCCTGATCTGGTCCTTTAGCCTGGGCGGCCGCCGGGAGGGCAAGCGCCGCCGCAGCGGCGATGGCGACGAGCTTCTTCAACCTTCCGACTCCGTCCGACGATGGACGGTGGTCCTACACCGCCTCGACGGTGGCAGTTCCGCTTACGTCCACGCTCCATTGGTAAGGAGGCGTCGACATTTCGAGTCCTTCAGAGGCTCAAGACGCAGACCGCATGAATTCGCGAACACGGATCGCGCTGTAGCGATTAAGCGAGACGAAAGATCTCCTCGAGCGGCGCCGGGCCCTGATCCTGGACGCGTTCTTCCAGCAGGTCGGCCATCGCGTCCTGCCACCGTGCGTTGACTTCCTGCGCGCTGAGATACGACTCGGCGCGTGCGAGATCGTCGGTCTCGAAATACCCGAACATCTCGTTCCCCGCGCGAAAGATCGTGTAGTTCCGGATTCCTGCGTCCTTCAAGGCCTGGAGCATCTCCGGCCACACCTCGCGGTGGGCAAGAACGTACTCGTCGACGCGGTCTGGCTTGACCTGCAAAACGAATCCCACCCGTTGGGTCATCTCATCCCGCCTCCCCCACGATCACGACGATGAGCGTTCGCGGTCCGTGGACGCCCTCGACTCGTTCCAGCTCGATGTCGGAGGTGGCCGACGGGCCCGACACGAGTGTGAGAGGGCGATGCTCGCGACCGAGAAGCGCAGCGAACGCCTCGGG
>WNGA01013821.1_pt1 | contig 20355 bp, 21 predicted proteins | sample 5400061 | NCBI WGS metagenome assembly WNGA01 (sample SAMN13153366, study PRJNA577476) | soil metagenome | isolation source: 100 cm soil or saprolite under grassland replicate 2 | place: USA:California | collected 2016-06-15
CGACGATCGGCATGAACCCGTGGTCCTTTCCGCAAAGCTCCGCGCACTGGCCGCGGTAGATGCCTTCCTTTTCCGCCCTGAACCAGCTATCGCGCACGAAGCCGGGAATCGCGTCCTGCTTCACGCCGAACGCCGGGACCATCCAGGCGTGGATGACGTCGTTGGAGGTGATGAGCACGCGCACCTTCTTTCCCACGGGCACGACCATGGGGTTGTCCACTTCGAGGAGATAATGCTCGCCCTTGGGCGCCTTGCCCGTGATCTGGTCCTGGGGCGTGGAGAGGTTCGAAAGGAACGAAATGCCCTCACCCTCGCCCTTCAAGTAGTCGTAGCCCCATTTCCACTGATAGCCGGTTGACTTGATGGTAATGTCGGCGCTGGCGGTGTCCTTGAGGTTCAGGATCGACTTGGTCGCCGGCCAGGCCACGGCGATCAGGATCAGGAACGGGATGATGGCCCAGATGATCTCGACGGTGATGTTCTCGTGGAAATTCTCGGCCTTGTGGCCGACGGACTTGCGGTGAGCGTAGATCGAATAGAACATCACGCCAAACACGCCGATGAAGATCACCAGGATGATCCCCATCATGACGAGGTGCAGCTCGTAGATTTCGCTGGCGACGCGCGTCACCGGGATCGGCAGATTCCACTGATACGCCGCCTCCGCGGGCCCGGACAGCACCGAGAGCGCAGCGCCGGCACCATTGACCGTCCGGTTCGTCATCATGTCTTCGTGGGTTCTGGTCGAACGAGGGGGTGCGATCTTTTCGCTTCCAATTCTACTTCTATGATCCGCCTTCCGTCGACGGTGGTACGCGGCTCGCTTTTCCAAGCGTGCCCGTAGATCACCTCGATCGTCGCCGGCAGCCTGCCTCCCTTGCGCTCGCGCTCATAGGAGGCAAGCATGCGCTCCCACGCACGGCGTCCCATGAGACCGCGCTGTCGATCGCGCGCCGCGCAGGTCTCGCCGGAGGCTTTCAGGTCACGCAGGAGCGCCGGGACCTCGGCGTAGGTCAGCGTGATGACTTCCATATCCATGACAGGCGCGGCAAATCCGCTCGCGACCAGCATGTCGCCGAGGTCGTGCATGTCGATGAAAGAATGCACGTGGCGCGCGGCCGAGCCCGCGCCGAAGGCCGCTTTGAGCTCCTTCAGTGTGTCGGGCCCGTAGCTCGAGAACATCAGCAGCCCGCCGGCGACGAGCACGCGGTGAACCTCACGCAGCGCCGCGAGCGGATCGCCCGCCCAGGCAAGCGCGAGATTCGACCACACCATGTCCACGCTGGCGGCGCGAAGCGGCAGCCGCGCAAAGTCCGCGCACAGATGAAAGCGCCCGGAGCCGGCCACGAGGCGCCAGGCGCGCTCGAAAAGGGACTCTTCCCGTTTCGCCTCGCTGAGCACGCCGGGCGCAAAGTCCATGCCCAGCAGATCCGCCCCGGGATAGCGCCGGCGCAGCAGTTTCAGGCCGTGTCCCACGCCGCAGCCGGAGTCGAGCACGCGATGCGGCCGGCAGCGGATGTAATCGAGCCGCTCGAACATGCGCCGCTCGACTTCCCGCTGGAGCACCGCGTCGCCGCCGCCCGCCGCTGCGGCACGCTCGAAGGCGCGCCGCACCTGCGCAGGGTCCAGGCCGAATGCCTGTGCGTTCATTTGGAGTGGACAACAGGTTCGCAATACATTATATAAGGCCGTAGTTTACAATTCCGTCTGCGAAATTCCGTCCAATCAACCGGGGCCAGCGCTATGGTCGTAGCAATCGTATTGGTTTTATTGGTCCTCGGCTCTGTCCTGTTTCACTTCCTGAGCCCGTGGTATTTCACGCCGATCGCCTCCAACTGGAGTGCGATGGACGACACGATCAGCATCACGTTCTGGGTCACGGGGTTCGTCTTCGTCGCCATCAATTTGTTCATGGCTTATGCGGTGATCCGCTACCGTTATAAGAAGGGCAAACGGGCACAGTACGAACCCGAGAACAAGAAGCTGGAGTGGTGGCTCACCGGAGTGACCACGGTGGGCGTCGCCACCATGTTGGCCCCCGGCCTATTCGTATGGGCGAATTTCGTCGAAGTCCCGAAAGACGCGGGCGTATTCGAGGCCGTGGGCAAGCAGTGGTACTGGGGGTTTCGCTTCCCCGGGAAGGACGGCGTGATGGGCACCGTCGACGCCCGGTACGTCAGCGATAAAAACCCGTTTGGCATGAATCCCGACGATCCCAACGGACAGGACGACGTCTTGGTATCGAGCCCGGAACTCCATCTCCCCATAGGCAGGCCGGTCAAGGCACTGCTCCGCTCCGTAGACGTCCTGCACAACTTCGCGGTACCGCAGTTCCGGGCCAAGATGGATCTGGTGCCGGGCCTGGTCACCTATATCTGGTTCACCCCCACCCGGACCGGAAAATTCGACCTCCTCTGCAACGAATTGTGCGGTACCGGGCACTTTGTCATGCGTGGCAGGGTCGTAGTGGAGGAAGACAGCGCTTTTCAGGCGTGGTTGAGCGGCCATCCGACGTTCGCGCAGACCTCGGCTCAAGTACCCGGCGACGCCGCCGCGGGCAAGCCGCTCTATGCAGTGTGTGCCGCCTGTCACGGCCTGCAGGCGGAAGGGAATCCTGCGATGAATGCGCCGAAATTGAGCGGACAGGGTGATTGGTACCTGAAACGGCAATTGAAATCTTTCAAGAACGGTGCCCGGGGTTCACACGAAAAAGATGTTTTCGGTAAGATGATGGCACCGATGGCGGCGACCCTGAGCAACGACGCCGCAATAGATAACGTCATCGCTTACATCAAGACGCTGCCGGATAATCCTGCCTCGATCACGATGAAGGGAATTGCGACGAACGGTCAAAAGCCTTATGTGACCTGCGGAACCTGTCACGGTGCGGATGGGCGGGGCATGCAGGCAACCAATGCCCCCCGGCTCAAGGGCATGAGTGACTGGTATATGGTTACCCAATTGAAAAATTTCAAACAGGGTATCCGCGGCGCCCATCCAAAAGACCTGTACGGTCCGCAGATGGCCTTGATGGCCGAAATTCTGGGCGATGACCAAGCGACCAAGGACGTCGTCGCCTACATCAATACTTTGCGATGACCGGCCTGCTCGAGCGCCATGCTACTATTATCATGTGATGAGACTGAAGGCGCCGAGCATAGTGAAGAATTAGCGAAGAGGAATACCGATGTCTTACGTCGCGCATGATGAATCGGCTTTCGCCCCGCCCGCCGAAGTCGAAGAGGTAGAGCTCTACCACCCGAAAACCTGGGTGGGGAAGTACGTCTGGAGCCAGGACGCCAAAGTCATCGCCGTCCAGTACGCGATGACCGCGATCGGGATCGGGTTGGTGGCGTTGGTGCTGTCGTGGCTGATGCGGCTGCAACTGGGGTACCCGAACAGTTTCTCCTTTATCAGCCCGAGCAACTACCTTCAGTTTGTGACCATGCACGGCATGATCATGGTCATCTACCTTCTCACGGCGCTGTTCCTGGGGGGATTTGGCAACTACCTCATCCCGCTGATGGTCGGCGCCCGCGATATGGTCTTCCCCTACGTCAACATGGTGAGCTACTGGGTGTATCTGTTCGCCGTGCTGTTGCTGGTCGCGAGCTTCTTCGTGACCGGCGGGCCCACGGGCGCCGGCTGGACCCTGTATCCGCCCCAGGCGATCTCCCAGGGCACGCCGGGGGCGAGCTGGGGAATCATCCTGATGCTCGTTTCCCTGGCTTTCTTCATCGTCGGATTCACCATGGGCGGTTTGAACTATGTGGTGACGGTGTTGCAGGCGCGCACGCGAGGGATGACGATGATGCGGCTGCCCTTGACGGTATGGGGCATTTTCATGGCCACGGTCCTGGCGCTCCTGGCCTTTCCCGCCTTGTTCGTCAGCGCCATCATGATGACCCTGGACTTGACGCTGGGAACGAGTTTCTTCATGCCCGCGATCGTCTCGATGGGACAGCTGGGCGGACACGCGGGAGGCAATCCGCTGCTGTTTCAACACCTGTTCTGGTTTTTCGGCCATCCCGAGGTCTACATCGTCGCCCTGCCGGCCTTCGGTATCGTCTCAGACCTGCTCAGCGTCCATGCAAGAAAAAACATCTTCGGCTATCGCATGATGGTCTGGGCGATCCTCGCCATCGGCGCCCTGAGCTTCGTGGTGTGGGCGCACCACATGTACGTCAGCGGCATGAACCCGTACTTCGGCTTCTTTTTCGCCACCACCACGCTGATCATCGCCGTTCCCACGGCCATCAAGGTTTACAACTGGGTGCTGACGCTGTGGCGCGGCAACATCCACCTCACCGTCCCGATGCTGTTTGCCATCGGGTTCATCTTCACGTTTATCAACGGCGGGTTGACGGGCCTGTTCCTCGGCAACGCGACCGTGAGCGTCCCGCTCTCGGACACCATGTTCGTGGTCGCGCATTTCCATATGGTGATGGCCATCGCGCCCATCTTGGTCGTGTTCGGGGCGATCTACCACTGGTACCCCAAGATCACCGGGCGGATGCTGAACGATACCCTGGGCAAATTTCACTTCTGGGTCACCTTCATCGGGAGCTATGGCATCTACTATCCCATGCATTACCTGGGAATGATGGGCGTGCCGCGCCGGTATTATGCGATTGGAGGCACGGACTTCATCCCCGCATCGGCCCACTTCGTGAACGAGTGGATCACCATCGCGGCCTTGATCGTGGGCGCAGTCCAGATGGTGTTCCTGTACAACCTCGTCTGGAGCTATTTCAAAGGCAAGCCGTCGGGTGGCAACCCCTGGAATGCCACCACGCTGGAGTGGCAAACCCCCGACACCCCGCCGAAGCACGGCAACTTTGGTGCGGCGTTACCGGTGGTCTATCGCTGGGCCTACGATTACAGCGTGCCGGGCGCCGTCGAGGACTTCATACCGCAAAACGTCCCCCCGCGAGAGGTAGCCGGCCGCAATAGCAGCAAGACGTAGGCGATCCGGACTCTAGCGACGTGGGTATTTTTCATGATCTGACGGCCAAGCCTTGGCTGACGGCCGAGGGTACGGTCGAAAATCTTCACGACAGAGCCACCGCGCGGAAACTCGCTCTGAAGGTATTCCTCGCAGTGGTCACGGTGCTGTTCATGCTTTTGGTTGTCGCATACGGACGCCGGATGGCGTACGAGGACTGGCGTCCCTCGCCTCAACTGGACCTGTTGTGGGCGAACACGTTTGCGCTGGTGTTGAGCAGTGTCGCCTTGCAATGGGCGCAGTTTTCAGTGCGGCGCGGGCACATGGACGGCATGCGAGTCGCCCTGCTTGCCGGCGGCGCTTTCACCGTTGTTTTCCTGGTCGGGCAGATATTGGCTTGGCGGCAGCTGAGTACGATGGGTTATTTCGACGTAACGAACCCTGCGATCGCTTTTTTTTATCTGATCACGGGATTGCACGGGCTGCATCTGATGGGCGGTCTGGTGGCCTGGGGCAGAACTTTCGCCAAGGTGTGGGGCGATTTCGACGTGGCGAGAATCAGGCACAGCGTGGAGCTGTGCACTCTTTACTGGCACTTCCTGCTTGGGGTTTGGTTGGTCCTCTTTGGTCTGCTGTTTTCGGGGAATAATTTGGATATCTTGTTGAAGCTCTGCGGGATTAGGTAGCCAAAAAAACATGACACAAGCCATTCGCGCAAGTACAGGAGAACCCCTCCCGCTGCCTGAAGGCATCCAGGGCATCGTCGCCGACTGGTCCTCGGACCAGCGGGCGTTCAAGAACGTCCCCTGGGGCAAGGCCATGATGTGGATCTTCCTCCTCAGCGATACATTCATATTCAGCTCTTTTCTGATCTCGTACATGACGGTGCGAATGTCCACCACGGACCCCTGGCCCAACCCCAGTGAGGTCTTCGCTTTGACGCTGTGGGGCAGGAAAATCCCCCTCATCCTGATCGCCATCATGACTTTCGTCCTGATCAGCAGCAGCGGGACGATGGCCATGGCCGTCAACTTCGGCTATCGAAAAGATCGCGTCAAAACCTTCGTCCTGTTGCTGATCACCGCGGCCTTGGGCGCCACATTCGTCGGGATGCAGGCCTTCGAGTGGACCAAGCTGATCGTGGATGAGGGGATACGTCCCTGGGGCAACCCCTTGGGCGCGGCCCAGTTTGGCTCGACCTTTTTCATGATCACGGGTTTCCATGGCACGCACGTTTCGATCGGCGTGATTTTCCTGATCATCGTGGCCATAAAGGTCATACGGGGCGATCTGGATCACGAGAGGCCGGGCTTTATGACCGGCAGGAAGGGAAAATACGAGATCGTCGAAATCATGGGCCTGTATTGGCACTTCGTCGATCTGGTGTGGGTATTCATCTTCGCAGTTTTCTATCTTTGGTGAGGGAAATCGTGGCACACGCAGAGGCGCAGCAACATCCGATCGTGGCGCACGTAGAGGGGCAGCAACATCCGATCGGCATTTATCTCAAGATCTGGGGATTGCTGTTCGTTCTCAGCACGGCGTCTTATCTTGTCGACTACTTCCACTTTCAGGGTTACCTCAGGTGGTTTCTGATCATCCTGTTCATGTTGCTGAAGGCAGGGCTGATCGTTGCCGTCTTCATGCACATGCTCTGGGAGCGGCTCGCCTTGATGTATGCCATTTTGGTCCCGACGCTGTTGCTGATGGTGCTCTTGGGCATCGGAGCGCTTGAAGCGGACTACACCTTTTTTACGCGGGGTGTCTTTTTCCTGAAGGGATTGCTCTAGCGTGACCAGAATCGCTGCGGCGGGCCCATCTATTGCCGGACTCCGTTCCTGCCAAAAGAACTACCCATGACTGAAAAGCGCTACGCGACGAATGTTTGGACCATTCTCGGGATCAGCGTAGTGCTGATGCTGTTTATTTTCCTTCTTGTGGGCCATCACCACGACATCCCCGACCGGGTGCGACTGGATCGCGGCGCGCTCCTGGGCACCGGTTCGAGCGTGGCCGAGCGGATCAAACCCGTCGACCAGGTCAACGTCGCTTCGGCGGAAACGCAGCGGGAGCCTGCAAAAAACCTGGCGGCCGCGCCGCCACCCAGCCGCGACGGGCAACAGGTCTACCGGGCCACCTGCGTCGCCTGCCACGATGCCGGTATCGCCGGCGCGCCGAAGCTGGGTGACAAGAGCCAGTGGGCCAAGCACATCGCGAAGGGCTTCGACGCTCTCTACGCCAGCGCCCTCAATGGGGTACAGGGGGCCGCGGGAGCGATGCCGCCCAAAGGCGGGAACCCGGCGCTGAGCGACGCCGAGGTCAGGGCCGCCGTCGACTACATGGTGGCGCGGTCGAAATAGGCGGCCGAAACCGTAGAACTCGAGAAGTTTCGTTTGGCGGTTTTCATTTGCGGACCTCGAAGGCGACGGGTAAAACGAGGCCGCCGCGGAATTCCAGGGTGATGTCGACCCGGTCGCCGGCGCGCAGTGTCCGTTTCGGCTTCAACAGCATCAGATGATACCCCCCCGGCGCAAAAAGCAAACTCGCATTGGGTAAAAGTTCGGTTTGCGGGGCGTGTTCCATGCCCGTCATGCCGCCCTTGGCGATAGTGCGGTGAATCATCACGGTCTCGAAGCCGGAACTCCTCGCGGCCACGAGTACTTGCGGCCGCGACGTGTTGTTTTGCAGCACCATGTACCCCGCCATCACGGCTGCGCCGGGCGGCGTTTCCCGCACCCAGGCATCGCGTACGGAAACGCCAGCCGCTTCAGCCGCAGCGGCGATGGGGGTCAGCGCCAATATCAGGACAGCAAGATGTCGCCATCTCATGTCGCTTTGGGTCCTTCGAGTTCTCGCAGCACTTCGAAACGCCTGCTGATCCCCTCGGCATCAAGGGGCGGCGCGAACACGGCGTGATATCGGGCCCGCGGATCCACCAGAAATACCGCCGCGGTGTGATAGACGGGATAGTTTTCCACACCGGGTGTGATCGCAACCTGATACGCGGCACCGAGCTGAGCAGCCAGGTTACCGAGCTGCGCGTCGTCCCCCGTCACGCCGAGAAAGCTCGCATCAAAATAGGTCACGTATTGCCTGAGCTTGTTGGCGGTATCGCGATTGGGATCCACGGAGATAAAGACGAATTGGACGTCTTTGGCACCGAGCGTGCTCTTGACGATGCTTTCATGCGCGCGGGCCAACATCGCCAGGGTCGTCGGACAGATGTCCGGGCAATGGGTGTAGCCGAAAAACAGAAAGGACCATTTGCCCTTCAGGCGTGAAAGATCGAATACCCGATTCTCGTGATCGGTGAACGCAAAGGCCGTCAGTGGCTTCGGGTCGGGAAACAAGCTCATCGCCTGATCGGGCAGCAATATCGCGTGCGAACCGTTTTCCCGATATACGGCGGCGAGCAACACTGCGCCAAGCATCGCGGCCAGCACGACGGCTGTCATCATGACGCCAAGTTTGAGAGATATTTTTTCCACTGTGCTCAATGAGGAATTTCAAGGCCGCTGCCGACTACATCGCGGCACGGTCGGAGTAAAGGCAGACAGCGAACAACACTGAAAGTTTCAGTGCCCCCGGTTCAGGCGGGGCGTATTCCGAGCTTCTCCAGCAGGGCGCGATCGTGCGCGGCTTCGGGATTGCCGGTGGTGAGGAGCTTGTCGCCGTAAAAAATCGAATTCGCCCCGGCAAGGAAGCACAAGGCCTGCACGGCCTCGGGCATCTCGGCGCGTCCCGCGGAGAGCCGCACGGTGCTGCGCGGCATGGTGATGCGGGCGCAGGCAATGGTGCGCACGAACTCGCTCCAATCGAGCTTCGGTGCGCCCTCGAGCGGAGTGCCCTTCACCTGGACGAGATCGTTGATCGGCACCGATTCGGGCGGAGGGTCGAGGCTCGCGAGCGCGGCGATGAGGCCCGCGCGCTGCGCGCGCGACTCGCCCATGCCCACGATTCCCCCGCAGCACACCTTGATTCCGGCGCGGCGCACCCGCGCGAGCGTATCGAGCCGGTCGCCGTAAGTGCGCGTGGTGATGATCTCGCCGTAGAACTCAGGGGCCGTGTCGAGGTTGTGGTTGTAATAGTCGAGACCGGCCGCCTTGAGCTGCTCCGCCTGGCCTTCGCGCAAGAGGCCGAGCGTCGCGCAGGTCTCAAGTCCCAGCGCCTTGACCGCGCGCACCCTCTCTCCCACCTGTTCGAGGTCTTTCTGCTTGGGGCCCCGCCAAGCGGCGCCCATGCAAAACCGCGTGGCTCCGTTCTGCTTCGCTGCACGCGCCGCTGCGAGCACCGTCTCGAGCGGAACGAGCGGCTCGTTTTCGACCCCTGTGTGGTAACGCGCCGATTGCGGGCAGTAGGCACAATCTTCAGGGCACCCTCCGGTCTTGATCGAGAGCAGCGTGGAGAGCTGCACCGCGTTGGCGTCGAAGTGCAGGCGATGCACGGTCTGGGCGCGGTGGAGAAGATCGTTGAAAGGCAGCTCGAAGAGCGCTTGGACGGCTTCGCGGGTCCAACCATCCGTGCGACCGCCGTGAACCGTGGTGCCGGCTTGTCCGTTATGGGAAATCGTGTTGCCTATCTGCACGGCACGATCATCGGGGTAAGCCGAAAAGTTGTCAAATAATGTCCTCCACTCTACTTAACACCTGCATAAGAAACGTCCAGGCCTGGGCCGGCGAAGACTGCCTGCTCTGCGGGGCGGAAGCCGGTCCGGAGCTGCTGTGCCCGGCTTGTATCGGCGAATTGCCCGCGCTCCCCGAATCCTGCCCCCGCTGCGCGCTTCCCAGTCCCGCCGGCGCGGTGTGCGGGAACTGCCTCAACTGTCCCCCGCACTTCGATGCAACGCTCGCGTTGTGGCGCTACGAATTTCCGTGCGACAGGCTCGTGCAGGCGCTCAAGTATCGCGCGCGGCTCGCGCTCGCCGGATTCTTCGCCCGCGGCCTCGCGTCCCGGCCGCTGCCGGAGGTCGATCTGATCGTGCCGATGCCGCTGCACCCCAAGCGCCTCGCCGAGCGCGGATTCAACCAAGCTCTCGAGATAGCGCGCCACCTCGGCAGGCCGATCGAGCCGCGCGGCGTGCTGCGCGTGAAGGACACCCTGCCGCAGACGGAACTTCCCTACGAGGAGCGCGCGAAGAACGTGCGCGGGGCGTTCCTGTGCAGGGTCGACCTCTCGGGAGCGAGCGTCGCCGTGCTGGACGACGTCATGACGACCGGCGCGACCCTGAACGAGCTCGCACGGGTGCTCAAGCGCGCAGGCGCGACGCGAGTCGAGAACCTCGTGATCGCGCGCACCGTCCTTCGCTGATCGCGCAATCGCGGAGGGAGTTTGGGCGCAATCGCGGAGGGAGTTTGGGCGTCGTCTGCCAGGGCATAATATGTACCGATGCGGGGGAAGATTCCGTCACCAAAACTGCGGAGCAGTTTTAGCGCCGCCCCTGAGCTTGGGCGCTAAGCAGCCGACAACAAATCCGGGATTCCCGACTCGAGCGCGAGCAGTGCGCGCTTTCTATCGAGGCCGCCCGCATATCCGGTGAGGCTGCCGTTCGACCCGATGATGCGGTGACAGGGAACGATGATGCCGATCGGATTGCGCCCGGTTGCAGCACCCGCGGCGCGCGCGCTGCCCGGGCATCCCGCGCGACACGCGAGCTCGCCGTAGGTGATGGTCTTACCGAAACCGACCGTGGAGATCGCCTTCCACACCGACCGCTGAAACGGCGTGCCTTCGGGCGCGAGTGCAGTCTCGAAACGCTCGCGCTCGCCGGCGAAGTATTCGGCCAGCTCGCGCTTGGCCTGACGCACCGCCGAGCAGCGTGCGTCCCGCCGCCACTCCGGATCGATGTGTGGAAGATATTTCTGGCCGTCGAAGTAGACGCCGGAAAGTCCTTCGCCTTCTGCGACGAGCAGCATCTGCCCGTGAGGGCTTTCATAGAGATCGTAGTAGTGCATGGTTATTCCTTTGTCAGTGATTGCCATAGATGCATCACGGCATACGCGCGCCAGGGCCGCCAGGCTTCGCCCGCGGCCAGAACTTGGCGCGCACCGGTCTCGCCGAGCGCCTTCATCAGCCCCAAATCCGTGTGTGGAAACGCGTCCGGCCAGGAGAGCGCCCGCATCGCGATGTATTGCGCGGTCCATTCCCCCACACCGGGCAGGGCTCGCAGCCTTTCGAGCGTCGCCTCGATGTCGGCGTTCGGCATGAGAACGAGGCGTCCGTCTGCCACCGAGCGCGCGAGCGCGAGGACGGTGCGAGCGCGCGCGCTGGGCAAGCCGATGCGCGCAATGCGTCCCGGCGATAGAGCGGCAACACGCATCGCGGCTGGAAACAGGGTCGTGAGCGAATCGAACGGGGTTGCGATTGCGTCGCCGAACATCGCGGCGAAGCGCCCCGCGACGGTACGCGCCGCAGCCACCGTCACCTGCTGGCCGAGGATCGCGCGCACCGCCATTTCGAAACCGTCGAATGCGCCGGGAACGCGCAAGCCGGGATGGCGCCTTGCCAGTGTGCCCAGCGCCTGCGCCACCTCGGCGGGATGGCATGCGAGGTCCATCAGCGCCTTGACGCGCGATAGCACCGGCGGCAGCGCCTTGGCGAGCGACGCGGAAACCGCGACGCGCAGCGTGGGTTTCTTGGGCGACATCTCAACCGCAATCCAGCCAGCATGCTCCTTGCCATCGCTCAGGATGCGCACCGTGCGCCGATAGCAGCTGCCCTCCACCGCTTCGACGCCGGCGATCGAGCGCACGCCGAGGAACGCGCTCACCGCGGACCAATCGAAGGGCGGCCGAAAGCTCAGTTCGAACTTGAGGACGTCGACTGCAGCGGCTGGCGGCGCACCGCCCCGCCGCTCGCCGCGCAGTTGACTGGGTCTGAGGCGATAGCGCTGCTTGAAGAGCGCGTTGAAACGCCGCACGCTGCCGAAGCCGCTCGCGAACGCCACCTCGGTGACCGGCAGCGCAGTGTCGGTCAGAAGGCGCTTCGCGAGCAGCAACTTTTGCGTCTGCGCGAATTCCACCGGCGAGACGCCGAACTCGGCGCCGAAAGCGCGGCGCAGGTGCCGGTCGGTGATGCCCAGGCGCGCGGCAAGGGTATCCAGTCCGTCTTGGTCCAGCGTCCGGTCTTCCATCATGCTCGCGGCGGCCTGGGCGAGGCGCGTCGTCGCATCGACGCTCGCGTTGCCGGGCGCTAGCTCGGGCCGGCAGCGCAGGCACGGCCGGTAGCCACTCGACTCCGCGGCCGCCGCGCTGGGAAAGAAGCGGCAGTTCTCGCGCTTGGGTGGCCTGACCGTGCAGATCGGGCGGCAATAGATGCGCGTCGACGAGACCGCGACGAAAAAGCGGCCGTCGAACCTGGCGTCACGCGCTTTGAGCGCCCGGTAACAGATGGTGGAGTCAAGTGTCATGAGTGCATTATGAGCGTGGCGAGCGGCTCTGTCTGGCCGTTTTCGGACATTGCAGCAGGGGCGACGGCCGGGTCCGAGAATGGCGAACGCATGCGGCGCACATTAAGGCCCTCCGAGAATCATGACTGCCAGTGAAAAAACCCCAAGTCGAGGGATTTCACGCTGGGGCATAGCTGCCTTGCCGCTGAGCGTATTCGTGGGTGTCGTGCTTGGTGCGGTTGTCGGTGCAGCGATGGCTCACGTTGGCATCGGCGTTGCTGTCGGGGCAGGTTTTGGCGTGGGCGTCGGGGTTGCCGTGACGGTTGCGATTTTCGTGTTTCGCTCTTCCGAACCGCCGGGCTCCCAGTGATGAGCTTTTCAGCGGCTTAGGCTTCCTCCCTCGGGTCGCGCGCGAGCAGTTCCCGCACGGCGTCGCGCGGCGGAGTTCCCCGCAACAGCACCGCGCAGACCGCGCGGGTTATCGGCATGTCGATCCGCTTTTCGGCGGCAAGCGCCTCGACCGCGGGCGCGGAATACACGCCTTCGGCGACATGGCCGAGCTGCTTGAGAATCGCCTCCAGCGGCTCGCCCCGGGCAAGGAGCAGCCCGACGCGCCGGTTGCGGGACAGGTCGCCGGTACAGGTCAGGATGAGGTCCCCCGCTCCTGCCAGTCCCATGAACGTCTCGGGCCGTCCGCCCAGCGCCACGCCGAGCCGCGTGAGCTCGGCCAGGCCCCGGGTGATCAGCGCCGCGCGCGCGTTCAAGCCGAGGCCGAGCCCGTCGCTGATGCCCGCGGCGATCGCCATGACGTTTTTCACCGCCCCGCTGATCTCGACGCCCGCGAGATCGGTGCTGAAATAGACCCTGAGCGTCGGCTGGTGCAGCTCGCGCGCGAAGCGCTTCGCGAACTCCGCATCCCCTGAGGCGAGCGTGAGCGCCGTGGGACGTCCCTGAGCCACTTCGAGCGCGAAGCTCGGGCCGGACAGGGCGCCGCACGCGGCATCCTGCCCGAGCATCTCGGCCACCACTGCGTGCGGCAGCTTCCCGGTCGCTTGCTCAAAGCCCTTGCACGCCCAGATCACGGGTTGCTTTGAACGTGGCGCGCGGAGACGCTCCAGGACTTCGCGCAGCCCGGAAGTCGGCGTGGCGATGAGGACCGCCTCGCTTTCGGCAAGCGCGGAGGGAAGCTCCCCGGTCACGGCGACCGCACCGGGAACCGAGACGCCGGGAAGGTAGCGGGGATTGCGCCGACTCGACCCGATGGCGGCTGCCAGCGCCGCATCGCGCGCCCAGAGCCTGACGCGGTGCCTTCCGGCGAGCGATATTGCGAGAGCGGTACCCCACGCTCCTGCGCCGAGAATTGCGATGTTCAGCTAGATGCCCCAGACCTGATTGATCTTGACGTAACCGCTCTGGCCTTCGGCGTGGCGCACCCTGATCCAGGCGCCTGCCGGCGGCTCCGCGACATCGAGAGCCACGCCCTGCTGCGCCCGGAACACCAGTGCCGCCTGGTCGTTCGCCGTCTGCCTGACGTCGGCGACGGCCGCGGTCACGATCACCGTGCGCTTGTCCGAGAGCGTCTTCTTTTCCACCCAGGCAAGATCTCCCGCCTGATCGCGGACCTTGACCCAGCTGTCGATGTTGATGACGACTTCGACCGGGTAAAGGCGGCTTGCGACGAAAAGTTTCTTGGCGCGAACCGAGGGCGCGTCATACATCGGCGTTCCGTTCTCCGCGATCGAGCGAAACTCCCCCGCCGCGGCCAACGACGCGAACGCGAACAGAAACCAGACCGCGAGACCGCGCATCAGTGCGCGATCTCGATGCGCGGCCCGCTCGGCTGCGCGACCGCTTCGGCGGCGCGCTGCTGCTGAAAGAGCGCCTCGAAATTCACGGGTGCGAGCAGCACCGGAGGAAAACCCGCGCGGTTGATGAGATCGGAAACGGTCTCGCGTGCGTAGGGAAACAACACGTTCGGGCAAACTATCCCGAGCACCGGGGCGAGCTCCGCATCGGGAACGTTGCGGATCTGGAATACGCCCGCCTGCGAGGCTTCCACCAGGAACAGAGTCTTGTCGCCGCGTTTTGCGCTCACCGTGATGACCAGGGTCACCTCGAACAGGAGCTCGTTCACGCGCTGCGACTGCTGCGTGATCTGGACTTCGAGCTGCGGTTGCTCGGCCTGCATGAACGTCTGCGGCCCGCCCGGGACTTCGAGGGACAAATCCTTCACGTAGATTTTCTCGATGCCGAACGTCGGCTGCTGCGTTTCGCTCATCGGGGCTCCGATAAAAGTTTGAAAGGCGCGCGGAGGCTAGGCCGCGAGCAAGGAATCGAGCTTTCCGGCGTGTTCGAGCGCCGCGAGCTCCTCGAATCCGCCCACGTGCGTATCATTGATGTAAATCTGCGGCACGGTGCGCCGGCCGGTATTGTTCATCATTTCCTCGCGCTGGCGCGGATCGAGATCGACTCGTATTTTCTCGATCTCGGTGACGCCTTTTGAATTCAGCAGCATCTCCGCGCGCAGGCAGAACGGGCAGACGGCAGTCGAGTACATTCGAACCTTCGCCACCTACTTCTCCAGGGGCAGCCCCGCTTGCCGCCAGGCCCCGATCCCGCCGCCTAGCGTGAATACCTGCTCGAAGCCCTGCTTGCGCAGCGCCGTCGCAGCCCTGCCCGAGCGGTTTCCGTCGTCGCACACGACGATCACCGGCTTCGCCTTGTGCTTCTCGATCTCGGCGGCGCGCGCTTGGAGCTCCCCGAGGGCGATGTTGCGCGCGTTCAGCATATGCCCCTTTTCATACTCGGCCGCTTCCCTCACGTCCAGCACCAGAGCGTTCTGCTGGTTGATCAGCAAGGTCGCCTGAAGGGTCGAAATCGAGGCGCCGGCCGCTGCGCGGCGCACCGCGGGCCAGATGAGCATCGTGCCGCTCACGAACGCCACCGCGACGAGAAATATGTTGTCGGTGACGAATTTCAGAATGTTGACTTCCGCCATGTCACGGTCTCGGCGGGATGGCCCGCATTGCGCGGGCGACCCGCTCGATCTGCTCCTTGCGGCCGATCAGCTCGAAAATGTCCCGGGGTTGGCGCTGCACGCCCTGTCCTCGAATTTCCATAGGGGATCATTATAAAATGCTTTCTTGCGGCGCGAATAAGCGCCGCATTGAGAATGCCCATATGTATAAAGTCGTTCTGTTGCGCCACGGTGAATCGGTCTGGAACATGGAAAACCGCTTCACCGGCTGGACTGACGTGGACCTCACGCAACGCGGTGTGGAGGAAGCGAAGCGCGCCGGGGAAATCCTCAAGGAGGCCGGCTTCGTCTTCGATTGCGCGTACACCTCGGTGCTGAAACGCGCCATCAAGACGCTCTGGCTTGCCCTGGAGAAAATGGATCTGATGTGGATCCCGGTGCATCACTCCTGGCGCCTGAACGAGCGCCATTACGGCGCGCTGCAGGGGCTGAACAAGGCCGAGATGACCGCGAAATTCGGCGATGAGCAGGTGCTTCTCTGGCGGCGCAGCTATGACGTGCCGCCGCCCCCGCTCGAACGCGGCGACCCCCGCCACCCGAGGGGAGACCCGCGCTACGCCGGCCTTGCCGAATCCGAGCTGCCGCTCACCGAGTGCCTCAAAGACACCGTCGCGCGATTCCTGCCGTACTGGAGCGCCACGGTTGCGCCAGAGGTGCTTCGGGGCCGCCAAGTCATCCTCGCCGCCCACGGCAACAGCCTTCGCGCCCTGGTCAAGCACCTCGACGGCGTAAGCGACACCGAAATCGTGGGCGTGAACATCCCCACGGGGATTCCGCTGGTCTACGAGCTGGACTCGGGATTGCGGCCGATGCGGCATTACTATCTTGGAGACCCGGCCGAGGCGGAAGCGCGAAGCCGGGCGGTTGCCGACCAGGCCAGGGTGAAGCCTTGAATTCACCGCGGAAGGCGCCGCGGGGAGTCCCGTTCCCTGCGCTTCTCCGCGACCTCCGCGGCATAAGCTGCCTGCTTTGCGCTATGCTGCAGCTCACCCCGGTCCCCGCGTTCGCCCAGAGCGAAGCGGAAAAGCTCGATGCCCTCCGAGCGCGCATCGAAGAGCTGCGCGCGAAAATCGCGGAGGCCGAAGAAAGCCGCACGGAGGTGCGCGACCAGCTGCGGGACTCCGAGCGCGCGATATCCGAAGCCGGCCGCGCGCTTCGCGCTTTGACGGGCAGGCGCACAAGCGCGCAGGGCGAGCTCAATACCCTGCTGCGGCGGGGCCAGGCGCTCGAGACGGAAATAGCCTCGCGCAGGGAAAGCCTCGGGAGGCTGCTCACCCTGCGCTATCTCAACGGAGAACAAAGCGCCCTGAAACTTCTATTCTCGGGCGAGGAGCCCGGCCGCATCGCGCGCGAGCTGCATTACTACGGCTATGTTTCCCGTGCGCAGGCGGAGTTCATCGGGGAGCTGCGCTCCAGACTTGCGCGGCTGAGAGAACTCGAGATCGCCACCCGCGAAAGGAACGCGGAAATCGCCGCCATCGAATCAGCGGGGCGCACGGAGCGCGCCGCGCTCATCAAGCAGCAGTCGGAGCACCGCAGAGTACTCGCGCGCGTGTCCAGCCAGCTGCGCACGCAGCGACGCGAGGTGCAGCAGCTTGAGCGTGACGAGTCCCGGTTGTCGCGCCTCGTCGAGGAGCTCGGCAGAGTGATCGCGGCCACGCCGCTCCTTCGCAACGAGAGAGTTCCCGAGCCCGGCGGCGCGGAAGGGTTCTTGTCGGGGCTCAAGCGCGGACTGCGGCTGCCGATCAGGGGTGTACTCGCAAACCGCTTCGGTGCCCAGCGTCCCAGCGGCGGGCCGCCGTGGAAGGGCCTGTTCATTCGCTCGCCTTCGGGGCAGGAGGTGCGGGCGGTGGCATCGGGGCGGGTCGTGTTCACCGACTGGCTGCGCGGCTTCGGAAACCTGCTCATCATCGACCACGGCAAGGGCTATCTCACCATCTACGGCAACAACGAATCGGTGCTCAAGCAGGTCGGCGAGCGGGTGCGCACGGGGGACGCGGTTGCGACCGTCGGAGCAAGCGGCGGCAACATGGAATCGGGTTTATACTTTGAGATTCGCCATGAAGGAAAGGCCTTTGATCCCATGCGTTGGGTGTCCCTAAAGTGAGCGACAACGATGCCAAGCGGCCGGCGCAGAGCCCGGGACCGAATATCATGATGATCCAGATCAGACGAGCCAGCCTGGTGCTGGTTGGCGTGCTCGCAGGAGTCCTGCTCAGCCTGAACTTCTCCGCGGTGGCCCAGCGCGAGGCGGCACGTTTCCCGCTCCCGGTGGATGAGCTGCGCGCCTTCGCGGAAGTGTTCGGCGCGATCAAGTCGAGCTACGTCGAGCCGGTGGAGGACAAGAAGCTCATCACGGAAGCGATCAGCGGCATGCTTACCGGGCTCGATCCGCACTCGGCTTATCTGGACCAGGACGCGTTCCGCGAGCTTCAGGTGGGCACCCAGGGCCAATTCGGCGGCCTCGGCATCGAGGTCGGCATGGAAGACGGGTTCGTCAAGGTCGTGTCGCCCATCGAGGACACGCCGGCATTTCGCGCCGGCTTGAAGCCCGGGGATTTCATCATCAAGATCGACGATACCTCGGTCAAGGGCATGACCCTGAACGATGCGGTCAAGCGCATGCGCGGCAAGCCGAAAACGAACATCCGGCTCACCATCCTGAGGAAGGGCGAGGCTAGGCCCTTCGAGGTCACCCTCACCCGCGACATCATTCGCGTGCAGAGCGTGAAGTCCAAGCTCATCGAACCCGGCTACGGGTGGATTCGCGTCTCCCAGTTCCAGGAGCACACCGGGGAGAATCTCGTAAAACACGTCGAGGGGCTCTACAAGAACGGGCCGCTGAAGGGCCTGATTCTGGATCTGCGCAACGATCCGGGCGGACTCCTGAACGGCGCGGTGGGCGTGTCCGCGGCGTTCCTGCCGCGGGGGGTGGCGGTAGTGTCGACCGACGGCCGCACTGAAGACGCCAAGCGCAAGTTCATCGCCGCACCGGAGGATTACCTTCGGGGCAACCGCGAGGATTATCTGAAGAACCTGCCTGCGGCGGTGAAGACCGTGCCGATGGTGGTGCTGGTCAACGGCGGATCGGCCTCCGCATCCGAAATCGTCGCGGGCGCACTGCAGGACCACAAGCGCGCGACGCTGCTGGGCACGCCGACATTCGGCAAGGGCTCGGTGCAGACGATCCTGCCACTCGGCAACAACACCGCGATCAAACTGACCACCGCCCGCTACTACACACCGAGCGGGCGCTCGATCCAGGCAAAGGGCATCACGCCCGACATCGTGATCGAAGATCCCACGACGCCGACTACCGGGCGGTTGCGCGAAGCCGATCTGGAAAAGCATCTCCTCAACGACCAGGAGAGGGAGCTCCAGTCGGAGAAATCGCAGCGGACCGGCGCAAAACCGGCGACGGATGCCGAAGAAAAACCGCCGGCGCCGCTCGAGTTCGCCTCGGAAAAGGACTTCCAGTTCCAGCAGGCGCTCAAGTTCCTGAAGGGCGCGCCGCTCGCTACCGCGCAAAGCGCACCGCCCGCGGCTCCCAAGAATTGATAAGGCGGACGCGAAAAGCGCGTCGCCTTATCTCCGCGGGATGGAACCGACGCGGAGCGCGGTTCATCGCGCGGTCTATCATGTCCAACCTATGAATGACGAACAGCTTCTGCGGTATTCGCGGCATATCCTGCTTCCCGAGATCGGCGTAGAGGGGCAGGAGAAGCTGCTCGCGTCTTCGGCGCTGGTCATCGGCGCAGGGGGGCTCGGTTCACCCGCGGCGCTGTATCTCGCGGCGGCAGGCGTTGGGACGATCACTCTCGCCGACGGCGACGCCGTGGACCTTACCAACCTGCAGCGCCAGATCCTTCATACCACCGAATCGATAGGCAGACCCAAGGCCGCGTCCGGGCGCGAGGCGCTCGGAAAAATCAACCCGGAAGTGAAGGTCGTTCCCCTCCAGCAGCGCCTGCAGGCCGAGGGGCTCGGTCCGCTGGTCGCTTCGAGCAGCGTCGTCCTCGACTGCTCGGACAATTTCGCGACCCGTCACGCGGTGAATCGCGCATGCGTGCGGCACCACAAGCCGCTTGTCTCAGGAGCGGCGGTGCGCTTCGACGGCCAGGTAAGCGTTTTTGACTTGAGGGACGATCTCAGTCCCTGCTATCACTGCCTGTTCCCGGAGAACGCGGAGCTCGAGGAGGTGCGCTGCGCGGTAATGGGCGTGTTTGCTCCGCTCACCGGGATTATCGGCGCTGTGCAGGCGGCGGAGGCGTTGAAGCTGCTCGCGGGAGCCGGCGAGACCCTGAAGGGGCGCTTGCTGATTCTGGACGCGCTCGCGATGCAGTGGCGAACGGTCAAGCTCGCCAAGGACCCGGCCTGCTCGCGATGCAGTGGCGAACGGTCAAGCTCGCCAAGGACCCGGCCTGCCCCGTGTGCGCCGCGGTGACGGCTTAGATCCGGACCAGCAGCGGCCATTGCTTTTCCCATAACTCCGAAGGCAGTCTCTTGAAGCCGCTCTTGGCGTATTGCTGCCAGCGCCCGATGACGTAGCAAAGCAGCAGGTTGGCCTGAGGACCGGGGTCGGCCGGGAGCGGGGCTTGCGTCGTGCCCGCCGGCGCCTCGCGCCTTTGTGTCGCGGCCACGCGCAGGCATTGCTTGAGCGTCGCCTCGAGGCGATCGTGCAACTGGCTGATACGGACCTGAAGCCGCTCGTCCTCGTTGACGAGCGCGTCGCCGACCAGCACGCGCGTCATGCCCGGGTTCTTCTCGGCGAAGCTGAGCAGCGAGGAGAGGATCGCGTGGACCTGCTTCAGGCCGTTCTCCTCCTCCGCGGTGATCTTGTTCACAAGGCCGAACAGCGTCTGCTCGATGAATTCGATCAGGCCCTCGAACATCTGCGCCTTGCTCGCGAAGTGCCGGTACAGCGCGGCTTCGGACACGTCCAGCTCCTTGGCCAGCGCCGCGGTGGTCACTCTCTCCCCCTTCGGGCTT
>WNGA01015010.1_pt1 | contig 20351 bp, 17 predicted proteins | sample 5400061 | NCBI WGS metagenome assembly WNGA01 (sample SAMN13153366, study PRJNA577476) | soil metagenome | isolation source: 100 cm soil or saprolite under grassland replicate 2 | place: USA:California | collected 2016-06-15
AGCTCCACGGCCGTGAACCCGGCATCGCGTACCCAGCGAAGCAGGTCGCGCTCGTCGAAGTTGAGCATCGGATCCTGCTCCGGCGGGACGGCGCGGAACGCCCCGCGCACCTTCGGCACCAGGTCGGCGACCGGCGTCAGGTCCAACCCGAACAGGCCGTAGCACGCCTCTTCCAGCATGAAGCTGTTGATCGGCTCGAAGATGGACAGACGTCCGCCCGGTCGCAGCACGCGGAAGAGCTCGGCGAACGCTGCCTGCTTGCGCGCCACGTAGATGAGCACCGAGCGGGTCGTCACGATGTCGACCGACCGGTCCGCGACCTCGTGCAGGTCATCGGTGCTGGCGAGGACGAACCGGCAGCGGTCCAGCAGGCCCTCGGCGGCGGCGCGGCGCCGGCATTCGGCGAGCAGGTCGGCGGAAACGTCGCTGAAGATGACCCGCCCATCGGGTCCTACCCGGTCGAGCGCGCCGAAGCCGACGAGCCCGTCTCCGGTACCGACGTCCAGCAGCACATCCCCCTCGCGCACCGCGGCACGGTCCAGCACGCCGTCGCGGTACGCCGCAAGCAGCGACGCCCCGCGCGTGCGTACCTCGACGTCACCCGAGTCCCGCAGCCTCAGCACCCATCGCGCCCACCGATCCTGGCTCATGGCCGCCACTGTCTCACGCGGCGGTCGGCTCCTCTATTTCCAGCCCGCCCTGGACGCGTCGGTTCTCACAGGGATTCGCGCACGCGCCTTTCGGGCGCCACAGTCCCGGGATTTGTCGACGCCGCCACCCCGGGGAAGCCGGTGAAGACTGCACAACGCCGACGTTGTCCGAGGTGATTGCGAGACCCACCATGAACAACGCGCAGATGGCCTCCACGGTAAGCCGAGCCCCAACCATCGTCCGCGGCGTCGGCGGTCTCCTTGCCGGCCTACACCTCGATCCGGTGCTGCGCACGTGGGTGGCGGCCGAGACCACGGCGCTCGCGCCGGTACCCGAGCACGACGGCCGGGGCTGGACGCTGTGGTCCCTGCTCGCCGACCGCGTCGGGGCCGGGCCGGCACGGCTGACGTACCGGCCGGCGTGGGGAGCCGTGCAGTGGGACTGGCCGACCGGGCAGGTGCGCCAGCGGCTCCGGCTGGCCGCAGCGCTGTTCCCCACCGGTGGCGCGGGCCTGTGGTCGGTCCGGACGGACGGCGATGCGCATGCGCGCCGGGCGAGCCTCATCGACCGGCTGACCGAGTTGTTCAAGACACGGCCGCCGGACGACGCCGAGGGCGGTGAGGCCGGGGCGCTGGCCGGCCTCACCGAGGCGTACCACGGCTTGCTGCCCTGGCCGGCGTACATCGCGTACCACGCCCTGGTGCCGGACAGCGCCGCCTGGCTGCGGTTCACGACGCCGGTACCGGCAGGGTCGCACCCCTAGCGAGCGAGCGCCGCTGCCGGAGTCCGGCAACGAGAACACGCCAAACCCGTCCGGGTTTCTGCCTGGCAAGCGCCGCCCGGGTCGGTGATCCTGGCCGGCATGACAGACAACCTGGTTGTCCAGGCCGCGGGTTTGACCAAGTACTACGGGCCGCAGCGCGGCCTGGAGGACCTCGACCTGGAGGTGTACGCCGGGGAGGTCTTCGGCTTCCTCGGCCCCAACGGCGCCGGCAAGACCACCACGATCCGGCTGATGCTCGACTTCATCCGGCCCACCCGTGGCTGGGTACGCGTGCTCGGCGCCGACCCGCGCGGCCAAGGGGTGGCGATCCGGCGGCGGATCGGGTACCTGCCCGGCGAGCTGCGCTTCGACGGCCGGGACCGGGTCGACCAGCTGCTTCGGTTCCTCGGCGACGCCCGCGGCGGGGTACCCAAGAAGCGGGTCACCGAGCTGGCCGAGCGGTTCGAGCTGGACACCACCCGGAAGATCCGCACCCTGTCCAAGGGGAACAAGCAGAAGGTCGGCCTGGTACAGGCGTTCATGCACGACCCGGAGCTGCTCGTCCTCGACGAGCCGACCAGCGGCCTGGACCCGCTCATGCAGCAGGAGTTCCAGGAGCTGGTACGCGAGACCCGGGCCGCCGGCCAGACCATCTTCATGTCCTCGCACGTGCTGGCCGAGGTGCAGCACGCGGCCGACCGGGTCGGCATCGTCCGCAACGGGCACCTGGTCGCGGTCGAGCGGGTGGAGTCCCTCGGCAAGCGTGCGGTGCGCCACGTCGAGATCCACTTCGAGACACCGGTACCCGAGACCGACTTCAGCGGGCTGGCCGGCGTCAAGGACCTGCAGATCACCGGCCCCATCCTGCGCTGCACCGTCGACGGCCGGCTCGACCCGCTGATCAAAGCGGCGGCCCGGCACACGGTCGTCGACCTGATCAGCAGCGAGCCGGACCTGGAAGGAACGTTCCTGAGCTACTACTACGAGCAGGAGGGCGACCGCCATGTCTAGCCTGATCCGCAAGACGGTGCGCGACAACCGCCGCGCACTCATTGGCTGGATGGTCGGCCTGGCCGCTGTCATGTCGATGTACCTGTCGTTCTACGGCCGGTACCGCGATCTCCAGGAGGCCAAGGCGGCGTCGATACCGGAGGGCCTGCGCAAGGTGATCGGCTTCGAAGACATCATCAGCGGAGTCGGCTACCTCCAGGCGACGGTTTTCGGCCTGATCGGCCCGCTGCTGCTCATCATGAGCGCGGCGATCTTCGGTACCCGCGGCGTTGCGGGACCGGAGGAGGCCGGCGTGCTCGACCTGTACCTCGCGAACCCGATCAGCCGCCGCAGGTTCGTCCTCGGGCGGTTCCGGATAGTGTCGCTCATCTTCGCGTCCGCCCTGGACATGCAGGTGAGCGCCGCCAACATCAGCGCGGCCTCGCTCGGGCTGTTGCTGCTGGCGCTGTGCTTCGGCATGGTCGCGTTCACCACCGGCGCGGTCACCGGCAGGCGCGGCACCGTGCTCGCCGTCACCGGCGGGCTCGCCGTCGGCACCTACGTGCTGAAGGCGCTCTCCGCCGAGGTAGCCGGGCTGGGCTGGGTACGGTGGCTCTCGCCGTTCCACTACTTCAGCGGCAGCAACCCGCTCCGGCACGGGTTCGACGTGCCGTACCTGCTGGTCCTCGCCGGCGTCAGCGCGGTGCTCCTCGCCGTGGCGGTCGTCGTCTTCGACCGGCGCGACGTGGGCGTGTAGGGCGGTGGCGACGACCAGGCGGGAGACCGGCATCGACGGCGCGCTGCTCGACGGGTACGCCGAAGTCCTCACCGCCGCGGCGACCAGCGGGCGGGCGCCGGGCCGCGATGTCCTCGACCGCTTCCGCGCGCTCGGCATGCGCGCGGCCGAGGACAACATCGCGCCGCGCGCGCTGGTCGACGCGTACCTCATCGTGCTGGAGCGGTCCTGGGCCGCGCTGCCGGACGTGGCCGACGCGCCCACGGCCGCCGCCCGCCGGGCCGCCGCCGCGGCGGTCCTCGCCGCTGCCCGCCGGGCGATCGGCGCCGTGACGCAGGGGTACGAGCAGTCGCAGCGCCAGGCCGTGCAGCGTGACGAGGCGGTGCGCCGGGAGTTCATCGACGACCTGCTCGGCGGCCGGGGCGACCTGGGCCGGCTGGCCGAGCGGGCACAGCGCTTCGGTGTGCTGCTCAGCGGCGGGCACGTGGTCATAGTCGCTCGCGGGGCACAGCCGTTCACGCCCGGCGCGACCGTCCGCCGGATCGAAGACGCCCTGGTCGCCCGGTTCGGTACCCACAACGTGCTCCTCACCACCCGTGACGAGCTCCTGGTCTGCGTGACCCCCAGCTCGCTGCGCGGCGTGCCCGGCGAGATCGCGCACCAGATGGTCACCGCCTTCGGCACCGACACCGGCTGGCAGGTCAGCGTGGGTCGCCCGCACTCCGGCCCGAGCGGCGTGCTGCGCTCGTACGAGGAGGCGCGCAACGCGCTGGACCTGTCGGCCCGGCTCGGCTTCCGTGCACCCGTACTGAACGCCGCCGACCTGCTCGTCTTCCCTGTGTTGCTGCGCGACCGGGCCGCGATCACCGATCTGATCGCGACCGTGCTCGGGCCGCTCGCCGCCTCGCGCGGCGGGGCGGGACAGCTGCTGGCCACGCTGGAGGCGTTCTTCGCCAGCCAGGGAAACAGCAGCGCGACCGCGCGGCGGCTGGGCGTCAGCGTCCGCGCGGTCGGGTACCGGCTGGAGCGGGTGAGGCAGCTGACCGGGTACGCACCAACGGAGCCGACCCAGCGGTTCACCCTGGAGGCGGCGGTGCTCGGCGCCCGCCTGCTCGACTGGCCGGCGCAGCCGTTGGCCCCCTGACCGGTTCAGCAGTGCACGCGGGCGTCGCCCCAGGATGCGCGGTCGTTCTGCGCGCCGTCTCCCCCATCGGTCACCCGCAGGGTGAGGGTCCGGACGCCGGCCACGCTCAGGTCCAGGGTGCGGGCCGCGTCCCTGGTCGTCAGCGTGCCGGTAGCGGCGAGCGTGGTGCCGTCACCCAGGACCACGAAGCCCGCTGTTCCGCCCACCCGTTGGCGGGAGACGTCCAGGCCGGCCTCGTCGTCGACCCCGGCATCGGTGACCAGCTCGGTGCAGCGGCCGTCGAGGGCGAAGGTGACCTCGCCCGGCGCGTACATCCCAAGCCCTTTGCCGTACGTGACCCGCCTGATGGCGATGCCCCTGCCGTCTCCGGCGGCCGACCCGCCGTTGGTGGTGTCGCGCTCGACCGGCCCGAGACCGTTCGACTCGGCCACGAAGGCGAGGTCGCTGAGGTACAACCAACCGGGTGGCAGCGGCGGCCAGGTATGGACCTGCACGGTCTGCTCGTCCTCGAGGAGCCCGGCGTCGTTGAGGAGCCCGGCGTCCCGCCCTTCGCTGGCGGGCCGGAACTGCGCGACGACCGGTAGGTCAAGGTAGCCGAAGGTGGGGTTCGGCGGCACGGTGACCGTCCAGGTGCCGCGCAACGTCTGGCCGGGTACCAACCGCCGCGCCGTCACCGGTGGCCCCTGGACGGTCCAGCCGGCCAGCGGGCGCGGGGCGAGCGTCACGTCCGACACCGGGTCCTCGACCGTGAGCTGGCCGGTGACCGTGAACGAGGCGCCGGGCGTCACCGACGTGGTCGCCGGTCCGGCCGTCACCGCCGTCCTCGGCACGGTCCGCACCGGCTCGTCACAGGTCTGGATCCGGGCGTGCCACCGGCAGGCGATGCCGGCGAACCCACCGTCGCGGACCACGTCGACGGACAGCGTCTCGCCGGCCCGCATCACGTGCTGCTCTCGAAGCAGGCCGGCGGGACCGTCGCGCACGATCTCCACCAGCCAGATGCCGGGCGGGAGGTCCAGCGCGACCTGTGCCGTGCGGGCGGGACCGGCGAAGTCGCCACCCAGGAACCAGCGGCTACCGCTGCGCCGCGCGAACACGGCGCTGTCCGCCGGCCGGCCAGCCAGCAGCCGGGTCTCGTCCCACACCGTCGGTACCTGGTCGAGGAAGCGCTCGGCTTCCGGTCGGGCGGTGTACCCGTCGATCCGGCCGGCGAAGTTCTGGTGCCCGGACTCGAAGACCACCGACAGCGCCAGCTCGTGCGCGTCCGAGGTGGGTCGGCTCGGCCGGTGCCAGGCCATCGGCGTGTAGTCCATCGAACCCGGCACGTTGCGGGTGAACGGCAGGCTCGTGAGGTGCGTCGTGGTCAGGTTGCTCGTCTTCTCCCCGCCGTGCACCGCCTCCATCGTCATGACGTGCGGCCACGTGCGGTGGATGCCGTGGGGCAGGGTCGAGCCGTGGAAGTTGACCAGCAGCTTGTGCTTCGCGGTCGCGGCCAGGATCTCGTCGTACCACCGGAAGCGTTCCTGCGCCTCGGAGTCCATAAAGTCGATCTTCAACCCGGCGACGCCCCACCGCTCGAACAGCGCCAGCCGGCTGTCGCGTTCCTCGGCCGTGTCGAGCTCGTTGAAGTGGATCCAGGCGAGGACTTTCACCCGCCTGGCCTGCGCGTACCGGACGAGATCCGGCATCCAGCTCGTCGACTCCCAGGTGGGGTCGTACTCCCAGTTCGGGTCGAAGTACCAGCCGGCGTCGACCAGCACGTAGGGCCAGCCGTGGGCGGCGGCGTAGTCCACGTACCCCTTCTGCAGCTTGATGCTCTGGCCGGCCTCGCGGCCGCCGGCCAGCCAGCTCCAGAACACCTTGCCGGGCTGGATCCACGACGTGTCCGCGACCCGTGAGTCAGGCGCCAGGTCGTCGACGAGGGTGGAGGTCGCCACCGTCGCCAGGTCGCCCACGATCATCGTGCGCCAGGGCGTGGTCAGCGACCCGTCGACCAGGACCCTCTCGTCCCACAGCTTGATCCGGTACGCGCCCGAGCCCGCCTCGTGCACCAGCCGGCCGCCGGAGTAGCGACCGTCCACATCGGACTCTGTGAGCAGGACGTAGCTGTCGCCCACTTTGAACAGCGCCGGATGCTGGAACTCGGCCGTCGCGGCGCCCCCGGCGGTGGTCTGCAGGAACGGGTTCTCGTAGTCCCGCCGGTACCTGGCCAGCCACGCGGTGCTGTCGACCGGCACGACGAACGCCGAGGCCTCCCGGAGCACCGCGCCATGGTTGTCGGGCAGGACGTAGCGGTAGGCGACGCCGTCGCCGGACACCCGCACCACCAGGTCCAGGCGGGCGCCCCCGGCTCCCTCAAAGGTGAAGCGGGACTCGGTCATCAGCGCGCTGCGCACCAGTCGCTTGCCCACCGTGGTCCGGTAGTGCTCGAAGACCAGGCGGTCGGTGCGCCCGACCGCCCGCAGCCCGATCGTGAGGTCCACCTGCTCGGTGACGATGCCGACCGGGCCGGGTTCGAGCACGGTACGCCCACCGCGTGAGACCGCCAGCGACAGCGCGCCGTCGGCGTTGCGGACGATGGTCGCCACCGGTCCCCGCCCAGCGCTGCCCGGCGGCCCACCGCTGCCCGGCGGCCCGGTGACGCTCCACGAGTCGTCCGCCCGGGCGGGTGTCGCCCCCAGCAGGGCGGCCACCAGCGCCGCCGCCAGCGAGCCGATCGCCAGCGTGGTCCCGCGCCGCGCGCGGGCCGCGGTCTCCATCACGAGCCCGCCGCCGTCACTGGGCCCGCCGCCGTCACTGGGCCCGCCGCCGTCACTGGGCCCGCCGCGCCGGGCGCAGTCACCGCGTCGAGGTGCGCCATCAGCTCGTTCATGATCAAGAATGCGCCGAGCCCATGCAGGTCGTTGGTGGCCCGCGGCCGGGCGAAGTAGAAGGCGAGGTCGCCCACGTTGGTACCGATGCAGATGTCGACGATGTCGGTCAGGCCGTCCGGACCGATCGCGGCCTTGGCCAGCACGCCGCGGTAGCCGTGAATCGCGGCCGGCAGGAAGCTTCGGCTCACGTACCCGCGCTGCACCGCCTTGGCGATCGTGTACGTGTACATCGACGAGCACGACGTCTCGGTCCAGTTGCCCGCCACGTCGCCCTTGTCGACCACCTGGAACCAGCGGCCGGTCTGCGGGTCCTGGAACCGGGCCATCGCGACGACCAACCTGCGTACGACCTCGATGAGCTCCTCGCGCCCGTCCTGGTCGGCCGGCAGCTCATCGAGAACCTGCGTGCTGGCCATGCCGTACCAGCCGATCGCCCGGCACCAGTGTTCGGGCGAACGATGCGTGACCGGGTCGGACCACGGCTGCTGCCCGGACTCGTCCCAGGCGTGGATGAACAGGCCGGAGTCGACCTGCAGGTGCTGGGCGTAGATGAGCAGCTGGTTGGTGACCTCGGCATTGGCGTACACGCTGTCGCCGAACAGCTTGCCGTAGCGGACCAGGAACGGCAGCACCATGAACACCCCGTCCGACCAGAGCTGGTGCTGGCGGCTGGTGGCGTGCCAGAACCCACCGTCGGCGGTGCGCGGGTACGTGTTCAGCCGCCGCCTGATCTTGTCGGCCGCGGTCTTGTACCGCACGTCGCCGGTCTCCTTGTAGAGGATCAGCAGCACGTTGCCCGACTGCATGCTGTCGAGGTTGTTGAAGCTGTTGCTGATGTTGCCTCCTGTGTCGACGAACCGGTCGGCCCACGCCTTGATGTACGCCAGGTACCGCGGGTCGCCGGTGCGCTGGTACACCAGGTGCTGCGCGTACAGGTACAACCCTTGGGTGTACCCCCAACCGCCGAACCTCGCCGGTGTGGCGCGCCGCATGGTCGACTCGACCACCGCCACGGACCAGTCGTCGACATGCCGCCGCCAGTCGCCGACGGCCAGCCAGTCCACGTTCGGCCCGCCGGTCGGCGCCGTGGCCGTGGCCCGGATCGTGTTGCGACCCGCCGTCAGGCCCACCCTGAGGTCCAGCGTCTGCCAGCCCGCCCCACCACCGGTGGGCGGGAAGCTGAGCGCGGTGACCACCGCACCGTTGACCGCGATCTCCAGCGGCCGCTCGTCCGACCCGGTCGCCGAGAACCGGAACGTCAGCAGGTGCTGGCCCGGCCGGGGCGCGTCAACGGTCCATTCGATGTACCCGCCAACCGCGTCCTCGTAGTTGACGTACCCGGTACCGGAGAAGCCGGCGTTGGCGGTCTCGGCGACCGCGTGACTGAGCGCGGCCGCCTCGGCCTCGTAGACCACGGTGGTGGGCGATGCTGCCGACTCGGCGCCTGTCGCGGTCCCGGCTGATGCGGAGGCCAGGGCGGATGCGGAGGCCAGGGCGGCCAGGCCGGCCAGGCCGGCCAGCGGAGCAACCAGCAGGCGGGTCATACTTCCCTCCGAAATAGTAAGGAAGCTGCCTATCGGACAAACATCCGATCATCGACGGACACCGATGTCAAGTCGAGGATCCGCCGTGCGGAAGCGCTACCCGGCTACCCGGCTACCCGGCTAGCCGGTGCGGGGCGGGCGGCTGGCGATCCAGTCGTCGATACGTTTCCACCAGTCGTAGAGCCAGTCGATCTGCGCCTCGCGCAGCCGTGGGACCTCCGTGGCCGGTACCCGCCACCAGCGCATCGTGATGGTTTTGTCGGTGGGGATCTCGCGCCACATGTCGGCCACCGTGATCAGGTGGTCGAGCCCCGCGTGCGCGACGAACATGACGTCGGCCCGGGGTGCGCAGGCGAGCGCCGCCACCACGCCGCCCGGCTGGGGTGCCAGCACGTGGCGCATCCCGGTGGCCCGGTCGGCCATCTTTGCGTGCCCGCGCTCGCGCAGCCGCCAGATCGCCCGCTGCCGGCGGCGCGGGGTGAAGTTGGCCCCCTCGGGGAAGAGGACGAACGCGTCGTTGTCGTCCAGCGCGGTGGCCAGCTGCCCGATCTGCTCCTCCACCTGGCCGTCGACCTCGCTCGGCCGGGGTACCACGAACCGGTTCGGCAGGCGGGTTGAGCATCACGTCGACCGCGGGGTCCCATTGCAGGCTGTCCTTGAGCACGATGCGCGGTTCCCGGGCGTACCAGTTGACCAGGGCGTGGACCAGCACGAGCGAGTCGCCCGGGCCGGCGTGCCGGCTCAGCACGAGCAGCGGATGGCCGGGGTACGCGTCTGGGTCGGGCCCGTCGACCACGATGCGCAGCCGCAGCACCCGGCGCGCCTCACCGAACATGACCCGCAGGTACCAGCCGGTCAGCTGGTAGTGCGTCCGCTGCGACCAGGGCGAGCGGATCGAGTGGCCGAACCCGGTGGCGAGCCACAGCCCGAGCAGCGCCAGCATGGCGACGGCCTGCAGCAGCAGGTACACCAGGCCGAGCCAGGCCACCCGCAACAGGCGGAGTCGCCCGGGTATCAGCGGCGCGAGCAGGGCGGCGAGCAGCATCCAGATCGGCGCCGTCGCCAGCGCCAGCGCGGCGAGCAGGATGGCCGCCGGCGCCACCAGCAGGCGGCGCACCCAGCGAGGCGGCAACGGCAGCACGGCGGCTAGCCGGCCAAGTAGTGGCGAGTGGCGGTGTACGCCCGTTCCAGGCGCGCGGCGGCGCTGGTCATGTCGCGGTACGCCAGCGGTGAGTCGTCCTGCGCCGTCCCGCCGCCGGCCGGCAGCACGTGCACCACCACGCCGTCGGGCAGCGACGCCATCTCCCGGGCGTACCGGTGCCGGCGAGCGATCTCGAACGCCACCCGGGCCACCTCCCATGGGCGCCGTGGCGCCCGCAACGGCCGGTCGATCCGGCCGACCTGCATCACATACACCGTCCGGGCGCCGAGCTCCACCGCCCGACCCACCGGGATGCTGTTGACGATCCCGCCGTCGACATAGTGCTCACCGTCGATGCACACCGGCGGCAACAGCCCCGGTACGGCGCAGGAGGCTAACACCGCGTCGACCAGCGGCCCGTCGGCGAACCAGTGCTCCGCCGCGCGTTCGATGCTGGCCGCGCAACACTGGAACGGCACGGCCAGGTCGGCAAAGCCCCGCCCGGCCAGCTCAGCCTCGAGCATCCGCCGCAGCGGCCAGGGCGAGTGCAGGTGCGTGCCGCTGCGGGCGAAGCGGGCCAGCCGGCGCGGCGTCGAGCCGCCATAGACGGCGGCCGCTTCCCGGGACGTCCACAGCCGCGCCAGCCGGTCGACCACCGGGGGCGCCGGCTGAGCGGCCACCAGTACCCCGTTGAGCGCGCCGACCGAGGTGCCCACGACCAGGTCCGGCACCACGCCGGCGTCGAACAGCGCGCGCAGCATGCCGACCTCGACGACCCCGAGCACGCCACCGCCACCGAGCACGAACGCCACCGGCCTACCGGACACCCACCTATCGTGGCATCACGACCGGGACAGCCCGGCGGAGTCAGGCGGTCAGGAAGCCTCCGTGTTCGGCGGGTCGGGGTGGACGCAGCGGGCGAGCTTCGTGGTCACCGGGTTGCTGATACTCGCGTTCGCGTTCGGTCTTCGTGCCGCGCTGCGACGCTACGGCGCCGGCGTGTGGGCCGCCCTGCTGATCGGTCTGTTCGCGCCCGACCGCACCACCCACGGCGTGCTGCACGACATCTTCGGTACTCCCGTGTTCCTGGGGCTGCCGGTCGCCTGCCTTGTGGTGGCGTACCGGTTCACGAAGTCCGGCCACCCGGCGTGGGCCGGCTACTCCGTCGCGACCGCCGTCGCGTTCCTGACCGGCTTCGTCGTGACGTCCATGGGCTTCGCACAGAACCCGACGCTCATGCCGATCGGCGGGCTGCTGCAACGCATCACGATCGTCATCGGATGGGCGTGGCTCACCGCGCTCGCCCTGTACCTGCTCCGCCGATCCCAGGAGGACGGATAGCCTCGGGGCCATGACCCAGACCGTGCGCGTGGAGCGCGACGGCCCGATCGTCACGGTGATCCTGGACCGTCCTGAGGTTCGCAACGCGGTCGACCGCCCGACCGCCGAGGCCCTCGCGGAGGTGTTCCGCTCGTTCGAGGCCGACGAATCGGCCGCCGTCGCGGTGCTGTGGGGTTCGGGTGGTACGTTCTGCGCCGGCGCCGACCTCAAGGCGATCGCGGCCGGCCACGGCAACCGTGTCGCGCCCGACGGCGACGGCCCCATGGGGCCGAGCCGCATGGTGCTGTCCAAGCCGGTCATCGCCGCGGTCGCCGGGCACGCAGTGGCCGGCGGCCTCGAGCTGGCGCTCTGGTGCGACCTTCGGGTGGTCGAGGAGGACGCCGTGCTGGGCGTGTTCTGCCGCCGGTGGGGCGTACCGCTCATCGACGGCGGAACGGTCCGGCTGCCGTACATCGTGGGGCTCGGCCACGCGCTCGACCTCGTCCTCACCGGCCGGCCGGTCCACGCCGACGAGGCGTACCGCATCGGTCTCGCCGACCGGGTCGTGCCGCACGGCCAGGCGCGCGCCGTGGCGGAGACGCTCGCCGCCGAGATCGCCCGCTTCCCGCAGGCGTGCGTACGCAACGACCGGCTCGCGACGTACGAGTCGCTCGGCCGGCCGACCGGCGAGGCGCTGGCCGTGGAGTACCGGTACGGTGTCGCGTCGCTCGCGGCGGGTGCCGTTGACGGCGCGGCCGGCTTCGCCGAGGGCGCCGGGCGCCACGGCGCGTTCTGAGCAGCTCTACATGTCGGTCATGCCGGCCCAGGGTCGGGCGCTTGGCGCGGTGCCGTGTCCTAGCCAGTACATGGGCAGTTGTCGATCAGCGGCCGGGTCCCGTCGAGACCCGCCGAGGCTCGCGCAGCCGAGCCACGACGACCACACGCGACGAAGCCGGCGCCTCGTTGCACGGCAGTGACACAGGTCACTCCGGTACCCGGTGCCGCGCGTTGATCATTGACCGGAGAGGATTGAGGGCATGCCGATCCGCTCCGACCTCCGCAATGTGGCGATCATCGCGCACGTCGACCACGGCAAGACCACGCTGGTCGACGCCATGCTGCGGCAGTCCGGCGCGTGGCACACCCGCGCGGAGATGACCGACCGCGTGCTCGACTCGATGGATCTGGAGCGGGAAAAGGGCATCACGATCCTGGCCAAGAACACGGCGGTCCGGTACGGCGCCGGACCGGGTGGCGTGACCATCAACATCATCGACACCCCGGGCCACGCCGACTTCGGCGGCGAGGTCGAACGCGGGCTGACCATGGTCGACGGCGTGCTCCTGCTGGTCGACGCCAGCGAAGGCCCGCTGCCGCAGACCCGGTTCGTGCTGCGCAAGGCGCTCAAGGGCCGGCTGCCGATCATCCTCGTGATCAACAAGGTGGACCGGTCCGACGCGCGCATCAAGGAGGTGGTCGACGAGACGTACGAGCTGTTCCTCGACCTCGACGCCGACGCCGACCAGATCGACTTCCCCATCGTGTACGCCTGCGCGCGGGAGGGCCGCGCCTCGCTGCGCCAGCCACCGAACGGCACCATGCCCGACAGCCCGTCGCTGGAACCGCTCTTCCGTACGCTGCTCGACACGATCCCGCCACCGTCCTATGTGGACGGCGCGCCGCTGCAGGCGCACGTCACCAACCTCGACGCCTCGCCGTTCCTCGGCCGCCTGGCGCTGTGCCGGGTCCGCCAGGGCACGATCGGCAAGGGCCAGATGGTTGCCTGGTGTAGGAACGAGCCCAGCGCCGATGGCGCCGGAGCTCGTTCCGGGGCCACGACCGGTGCCGGCGGCTTCGAGCGGGTACGCATCTCCGAGCTGTTGATGACCGAAGGCCTGGAGCGCAAGCCGGCCGAGCGGGCCGGGCCGGGCGACATCATCGCCGTCGCCGGCATCCCGGACATCATGATCGGCGACACGCTCGCCGACGCCGACGACCCGCGCCCGCTGCCGCGCATCACCGTCGACGAGCCAGCCATCTCGATGACCATCGGTACGAACACCTCACCGCTCGCCGGTCGCAGCAAGGGGGCCAAGGTGACCGCGCGGCTGGTCAACGACCGCCTCGATCGCGAGCTGGTGGGCAACGTCTCCTTGCGGGTACTGCCGACGCAGCGCCCGGACACCTGGGAGGTCCAGGGCCGGGGCGAGCTGGCCCTGGCCATCCTGGTCGAGCAGATGCGCCGGGAAGGGTACGAGCTGACCGTCGGCAAGCCGCAGGTGGTGACCCGAGACATCGACGGGCATCGCCACGAGCCGGTGGAGCGGCTGACCATCGACGCGCCAGAGGAGTACCTCGGCTCGATCACGCAGCTGCTGGCGACCCGGCGTGGCCGGATGGAGCAGCTGGTCAACCACGGAACCGGGTGGGTCCGGATGGAATGGCTGGTGCCGGCCCGGGGGCTCATCGGGTTCCGTACCGAGTTCCTGACCGAGACCCGGGGCACCGGCATCCTGCACCACGTGTTCGAGTCGTACGAGCCATGGTTCGGCGACCTGCGTACCCGTCCCACCGGGTCGCTGGTGGCCGACCGGGCGGGCCTGGCGACCAGCTTCGCGATGTTCAACCTGCAGGAGCGCGGGTCGCTGTTCGTGGAGCCGGGGACCGAGGTCTACGAGGGGATGATCGTCGGGGAGAGCTCCCGCCCCGACGACATGGACGTCAACATCACCAAGGAGAAGAAGCTCACCAACATCCGCTCCTCGTCGGGCGAGGAGCTGGAGCGGCTCATCCCGCCCCGGAAGCTGTCGCTGGAACAGGCGCTGGAGTTCTGCCGCGAGGACGAGTGCGTGGAGGTCACGCGGCAGGCGGTCCGGCTGCGCAAGGTCGTGCTGGACCAGTCGGAACGCGGCCGGCTCGCCCGCCGCCGTGGGTACTCCTGACGCTCACTCGAGGACGGCGGCGCGCAGCGCGGCGACGGTGGCCTGGTCGATGCCCAGGCCGGCTTGGACGTACTCGTCCACCCCGCCGAACTCCCGCTCGACCTCGGCGTACGCGGCCAACAGGTACTCCAGCCGCGCCTCGAAGAGGGGCAGCAGCGTATCCGGGTTGACGGCCAGGCCCCGGGCCCGCATCGCGTCCATGATCGCTAAGTTCACGGCTTGGGCGTACCCGTTCGTGGCCAGGTAGTCCTTGACGATCACCGACCGGTCGATCCCGAGCAGCTCCAGCAGTACCGCGCTCAACCAGCCGGTACGGTCCTTGCCGGCGCTGCAATGGAAGAGCACCGGCCGGCCGCCGGCGCCGGCGATGGCGCGAAACGCCGCGCCGAAGCTGCGTCGGGCCCCGGCATCGGCGACGAACCAGCGGTAGATGTCCAGCATCGCGGCCGGCGTGCCCTGCTCGCGCAGACCGGCGTAGCCGGCACTGTCGTGGCCGAGCAGGATCGCCGAGATGTACGTGAACACCGGGTGCGCCGCGTCGAAGACCGGGATGTGCCGGGTCGGCGGTACCGGCTCCGGGAGCCGGTCCGGTGGCGCCACCCTGATCTCGCTGGGGTCCCGCAGGTCGATGACGAGGCTCAGGTCAAGCTTGCCCAGCGCCGCGACGTCCTGGTCGCTGAGCCGACCCAGGGCGCTGGCCCGCAGCAGCGCGCCCCGCCGCAGCCGGCGGCCGTCGACGGTCACCAGACCGCCGAGATCGCGCGCGTTCGGCGCGCCGACGAGGCCGAGAGTACTCATGCTGTGAGGCAGGCTACCGGGCCGTGGGTCAAGGCACCGGGTCCTCCTCGGACGGTCCACCGGCGGCGACCTTGACCGTCGCCCGGTCATCACGAACCGACTTGATCACACTCGCGACCGTCGTGACGGCGAGCGTGCCGATGATGATCGCTAGCGACCACCCGATCGAGATGTGCAGCGCCCAGGCCACCGGCTCGCCGCCGTTGAGGAACGGCAGGTTGTTGTCGTGCAGCGCCTCCAGGATCAGCTTGACGCCGATGAAGCCGAGCACGACGGACAGGCCCACCGACAGGTACACCAGCCGGTTGAGCAGCCCACCCAGCAGGAAGTAGAGCTGGCGCAGGCCCATCAACGCGAAGACGTTGGCCGTGAAGACCAGGTACGGCTCCTTGGTCAGGCCGAAGATCGCCGGAATCGAGTCGAGCGCGAAGATGAGGTCCGTGGTACCGATGGCGATCATCACGATCAGCATGGGCGTCAGCAGCCGGCGGCCGTTCTGCAGGGTGGTGACCCGGGATCCGTCGTAGTGCTTGGCGATGGGCAGCACCCGCCGGCTCACGCGGATCAGCACGTTCTCCTTGAAGTCGGACTCGTCGGTCGCGCCGTGGCGGGCCAGGTTGTACGCGGTGTAGATCAGGAACAGCCCGAACAGGTAGAAGACCCAGACGAACCGGCTCACCACGGCGGCACCGGCCGCGATGAAGGCGCCCCGCATGATCAGGGCGAGCACGATGCCGATCAGCAGGACCTTCTGCTGGTACGCCCGGGGCACCGCGAACCGCGACATGATGACGACGAAGATGAACAGGTTGTCGACCGACAGGCTGTACTCGGTGAGCCAGCCGGCGAAGAACTCCCCGGCGTAGACCGCGCCCTCGGTCGCCAGCAGCCCGATGCCGAACAACACGGCCAGGCCGAGGTAGAGCACCACCCAGGCGGTGGACTCGCGCATGGACGGCTCATGGGGTCTGCGACCGATGATGACGAGGTCGAACAGGAGCAACGTCGTCAGACCGACGAGGGTGAGAATCCACACCCAACCTGGCACATCCATGCGATGCGACCTCCGGCAGATCCACCACGCCGGCTCGCCGTCTGGGACGCGCCGGTGTGCAGTTGGTGACCTCCGGAGGTCTCTCCCGCCACCGCGATGGTGACACCAGCCGGGACCTGCCCGTACCTGGCGCCGGGTACCCGGCGACCGACGGCGCCGGGTGGCCTCGATCGGATGACCGTGGACAGCCGTGTTGACGACGCCATCGCGAGGGAATACTCCCCTCCTCGAAAAGCCATTGTCCCCCACGATCGGGTTTGCACCAGCATTGGGGGGTGATTGGGTGACCGAAACCTCGCGGCGGCGCCCCGACGGGCGTTGCCGCGGCGGTGACCCTGGCCCGCCGGGTGGCGCCGCGCCGTGACAGGCTTCGCGGCATGGTGCTCGAGCTGGCGTTGATCGACATCCGGGAAGGGCGCGAGGAGGAGTTTGCCGCGGCGTACGCCGAGGCGTACCCGATCGTGGCGACATCCCCGGGTTGCCGGTCGGTACGGATGACCCGGGGCGTGGAGACGCCCACCCGGTTCGTCCTGCTGGTCGAGTGGGACTCGGTCGACGCGCACCTGGACAACTTCCGAGCCACCGAACGGTTCACCCGGTGGCGGGCGCTCATCGGGCCGTACTTCGACGGCGCGCCACGGGTGGAGCACTTCATCGACGTACCGGCACCCGCGGGGTGAGGCTCGCCTACCAGGTGTGGTGTTCGCCCCAGTCCTCGGTCGCCGGGTCCTCGGCCGCCGCCTCCGGGACGGCGAACGCGTGCGCGACGAGGAACCGGGCCCAACGCATCCGCGCCACGGCGGCCTCCGGATAGTCGCCGTACTCCTGGGCCACCCATTCGGCGCAGCCCCGCGCGCCGAGCGTTCGCAACGTCTCGACGATCGCCATCCGCACCTCGATCGAGGCGACGAGGTCGGACTGCGGCAGGGCAGAGGCGAACAGGGCCTCGCACCGCAGCGTGTTGATGTTCAGCGGGGACATGGCGCTCCCCCTTGGTCGACGGTGCCATCCCGCCGTACACGCTGCGCCGCGGACCGGGCGCGAGACATCGGCCAGCACGCGTACTTTCTCCGCCGGCTGGCCCGTCAGCCCGTGCCGGTGGTCACCGCACGCCGGCCACGTCCATGGCGCGCAGCTCCTTCTTCAGCTCGGCGATCTCGTCGCGGATCCGGGCGGCCAGCTCGAACTGCAGCTCCCGCGCTGCCGCGAGCATCTGCTCGTTGAGGTCCTGGATCAGACCGGAGAGCTCGGCCCGCGCCATACCGGCGGCCGCGGGCCTGCCGGAAGTGGCCCGGCCACGGCTGCGCGTCTCCGGTACCGGCGCCTTGCCGCGGCTCATCTGCCGCCCGGCGCCGCCGATGATGGCCCTGCCCGGTCCGTGGCCGCCGAGCGCCTCGGTGTCCTCGGCCTCCCGGTAGATGTCGTCGAGGATGTCGCTGATCTTCTTGCGTAGCGGCTGCGGATCGATGCCGTTCGCCTCGTTGTACGTGACCTGCTTGGCCCGCCGCCGGTTGGTCTCCTCGATCGCCGAAGCCATCGAGGGCGTCATCTTGTCGGCGTACATGTGCACCTGGCCGGAGACGTGGCGGGCGGCGCGGCCGATGGTCTGGATCAGGCTCGTGCCCGAACGCAGGAAGCCTTCCTTGTCGGCGTCGAGGATCGCGACCAGCGACACCTCCGGCAGGTCGAGACCCTCCCGGAGCAGGTTGATGCCGACGAGCACGTCGTAGTCGCCGCGCCGCAGCTCGCGCAGCAGCTCGACGCGGCGCAGCGTGTCCACCTCGGAGTGCAGGTACCGCACGCGGATGCCGTGCTCCAGCAGGTAGTCGGTCAGGTCCTCGGCCATCTTCTTGGTCAGGGTCGTCACCAGGACGCGCTGGTCCCGCTCGGTGCGCAGCTTGATCTCGTGCATCAGGTCGTCGATCTGCCCCTTGGTCGGCTTGACCACGACCTCCGGGTCGACCAGCCCGGTCGGGCGGATCACCTGCTCGACGAACTCCCCGCCGGTGTGCCGCAGCTCCCACGGACCGGGAGTCGCCGAAAGGTAGACCGTCTGCCCGACCCGGTCGCAGAACTCGTCGAAGCGCAGCGGACGGTTGTCCTGTGCGCTGGGCAGCCGGAAACCGTGCTCGACCAGCGTGCGCTTGCGGGAGGCGTCGCCCTCGTACATCCCGCCGATCTGCGGCACGGTCACGTGCGACTCGTCGATGACCGTGAGGAAGTCGTCGGGGAAGAAGTCGAGCAGGCAGTGCGGTGCGCTGCCCGGCGCACGGCCGTCGATGTGGCGGGAGTAGTTCTCGATGCCGGAGCAGAACCCAACCTGCCGCATCATCTCGATGTCGTATGTGGTGCGCATGCGCAACCGCTGCGACTCCAGCAGCTTGCCCTCGCGCTCCAGCTCCGCGAGCCGCTCTTCCAGCTCCGCCTCGATCCCTCGGATCGCCCGTTCCATCCGCTCCGGACCTGCGGCGTAGTGGGTGGCCGGGAAGATGAGCAGCTCGTCGACGGTGCGCAGCTCCTCGCCGGTGAGCGGGTGCAGATAGGACAACCGCTCGACCTCGTCGCCGAACAGCTCGATGCGGACCGCCAGCTCCTCGTATGCCGGGATGATCTCCAGCGTGTCGCCCCGGACCCGGAACGTGCCACGGTTGAACGCCAGATCATTGCGCGCGTACTGGATGTCGACCAGCCGGCGCAGCAGCTTGTCCCGATCGATCTCCTCGCCCACGCGGACCTTCACCGACCGGTCGAGGTACTCCTGCGGCGTGCCCAAGCCGTAGATGGCCGACACGGTGGCGACCACGATGACATCGCGACGGGTCAACAGGCTCATCGTCGCCGAGTGGCGCAGCCGCTCGACCTCCTCGTTGATCGAGGAGTCCTTCTCGATATAGGTGTCGGTCTGCGGGATGTACGCCTCGGGCTGGTAGTAGTCGTAGTAGCTGACGAAGTACTCCACGGCGTTGCGCGGCATCAGCTCCCGGAACTCCTTGGCCAGCTGGGCGGCGAGCGTCTTGTTCGGCGCCAGCACCAGCGTCGGGCGCTGCAACCGCTCGACCAGCCAGGCGGTCGTCGCGCTCTTGCCGGTGCCGGTGGCGCCGAGCAGCACCACGTGCCGCTCCCCCCGGCGCATCCGCCGCTCAAGCTCGTCGATGGCCGTCGGCTGGTCACCCGATGGCTTGTAGTCGCTGACGAACTCAAACCGACCGTCAAGACGAGGGATCTCCAAGGTCATGCCGTCAACCGTACGCCGGGGGTCTGACAAGAACCCGCGTCAGAACCCCACGTGCACGTGCGGATGCAGGATTGCGATTGTGTGCCAAAGATCACCGCGATACCGTCGATGCGTAGGCCGCTCGCGGCGGCCGACCGGGAACTAAGGACCAGCCTCCACACCGGTTGGTCTTCCCGGCGCAGCGGTAGCGCCCCGGCTTCGGCTGGCGCGGCGCACCGCGCGGTAGCGCTGAGGCGCACACCGGCCGCCGCGAGCGCCTTTACGCGTTCTCGGCGGGTTCATGACCCGCCGCCACGAGCGGCCGCACGCATCGGCGCTATTCGATCGTTCCAGACCGCGTCGACCTGAGCTACGAGGTCGGCGAGCGATCCATCGTTGACGATGACGACGTCGGCGACCGCGCGGCGTTGCTCGTCGCTGGCCTGGGCGCGGATCCGGGCGTACGCCTCCTCGTCGTCCATGCCGCGGTCGGCCGCCAGCCGGCGCACCCGGGTCGCCTCGTCGGCCAGCACCACGATGACGAGGTCGTACGCGGCGGCCAGGCCCGCCTCCACGAGCAGCGGTACGTCGTTGACGATGACCGCGTCCGGCGCGGCGGAGTCGATCAGGCGCGCGGTCTCCGCCCGTACCCGTGGATGGATGATGCCCTCCAGCCGGCGCCGGGCTTCCGGGTCGGTGAAGACCAGGCGGCTCATCGCGGCGCGGTCCAGGTCTCCGTCCGCTGCGAGCACCTGCGGGCCGAAGGTCGCCACCACCTCGGCCAGCCCGTCGCTGCCCGCCGCCACGGCCTCGCGCGCCAGCCGGTCGGCGTCGATGACCACGGCACCGTGCGCCGCCAGCCGCTGGGCGACGACGCTCTTCCCCGCGCCGATCCCGCCCGTGAGTCCCACCATGAGCACGCCGCCAGTCAACCGCATCGCGGGTGCACGGTGGCAGCCGCCATAGCAACAACTCTCCGGAAACTGTCCCTATGCCGGCAGCCGGAGGCAGCAATAACAACGTATCTGTATGGGCCGGTCCTCTGATGCGATGAAGGAGCGGGCCTCCGCTCCTCGTGACAGTCACCCTCGCGCAACGCTTGGGCTGTTCACGTCCACCACGACGAGGGAGGCCCTGTGGACGAGTATGACGGCCGGCAGTTTGTCGGGATAGATCTGCAT
>WNGA01004557.1_pt1 | contig 20350 bp, 13 predicted proteins | sample 5400061 | NCBI WGS metagenome assembly WNGA01 (sample SAMN13153366, study PRJNA577476) | soil metagenome | isolation source: 100 cm soil or saprolite under grassland replicate 2 | place: USA:California | collected 2016-06-15
GTCGTCGCGGGCACGCTCCGCGCACCGTGGCGCTGGGAAGAACTGCTCGTTGAGTCCGCGGTTATCGGTCGTCTGGATCGCTGGGAACGCCGTCTGAAAGGGCTCGCCGCGGAATACAGACGAAAGCTCGAGGAGCTCGGCTCAGACGAACCCGACTCGCCTCGTCTCGGCGCTATTCAGCGTGACATCGATCAACTTCAGCATCTTGCGTCCTTCGCCCTGCCCATCGTCCGGGAACTTGCGTCCTGGCCGCGCGCAGGCGCGCGATGGGGCGACTGGCTCGAGCTGCTCCAGGCGTTTGCGCCGCGCGTGCTGCGGCAACCGACACGTGTGCAGCGGGTCGTCCAGGAGCTCGGCCCGCTGGCGGAGATCGGTCCCGTCTCGTTGCGCGAAGTGCGCGAGGTCCTCACGCCTCGTTTGCTGACGTTGACCCACGAACCGCCACGACGTCGTCATGGACGGGTTTTCGTCGGCACGCCGCACGCGGCGCGGGGGCGTGTGTTCCGCACGGTCTTTATTCCGGGTCTTGCCGAGCGCGTTTTCCCGCAGCGTCTTCGCGAAGACGCGCTGCTTCTGGACGATCGCCGCCAACAGTTGCCCGTGCCGCTCACCACTCAGAAACAGCGTGCGGACGATGAGCGCCTGCAGTTGCGGGTAGCGGTAGGAGCGGCCGCCGAGCGTGTCTATGTCTCGTGGCCTCGCCTCGAGCTGCAGGAATCGCGTCCGAGAGTGCCATCGTTCTACGTCCTCGACGTCGTGCGCGCCGTTGAAGGCAGCATCCCTGCTTACGCAACGATTCGCGATCGCGCATTCGCCGCCGGCGCGTCGACGCTGGCATGGCCCGCGCCGGCGGAGCCGACCGCTGCCATCGACGAGTTCGAGCACGACCTGTCGATGCTGTATCAACTGCTGCGAGAGACCGACCATGAGCGCGCCAAGGGACGCGCTCGCTATTTGTACGAGCTGAGCCCGCACCTGCAGCGATCGCTCACGGGTCGCTGGGCACGCTGGCAGAAGCGGTGGCATCCGACCGACGGGTTGATCCATTCGACAGCAGCGACCGCTCCTGCACTCGCGCGGCAACGGCTTGGGCAGCGGCCGTTCTCACTGACCGCGCTCCAGCGTTACGCCGAGTGTCCGTATCAATTCCAGCTCTCGGCGATCTATCAACTCAGGCCGCTCGAAGCGCCCGCGCCGTTGCAGCGTCTGGATCCGCTCACACGTGGAAGTCTGTTTCACAGCATTCAAACGGAGTTCTTTCGCGCGCTTGAAAAGAACGGTTTGCTGCCAGTAACCGAGAAACGCGCGGACGCGGCTCGCAAGATGCTCGAGTGGGCGATTACGACGACCGCCCGCACGGCCAAGGACGATCTCGCGCCCGCCATCGAACGGGTGTGGCAGGACGAGATGGCGTCAATCGCGCGCGATCTTCGCGGATGGCTGCATCGACTCGTCGAGGACGGCAAAGAGTGGCGCCCGGAACGATTTGAATTCGCGTTCGGATTGCCCGGCGATACCAATCGCGACCCTCGCTCCGTGCCGACGCCGGCTCGCATCGACGGCCGTTTTCTCATCAGAGGATCGATCGACCTCGTCGAGCGGCGCGTGGATGGCCGGTCGCTGCGAGTGACCGATCACAAGACCGGCAAGAATCGAACGAAGATGTCGACCATGGTCGACGGGGGCCGAGTGCTCCAGCCACTGCTGTACGGCATGGCGCTCGAGAGTCTGACGGGCGAGACGGTCGAAGAGGGCCGCTTGTCGTTCTGCACTTCGGTTGGGGCCTTCGCGGTGCATCCGATTGCGCTCGACGAGCTCAGTCGTCGACGTGCCATCGAAGTGCTCGAAGTCGTCGATCGCGCGATTGAGAACGGGTTGCTGGCCGCGCGCCCTTCTGATGGAGCCTGCGCGCGTTGCGACTTCACCGCCGTCTGCGGCTCTCTCGAGGAACAGCGCACACGTCGCAAGGTGGGAGCACTGTTCGCAGATCTCGACGCGCTGCGCAAAATTCCATGACGGTTGCCACTGACGATCGCGAGCTCATCACGGCGCGACTGGACGACACGCTGGTCGTCGAGGCGGCAGCGGGCACCGGCAAGACGACGGAGCTCGTGGCTCGCATCGTGGCGCTCGTCGCGCGCGGCCGGGCCGCGATCACGGAGATTGTCGCGGTGACCTTCAGCGAGAAGGCGGCCGGCGAGCTGAAACTCCGCCTGCGTGAAGAGCTCGAGAAACATCGTGTCGTCGCCGTGCCGGGGAGTGAAGAAGCCGAGCGGCTCGATACGGCGGTGATGAATTTCGAAGAAGCGCACGTCAGCACGATTCATGGCTTCTGCGCCGAGCTGCTTCGCGAGCGGCCGGTCGAAGCGGAAATCGATCCTGCATTCGAGGTTCTGACGCAGACGCAAAGCGACCGGCTGTTCGACGAAGTGTTCGGCTCCTGGATTGAAGCGGCGCTCGACGCGCCAGGCGAAGGCGTCAAGCGATCGCTGCGCCAGCCCCGGCAAATCAGCTGGTGGCGGGAGGAGGAGGACGAAGAAGGGCCGATTGGCCGACTCAGGAGGGCCGGCCACGAACTGCTCCAGTGGCGCGATCATCCGACGGCCTGGAAACGACCGGTCTGGGATCGCGCGGCCATGATAGATGCGGTCGTTCGATCCGTCTTCGATGTTGCGGCAACCACAGAGCACCCAATCTACGAGCGCGACATCCTCTATCTGGACACGGCCTCGCTTCGCCGAGCAGCCGACGAAATCAGGCGAACGGCCGCGCCATCACCGCGCGACTACGACGGCCTGGAAGCGCAGCTCGTGACGCTGGCGGCCGATCGCAACCTTTCGAACAAGCGGAAGGGAAGCGGCGCGATGTATTCGCACAGCGTCGCGCGGCAAACGGTACTCGAGCAGCGTGAGGCGCTTGTCGGACTGCTGAAGAACTTCAAAGCCGTTGCGGACGCTGATCTCGCTGCGCTCGTCCACGGCGAATTGCAGGACTGCATTGCCGGTTATGAGGAACGCAAACGCCGGACGGGCGTGCTCGATTTCCTCGATCTGCTGCTTCGCGCGCGCAATCTCGTACGCGACTGCGCGCCCGTACGGGGCGCATTTCAGCGGCGATTCAAATACATCCTGGTCGACGAATTTCAGGACACCGATCCGCTCCAGGCGGAGCTGCTCCTGATGCTCGCCCGCGACGAACGCGGGCGCACTCGTCGCGGCGCGTTGTTCATCGTCGGCGATCCGAAACAGTCGATCTACCGCTTCCGCCGCGCGGACGTCGGTGTGTACCAACATGTTTGCGACGAGCTGCAGCGCGACGGCGCACATCGCGCGCTGCTCAAAAAGTCGTTTCGCAGCGTTCCCAACATTCAACGGTTCGTGAACGCCGCGTTCGGCGCGGTCATGACATATGACGCGGATTCCCTTCAAGCCGGTTACGTGGAGCTCTCCCGGCATCGAGAAGAGATTCCCGCGCAGCCCTCGGTAATCGCGCTGCCGATTTCACGACCGTACGGCAAATACCGGCTCGCGAAACGCAGCATCGATGCGTGCTTGCCCGGCTCGATCGCCGAGTTCGTCCGCTGGCTGCTCCAGGAGAGCAACTGGAAAGTGACGTCCGGAACCGAAGCGCCACGCGCCATCAACGCGAGCGATATCTGTCTACTGTTCCGCCGATTTATCGCCTACCAGGACGACGTGACGCGGAGTTATGTCGAGGCACTCGAGGCGCGCGGCGTTCCGCATCTGCTCGTCGGAGGCAAGACGTTCCACGAACGCGAAGAAGTGGATGCGATCAGGACTGCCCTGGCGGCAATCGAGTGGCCTGAAGACGAATTGTCGACTTTCGCGACGCTGCGCGGGCCGCTGTTCGCGCTCGGCGACGAAGAGCTCCTCGAATATCACGCGCGAGCGCGAGATGCGTTCAAAGGACACGCGTTCCACCCGTATCACATCGTGGAGAACCTGCCGGATCATCTCCAGCCGATCGCAGACGCGCTGCGAACGATTCGCCATCTTCACGCCGGCCGCAACTATCGTCCGGTCGCCGATACGATTGGCCGCCTGATCGACGAAACGCGCGCGCATGCCGCATTCATGCTGTGGCGCGGCGGTGAACAGGTTCTCGCCAACGTGATGCACATCGCCGAACTGGCGCGTCAGTACGAGGCCGAGGGTGGACTCTCGTTTCGAGGGTTTGTTGAAACGCTGCGCTCGGCCGCCGACCGCGCGGAGGCCCCTGAAGCTCCTATCCTCGAGGAAGGGAGCGAGGGTGTGCGGTTGATGACCGTGCACAAAGCCAAGGGCCTCGAGTTTCCCGTCGTGGTGCTCGCGGATATTTCGTGCGGCCTGAGTCGAAATGATGCGCAACGTTATCTCGATCCCGTCAGGAATCTTTGCGCCGTCCGTCTGGCGAATTGGGCGCCCCTCGATCTCATCGAGAACAACGATCGTGAATCACGTAGAGACCGGGCAGAAGGCGTCCGCCTCGCCTACGTCGCGGCGACTCGCGCGCGCGACATTCTCGTCATCCCCGCTGTCGGCGATGAGCCGTTCGATGAGGGCTGGGTGGCGCCTCTGAACCACGCGCTCTACCCGCCGCCCGGCGATCGACAATCGCCGCGGCCGGCCACAGGTTGCCCTGAGTTCAAAGGAAAGGACACGGTTCTGGAACGGCCCGACGGTGAGCTGCCGAGCGCTTCGACCGTGCGGCCGGGGCAGTACGAGTTCACTGCCGGCTCGCGCGAACAGGTCAGTGTGGTCTGGTGGGATCCGTTGCTGCTCGAAGGGGAAGCTGACGACGCGCGAGGCCTGCGCCGTGATGATTTGATTTCGAAAGCGGCTCGAGCTGAGGACGTTGCCGCCGACCGCGCGAAGTATCAGGAATGGATTGGCGGCCGGGCAAGCCATAAGCGCCAGGGCGCCGTGGCGACGTTGCCGATCATGACCGTGACGGAATGGGCGGCTGAATCCACCGCTCCGGCGGCACACGTGCTCACTGAAGATGCCGGTATCGCCGGTGCACGTCCGTCTGGCAAGCGGTTTGGCGTGCTCGTGCACGCGCTGCTGGCGGCCGTACCGCTTGCCGCAACCGAGGATCAGGTTCAGGACTTCGCCCGGTTGCATGCGCGGGTGCTGGGCGCGCCGGACGATGAACGCGACGAAGCCGCGCGGATTGTGACACGCGTGATGGCCCACCGAGTGCTTCGCGACGCGCGGGAGGCGGAACAAGCCGGCCGCCCCTGTCGGCGAGAAGCGCCGGTTTCAATCGTCGTCGACGGCACGTTGATCGACGGACAGGTGGACCTCGCGTTCGAGACCGAAGCTGGATGGATCGTTGTGGATTTCAAGACCGACGCGGAGCTTGGGTCGTCGGTTGAGAATTACCAGCGTCAGGTCGCGCTGTATGCGCAGGCCATCGAACGCGCTACCGGACAGCCAGCGCGCGGACTGTTGCTGCGGGTCTGACGCTCTCTCGGTCGCGCACGGACGCCTCGACTCGCATCATGACGCGATGCCGATGACTGCTCGTATGAAGCTTCAAGCATTCACGGTCGAGGCGCACTTGATCCGATGACGCCCACAGGTGCGCGCGGCGCCGCAGATGCCATGTGTACGAATATTGGCTGAACCGCTCGTAGAGCGAGCCGACGCTGTGATCGATGGCCCATTCGAAGTACCTCCGCATGCGTCCAGCGTGCTGATCACGAGCTGCCGTCCGTCTGCGGAAATTGGGATACCACTCGCGGACGAAGGGATTCGCGTCGAGAAACTTCCGGTAGACGGCATCGCCGACAAGCGGCCGCAAATGAACGATCTGATTGGCCGTGAAGAGGTCGCCGGGCTCGACCCGCAATGCGTCTTCGGAGATGACATAGTTCAGGCAAAGGCGTCGCCGCCAGCCGAAGACGCGTGCGAGCAACAGGAGGGTTGTCGTCACACCCCACACATGTCCGGGCGTGGTGATGACGAACAGATCGAGATCTGCTTCACGATCGGCGTTCAGGTACGCGAGGCTCCCCGACAACGCCACCATTCGTACAAAGGGCATTCGCAGCACCAGCGCAAGAGGCTGTTTGAGCTCGTGCAGCACGCGCTGGCTGCTCGCTTCGCGCGCACGGCGCAGAGCGATCAGTTCCCGTCGGCCGCGTGGAAAAAAATAGCCCTCTCGAAGATCAATTGACGCCTGCAACATCTCGCTTGCCGCGTACCACGCTTCCACGTCCGCGACGGTTGCGGTGACGCGCGGCAGCGTTTCCTGGATCTGGGCGGCCGTCAAAGGGTAATCAAACACCGACGCATAAAGAACCGCGTACAGAAACGCATGCTCCTCTGCGGTTGCCCCTGAGAGCATGTGATTCACGGCGTTTCGAGCCCCGCTTGCGCGCTTGTCGCGTGAAGACGCTGCGGAGCGTCCGTCAACGCCGCAAGACAGCCGGCCGTCAGGACAAGCTCCGTCAGCAGCGTCGACCAAGCGGCGCCGACCAGTGCAAATCGCGGAATTAGAAGCACGTTCGCGATGACGTTTGCAGCCAGGGCAAGGAACGTGACGCGCAGGTAATGGTGTTGACCATCCCACGCAATCACCTGGTGCGTCAGCGCGTAGTTGAAAAAGAAGAGCGGCAACGAAAGCGCAAGCACATGGAGCGCGGGCGCGGCACTTTGATACGACGATCCGTACGCGAGTTGAAGGATCTGAGGTGCGGCGGCAAACGTGATTACGGCCAGTAGCGCACCTGCTGCTGCAAGCGTCGTCGAAAGCCGCGTGAGCGGAGCCCCGTTGCGCGCTCGACACAATTGAGGAAACCACACCGCGAGCGCTGCCGCTGGAAGGAGGCGCAGAGCCTCCACGAGACGAAACGCAGCGTTGTACGTCGCGACCGCCTCAAGGCCATGCCAGTACTGGACAAAATACAAATCGCAGCGGAAATAGAGAGCGGAGACGAGCGCGGCCACTCCAAGTGGCGCGGCATCGCGCATGAAAGCGCCGCCGATGGGCCGATTCACGGTGGGTCGATCGGCCTGCCGAAGCCCGCTTTGCCGTACACCGCCGGTGAGCACATCAGGTCCGGCTGCATCGCCAAGTAGCCGCCTAGCGACAGCTAAAGAGACGATCAATGCCACTACCGGCGGCAACACGAGCACGACGCTGAGCGCGACGAGGGTTGGGCTGATGATCAGGACAACGGCGGCCAGAAGCGCCGTCACGAGTCGTTGTGCGATTGTGAGCGTCGATTCAATCTCGCTGCGTCCCATGCCGCGATAGACGTGCGACACCGTCTCGAGCACGGCGCCTGCAATCTGCGCCGCGACAATGGTCGAGAAGGCTGCCGCGTACGCCGGCATCCATACGAGCCCAACGACAACTCCGACAGCGACGGCGGCGACCGCGAGCCGCAGTCGCAGCCGCATGACTTCCGGCACGACGCCGCGATCCGTTGTGTGCGTCCTGGCAACGGCGCGCGCAAGGTAGATCGGCAGGCCGGCGTCGCTCGCCACGCCAAGGATCCAGCCCGTTGTCATCGCCAGCGCGAGGACGCCGAAGGCGTCCGTCGGAAGCACGCGCGCCGCGCCGAGCGTCACGAGCAGCGTGACGGCTTTGCTCACGGCGTCGGCAGAGACCTTGTAGCCGACGGCGGCAAAGGAGCGGGCCGGCGTCTGCGAAGGGGTGCCGGAGCTTACGAATCGCGAAACTGCTTTCAGCACTGGTAAATCACGGAAGCCGGCTTTCTGAATGCACGACTGCCTGCCATGACTCGGACCGGCTCCTATGCACGACGTTGCGCCACGCGCGATGCACCTCTCGTGCCGCGGCTCGCTATCAATGTCGTGGCAGTTGTCTTGCACAACGCCGAGCGCTCCCGGCCTGTGATCAGCCAGCTTTCCCTCACACGTGTGCCTGACGTGTCATCGACGTCCGGGATCCGTGCGAACGCGGCGCGTCTCGCGTCTCTTCCCGGCATTGCGGTGGTGGTGCTGGCAGGCGTGTCGCCGTTTGAGATACCGCTAACTCGATTCGGCGCTGGATTCACGCTCACTACCCTCGAAGTTGCCGTCGCGTGTGCCCTGGGTGTCGCGGCAGCGACCCTGCTTGTGACCAGGCAGCAGGTGGCCTGGCGCACTCCGATTACGGGGGCGGCAGCGGCTTGCCTTGCGGTCCTGACGATGGCTGCGCTGTTTGCTCCGGCCGACCGTGGGAACGCCTTGCGTTTTGTCGGACGCGCCGTCGCGGGCGCTGGAATCTTCGTGCTGGTTTTGAACGCCTGCGCGAAGCGCGCGACTGCTCGCGCGTTCGTCTCCACGCTGGTAGCAGCCGGCGTTGTCGTGTCGGTAATCGGCATCCTTGAAGTCGCACAGGTGCGTCCCGTTCTGCAGGGACTTACGGCGTTCCGTCCAGGGTTCCATGTCGTTGGCGGTCAGCTTCGCGCGACGTCAACGCTCTTCTATCCAACGATTGCGTCGATGTACCTCGAGGTGATCTTTGCCCTGGGGCTTTGGCTGCTCGTCGACCCGCAACCAGACACGCGCACGCGGCGCGCTGTCGTCTTCGCGGCTCTCACGATCGTTGCGGCCGGAATCACTGCGACATTTACGCGGGCGGGTCTCGTCGCCGTCATCGGCGCGGTGATTCTCGCCGCCGCGTTTCACTATCTGAAATCGCGCACGCTCGATTCCACGGTTGGGCAACTCGCCGCGCTTGGCCTTGTCATCACCGGTCTCGTTGTCCTCTCGCGTTCACCCGACGTGCTTCTTGCGCGGCTGCGTACCGAAGGATCGCAGGACTGGTACGGCGCCACTTACCTGGCGCCGCAGACGCTGCGCCTTCGGACGGGAGCCGACTATCAAATACCGGTCACGCTCGAGAACGACGGTCGCGTGGCGTGGGATTCGTCGAGCGAGCCCATGTTTGCCATGTCGTATCACTGGCTGCGCGAAAACGGCGAGTCGGTCGTCGAGTTCGAGGGGTGGCGTACGCCCTTTCCAGCGCCGGTCGAACCGGGCGCGCGGATCACGCTGCCCGTGAACATCCAGGCGCCTGGCGAACCGGGAACGTACGTGCTGGTCTGGGACGTCGTTCACGAGCATCGCGCGTGGTTGAGCACTGAAGGCGTCACGCCTGCGCGCTCACTCGTGCATGTCGAAGGCGAACGCGTCAGCAGCGCCGCCACGACGATGAGCCAGCTCCCGCGGGGGACCTCCCGACCGAACCGTCGGGCGCTCTGGCGTGCCGCATTGCAGATCGCCGTGGATCGGCCGCTTACCGGCGTCGGTCCAGACAATTTCAGAAAAGTCTACGGCGCATACCTCGGCCAGACGGCGTGGGACACGCGCGTTCACGCCAACAACATGTACCTCGAGATACTCGCAGGCGCCGGTGTGTTCGGGCTTGCGGCATTGCTCTGGCTTGTCGTGTCCGCTGGTCTGGCGCTTGTTCACCAGTGGCGCTCTGCGCTCGCACCCGAGGCCGGCGCTCGCGCGGCGTTTTGCGCGGCCTGGCTCGTGATAGCGGGTCACGGCCTCGTCGACTCCTTTCTGAGCTTCACGACGACGTACGTCACGTTTGCGATTGCCGCTGGTCTCGCGTTTTCACCGGCGATCACCATGCAGGAGTCCGGTCGTGCGCATCGCGTTTGACGGCACGACGCTGACGCCCGGCCGAACCGGTGTCGGTTATTACACCGAACATCTGCTTCAGCATCTCGCGCGGGAAGTGGAGCGCACCGGCGATGAGCTGGTGGTGATCTCGAACCAGGGCATCGATACCGCATTTCCGCTGCCGAAGCACGTTCGCGTCTACTCAGCGCGACAGCTGCCGGTGCGCATTGGTTGGATGCAACTCCTTGCGGCGCGCGTCCTCACGGATCTTCAGCCGGACGTGGCGCACTTCACCAACGGCATGATTCCGCCAGGCTCACCCGTCCCCACCGTTGTGACCGTTCACGACATGAGCCTTCGCCTTCACCCCCGATGTCATCCTTTCCGTCGTCTTCTGATCAATAGACCTCTTGTCACGGTAGCGATCCGCAACGCCACGGCAATGGTGACCGTGTCGAACAGCGCGCGACGCGATCTGCTGCGCCTCTACGGCATCCCGCCTGATCGCGTGGCCGTTGTTCATGAAGCCGCGGCGCCGATTTTTCAGGCGATTCGCGATATCGAGCACCTCGAACGTGTGCGACGGCGTTACAGCCTGCCGGAGAGATTTGTGCTCTACGTCGGCGCGATCGAACCACGCAAGAACCTGCGCAGGCTGGTCCAGGCATTTGCTCGCGCGCGTGCGCGCGGTGTGCCGCATCACCTCGTCTGCGTTGGTCCGTACGGCTGGTCGTCTCGAAATCTTGTCCGCGTGATCGAGCGACTCGACCTCAACGAGGTCGTGCAATTCGCGGGATATGTGCCGCTGCACGATCTCCCCGCCATTTACAACCTGGGCGAGTTGTTCGTATTCCCCTCCGTCTACGAGGGCTTTGGATTGCCGGTGGTGGAAGCGATGGCGTGCGGCACGCCCGTAATTACATCGAACACGTCGTCACTCGACGAGATCGCCAGCGGAGCCGCGGAAACAATCGATCCGTACGACGTAGACGCGATGGCCGAGGCGCTGGTGCGGCTGCTCACAACCGCGGATCGGCGCCGCGAGCTCGCACTCCGGGGACTGGAACGCGCTAAGCGGTTTTCATGGACGCACACCGCGCGCGAAATGCTGGCGATTTACCAACGGGCAAGCGGATTGGCCGTTCCGCACGCCGTGCCCGCGATCGCGCCGCTCGACGGGGTGCCATCGGCACCCGGCTCTGTCGCGATGTCACGCGAGACGCAGACGCTTGTGCCTCCAGTCAGGGGCGGCTCCGGATGAGCGCCACGCTAGCGTTCGATCGCCTCGCGCCGAGCTACGACAGTTTGACTGACGGCGAGTTGTTCACGTTGATGCGCCGGCGGACGCATGACGTGTTTCTGCGATGGTTTCGCCCAGGCTGCCGGGTCCTCGAAATCGGCTGCGGCACCGGACGCGACACCGCGTTTCTCACGCGTCACGGCATTCGCGTTGTCGCCTGCGATCCCTCGGAAGCGATGGTCAGCCGCACACTTGGCAGGCTGGCCAACGAAGGGGCGAGCGATCGAGCCACGGTGATGCCGTGCGGTCTCGAGAACCTGAGGACGTTTCTCGATGCGCTCGGAGAACGCGAAGCCTTCGACGGCTTTGTCTCGAACTTTGGCGCGCTGAATTGCGTCGAGTGTCTGATGCCCCTGCGCGAGCTCGCTGCGGAGGCCCTGCGCCCGGGCGGTGCCGTGCTGCTGAACCTCATGGGCCGCACGTGTGTGATCGAGGCCGTCTATTTCGCGCTGACCGGCCGCGGCAATCTCGTGAGACGCCGGCAGGCCGACGGTGCCGTTCAAATTCCTGTGGCCGGCGTCAACGTCGCGGCTTTTTACCATCGCACGCGCGAGCTCAAAACGATGCTCGGACCCAATCTGCGCCTGGCCCGCGTGACCGGGATCGGCGTCGCCATTCCGCCGCCATATCTCGAGCCGAGATGGACGACGTTGCCGCGCTTTACCCGTGCGCGGCTCGCGGACATAGATGGGGTCATCTCGACGTGGCCGCCTTTCAATCGGTTGGGCGACCACATCCTGCTTCAATTCGTGAAGCGGCGGAGCCCGCATGCGTGACGTCCTTCTCGGACAGGCGTACTACTTGCGTTTCGATCGCAAGCTGTGGCGCGCGCAACAGCCGTACGCGCCGCTCGGCACGTTGTATGCGGCATCCTACCTGCGCAGCCGCGGTCATTCCGTTGCCTTGTTCGACGCGATGCTTGCAAGGTCCGAAGCGGATTGGGCGGACGCGCTGAACAGAGCAAAGCCCCCGGTCGCGGTCATCTACGAAGACAGTTTCAATTACCTCACCAAGATGTGTCTGTTGCGGATGCGGCAGGCAGCGTGTCGAATGATTGACCTCGCTAGACGTCGCCGTTGCCCAATTGTGATTTCAGGCTCCGACGCGACGGATCATCCCGAGATTTACCTGCAACACGGCGCGGCCGCCGTGATTCTCGGCGAAGGCGAAGTCACGCTCGGCGAGCTGGTCGAGCGGCTGAAGACAGACGGTCCACTGGAATCGGTTGCAGGCATTGCCTACATGGACGCGAAGCAGCAGGTCCGGCGTACGCCGCCGCGCCCGTTTGTGAAGGCCCTCGATGAGTTGCCGCTTCCGGCATGGGACCTCGTCGACGTTCAGCGCTATCGCGCCATCTGGAAGCGGCATCACGGCTACTACTCGATGAACGTCGCAACGACTCGAGGATGCCCGTATCACTGCAACTGGTGTGCGAAGCCGATCTACGGACAACGATACGCCGTCCGCAGCCCGGACAACGTGTCGCAGGAGATTTCGTGGCTCACGCATGAGTACCGCCCCGATCACATTTCGGTCGTTGACGACGTGTTCGGACTGCAGCCGGGATGGATTGAGAAGTTTGCCGATCGGGTGGTCGAGAGCGGCAACAGATTGCCGTTCCGATGTTTGATGCGCGCCGACCAGATCAGCGACTCCGTCACGCGTGCGCTGGTGGGGAGCGGTTGCCGCATGGTCTGGATGGGCGCAGAGTCCGGATCGCAGCGCATTCTCGACGCCATGGAAAAGGGCGTCCGCGTGGAACAAATCCGCAACGCCGCGCGTTTGCTGCACAGCGCGGGTATTGGCGTCGGCTTGTTTCTTCAGTTCGGCTATCCAGGTGAAACGTGGGACGACATTCAGCGGACGCTGGCGCTGACGCGCGACGTGGATCCGGAAGACATCGGCGTGTCGATTTCGTATCCGCTGCCCGGCACCAGGTTTTACGAACGCGTACGGGAAGGGCTTGGCCAGAAGCAGAACTGGTTCGACTCGGCGGACCTCGCCATGATGTACCGCGCGAGCTATGCGCCCGCGTTCTACCGCGTGCTGCATGACGTGGTGCATCACGAATTTCGCGTGCGTCGACTCACCCGGACACTCGGGCGCGACTTCTCTCAGCACGTGATACCGCGCGCCTCGCCTGGCCGTCACGCGGCCGCCTGGTTGTACAACCGGCTCTCGTTGCCTCTGGCCGAGCGCCGGCTCCGTCGAATGTCGCGCGAGGCGATTCACCGGTCATCGTCTTCGGACCGCATGCCGATTCTCACCCGCGGCGCCGCAGCGACGCCCACGCAACAGGACGCATGACCGCCAGATCACCGGCGCACGTCGTGCTCTACAACCCTCGAGCGGTGTTCTACACGATGCCGCTCGCGCTTCTCGCGGTGGGCTCTGCGCTCGAGCGTCGCGAAACGCAGGTCACGGTGATCGACGCACGCCTCGAACGAGATCCTCTGCGCCGCGTGCTCGATGCAACCGACGGCGCATTGTGTCTGGGACTGACGGTGATCACAGGGGCACCCATTCGCGATGCGGTGGAAGTGTCCAGAGCCGTCAAGGCGCGCCGGCCATCGTGCCCGGTCATTTGGGGAGGCTGGCATCCGTCACTTTTTTCTGCAGAGTGTCTCGAAGAGCCGAGCATCGATGCCGTGGTCGTCGGTCAGGGCGAGGACACGATGCGGGAGATCGTCGCGCGCCTTCTCTCACGCGAACCGCTCAATGGGTGTCCTGGCACAGTCACTCGTGATGGCGGTAGGCTCGTCGCGGGCACGCCACGCCCGCTGCGCGATCTCAACGATTTTCCTCCACACGACTACTCGCTCCTTCCCGTCGAGCGCTACTTCGCCCTGAAAGGGAAACGGCAGGTCGACTACATCTCGTCGCAGGGCTGTCGCTTCCGTTGCGCGTTCTGTGCCGATCCCGCCGTGTATTCGCGCGGCTGGACGGGTCTCGAGCCCCGGCGAATTGCTCATGACGTCGAGGCGTTGCAGAAGCGCTACGGCATGCGCGAGCTCGCGTTTCAGGACGAAACCTTCTTCACCTATCCGGCGCGCATCAGCGCGCTCGCCGAGGAATTGCTCCGGCGAGACGTTTCGGTCGAGTGGACGGCAACGCTGCGCGCGGATCAAGCGTGTCGCATGGGGGAGGCGCTGCTGGCAAAGGCCGTTCGCTCGGGTCTGCGCCGCGTGATGGTTGGCGTCGAGGCGGGGACGCAGACGATGCTCGATCGCCTCAAAAAGGATCTACGTCTCGAGCAAGTCATTGAAACGGCGGAAATGTGTCGTCGCCATGACCTGGGCGCCATCTTCAATTTCATCGTTGGATTCCCCGGTGAAGACGATGGCAGCGTCCGGCAGACGCTTGCGTTCGCGAAGCGGCTCCGAGCCATGAGCCCTGTCTTCGAGACGCCGATCTTCTATTACCGGCCGTATCCAGGCAATCCGATCGCCGACGAAGCGAGAGAGACCGGCTTTACGATGCCGCGCGGTCTCGACGCCTGGGCCGACTTCGATTATGTCGGGGGCCGCGGTCCGTGGGTCAGCGCGGCGAGATACAGGCAGGTCGAACGGTTCAAGTTCTACAGTCATCACGCATGGCAGCCGGGCAGTGCGCTGCGTTGGCCGCTGCGAAAGGCGGCGCGGTGGCGCTGCGACCACGATTGGTACCGCTTTCCGTTTGAGAAGGCGCTCGTTGAATTCGTCCGGCCGCCGCAGCAGGTGTCGTGATGGATCTGCTGCTCGCCCACGCATATTACCTATCTGAAGATGCCGAAGAGCGCCGCATCATGCGGCCGTACCCGCCGCTCGGGATCCTGTATCTCTCTTCGCATCTGAAAACGCGCGGGTTCGACGTCGCGGTCTTCGACGGCACATTTCGGACGGCAGCGGAGTTCGGCGCACTCCTCGCGGAAAAGCGGCCTCCCGTTGTCGGCGTTTCCGTGAACATGATGACCAAGCGCCACGCGCTTGGAATGATCGGCGCGGCGCGCGCCTCAGGAGCGCGCGTGATCGTCGGCGGCCCTGATCCTCCCCACTATGCCCGCGAATACCTCGACGCGGGCGCCGACGTCGTCGTCATTGGCGAAGGGGAGGCGGCGCTCGAAGAACTGGTGCCCATCCTCACGCTGGCGAGTGCACCCGAGACGCATCTGCCGTCAGTTGCAGGCATTGTCTTCCGGACGAGTGCCGGGCAAATTGTCCGCACGCCACCCCGCCCGTACTTGCCGGATCTCAGCGCTCAGCCCCATCCCGATCGCGGCGCCGTTGACATTCCACGATATCTCGCGACGTGGCGTCTGCATCACGGCTACGGTCCACTCTCTTTGATCACCGCACGCGGCTGCCCGTACACCTGCACGTGGTGCAGTCGATCGGTCTTTGGCACCACGCATCGTCGGCGAACCGTCACCGACGTGGCCGACGAGGTGGAGGAAATTCGGGATCGCTACGCACCGGATCGTTTGTGGTACGCGGACGACGTGTTCGGGATCAATCGCAGTTGGACGCTTCAATATGCGACCGAGCTGCAGAAGCGCGGACTTCGCCTGCCATTTGAGTGCATCTCGCGCGCCGAGCGGATCGACGATGCCGTCGCGAACGCGTTTGCCGACATGGGCTGCTGGCGTGTGTGGATTGGGTCGGAAAGCGGATCGCAGACAGTGCTGGACGCGATGGAGCGGCGCGTCACCGTGGAAAAAGTGCAGGAAGCCGCGCGGCGGCTCAGAGAACGAAAGATTCAGGTTGGACTCTTCATCATGCTCGGCTTCGTCGGCGAGCGCATCGACGACTTGCGTGCCACGATCGAGCATCTCAAGCAGACCGCGCCCGACATTTTCCTCACGACGGTTGCGTATCCCATCAAAGGCACGCCGTTCTACGAGCAGGTAGCGGACCGGATCGTCGAGACATCGCCGTGGCATGAGCGCACCGATCGCGATCTGCAGATCGAAGGGCGCCCAGGCCGGCGCTACTACGACTTCGCGCGACGGTGGATCACAGCGGAGGTTGCGCGTCACGGCCACTGGCGCACGCATCGATACGCACAAGCGGCGCGATCGGCCGCATCCGCGCTCGTCGGCCGAATTGGCATGGCGTTGACCGCCGAAGCCCAGGAATCATGATTGTCTTGCTGAACCCGTGGAGCACGCCGTCACCGAAGAAGCCGCTGCCGATGTCGCTGCTTGCGCTCGGCTCGATGCTCGAGGGTGAGTTCGACTACCGGATTGTGGATGGCAACGTCACGGCCGATGCCGCCGCAGCCGTCACCCATCTCGCGGGGCTCCACCGTCTCAACGCCATCGGCATGACGGTGATGCCGGGACCGCAGCTTCGTCATGCGGTAGCGCTCTCACGCATCTTGAAGGCTCGTCTGCCGGACGTTCCCATCGTCTGGGGCGGATACTTTCCGTCGCAGCACGCTGATGTCGTGCTGAAAGATTCTGCAATCGACTTCTGCGTTCGCGGGCAGGGTGAGCATGCGTTCGTTTCGCTTCTGCGGGTGCTTGCCAAAGGCGGGTCGTTCGAGAGCGTTGCCGGACTGAGTTACCGCGCGAGCGACGGCTCCGCGCAGAACAACGCGATTGCGCCTCTCGCGCAACTCGATCCGCTGCCCATGTGGCCGTATCACCGCGTTCAAATGGGCCACTACTTTCATCGTCATTACCTTGGCCGCCGGGTGGGGACACATCACTCGTCCTATGGTTGTCCGTTTGGCTGCAGCTTTTGCGCCGTGGTGTCGATTGCCAAACGCCGATGGGTGGCCGAGTCGCCTGAGCGGGTCGGCTCGGTACTTTCGAAGCTGTCTACGGAGTACGGCGCCGATGCGGTGCAGTTCCATGACATGGACTTTTTCATTTCCGAGTCGCGAACGCTGGCGATTGCGGATCGGCTGCGCTCCCTTGGCATGACGTGGTGGGCCCTCGGCCGCGTGGACGAGTTGATGCGATACCGAAACACAACCTGGGAAGCGCTCACGCGTAGTCGGTTGAAGATGGTCTTCTGCGGCGCCGAGTCAGGGTCGACGGAGACCCTGCTTCGCATGAACAAGGGCGGCACGGCCGCCGCCGAGTTGACGCTCGATCTCGCACGGCGGATGCGAAGCTACGGCGTCGTTCCCGAGTTCTCGTTCGTCGTCGGGAATCCGCCTGATCCCGAGGGCGATCTACGGCACACCCTCGCGTTCATCCGGCGAGTGAAGGCAATCAACCCCGCGTCGGAAATCGTCTTGTACGTCTACTCGCCGGTGAGCGACTTTGCGTTTCCCGAGACGCTCGACGAATGGACGACGGATCGATGGCAATCGTTTTCGCTGCGGCGCGATCCACGAACACCGTGGTCACCAGTCGACATTCGACAACGCGTGCGGAACTTCGAGATCGTGATGAACGCGTATTACCCGACGGTCACAGACACCAGGCTCACCTGGTGGCGTCGGTGGGTGCTTCGGGGCACCGCGGCCTGGCGGTATCACCTGCATGCGCATCGCTGGCCTGTGGAGCTCAATGTCCTGCAGAGACTCTTCCGGTATCAGCGGCCCGAAACGACAGGTTTTTGATGTCTCTTCTGAGTGTTGAGAGAGCGTACGAATTGTGGGCCGAGAGCTATCCGCCCGTTGCGCACAACGCGCTGATGCGCGCGGAGCAGAGCGCAGTGTTGTCGCTCCTGCCCCGGCTCACCGGATTAAGCGCGCTGGATGCGGGATGCGGCACGGGCCGGTACGCGCGATTGCTGGTCGAGGGCGGCGCCCGTCGCGTGTGCGGCGTCGATCGATCGATGGCAATGCTGATGCGCGCCAGGACGGGGAAAGCTGCCCTCGGCGATCTGCATTCCCTCCCTTTTGTTGACAGTTCTTTCGACGTCGTCGTTTCCGGTCTCGTGTTGAACGATACGGCCGATCTGTGCGCCGCCGTGCGCGAAATAGCGCGTGTGCTCAATGCGGGCGGCGTGCTGCTGTACTCGACTCTGCATCCGCGCGGCGCCCAGATGCAATGGACGCGGACGTTCGAGCGCGACGGCCGCACGTGGACGTTGCCGGCGCACTGGCATTCACTTCATGCGCATCAGAGCGCCTGTGCGGCGGCCGGACTGGCGATTGAAGCCGTTCGTGAGCCGGCGCTGGCCGATCGTGGTGCAGTCGCTCTCGTCATCCGAGCACGACGCGATGTGGTTCACCCGCCCGCGTAGTTTCATCAACGCCGCCGTTCTCAGCCCAGGTGGCGAAGTGTTTGGTTCGCTTCGCGTCCACGGCACGATCATTGACAGCCTCGGCGATGCACCCGATCGCCGCGACGTTGTGATCGATCTCGATGGATCCGTCGTGCTCCCAGGCCTCATCAACGCCCACGATCATCTCGAGCTGAACTCCTTCGGACGGCTCAAGTGGCGCGATCGGTACTGCAACGTCAGCGAGTGGATCGCCGATTTTCAACCGCGCTTTGCGGCCGATCCCTCGCTCACGGCCGCGCGGCCAGAGACTCTGGACGATCGCTTGTGGGTTGGCGCGTTCAAAAACCTGCTCGCTGGGGTGACGACCGTCTGTCATCACAACCCGCTGCACACGACACTCAAGCGGCGATACCCCGTGCGCGTCGTGCGGAACTACGGTTTCAGCCATTCGCTCGACATCGACGGCGACGAGGTCGCGGCGTCGCATCGTCGCACGCCGGCGAATTGGCCGTGGATCGTTCATGCTGCCGAAGGCACCGACGCGCGGGCTGCCGCGGAGATTGACGCGCTTACCAGCCTTGGATGCGTGACGCCAAACACCGTCATCGTCCACGGTGTTGCCTTGACGCCAGACAGCGCAGACAAGTTGCTGTCGCGAGGCGGCGCTCTCGTCTGGTGCCCGACATCCAACGCATTTCTCTTCGGCCGAACGGCCGACGTGCGTCAGTTTGACGACGCCGGCAGGCTGGCGATCGGCAGCGATTCGCGGCTCAGTGGCGAGGGAGACCTGCTCGACGAGATTCGCGCCGCGCACGCGACGCGTCAATTGACCGCGGACTCGCTGTTTCACGCTGCGACGGACGGCGGCGCTCGCGTGCTGCGGCTAGCCGAGTGCGGCACGCTTATGCCCGGCTGCCGCGCGGACCTTTGCGTGTTGCGCCGAAACCATGCGGAGCCGCTTGACACACTGGTGACCGCGCGCCGTGGGGACGTTCGGATGACGATGGTCGCGGGTCGCGCGCTTCTCTCCGATCCCGAGCTCTCGGCGGTTTTCGAAAGTCCGCATAACGCGCGAGCGGTAATCGTGGACGGTGCTCGAAAACTGATGGACAGCAAACTCGCGCGCCGGGCAGCGACGCTGAAGATGCACGAAGCGGGACTCGAGGTCGCGCCGTGTTGACTTCACCCGCCGACATGTTGCGCCGGGCCACCGGCCGGGTGACGGGCAGATTGAGCAGTCTGCCTATTCTTGCGCTGAGCGTCCACAGCGCGTGCAACTGTAGATGCGTCATGTGCGACATCTGGAAGGCGAACGCCAACAAGCGCGAGATCTCGATCGAAACGCTTCAGGGCCACCTCGACGCGATTCGGGCGCTCGGCGTGCAGCGCGTGATGCTCACGGGCGGTGAGCCTCTGTTACATACAAATCTCTGGCGCTTCTGCAGTCTCCTGCAGGACGAAGGTGTCGCGCTGACACTGGTTACGACAGGCCTGCTGCTCGAACGACACGCGGCAGACATCAGGGAATTCATCGACGAAGTTGTCGTGTCCATCGATGGGTGGTCTGACACCCACGATGCGATTCGCCGCACGCCGGGTGGCTTCACCCGCATCGCGCGCGGTGTGGCTACACTGCGAGACGGCGCGTCGCGTCCGCATGTCATCGGGCGCAGCGTGGTGCAGAAGGCCAACTGCAGCGAGGTTGACGCGACCGTTCAAGCAGTCGCGGCGATTGGCGTCGATCGATTGTCGTTCCTGGCGGTCGATGTGAGCTCGAGCGCATTCAATCGGCCGGCGCCGTGGTCTCTCGAACGAAAGCAGGAGGTTGGTCTTGGCCGCGACGATCTGCCGCGGTTTGCCGACTCCATCCGCCGCGCCGAGGAGCGCTGCCGGGCCGAATTCGCCTCGGAGTTTGTCGTTGGTGGCGCGCGCTCTCTCTGGCGCATCCACGATCATTTCGCGGCGGCAACGGGCGTCGGCAACTGGCCGCGCGCGCAGTGCAACGCGCCATGGATGTCCGCGGTCCTCGACGCGGACGGAACGTTGCGGCCGTGCTTCTTTCAACCGGCGTATGCGTCTGCGGTGGAGGGCAGTCGCGGCGCGAGCGATCTGCGATCGACGCTCAATTCACCGCAGTCCATTGCGTTCCGCCACGAGCTTGACGTCCGCTCGAACGAGATTTGTCGCGAGTGCGTGTGTAGGTTGTCGCTGCCGCTGTTCCGGCGGGCGTAGCACCTGCAAGCCGGCGACGGAGCTTCCGCCTTCGCTGAAGCTACGGCGGACAAGAAAGCCCC
>WNGA01004126.1_pt2 | contig 20349 bp, 17 predicted proteins | sample 5400061 | NCBI WGS metagenome assembly WNGA01 (sample SAMN13153366, study PRJNA577476) | soil metagenome | isolation source: 100 cm soil or saprolite under grassland replicate 2 | place: USA:California | collected 2016-06-15
TCACGCTCGATGAGGAGCAACTCCGGCGCCTGCGGGGCACGCTCGTCTCCTACGTCCCGCAGGACCCGGCCTCGTCGCTGAACCCGGCGCTGCGGATCGGCACCCAGCTCCGGGAGGTCATCGAGGCGCACGGGACTCACCGGGACAGCGCCGTCTCCGAGCGCGTCGCGGAGATGATGCGGGAGGTCGCGCTCCCCGACGACCGCGCCTTCCTCAAGCGGTACCCGCACGAGATCTCCGGTGGCCAGCAGCAACGGGTCGGGCTCGCGATGGCCTTCGCGAACCGGCCCCGCCTCATCGTCCTCGACGAGCCGACCACCGGCCTGGACGTCACCACGCAGGCGCACGTGCTGGCGACGGTCCGCGAGCTCGCGACGCTGCACGACGTCGCCGCCCTGTACGTGAGTCACGACCTGGCGGTGGTCGCCACCCTGGCCCGGCAGGTCGCGGTCATGTACGCCGGGCGCGTGGTCGAGATCGGCGACGCGGACGAGCTCTTCAGGTCCGCCGGCCATCCCTACACCCGGCGCCTGGTCGGCGCGATCCCCCGGCTGACCGGCGGCCGGTCACTGGTCGGCATCCCTGGGCATGCGGTGTCCCCCGGCCGCCGCCCCCCTGGCTGCAGCTTCGCGCCGCGCTGCACCCTGCGCATCGACCAGTGCGAGGCCGCGGTGCCGCCGCTGCTGCCGGTCGGGCCGGGCCACGCGGTCCGCTGCATCCGGGCCGAGCTCGTCATCTCCGAGGCGCAGAGCCGGGTCGGCGACCCGATCGAGATGCCGGCGGCGGACGAGGCCGAGATGCCCGCGTTGCGCCTGGAGAACGTGATCGCCTCGTACGGGCGGCATGAGGTCGTCCACTCGGTGAGCCTGAGCCTGGCGGCCCATGAGTGCGTGGCGCTGGTCGGTGAGTCGGGCTCGGGCAAGACGACGGTCGCCCGGGCGATCGCTGGCCTGCACCGGAGCTGGACCGGCACCATCTCGCTGGACGGCGCCGAGCTGCAGTCCGCCGCGCGCCAGCGCAGCCGTGACGCGCGGCGGCGGATCCAGTACATCTTCCAGAACCCGTACGGCTCGCTCAATCCCCGTCAGACGGTCGGCCAGATCATCGAGCAGCCACTCAGGGTCTTTGGTACCGCGAGCGGCCGGGAGGCCGACCGGCGGATCGCGGAGATGCTCGAGCGGGTATCGCTGACCGAGGCGTACGGCCGCCGCTACCCGGACCAGCTCTCCGGTGGGGAGCGGCAGCGGGTGGCGATCGCCCGCGCCCTGGTCTGCGACCCCACCGTGCTGATCTGCGACGAAGTGACCTCGGCACTGGACGTCAGTGTCCAGGCCGCGATCGTGGAGTTGCTCGGCAACCTGCAGCGCGACCTCGGGCTCGCGATGCTCTTCATCACCCACAATCTGCCCCTGGTGCGGTCCGTCGCGCAGCGTGTTGCCGTGCTGAGCCAGGGCAGTATCGTCGAGCACGGCGACGTCAAGCAGGTGCTCACCCACCCCGGCCAGCCCTACACGCGTCAGTTGCTCTCCGACACCCCCTCGCTGGAAACAGCCACCTCCGAAGTCGGTATCGGCGAGCCGCCAGCAGGCGCTGCCGGGAGTTAGCCAGATGCCCGCTGGCCGGCGCCCGGACATCCTGATCATCATGGCCGACCAGATGGTCCCTTCCGCGCTGCCGTTTCACGGCAACCCGGTGACACAGGCCCCGGCGCTGTCCTGGCTTGCCGAGTCCGGGGTGGTTTTCGACGCGGCGTACACGGCAAGCCCACTGTGCTCCCCCGGCCGGGCGTCGTTCATGACTGGCCTGCTGCCCTCGCGCACCCGCGCCTACGACAACGCGGCGGCGTTCCCCTCCGAGATCCCCACCTTCGCCCACTACCTGCGGAGGGCCGGCTACCGCACCGTGCTGGCCGGCAAGATGCACTTCTGCGGCCCGGATCAGCTGCACGGGTTCGAGGAGCGGCTCACTACCGACATCTATCCCGCGGACTACGGCTGGACGCCGGACTGGGACCGCCCCCATGAGCGCCCCAGCTGGTACCACGACATGTCGTCGGTCATCGACGCCGGGCCATGCGTGCGATCCAACCAGCTGGACTTCGACGAGGAGGTGGCGTTCGCAGCCGAGCGGTCGCTGTTCGGGCACGTCCGCTCGGGCGACGAGCGCCCGTTCTGCTACGTGGTCTCGTTCAGCCATCCGCACGACCCGTTCACCATCCCCCGGAAGTGGTGGGACCTCTACCGCAACGAGGACATCCCGATGCCCGCCGCCGGGCTGGACGAGGCCTCGCTGCACCCGCACGATCGCCGGCTCCGTGAGGTCTGCGCGATGAACGGCGTGGAGATCACAGAAGCTCACATCCGCGCGGCGCGGCGGGCCTACTACGGCGCGATCTCCTATGTTGACGACCACGCCTCCCGGCTGATCGGCCTGCTGCGCGACACCGGCCGGCTCGATGACACAGTCGTCATCGTCACCAGTGACCACGGCGAGATGCTCGGGGAGCGCGGAGCCTGGTACAAGATGAGCTTCTTCGAGGGCGCGGCGCGCGTGCCGCTGATCGTCCGCGCGCCCGCGCTCTTCCCGCCAGGCAGGGTGCCGACCGCAGTGTCCACGATGGACCTGCTGCCGACTCTGGTTGGCCTGGCCCACGATGGTGACCTGTCGGACATCGTCGGCCCGCTGGACGGCCGGAGCCTGCTGCCGCACGTCTTGGGCACCCCTGACCACGATGAGGTGGTAGCGGAATACCTCGCCGAGGGGGCGATCGCGCCGATCGTCATGATCCGCCGAGGGCGGCATAAGTTCATCCACTCACCGGCCGACCCAGACCAGCTCTTCGATCTCGCGTCCGACCCGCACGAGCGAGTCAACCTGGCCGGTGATCCGGCCTCAGCCGGGCTGGCCGCGGAGTTGCGGCGGGAGGTCGCCGCGCGGTGGGATCTCACTACTCTGGAGCGTGAGGTCCCAACAGCCGAATGCGGTAAACAGCGCGGCGGAGGATAGGAGATTCGAACTCCTGAGGGTTGCCCCCAACACGCTTTCCAACACTGTTGGCGGGCGTCCGCCAGGGTTCGGCACCGTCCGTGACTTGCGCGAACGTGATCGGGGTGGCCGCCGGCGAACGGTGCCGGACGGGGGTGAATGAGACACAAACTGAGCCACGGCCCGGACTGGCGGCCCGGGGCGCTGGCCGACTGCCCCGGGCGCTGGGTGACCGGTGTCACCTGCCAAGCGCTAGCGGTGCGCGCGACGGAATTTCGCAGGCTAGAGCCAGGCTTCGCCGTTAGCGAGATCGTTCTCGCCCGGGTGCTGGGCGAGGATCGCCTCAAGAGCGGCGATGATCCGCCCGATGTCGGCCTTGGTGCGGCGGTAGGTTCCGGGCATGAAGATCATGCCGAAATGGCCGTCGCCGCCTGGCACGATCGCCTCGTTGTGCAGCGGCCGGTAATCACGCAGGTTGTTGGTCACGATCGCGCGGTGCTCGGCGCGGGCGAGGGCGAGGACGTCGGTGTCTGACATCGCCTCGCGGCCGGGATTGCCCGCGACCGATTCGACGTCGTGCCCACGTTCGCGCAGTTCCCGCGCGATCACCGGGGACAGCATCTCGTCCAGCAGCAGCTTCACCGCCGGACAGCGGCGCGCCCGGCCGCGTAGGCTGCGTGCGCCTCGGCGGCCTCCTGCTCATTCAGGTCGATCCACTGGTCGATCTCCTCGGGATAGGCCCCGTAATACGAAACAGCGGCCTGCACCAGGCCCAGTGGCATCTCCAGGTAGCGAGCCGCCTCAGCGATGTCCCCGTTGTTGTCGCGGACGGTGGCGATGACTTCCCAGACGTCCTTGCCGGTTCCCAGCAGCCGTGCCCGGCGGCCGGCCGGGCCTTCGGCGAACCGGACCAGCGGATGCTCGTCCATCCGCAGTCCTTCTTCGACGTACCGCTGGGCGAGCGTACGCGGCGGCAGATGCACGTGCCGGGCCCGGGCGCCGAGGCGCCGGATGGTGGCCTCGCTCAAGCGCACGCTCAGCGGTTGACTCATGTACTACATGGTAGCTCAGCGCGCTACCACGGCCAAGATAGAGGGCCGGTGCCAAGGGTGCGACCACCGTATCCGGCAGCCTGCGGATCGCCCGTGCGGCAAGAGCCGACGCAGACCTCGTTCATCGGCGACCGGCTGATCCGCCGACCGGGTCCAGGTGCCGGTCAGTGGCTGGGGTGGTCGTCGGAGATCCAGGGCGCCTGCAGCTCGACCATGCGCCGGGTGGCGTAGTTCATCTCCGCTACGGTCAGGCGGAGCCGGTACCACAGGCACCGGAGCCGTTCGCGGCCGGACCAGGAGCACGCCGCCGAAATCGAAAGCATTGGCATCCCTCCAGCGCGGAACAGTCTCTGACCTGGTACAACGGGCGCGAATCAGAGGTGTTCGTGGCCACAAACTGAGCCAAACGTGCTTGCACCCCGGACGGGCGAGGCACAGCGATCGCGCGTCTTCGCAGGCCAGCGTGGCGGAGGATGCGAGATTCGAACTCGCGAGGGGTTGCCCCCAACACGCTTTCCAAGCGTGCGCCCTAGGCCACTAGGCGAATCCTCCGTCGGCCAGCCTACCGACTTCCGGCCGGTGCCGGACGCCCGCTGCCGACCGCGCTGCCCGGATCGGGGACGGCCGCGTCGGCCGGCTGGCTAGACTGGGGACAGACCCCTCGCACGGCGTTTATCCCGCCAACTCCCCCAGGGCCGGAAGGCAGCAAGGGTACGCGGGCTCTGACGGGTGTGCGGGGGGTCCCTTCCGTCCTGGTAAGGATGAGGTCATGGCAGGCGACGTTCCCAGTCCCGCCCCGGTGGATCCAGCAGAACCTGGGGCTCCCGCAATCCGGCTGGCGCTGTACCGGAAGTACCGCCCGGCCACCTTCGCCGAGCTCAAGGGTCAAGATCACGTCACCGAGCCGCTCCGGCAGGCACTGCGCAGCGGCCGGGTCAACCATGCCTACCTGTTCAGCGGCCCGCGCGGCTGCGGCAAGACGTCCAGCGCGAGGATCCTGGCGCGCTCGCTGAACTGCGAGCAGGGGCCGACCCCCGACCCGTGCGGCAAGTGCGCATCCTGCATCGCGCTGGCCCCGTCCGGGCCCGGCAGCATCGACGTGATCGAGATCGACGCAGCGTCGCACGGCGGCGTCGATGACGCCAGGGACCTGCGCGAGCGCGCGTTCTACGCCCCGGTTTCCGCCCGTTTCAAGATCTATATCATCGACGAGGCCCACATGGTGACCGGCGGCGGCTTCAACGCCCTGCTCAAGCTGGTCGAGGAGCCGCCGCCGCACCTGAAGTTCGTCTTCGCCACTACGGAGCCGGAGAAGGTCATCCCGACCATCAGGTCCCGGACCCATCATTACCCGTTCCGGCTCGTGGCACCCGGCGTGCTGCGGGAACTGCTGGAGGAGATACTCGCCAGCGAGGGCGTTGCCTACGAGCCTGCCGTGCTGCCGGTTGTCGTCCGGGCAGGGGCGGGCTCGGCACGCGACTCGCTGTCCATCCTCGATCAGCTGCTCGCCGGGTCTGGCGAGGAAGGACTGACCTACGAGCGGGCGATCGCGCTGCTCGGCCACACCGATGCGGGCCTGCTCGATGAGGTGACCGATGCCTTCGCGGCCGGTGACGGCGCGGCCATCTTCCGCGCCGTGGACCGGGTGATCGAAGGCGGGCACGAGCCGCGGCGGTTCGCCGCCGACCTGCTCGATCGGCTGCGCGACCTGATCGTCCTGGCCGCCGTTCCCGACGCCGGCGAAACCGGGCTGCTCGACATTCCCGCCGACCGGCTCGACCGGATGCGCAACCAGGCGGGAGAGTTCGGCCAGGCCAGGCTTACCAGGGCCGCCGAGGTCATCAACGCGGGCCTGGTGGAGATGCGCGGCGCCACGTCGCCGAGGCTGCTGCTTGAGCTCCTGTGCGCCCAGGTGCTGTTGCCCGCTGCGGCGACCGGCGAGCGCGCGGTCATGGCGCGGCTGGAAGCACTGGAGCACAAGCTCGCGTCCGGGGTCCGGCAGGGCGCTTCCCCGCGGGGTCCCCGGCAGGCTGCCGTCGAGCAGGTCGCCGAGCAGACTGCCGCCCAGCGGGCAGGCGATGCCGCCGGGCCGCGGGCGGGCGGTGCCGCCACGCCGGGGGACGCGCCGCAGGCCCCGCGCGTGCGGGACGAGCCGCGGGCCGCGAGCCGCCCGCAATCACAGGACAAATCGCGGGCCGCGAGCCGGCCGCGAGCCGCGAGCCGCCCCGAAGCCGAGGCCGAGGCCGAGGCCGAGTCCGTGCCCGGGGCGGACGACGCCGGCGCGGCTGCCGACGCCAGCCCGGCCGCCAGCGCACGGCGGGGTCAGGCTGGCGGGCGGCCGGCTCAGGCTGGCGGGCGGGACGAGGTGCCGGGCCGGGCGGCCGGTGCGGGCGGTGCCGGGCCCGGGTCGATCAGTGACCGCTGGCCGGAAATACTCGACGCGGTGAAGCGCGAGCGCAAGGTGACCTGGATCCTGCTCGGCAACGCCACCGTGGAGTCTGTCAGCGAGGGGGTGCTGACCCTCAGGTTCGCCAGGGAAGGCGAGGCCAGGGGTTTCACCGGCAGCGGCTGCGACCAGGATCTCTCGCGCGTGCTGCAGGCTATGTTCGGCGCGGCTCCGCAGATCAGGACGACCGTCGCCGGATCGGGCACGTCTGCCGGGCCGGGCACCTCTGCCGGGCCGGGCACGTCCGCCGGGCCGGGCACGTCCGCTGGATCGGGCGGCCATGCCGGGACCTCGGCGGCCGCCGGCCGGTCGGCCGGCGGCATGCCACCGGGCCAGCCGGCCAGGGAGCCGGCCGGGTGGCAGGACCGCCCCGCCCCGCCGGACGACGACTTCCCCGACGACGACCCCGGCCCGCATGACGCCGCTCCGCCCGGGCCTGGCAATGGCAGCGATTCGCTGACCGGCATGGATCTCATCGAGCGTGAGCTCGGCGGCAAGGTCATCGGGGAACTCGGCGGCTAGCGTCGCCCGGCCAGGCGGCCAGTTCCCTGGCCTTCGCTAGCGCCCGGTCCGGCGGCAGGCCCGGCCCGCGAAGGCAGGGCCCGGTTCGCGAAGGCAAGAGCCCCAGCCCGCAATGTGCGGGCCCGGGCCGGCGGCGCGCGGCCCGATCGGCGGTCCGATGCTGTCGTGACGCCCTGGCAGGCTTAGGCTCGGAGGCGACAGGCGATTGCTGGCGCGCTCCCGGCGCGCGGTGATCCGGCAGGCCCGTCGCGACCGCGATGGCAGCAGATTGGAGCAACGTGGACCCTGGCGGTCAGCTGGACATGCAGCAACTGCTCGCCGCTGCGCAGCAGATGCAAGAACAGCTCCTGAACGCGCAGGAGGAGCTTGCCGAGGCGGAGGTCGAGGGCTCGGCAGGCGGCGGGCTCGTGAAGGCCATCGTCAACGGGCAGGGCGAGCTGGTGGAGCTCACCATCGCGGCCGCCGCCATCGACCCCGCCAACCCGGATGAGACCGCGCAGACCGTGGCCGACCTCGTGCTCGCCGCGGTCCGCGACGCCAACCGGGCGGCCGGCGAACTGCAGCAGGAGAAGATGGGCCCCTTCGCGGCCGGCTTCGGCGGGGCGCCGGGCGGTTTCGGCGACACGCCGGGCGGCGATACCGGCATCCCCGGCCTGCCCGGATTCCCCGGGCTGCCCGGCCTCGGCGAGCCTGGCACCAAGCCGGCTGACGGCTCGGCCGGTCCCGCAGGCGGGCAGCACTGAGGTGTACGAAGGCGTCGTCCAGAGCCTCATCGACGAACTCGGCCAGCTTCCGGGCGTCGGCCCGAAGGGCGCGCAGCGGATCGCGTTCCATTTGCTGACGTCCGACCCAGCGGACGTGCGCCGGCTCTCGGCGGTGTTGCTCGAGGTCATGGAGCGAGTGAAGTTCTGCCGCACCTGCGCCAACGTGGCCGAGGACGACGAGTGCCGCATCTGCCGGGATCAGCGGCGCGATCCGTCCGTGATCTGCGTGGTGGAGGAACCGAAGGACGTAGCGGCGATTGAGAAGATCCGCGAGTTCCGCGGGCGCTACCATGTCCTTGGCGGTGCGATCAGCCCCATCGACGGGGTTGGCCCGGAGGATCTCCGGATCAAGGAGCTGATGACGCGGCTGGCCGACGGCACTGTCGCCGAGCTCATCCTCGCCACCGACCCCAACCTCGAGGGCGAGGCTACGGCGACCTACCTGGCCCGGCTGATCAAACCCCTCGGGATACGGGTGACCAGGCCCGCCAGCGGCCTGCCGGTCGGCGGTGAGCTTGAGTACGCCGACGAGGTCACCCTGGGACGCGCATTCGAAGGACGGAGGCTGATCGATGTCTAGGGCACCGGACCCGGGTCTGCCGCGAGGGCGGGGCGGGTCGTGGTGAGTGCGGGCGAGGACGAGGACACGGCCGCCAGGCCGGGTGAGGACTGGCGCCCGCTCGCGAACCAGATCGCCAGGAACGCTCAGGATTACCTGGACGGGATGGCGGCACTAGCCGGGGGCGAAGGCGGCGAGGAAACCGTGCCGCTCATGCTGCTCGAGGTAGCCCAGATCATGCTCGCCGGGGCGAAGCTCGGCGCCAGCAAGGACGTCATCCTGCCCGGCAACTGGGAACCTGACGTCGGCGCCGATCCCGACCTGGACCTGCTCCGCACCGGCCTGGCTGCCCGGCTGCTCGACTGCGACGAGTACGCGGAGCTCTTTGACCCCTACTCGGACACCAGGGCAACCCCGTTCCGGCTGTCGGATGATCTTGCCGCGGTGGCGGCTGACCTGATCCACGGATTGAAGCACTACGAGGCCGGGCGCTCTTCCGAGGCCCTGTGGTGGTGGCAGTACTCGTACGTCAACCACTGGGGACTGCATGGCGGCGCGGCAATGCGGGCGCTGCACGCCGTCGTCGCGCACGCCCGGCTGGACGTCGCGGAGGAGAGCACGGCGGGCTGACCGCTGGATAGACTCAAGCCGACTCCTGCCAGCCAGACCCGAAGGAGCGGCGGCCCTGTGGCCCTGGTCGTACAGAAGTACGGTGGATCCTCGGTAGCCGACGCCGACGGCATCAAGCGCGTTGCCCAGCGCATCGTCGCGGCGCGCAAGGCCGGCGACCTGGTGGTCGTGGTGGTGTCGGCGATGGGCGACACCACCGACGAACTGCGCGATCTGGCGAATCAGGTGAGCCCGCTGCCGCCGGGACGCGAGCTTGACATGCTGCTGACCGCCGGAGAGCGGATCTCGATGGCACTGCTGGCCATGGCCATCGCCAATCTCGGCCTGGAAGGCCGGTCGTTTACCGGCTCGCAGGCGGGCGTGATCACCGACTCGGCGCACGGCAAAGCCCGCATCATCGACGTGACGCCCGGCAGGATCCAGGCGGCCCTTGACGCGGGCGCCATCCCGATCGTGGCCGGCTTCCAGGGCGTCTCGCAGGACACCAAGGACATCACGACGCTCGGCCGGGGCGCCTCTGACACCACGGCGGTTGCCCTCGCGGCTGCTCTCAGCGCCGATGCGTGCGAGATCTATACCGACGTGGACGGCGTCTTCACCGCTGATCCGCGCATCGTGCCCGGCGCCCGCCGCATCCCGCGGATCTCCTACGACGAGATGCTGGAGATGGCCGCTTCCGGCGCGAAGGTCCTCATGCTGCGCTGCGTGGAATACGCCCGGCGGTACGACATCCCCATTCACGTGCGGTCGTCGTTCAGCAACAGGGCAGGTACCTGGGTTACCGGCAGGGCGGCCAACCAGACGGAGGACGGCGAGATGGAGCAAGCGATCATCTCCGGAGTCGCGCACGACAGGAGCGAGGCGAAGATCACTGTCGTGAGCGTGCCGGACAAGGTCGGCGAGGCGGCCAGGATCTTCCGGACCATCGCCGCCGCGGCGATCAATATCGACATGATCGTGCAGAACGTCTCCGCGGCCGCGACAGGCCGCACCGATATCTCGTTCACCCTGCCGCGGGAGGACGGCCAGGCGGCGATGACCTCGCTGCGCAGGCTGCAGGACGAGGTGGGCTTCGACTCGCTGCTCTACGACGACAGGATCGGCAAGGTCTCGGTCGTCGGAGCCGGGATGCGCTCGCACCCCGGGGTGAGCGCCACCTTCTTCGGCGCGCTGGCGGAGGCAGGGGTCAACATCGAGATGATCTCGACATCGGAAATCCGGATCTCGGTCGTCGTCGACGAGAACGACGTCGCGGTGGCGGTGGCAGCCGCGCACCAGGCCTTCGACCTCGGCGCAGGCGAGGAAACAGCCGTCGTCTACGGGGGGACGGGCCGGTGACCGGCAAGCGCAGGAACGGCGGGCCGGCGCTTGCCGTCGTGGGCGCCACCGGAGCCGTCGGGACGGTCATGCTCGACGTCCTGTCCACCAGGGACGATGTCTGGGGGGAGATCCGGCTAGTCGCCTCGCCGCGGTCGGCCGGCCGGCGGCTGCGGGTCCGCGGCGCGGCGACCGAGGTACTGGGGCTGGCCCCGGAGGTCTTCGACGGCATCGACCTGGCCATGTTCGACGTGCCCGATGAGGTGTCGGCCGCCTGGGCGCCGGTTGCCGCCGAGCGAGGCGTCGTCGTGATCGACAAGTCCGGGGCGTTCCGGATGGATCCGGACGTGCCCCTCGTCGTGCCCGAGATCAACCCGGGCCAGGCCGCGATCAGGCCCAAGGGGATCATCGCCGTGCCGAACTGCACCACCCTCTCGCTGATCGTGCCGATGGCGGCCCTGCACCATGCATTCGGCCTGCGCGAGCTCGTGGTCGCCTCCTATCAGGCGGCGTCGGGGGCGGGCCAGGCGGGCGTCGACTCGCTCTATGACCAGCTGAGCAAGGTGGCCGGGAACCGTTCGCTCGGCCAGCGGGCTGGCGACCTGCGCGGCGCGCTCGGCGACCTCGGGCCGTTCCCGGCGCCGCTGGTGCTGAACGTGGTGCCATGGGCCGGCTCGCTCAGGGACGAGGGCTGGTCGTCAGAGGAACTGAAAATCCGGGACGAGTCGCGCAAGATCCTCGGCATGCCGGGCCTTAAGGTCTCGGCGACGTGCGTGCGGGTGCCCGTGGTCACCACCCACTCGGTCGCCGTGCACGCCGTCTTTGACCGCCAGGTCACCAGGAAGGAAGCGCAGCGGGTGCTCAGCGGGACGCCCGGCGTGGTGCTCCTGGATGATCCGGCCGGAGCCGAGTACCCGACGCCCGCCGACGTGGTCGGCACGGACCCCACCTGGGTCGGCCGGGTGCGGCAGAGCATGGACGACCCGGCCGCGCTCGACCTGTTCATCTGCGGCGACAACCTGCGCAAGGGCGCGGCCCTGAACGCCGCTCAGATCGCCGAGCTGCTGGTCCCCGAGTTCGCCGCGCGCTAGCAGGCTAGCCGTCGCCGTGCCCCGGGTGGCCAGTCGCCGGACTGCCCCTGGCCAGGCGGAAGTCGAAGGCCACGTCGAAGAACGGCCCCGGCATCCCGAACCGCGCGATGGCCGCCGGATCATCGCATCGGCGGAACGGCAGGACGAGCCCGTCGCGGACGCCGAAGGCGGCATCGCTGTCCAGGTACTCGTCACCGGCCACGAACAGGTGCGTGGTCAGCGTCCGGTACCCGTCCGCGCGCACCTGGGCATGGATATGCGCCGGCCGCATCGGGTGCCGGCGCATCGCCCGCAGCAGTTCCCCGCCGGTGCCGTCCACGGGCACCGGGTAGCTGGCAGGCCGGACTGTCCGCACCATGAACGAGCCGTCGTCGCCGGTCGCCAGCAGCGCCCGGAGGTTGCCGGCGGGCTGCGCCTCGTCCTGGACGTCGTAGCGGCCGTGGTCGTCGGACTGCCAGATGTCGATCGTGGCGCCCGGCACCGGCACGCCGCCCGGGCCGGTGACCGTCCCGCGCAGCACCGTCCAGCCGCCGCGGCCCCATTCCGCCCCGGTGGCGATGATCGCGCCCATTTCGCGCGGCGGGGCGGCGGTGTGGAACGGCCCCTCGACCATGCTCGGCGTGCCTGGCCCCGCATTGCTCAGCCGGTCGACCAGCGAGGACAGCGCGAGCAGGTCGGAAAGCAGGATGAACTCGTGCCGGTCGCTGGTGCAGAACTCGCCGGTCCTGGCCAGGAAGTCGAGCCCGTACCGCCACTCATCCGGCGTCGGCCTGGTCTCCCTGACGAACTCGTGCAGATGCCTGATCAGCGCGGTCAGCAGCGCGCCGGTGCGCGGGTCGTCGGTCCGCACCAGCTCGAGCACCCGGTCGGTGAGGCCGGTTCCCGGGGATTCCCGCGATGCAGGGTCCGTCATGGTCTGCTCCTTACGCCGGCCGGCGCGTCCGGGTACCGAGCCTAGCCGCGCGCCTGTCCGGCGCTCTGCGCCGTTGACCCTTGCCGAGCGCGCCATCGCCGGCGGCCAAATGGTTTGACCGCCGCGGCATTGCGAACCTACGGTCGAGCAGGAGGGCCAGCCGGGCGATCGCGGTGATGCGGAATATTAACGAGATATATCTTGACATCCGCCGACCACGTCCGATAATCAGGAAGAGCGGCCGCGTCCGATGAGTCCGGGAGCGCGGTCGCGTCCTATAACCAGGAAGACGGGCCGGGGCAGCCGCCCGTCGCTGACGTAGGGGATTCGATGAGCAGAGTCAAGGCGATTGCGAGCCTGCCGAGCGGGCGCCGGGCGAAATGGTTCATCCTGGCTTTCTGGCTGATCGTGGTCGCGCTGGCCGGACCGCTGGCCGGCAAGCTAATGGGCGTGGAGAAGAACGACGCGTCGTCCTGGCTGCCGGCCAAGGCGGAATCCACCAAGGTACTCAACCTGCAGTCCACGTTCATTTCCCCCAACGTGTTCTCGGCGGTCGTGGTGTACGACCGTGCCTCCGGCCTGACCGCCGCCGACCGGGCCAAGGCCGCTGCCGACGCGCGCACGTTCGCCCGCCAGCCGGGCGTGCTGGCCAGCCAGGTGGCCGGGCCGATCCCGGCCAAGGACGGCCGGGCGATCGAGACCATCGTCCCGGTCAACCTCGGCCATAACGGCTGGAACCAGGCCGGGACCGCTGCCACCTCGCTCCGCACGGCCGCCACGTCCGGCGCGAACGGCATGACCGTGCACATCACCGGGCCGCTCGGCACGGCCGCGGACTCCAGCAAGGCGTTCAAGGGCATCGACAGCACGCTGCTGTACGCGACGCTGACGGTGGTCATCGTGCTGCTGCTGATCACTTACCGCAGCCCGATCCTGTGGCTGCTGCCGGTCATCTCGGCGGGCATAGCGCTGACCAGCGCCGAGGCCCTGATCTATCTCCTGGCCAAGCACGCGGGGCTGACGGTGAACGCGCAAAGCGCGGGCATCCTGTACGTGCTCGTCTTCGGCGCGGGCACCGACTATGCCTTGCTGCTGACCGCGCGGTACCGGGAGGAACTGCGCCGTCATGAGGACAGGCACGCGGCGATGGCGGTGGCGCTGCGCCGGGCCGGCCCGGCGATCATCGCGAGCGCGATCACGGTCATGATCAGCCTGCTGACGCTGGTCGTCGCCGAGCTGAACTCCACCAAGGGCCTGGGCCCGGTGCTGGCCATCGGGGTCGGCGTCGCGCTGCTCGCGATGATCACGCTGCTGCCCGCGCTCCTGGTGATCTGTGGTCGCTGGGTGTTCTGGCCGATCAAGCCGAAGTACGGCTCGGCTGAGCCGACCACCGGGGGCTTCTGGGCCCGGGTCGGCCGGAGCATCGCCTCCCGGCCGCGGATCGTCTGGGTGAGCACCGCCCTGGTCCTCGGGGCGCTGGCGCTCGGACTGACCGGCCTGCACGCCAACGGCCTGTCGAATGCGGAGTCCTTCCGCGGCCATCCGGACTCGGTGGTCGGTGCGACGGTGCTGGCCAGGCATTTCCCGGCCGGCGCCGGGCAGCCCGTCGTCGTGGTCGGCGATGAGTCCAAGGCCGCGCAGCTGCGGTCAGCGTTCAGCGGAACCAGCGGGATCACCGCGGTCACGCCGCCCGCGGTCCGGGCGGGCCATGCCTACCTGGAGGGCACCCTCACGGTCCCGCCGGACGGCCAGGCCGCCTATAACACCATCGACAACGTGCGTTCCGCCGTGCATGCCGTGCCCGGCGCGAATGCCCTGGTCGGCGGCAACACGGCCATCAACCTCGATGTCGCGCGTGCGGCCACGCATGACCGGAATGTCATCATCCCGATCATCCTGGCCGTGGTCTTCCTGATCCTCGCGCTGCTGCTGCGGGCGATCGTCGCGCCGCTCATGCTCATCGCCACCGTGGTGCTATCCTTCGGCGCCGCCATGGGCGTTAGCGCGATTGTCTTCGACAACGTGTTCAACTTCGGCGGGGCAGACACGTCGTTCCCGCTGTTCGTTTTCGTCTTCCTGGTCGCCCTGGGCATCGACTACAACATCTTCCTGATGACCCGGGTGCGGGAGGAGGCGAAGCGGCATGGCACCCGGCGCGGCGCGCTCACTGGGCTGGCCGCGACTGGCGGGGTGATCACCTCGGCCGGCGCCGTGCTGGCTGGCACGTTCGCCGTGCTCGGCACGCTGCCCGTCACCTTCCTGACCGAACTCGGCTTCGCGGTGGCCTTCGGCGTCCTGCTGGACACCCTCGTGGTTCGCTCGGTGCTCGTCACCGCACTCAACCTGGACATCGGCCGGTTCATCTGGTGGCCGAGCAGGCTGGCCAGAGAGTCCGTGCCGGAACCCGATCAGCTGGCCGAACGGCCGACCGCGGTCGGGTAACGGGGCAGCAGGTCCCGCGGGCCGTGAATCCCGCGACCGCTCCCGGCAAGGCGCGCGGTCGCGGGATTCACTATGCCGGTGAGTTAGTGAGGCCGCCGCTCGGGCATCCCGCCGCGCTGATGACGAAATCCCGATCCGGGCCATGGAAAGTTAACGCGGCGGCAAGTAACCATCCGCGATGGTATTTAATTGCCGCGACCGGAGATTAACCGGCGGTTGCGCGGGTAAAACCCCGCCGTGCCAGCTTGCAATCCCGGCCAGCGAGACTATCGGCTACAGGCCGGGCGCATATCGCTGGCCAGGTAAGTAGTTGAGCGGTCGGCTATCCCGGGGGAGGGTACGTTGACTACGCGAGGCGGCAGCTGGCGCCCAGCCGCTGCACGGAGTGCCAGCAGGCGTGTCTGGCCTGCTGAGCCTGTTCTGGTGCGGTTTCGATGAGCATATCGCCGGGCGATTCCGGCGCGCAGATCATGGTCCCGTCCGCGGCCGGCCCGCCTGACGGCGCCGTTGCGAGGCGCATCATTTCCTGACTGCGCCTATCGGCATCCCGCGTTCCGAAGCGCTTGCGCCGTATGTTGCCATGCCAGCGAGCGCCGATTAAGGAGTCAATCATGCCTACGGATTACGCCTTGCTCAGCACCTACCCGCCGACTCAATGCGGGCTGGCGACGTTCAGCGCGGCATTGCTCGCCCATCTTCCCGAGCCGGGTGACAACGTGGGCGTGGTCCGGGTGCTTGATGAGCCAGCGCCGCGGAACTCGCCGCTGATCGTGCATGACCTCGTCAATTCCTGCGCGGCAAGCGCGGCCGCCGCGGTCGGGATCATCGACGGCTTCGACGTCGCGATCGTGCAGCACGAGTACGGCATCTACGGCGGGCACGACGGCGAGGATCTCATTCCCCTGCTCAACGCGCTGACCGTGCCGAGCATCGTGGTCCTGCATACGGTCCTGGCGGATCCGACCGATCATCAGCGCATGGTCCTTGACGCGGTGATCTCCGCCGCCGACACGATCGTCACGATGACGCGGACCGGACGCGCGCGGGTGCTCGGCATGTACGGCACCAGCCCGGGCAAGGTCGTCGTGGTACCGCACGGCGCGGCCGGCCCGCTGGCGGCCAGGTCCGCAGCCCTCCGCCGGCCGGGCCGCCCCCGGGTCCTGACCTGGGGACTGCTGGGCCCTGGCAAGGGGATCGAGCACGCGATCGAGGCTGTTGCCCGGCTTCGTGATGGGCAAGGGCTGCGAGTGGACTACACGGTCGCCGGCCAGACGCACCCGCGGGTGCGCGCCAGCAGCGGCGAGTCCTACCGTAAGTCGCTGCAGGCGCTGGCCCGCGCCCGGGGCGTCGACGACAGCGTGCATTTCGATGGCCGGTACCTCCCGGTCAGCGCGCTGGTTGACCTCGTCGGCACCGCGGATGTCGTGCTGCTGCCGTACGACTCGGTGGAGCAGGTCACCTCGGGGGTCCTGATCGAGGCCGTGACGGCGGCCAAGCCAGTGATCTCGACGCGTTTCCCGCACGCGGTCGAGTTGCTCAGCGACGGCGCCGGGCTGCTCATCGAGCGGCAGGATCCCGCGGGCATCGCCGCCGCCCTGCGCCGCGCGCTGACCGAGCCTGGCCTGTCCGAGCGGATGAGCCGCCGGGCGGCGGGCATCGCGCCGCAGCTGCTGTGGCCCGCGGTGGCCTCCTGTTACCGGGAGCTTGCGGCCACCCTCACCCGGATCCCGGCTGGAGCCACGCTATGACCTGCCCGCCTGCGCCGTTCCAGCATCTGGAGCGGATGTCCGATGATGTCGGCCTGCTGGAGCACGCCAACGGCATCGTGCCCCGGTACGAGCACGGGTACTGCATCGACGACGTGGCGCGCGGCCTGATCGTGGTGTGCCGGGAGCCGTCGCCGACGGCGGAACTCGTCAGCCTGGCGCACCGTTACCTCAGCTTCCTCGTGCAGGCCCAGGCACCGGACGGCACGTTCAGGAACCGCCTCGGTTACGACCGGCGCTGGCATGATCAGCCCGGTATCGAGGATTGCTGGGGCCGCGCCCTGTGGGGACTCGGCACGGCCGCGCTCCGGGGCCCGGTGCCTGGCATCCGGTCAGAGTCGCTGGCCAGGTTCGGCCAGGGCACGCAGGCTCGTTCGCCATGGCCGCACGCCATGGCCTTCGCGGCGCTCGGCGCCGCCGAGATCCTGGCGGACTGGCCTGATCACTCCGGTGCCCTGAGCCTGCTGGCCAGCGCGGTCGAGGTCATCGGCGAGCCGATGGCGGGCCCTGCCTGGCCCTGGCCGGAGCCGAGACTCAGCTACGCTAACGGGGCGATTGCCGAGGCGGTCATCGTGGCGGGCGAGAAGCTTGGTGATGACAAAGTGCTGCACGATGGCCTGCGGATGCTGGAATGGCTGCTGGCCGGCGAGACCAGGAACGGTCATCTTTCCGTGGTGCCGGCCGGCGGCTGGGGCCCAGGCGAGCCGCGGCCGGCATTCGACCAGCAGCCGATCGAGGTCGCCGCGCTTTGTGACGCGTGCACGCGGGCAGCGGCCGTCACTGGCGACCCGAGCTGGCTGGGTGCCGTGGAGATGTGCGTCGCCTGGTTCCTCGGCGACAACGACACCAAGGTCCCGCTGCTTGACGAGGAAACCGGCGGCGGCTGCGACGGCCTCACCGCCACCGGCCGCAACGGCAACCAGGGCGCCGAGTCGACCATCGCCATGATCTCCGTGCTGCAGCAGGGACGCCGCCTGATCGCCGCGTCACGGTGACGGGCCCGGGCTCCGCGGGCGGGCTGCTGACCCGGACGCACCACCGGCTGCGGCCGGACGCATCCCGCCTGCTGAGCCGGCTGTTCGTGCCGGGCCAGGAAACCCTGATCCGCGGCGAGTCGCGGGCGATGGCGGTCATCGGCCGCGTGCTGGCGATGAGCGAGGACGAGGCCGCCCGCACGCTCACCCGCACGCTGGCCAGGTTCTCCGGCCGGTACCGCGATCTGGGGGAGACCCTGGAACGCAACTTCGGGCTGGTCGCCCACCGGCTCGGCGGCGAGATCGAGGTCGGCTGCGCGCGACGGCAGCTGATCGGGGCGTATTTCACCCAGCAGTACGCGCTGGAAGCCGCGGCCCTGTTCAACCCGTCCATCGTGCAGCATCCTGACCAGGCCGGCTGCGCGGCGGGCGACGTCCGGTTCGTGCTGAGCCTGCGGGCAGTCGGCGAAGGCCACCTGTCCAGCATCGAATTTCGGACCGGCACGGTCAGCGGCAGCGGCGAGATCAGCGTCGACCACCCCGGCCGGTTTCCTGACATCGGGCGCTGCCGGCCCGCCGTCTACGACCGCAGCCTGTTCCAGGAGAAGCTTGCCGAGCTCAGTCGCGAGGACGAGAACGCGCAATTCCTCTGGAGCCTGCTGCCGCCTCATTTCAGCATGGCCGAGCTCGACGCCGCCGTCGGCGAACTTGCCCTGCAGCAGGTGATGCGCGGCGACTCGGTCGCGCTGGTGGACTGGGTCCGGTGGATGGCGGCGTCCAACTACGAGGTCGAGTTCGACGAGCGGCACGCGATCTCCGAGCGGGTGCTGTGGCCAAGCGGGCCGGCCGAGAGCCACGGCATGGAGGACGCCCGGTTCGTGCGCTTTGTCGACGACGGCCGCGGCGCGGACGGCGGTGGCACGGGCGGCGCGGGCGGCAGCGGCGACGCGGTCTACTTCGCGACCTACTCGGCGTTCGACGGCCGGCGGGTCGCGGCGCACCTGCTGAAGACCGCGGACTTCCGGACGTTCACCGTCTCGCAGCTGGCCGGCCAGTCGGCGGGCAACAAGGGCATGGCGTTGTTCCCGCGCCGCATCGGCGGCCGCTACGCCGCGCTCTCCCGCTGGGACAGGGAGACCAACGGGATCGCGTACTCGGCTGACAGCCTTCGCTGGGCCGAAGCGGTCACGGTTCAGGCGCCCGCCCGGCCGTGGGAGCTCATCCAGCTGGGCAACTGCGGCTCGCCGATTGAGACCCCGGCCGGCTGGCTCGTCTTCACCCACGGAGTCGGGCCGATGCGAGAGTACGCGATCGGCGCCATCCTGCTCGACCTGGACGAGCCCGAGCGGCTGATCGCCGCGCTGCCCGAGCCGCTGCTGGTGGCCGACGAGTCCGAGTGCGAGGGCTACGTGCCGGACGTGGTGTACTCCTGCGGCTCGCTGCTGCACGGCGAGAAGGTGGTGCTGCCGTACGGCTGCAGCGACTCCTCCACCAGGTTCGCCATCGTCGACCTGCCGGGCCTGCTCAACCGCCTCGCGCCCGGCTGACCGGCCGCCCGGGCGATCACAAGCCTCGCGATGAACGGGCCGCCGCAGCAACCGATTCCCTGGCGGCGGTCCTCCGATGGCGAACCCTGCGCGTCTTACTCATGGCGGGGTGCACGGCAGCAGGCAGATCATGCCGCGGCCGGGCGCTGCCAGGCGCGCAAGGGGAGGCTCGCATGGTATCAGGATCACATCGCAGGGCTGGTCGCAGGCACATCATGGCCAGGCACCGGGCAGCGGCGCGGGAAGGTCAGCAGCAGCTGCTCACGGACCAGCGGCGAGCAGAGGGCATGCCCATCGCGCGCGGCAAGCATGCCGCTGGTCCGGGCGGACCGGCCGAGCCGCCCGCCCCACGGCCGGCCGCCTAGCCCCTCGGGGTGATCTCTGCCATCTGCGACCAGCTGTCGCCGGGCACCTGCACGTTGATGATCTGCGGCGTCTCCGCAACGACGTCCGGCATCCACGCCATGGCCGCCTTGAAGTGATCGGAGTTCACGTGCGCCGCGGCGGCATCATCCTGGAATGCCTCGACGAGGACGAACTGATTCGGGTTCTCGACGCTCCTTGACCACTCGAAGAAGATGTTGCCCGGCTCGCTCCTGGTGGCCTGGGTAAAGGGGTCGACGAGGGTGAGCCACTCCTCGCTCCGCTCGGGCCGGACGGTCATCTTGACGACGATGAAGATCATGGCGGGTTCCTTCGGATGCGGCCTGCGGGGCGGATGCGGCCGTGGGAGCGGCCGCCGCGTCCATCTTACGATCAAGGGCTCGGCCGGCCGCAGAGCCGCCGCACAGCCGAGGGCCCCGGCCCGCTCGCCGGGGGAGGAAGGCAGGCGAGCGGGCCAGGGCGGCTAGGTAGCGATCGGCTACTGCGGGAGCGGCTCCATGAAGACGTTGAACGAGCGCCCGGTAGCGAACACGTTGTGCGGTTCGACCTGGGTCACGCCATGGCTGACCATGAACACCTTCTGGCGCTCCCACCACGACACCAGCCCGGAGCGGTGGCCGCTGTAGGTCGTGAGATGGATGCCGGTCAAGCCGACCAGGCGGGTCTCGACGGCCGGAGCGGTGTACGGCGCCACCGAACTCGGCGTGGCGCCGAACTCGGCACCGATGCGGGCCTGGGTGTAGCTGGTGGCCGGGATGGCGACGGTGCGGAAGTGCGCCTCGCCGGTGGTGTTGTCAATGGCCGTGAGGTGGTCGCTTCCGGCCCGGTCGTAGTAGATGGACAAGGTCACCGAGTCGCCGGCCTTGGCCCAGCCGTTCGCGCCGAGCGCGCCGCTGGCGCCGATCGACTGCCCGGCGTTGAACTCGTTCGCGTAGCTCGCGGCGTATACGCCGGAGG
>WNGA01006834.1_pt1 | contig 20349 bp, 13 predicted proteins | sample 5400061 | NCBI WGS metagenome assembly WNGA01 (sample SAMN13153366, study PRJNA577476) | soil metagenome | isolation source: 100 cm soil or saprolite under grassland replicate 2 | place: USA:California | collected 2016-06-15
ACGTCGTCGAGCGGCCGCGGCTCGTCGACGCGGTGGATGGTGAAGGCGGGCACGCAGCGCAGCGTCACCGCCGCGATCGCGCCGAGCGCGCCGAGGCTCACGCGCGCTGCCCGCAGCTCGTCGCCCTCACGGACGTCGCGGAGCTCCCCCGTCCCGTCCACGAGCCGTACCCCCGCCACCTGCGACGAGAGGTTGCCGAAGCCCGCACCGGTGCCGTGAGTCGCGGTCGAGATCGCGCCGGCCAGCGTCTGGGGATCCACGTCGCCCTGGTTCTCCATCGCGAGCCCGCGCGAGCGCAGCTCCTCGCCGAGGTCGTGCAGCGTGATGCCGGCCTCGACGGTCACCTTGTTCCCGTCGACCGACAGCACTCGGCGCATCGCGGACATGTCAACCATCACGCCGTCGGTGCAGGCGATGTCGGTGAACGAGTGGCCCGAGCCCGCGACCTTCACGCGGCGCGCGCCGTCCACGGCGCGGACGAGCTCCTCCTCAGAGGCCGGCGTCTCGATGCGCTCAGGCGCGCAGCGCTGCTGGCGAGCCCAGTTGGCCCAGGTCGGCACGGCCGGGGTTATACCGGCCGCGAGGCGACTAGCCGGAGCGCGCCGCCGACTCGGCCGCGGCTTCGACCCGGTCCGGGTCAGGCTCCCAGTGGGCCTCCGCGTCGATCGGGGCGTCGCGGAGGTATGCCTCCGCGTCGAGCGCCGCCATGCAGCCCGTGCCGGCCGCGGTCACGGCCTGGCGGTACACGCGGTCGGTCAGGTCCCCGGCGGCGAACACGCCGGGCAGATTGGTCTTCGTGGAGCGGCCCTCCACGAGCACGTAGCCCTCGTCGTCGAGGTCGACCTGGCCCTCCACCAGGTGCGAGTTCGGCTCGTGCCCGATCGCCACGAACGCGCCCGTGATCGGCAGGTCCTTCGTGGAGCCGTCCTCGGTGTTCTCGAGCACGGCGTTGCCGAGCGATCCGTTCTCGCCGGGCTCGAAGCTCTGCACCACGTACGGGGTAACCAGGTCGATGTTGTCCGTCTTGCGGGCGCGGTCCAGCATGATCGCGGAAGCGCGGAACTCGGGGCGGCGGTGGACGATGCTCACCTTGCCGGCGAACTTCGACAGGAAGGTCGCGTCCTCCATCGCGGTGTCGCCGCCGCCGACCACGATCGTGTTGCAGTTGCGGAAGAACGCGGCGTCGCAGGTGGCGCAGTACGAGACGCCGCGCGCCGACAGCTCCTCCTCGCCCGGCACGCCGAGCTTCTTCGGCTCGGCGCCCATCGCGAGGATCACCGAGCGCGCGCGGATCTCCTTGTCGCCCACGTGGACGACGTGCGTGCCGCCCTCTTCGGAGGACAGGTCGATCTTCGTGGCGTCGTCTGTGATGAAGCGGGTGCCGAAGCGCTCGGCCTGGTCGCGCAGGTCCTGCATCATCTGCGGGCCCATCACGCCCTGGGGGTAGCCGGGGTAGTTCTCGACGTCGGTCGTCTGCTGGAGCAGGCCGCCCCAGGCGAAGCCCTCGATCATGAGCGGATTCAGGTCCGCGCGCGAGGTGTAGAGCGCAGCCGTGTAGCCGGCCGGGCCGCTGCCGACGATTACGACGTTCTCGATGTCCTGTGGGTCCCTCATCACTTTACTTTCTGAAGTGTACTCATCGGGACGGCTATCTCCCCGCGCTCACGCTCCCATCCGGCCACCGTACCCCGTAGCTGGACGAACGCGACGATTCCCGGCGGGATCGGCAGCCAGAACGCGATCACGCGGTAGGTGAGCACGGCCGGGAAGACGATCGAGTCGTCGATGCCGAAGATCGCGAAGGCGCCGATCATCCCGGCGTCCACCGCGCCGACGCCACCGGCGGGCGACGGGATCAGGTTCGCCGCCATCCCCACGAAGAAGCCCTGGACGAGCACTCCGATCGGAAGGTGGCCGCCGAAGGCCTTGAAGCTCGCCCAGAGGATGCAAATGTTGGCCGCCCAGAAGCCCACGGCCCCGCCCACCGCCATGAGGCCGCCCCGTGGCCGCCGGATGAAGGCGATGGCGGTGCGCGTTCCCATCGCGAGCGTCGCCGGACCCTTCGCGATCCGCTGCAGATAGCGCACGCGCCGGTAGCCGCGCGCGTAGTGCTCGATCCGCCGCTCGAAGTCGTGCGGGATCGACGCGATCAGCAGGAAGAGGGTGATGATGCCGCCCGAGACGGCCGCCGGGACCACCGTGCCCGCCAGCGGCGCCCGTCCGTTCAGCACGCCCGCGCGGAGCAGGACGCCGAAGATGATCAGCGCCGCCAGATACACGAAGTACGTGAGGACCAGGAACGCAACCATGCGGCAGGCTGCGCGGCGGCGCGGCACGCCGGCCTTGCGGAGCGCCCAGTAGGTGAGCACGATGCCGCCGGCGCCGGCGGCGGAGAAGATGCGCGTGGCGGCGAGCCCGGCCATGGTGATCTGATACGAGGCGCGCAGGTCGAGCCGGCGGTGCACGGCGTCGTGGCGCGTGCCGCCCAGCACGCCCCGGAAGAGCGCCACGTAGGCGCCGAACGCGACCACGTTGAAGCCGATCGCGACCAGGATCCAGTACCACTTCGCGTCGTCGAGCTTGTCCAAGGCCTCGTCGGCGCCCACGATCTTCGGGAACAGCACGTAGATCGCCACGACGAGCAGGAGCACGAGCAACAGGCCCGACGCGATCTTGCGGCGGTCCTGCAGGAGCGCCTGGAAGCGGCTTACCTCGAGCTCTTCGGCGGTCTCGAGGTCGAGCTCCTCCACTTCCTCCACCGACAGGCGGCGGTCGTCCGCCGCCATCACTCGGCCTGCGGCTCCAGTCGCTGCACGGAGCCGGCGATCATCCGGATCGCCGGCTCCGCACGCGGCGCGACCCGCCAGATCGCCTCGGCCAGCGCCAAGCCGGCCAGGAGGTCGATGACGTAGTGCTCGCCGAGGTACACGAGGCCGAAGCCGAGCGTCAGCGCATAGGCCCAGCCGGCCCACGCATGGCCTCTCCCGACCTGGGACAGGATTCGCGCTGCCATCACTGACGTGCCGAAGTGGAGGGAGGGCATGGCTGCAAAGGGGTTCCCTTGGAGCGAATGGTAAAGCGGGTGCCAGAGGCGTCTCCAGAAGCGCTCCCCCGCCTCGGCCATGATCCGCCTGACGGGCGGCATCTGGCCGTTCGCGCCGGCGTACCACGGCGGTGCCGTCGGGACCAGCCAGTAGACGACGCAGCCGAGGTCGAAGCAGGCCGACATCAGGACTGCCGAGCGCGGGAACTTGTCGCGGTGGCGCAGGAGCATGTAGGCGAGCGTTCCGTGAGGGACCAGGAACCAGCTCCAGTGCACGGCCGACAGCCCGTACTCGAGGGCGCGCAGGTGACCCTCGCGGCCGAGGGCGCGCTGGAGCCGCGTGGTCGGGCAGGTCCCGAGCCCGATCACGCGGTCGCAGCGGATCGGGTAGTGGACCTTCAGCCGCTGGAGCAGCGCGTCGGGGTCGTCGTCGGGCATGTCGAAATGCGCGAAGTACGCCCACATCTGGAGGGCGTAGATGGCCGCGTCGCGCACTGGCGTGCGGCGAGCGGCGAGCGCGAGCGCGGCGGGGGCGGGCCATGACAGCGCCGACACCGCCGCGGGCCGGAGCCGCAGCCGGTGCCGGACCAGGGGTGTGGCGACGCCCACCGCCACCGCGCCCCACGCGAGCGTTCGCAGGGCGCGCGTACTTCGCAAAGCCGCGCCAGCATAACTGCAAGCCGGGCTGCAGAGACGAGGATGCCCCGGGCGGGCGGCGAACAGCGGCGCAGCATGACCTTCAAGCGCGTGCTCACGTCGGCCGCTCTGTTCGCCTTCCTGATCTTCGCCGCCCCCGCTCGCGCCGACGAGCTGGGCGGCGGCGCCGTCGCTCAGGCGGAGGCGCCCTCCGCGGACGTGGCCGCGGTCCCGGACTCGGTCGTCCCCGGGACGGACGCCGGCCCGGTGACCGGCGCCGCCCGCATCGGACGCCGTCCCGGCCCAGGATCAGACGCCCACCACCCCCGGAGGCGAGGAGCAACCGGGGGCCGAGCAGCCGGGCGGCGAGCAGGCGCCCACCGAGCAGCCAGGCCCCGTGAGCCCGCCGTCGGCGGGGGGCGGCGTGGGCGGCGGCGGCCTTCCGCGCACCGGGCTCGAGCTCCTCGCGCTGACCTCGATCGGCCTCGGCCTGCTGCTGGCCGGCGCCGCGCTCTGGCCGACTAGCTCGTGGCCGCCGCCTCGAGATCGCCTGAGCCGTTCGACGACGCTGCGCTAGCGGGCCCGGGCGCCTCGGCCGCCGGCACGGCGGCGAACTCGGTGGTCCCGTCGATCGGACCGGGCATCAGCTCGCTCGCCGGCGGCGTACGGCGGCGCGAACACGTAGGCCGCCTTCGGCGCGAGCTCGAGCACGACGCGCTCGACCGTCTCTCGATGGCGTGCGTCCTCGCGTATGGCGTCGCGGAGGAAGCGCACCCCGAAGGCCACGTGGCGGTGCTCGTCGCGCTCGACGAGGCCGAAGCCCTCGCAGAACCCCGGGTACATCGAGTGCTCGAGCATGTAGTCGCGGATGAGCGTCTGGCCCGTCACCGCGAGGAAGCCCTCGACCACCATGTGGTAGGTGGCGATGCCCTCGACGAACAGGTCGAGGTCGTCTGGCCTCGCCTGGATCCGGCGCGCCACGTCGCGCAGGCCGTCGTCGAACACTTCCCGGAACGGCGACAGCAGGATCTGCTCCACCTCGCGCATGCGGCCGCGGAAGTCGTCGGCCGACAGGCACATGACCTCGGCGCCGAAGCGGTCGAAGAAGGCCGCGTGGCGCGCCTCGTCCACGAGCTGGGTCGCCAGGAAGAGCTCGATCTCGCCGGTCGGGGCCGCCTGTAGGAACGGCGCGAGGTCCGCGGTCACGCGCTCCTCGCCCACGTAGAACGAGCCGAGGCTCCAGATCGTGCTCTCCTGGGCCTCGCGCGGCGTGACGACCCACTGCTCCCTGTCGACCGAGAAGTCGAGCTCCGTGGCCTTCCAGTTCTGGCGCTCCCAGAGGGCGTAGAGCTGGCGGTAGTCGAGCAGGCCGTCGCCGTCGTGGTCGCCTCCGGACCCGTACAGGCCGGCGCGCTCGTCCTGGAGGCGGCGCTGCCCCTCCTCGCGCTTCAGCTCGGCGTCGTCCATGCCCTGCGCGCGGGCGATCCAGCGGCCGAGCAGCGTGATCGGGTGGATCTGGCCGTCGATCTTCGTGAGCTGGTCCTGCATCGCGACCGTCGGGCTCAGCCGCCCGGACGCCATGCGCTGGTAGGAGTCGAACGAGACCGTCGCGGCGCCGGCCACCTCGCGGCCCTCGGGCAGCTCGCGGCTCACCTCGAGCCGCTCGCCGTCGCGAGCGCTCACGTACCAGGTGCCGCCCCCCTCCCCTGTCACCACATACTCGACCGTAAATGCATGTCCTCTCGTCCAGTCCGGGTCGATGAGGTACGGCAAAGAGCGGTAAAGGATGTCGGGATCGAGCTTTCCGCCCGCTTCGACCACCTCGGCCATGCTGAGCTCGCCCGACGACATCTGACGCAGCTTCAACGCCTTGCGGCGCTTGCCCCGAATGCGCAGCCGCCCACGCATCATGAGGCCGAGTGGGCCGTGCGTGCCGGTCACGAGGTCCACGAGCGTGCGCGCGTCCGCCTGGAGCCGAAAGTCCGCGTCCTCAACGTTGTCTGCCCTGTCCACGCGCGCGCGGCCGCCGGAAACCGACACCCTGTGGGCGCCGAGCCCGTCGAGGTCGAGCACGTAGGACATCGTTCCGCCGATCCGCGAGGCCGCGCCCGGGAGGGTCATCAGGATCAGGCGCGCGGCGAGCTCCGGGTCGTTCGCGGCCATCTTGTGCAGCGCCGCGCGCCGGCGGTCGGACTGGTCCGTCACTGAGCCTTCTCCATGATCCTTACCTCCACGGGTGCCTTGGCGGCGAACATGCGCGCGTCGCGCTCGGTGCCGATGTGCGATCCCCAGTGCATCGGGACCGCCACGCGCGGCTGGATCCGCCGGGCCGCCTCGGCGGCCTCCTGAGCGGTCATCACGTAGACGCCGCTCACCGGCAGCAGCGCCACGTCGACCCCGGTAACGCTGTCCATCTCCGGAATCACGTCGGTGTCGCCGGAATGGTAGAGCCGCTCCCCGCGGACATTTAGCTCGTAGCCCACCCATCCCGCATCACGCGGATGAAACGGCTTGCCGTCGGCGTCGCGCTTCGACGTGTTGTAGGCGGCGACGGCGCCCACGTGGATCCCGCGGACGAGCTCGTCCTCCAGCTCCTCGCCCGGCCCGATGCGGTGGACCTGGCCGCTGACCCGCTCCGCCACCGCCGCAGGCCCGACGAGCCAGGTGTCCCGCTTGGTGAGCCGCTCGACGTCCTGCGGCGAGAAGTGGTCGTAGTGCCCGTGGGTGATGAGGATCAGGTCGGCCGGCGGAGCGTCGTCGGGGACGCGGTAGGGATCGATGTAGACGACCGCGCGCCCGACGCGGATGCGAAAGCCGGAGTGGCCGAGCCATTCGAGGACGTCGAGGAGCATGGCGATGCGAAGGGTAGGCCCCAGGTACCGGCCAACGACGGCATTGAGGAGGTCGACCATCCTGCCTGAGGTACCTATGCGGTACCTAGAACAGGACGGTCGCCGAAAGCCACCCGGCGCGAAAGTGGCCGCTCAGGCCTCGGCGGGCACCCGGTCCGGCGACAGGCTCCGGGCCATCTTCACCGCGGTTCCGGCGCCGTTGGCGTGCGTCAGCTCGACCGAGTCCATGAGCGCCTGCATCAGCGGCAGGCCGTTGCCGCGGAAGCGCAGCGGGCCCGCCGGGCGCTCGATCCAGTGGCCCCTGTCGCGGACCGTGATGACCACGCGGCCCTCTTGCAGCTCCGCGTCCACCCAGAGCCGGCCGTCTCCAAACCCGTACCCGTGCTCGATCGCGTTCGCGCAGGCCTCGTGGCACGCCATCTGGATGAGCTCCACGACCTCGCCGGCGGCGCCGGCCTCGCGCAGCCAGCGGCCCAGGTCGCGGCGCATCTTCCCGAGCTCGTTCGGGTCCGAGGGGAGCTCGAGGTGGAGCGGTGGCGGCGCGCTCGGCAGCGCACGCAGCGCAAGCACTGCTATGTCGTCGTTGGCGGCGTGGATCGCGAGCATCGCATCCACGAGGCGGTCGCACAGCTCGTCCGGATGGCAGACGCCCTGCGACGCGGCCAGGCGGAGTGCCTCGAGGCCCTGGTCTATCGACACGCCGCGCTCCTCCACGAGACCGTCCGTGTAGAGCACGATCGTCGATCCCGGAGCGAGCTCGGTCACGTTCTCGGTGTGGTTCGGGCTCTCGAAGACGCCCAGGGGCGGGTTCGAGGCGCTCGCGAGGTACTCGGCCTCTCCGTCGGGACCGATCACGAGCGGGGGCACGTGGCCGGCGCTCGCGAACCGCACCGTGCCGTGGTCCGGCTCCATGACGAGGTAGAGCAGCGTCGCCATCTGGCCGCCGTCGAGGCTGCGCACGACGCGGTCGAGCCGGTCGAGCACGCCGGCGGGCGAGTGCCCCTCGAGCGCGTATGCGCGCATGGCGTGACGCAGCTGTCCCATCAGAGCCGCCGCCCCGATCCCGTGGCCCACCACGTCGCCCATCGCGACCCCCACGCGGCCGCCCTCGAGCGGGATGGCGTCGTACCAGTCGCCGCCCACGTCGGCGCCGCCGGGCATGTAGCGCGCCTCGATCTGGATGCCCTCGATGTCGGGCAGCCGGTCCGGCAGGAGGCTGCGCTGGAGCATCTCGACGTTCGACAGCTCGCGCTCGTACGCGCGCGCGTGCTCGATGGCGAGCCCCGCGCGATCCGCCATCAGAATCAGGAGGCTCTCATCCTCGAGCGTGAAGTGGCGCGCGCCGCGCACGCCCACCTCGACTACGCCGGCGACCTTCCCCTTCACGACCAGCGGCGCCGCCATCAGCGACGTCACGCCCGCCGCCTCGATCGAGCTGTCGAGCGCCGTGCCGGGCGGCAGCTCCCGCAGCGTCACCGGTCTGGCGTGATCGACCACCTCCTCGAGCGCGCTACCGACCTCCACCGCCGTGCCCGGCTCGGCGTCCAGCCCCACCGCCGCACCGACCCTGAACAGCTGCTCGTCGTCGTAGTCACGCAGCAGGATGCGCACGACGTCTGCGCGGAACACTTCGCCGACGCGCTCCACGAGCACCTCCAGCAGCTCGTCCAGCTCGAGGTGGGTCAGCGCGGCCTCGGTGACCCGCTGGAGCTTCCCGATCGCCTGGACGACGGCCTCCGCCTCGGCGTGCGCCGCGCGCTCCGCCTCGGCGCGCCGCTGCTCGGTCACGTCCACGACCTGCCAGATGTAGCCCTGCGGGCGGTCGTGGCTGTCGGCCGTCAGGGAGACGCTGACGATCGCGTGCACGACCTCGCCGTCCTGGCGCATGAAGCGCTTCTCGGACTGGTCGAACAGGGGCCGGTCGCGCAGCAGCCTGCGCACGGCGTCGCGCTCTTGCTCGCGGTCCGACGGGTGCACGAGGTCCCAGAGCGGCTGGCGGAGCAGCTGCGTCTGCGAGCGGCCGAGCAGCTCGCAGAGTGCCTCGTTCACCTCCAGCCAGCGTCCGTTGACGGTGCTGAGCCCCATGCCGATCGGGGCCCCCTCGAATGCCGCCCGGAAGCGCTCCTCGGAGGCGCGCAACTCGGCGCTCTTCTGCTGCAGCTCGAGCAGCATCGCCACCTTCGAGCGCAGCATGTCCGGGTCGACCGGCTTCAGCATGTAGTCCACCGCGCCCGCGGAGTAGCCGCGCGTGACCTGCTCGGCGTCCGCGTCGCCGGCCGTGAGGAAGATGACCGCCGTGTCCTCGTGCCGCTCGCGGCGCTTGATCAGCTCGACGGTCTCGAACCCGTCGAGCCCCGGCATTCGAACGTCCATGACGATGACGGAATAGTCGTCCTGGAGTAGCCGCTTGAGCGCCTCCTCGCCGGACGGCGCGGTGACCACCTCGCGGCCGAGCGGCTCCAGCACGGTGCGGAGGGCCACGAGGCTCTCCGGCTGGTCGTCGACCACGAGTATGGCGCCGCTCACCGGTATAGCCAGACCCTCATCAGCGAGAGAAGCTGGTCGACGTCGACCGGCTTCGTGATGTAGTCGGACGCGCCGGAGGCGATGCTCTTCTCGCGGTCGCCCTTCATGGCCTTCGCGGTGAGCGCGACGATCGGCAGACGCTGGAACTCCGACATCTGACGCATCGCGCGCGTGGCCTCGTACCCGTCCATCTCCGGCATCATGATGTCCATCAGGACGAGGGAGATGTCGGGGTTCGCCTTCAGCGCCTCGATCCCCTCGCGGCCGTTCTCCGCGAACACGACCTCCATGCCGCGGCGTTCGAAGACGCTCGTGAGCGCGAACACGTTGCGCACGTCGTCGTCCACGATGAGCACCTTCTTGCCCTCGAAGACGGCGTCGGCCATGTGCAGGCGCTCGAGCATCTGGCGCTTGTCGGCCGGCAGCCGCGCCTCCACTCGGTGGAGGTAGAGCGAGGTCTCGTCGAGCAGGCGCTCCGGCGAGCGCACGTCCTTCACGACGATCGCCTCCGCGTAGCGCTTCAGGCGCGCCTCGTCCTTCGGGGACAGCTCGCGGTGCGTGTGCACGACCACGGGCAGGTCGCGGAACCGCTTCGCGCGCCGCAGGCGGTCGAGCAGCTGGAACCCGCTGCCGTCCTCCAGCTCCAGCGACAGCACGACGCAGTCGAAGTCGCGTGCGTCGAGCTCCTCGAGCGCCTGCTCGCGCGAGCCGACGCCGACGACCTCGACGTCCGGGCCGCCGATGAGGTCGCCGAGCCCGTCGCGCTCGCGCTCGTCGTTCTCCACCAGCAGCACGGCCCGCGTCCGCCGCTCGAGGAAGCCGGTCAGCTCGCCGAGGACTTCGCCCAGCAGTTCGGGCGTCGCCGCCTCGGTGAGGCAGCCGAGCGCGCCCGCGTGCCTCAGGTCGAGCTCGGCGTCCTCGCCCGCGAGCACGTACACGGGCAGGTGGCGCGTCTCGGGGTGCCGCTTCAGGTGATCCAGGACGGCCTCGCCATTCAGCTGGGGCAGGTTCCGGCTCACGATCACCGCGTCCGGCATGAACTCGTGGACGAGCGCCAGCCCGGCGTCGCCGCGCAGCGCGAGCAGGCACCTGAAGCCGTGCTCGTGCGCCACGTCCACGGAGCTCCGCGCCAGCGCGCGGTCCTCGGTCATCACGAGCACCACCCGCTCGCCCGCCGGCAGGTCGGAGCGGTCGTCGGTGAGCGTGTCCGGCAGCGCCACGTTCTCGGTCCGCCGCCGCGATCTGGTGGTCGGAAGCGGGAGCGGGCTCGGCCCGTCGATCGACGCGGCCGCCGCAGCCACCGGGACCGGCGCCGCGCTCGGGAGGTAGAGGGTGAACGTGGACCCCTGGCCCTCGATGCTCTCCACCTGGATCTCGCCGCCGAGCAGCCGGGCGATCTCGCGGCTGATCGAGAGGCCGAGCCCGGTGCCGCCGAAGCGGCGGCTGATCGAGCCCTCCGCCTGCTGGAACGCCTCGAAGATCAGGCGCAGCTTGTCGGGCGGGATGCCGATGCCGGTGTCGATCACGGAGAACCCGACGACGCTCTCCGAGCGCGCGAGCGCGTCGGTGCCGAAGTGCATGTCGGCGGGCGCGCGGCCGACGCTGAGCCGCACCGAGCCGGACTCGGTGAACTTGAACGCGTTCGAGAGCAGGTTCTTCAGCACCTGCTGGAGGCGCTGCTCGTCGGTCGAGATCTGCTCGGGCGCGTCGGGCGCCAGCTCGATCGAGAAGTCGAGCCCCTTCTCCCCCGCCACCGGCGCGAATGCGCGCTCCACGAACTCGCGCACCGAGCGCAGCTCCGTGCGCCCGGCGTGCATGTCCATCTTGCCGGCCTCGACCTTCGACAGGTCGAGGATGTCGTTGATCAGCGCGAGCAGGTCGGAGCCGGCGTTGTGGATCGTCGACGCGGCATCGACCTGCTTGGCGGTGAGGTTCCCGGTCTCGTTGGCGGACAGCACCTTCGAGAGGATCAGCAGCGAGTTGAGCGGCGTGCGCAGCTCGTGCGACATGTTCGCCAGGAACTCGGACTTGTACTTGGAGCTGAGCGAGAGCTGCTCGGCCTTCTCCTCGAGCGAGCTGCGCGCCAGCTCGATCTCGCGGTTCTTGATCTCGATGTCGCGGTTCTGGCGCTCCAGCTGCTCGGCCTTCTCCTGTAGCTCCTCGTTCGTCGCCTGCAGCTCCATCTGCTGGCGCTGCAGCGCCTCGGACTGCTGCTGCAGCTCCTGGGACTGAGACTGCGACTGCTGGAGCAGCTCCTCGGTCCGGACGTTCGCGATGATCGTCGAAAGGACGACGCCGATCGTCTCGGTGAGCTGGTCGAGGAACTGGAGGATGATCTCGCTGAACGGCGTGAACGAGGCCAGCTCGATCACCGCGAGCACCTGCTCCTCGAACAGGACCGGGATCACGATGATGTCGCGCGGCGCCGAGCTGCCGAGGCCGGACACAACCCTCACGTAGTCCGCCGGCGGGTCGACGATCCGGATCGGCTTCTTCTCGTCTGCGGCCTGGCCGACCAGCCCGTCGCCGGGCCGGAAGCGCGGCGTCTCGCCGTCCTTCTTCGTGTAGCCGTAGCTCGCCAGCAGCATCAGCTCGTAGTGCCCGCCGAGCTCGTCGTGGTCGGCGAAGAAGAACGCACCATGCTGGGCGCCCACCGCCGGCGAGAGCTCCGACATGATCAGCTGCGAGACCGTCTCCAGGTTCCGCTGGCCCTGCATGAGGCCCGAGATGCGGGCCAGGTTCGTCTTCAGCCAGTCCTGCTCCTCGTTCTGGCGAGTGGTCTCGCGCAGGTTGGCGATCATCTGGTTGATGTTGTCCGAGAGGTCCGCGACCTCCCCGCTCGCCTCGACGGTGATCGAGCGCGTCAGGTCGCCCTGGGTCACCGCGGTGGACACCTCGGCGATCGCGCGCACCTGAGTCGTCAGGTTCGAGGCGAGCTGGTTCACGTTCTCGGTGAGCCCGCGCCACGTGCCCGACACGCCTTCGACCTGCGCCTGGCCGCCGAGCTTGCCCTCGGTGCCGACCTCCTTCGCGACGCGCGTGACCTCGTCCGCGAACGAGGACAGCTGGTCGACCATCGTGTTGAGCGTGTCCTTCAGCTCCAGGATCTCGCCCTTGGCGTCCACGGTGATCTTCTGGGTGAGGTCGCCGCGCGCAACGGCCTGCGCGACCTGGGAGATGTTGCGGACCTGATCCGTGAGGTTCGAGGCCATCGAGTTCACGTTCTCCGTGAGCCCGCGCCACGTGCCCGACACGCCGGCCACCTCGGCCTGACCGCCGAGCTTGCCCTCGGTGCCGACCTCCTTGGCGACTCGCGTGACCTCGGCCGCGAACGAGTTGAGCTGGTCGACCATCGTGTTGATGGTCTCCTTCAGCTCGGCGATCTCGCCCTTGGCGTCGACCGTGATCTTCTTCGAGAGGTCGCCGTTCGCAACCGCCGTCGTGACCTGAGCGATCGAGCGCACCTGGTCGGTCAGGTTCGAGGCCATGAAGTTCACCGACTCGGTGAGGCTCCGCCACGTGCCGGAGACGTCCTCGACCTCGGCCTGGCCGCCGAGCTTGCCGTCCGTGCCGACCTCCTTCGACACGCGCGTCACTTCGGCCGCGAACGAGTTGAGCTGGTCGACCATCGTGTTGACGGTGTTCTTCAGCTCGAGGATCTCGCCCTTGGCGTCGACCGTGATCTTCTTCGAGAGGTCGCCGTTCGCAACCGCGGTCGTGACCTCGGCGATGTTGCGGACCTGATCGGTCAGGTTCGAGGCCATCGAGTTCACGTTCTCGGTCAGGCCGCGCCAGGTGCCGGACACGTCCTCCACCTCGGCCTGGCCGCCGAGCTTGCCCTCGGTGCCCACCTCGCGCGCCACGCGCGTGACCTCGGCCGCGAACGAGCGCAGCCGGTCGACCATCTTGTTGATGGTGTCCGCGAGCGCGGCCACCTCGCCCTTGGCCTCGACCGAGATCTTCTGCGACAGGTCGCCGTCGGCCACGGCGGTCGAGACCTGTGCGATCGAGCGCACCTGGTCGGTGAGGTTCGAGGCCATGAAGTTCACGGACTCGGTCAGGTCGCGCCAGGTGCCCGAGACGCCCTTCACCTCGGCCTGGCCGCCGAGGATGCCCTCGGTGCCGACCTCGCGCGCGACGCGCGTGACCTCGTCCGCGAACGACGAGAGCTGGTCGACCATCGTGTTGACGGTCTCCTTCAGCTCGGCGATCTCGCCCTGGACGTCGACGGTCACCTTCTGCGACAGGTCGCCCTCGGCCACGGCCGTCGTCACCTGTGCGATGTCGCGCACCTGGCTCGTCAGGTTCGACGCCATCAGGTTCACCGAATCGGTCAGGTCCTTCCAGGTGCCTGCCACGTTCGGGACCTCGGCCTGGCCGCCGAGCTTGCCCTCGGTGCCGACCTCGCGCGCCACGCGCGTGACCTCGTCCGCGAACGAGGAGAGCTGGTCGACCATCGTGTTCGTGGTGACCTTCAGCTCGAGGATCTCGCCCTTCACGTCCACGGTGATGCGCTGCGTGAGGTCGCCGCCGGCGACCGCCGTCATGACCTGGGCGATGTTGCGGACCTGGCTCGTGAGGTTCGAGGCCATGCCGTTCACCGACTCCGTGAGGTCCTTCCAGGTGCCCGACACGTTCGGCACCTCGGCCTGGCCGCCGAGCTTGCCGTCGGTGCCGACCTCGCGCGCGACGCTGGTGACCTGCTCGGCGAAGATCGCGAGCGTGTCGGTCATCTCGTTCATCGTGTCGGCGAGCTCGGCGACCTCGCCCTTCGCCTCGACCGTGATCTTCTGGCTGAGGTCGCCGCGCGCCACGGCCTGAGCCACGTGCGAGATGTTGCGGACCTGGTCCGTGAGGTTGGAGGCCATGCCGTTCACCGACTCGGTGAGGTCGCGCCACGTCCCCGACACGCCCTTCACCTCGGCCTGACCGCCGAGCTTGCCCTCGGTGCCCACCTCGCGCGCCACGCGCGTGACCTCGTCCGCGAAGGACGAGAGCTGGCCGACCATGGTGTTCACCGTGGTGCCGATGCGGAGGAACTCGCCCTTGACCGGCTGGCCCTCGATGGTGAGCGCCATCTTGCGGTCGAGGTCGCCGTCGGCCACGGCGTCGAGCACCGAGGCGACCTCGGTGGTGGGCCGGACGAGGTCGTCGATGAGCGCGTTGAGCGACTCCACGCTCGAGTTCCAGCCGCCCCCGGCCGAGCCGAGCGACGCGCGCTGGTCCATGCGCCCCTCGCGCCCGATGACGCGCCGCATGCGACCGAGCTCCTTCTCCATGTTCGCGTTCATCGTCACGAGCTCGTTGTAGGCGGACGCGATCTCGCCCAGGAGGCCACGGCGCCGGCGCGACAGGCGCCGCGAGAAGTCGCCGTCGCGCGCGGCGACGAGCGCGTCGAGGATCTCCTCGAGCACGGCCGGCTCGGTGCCGGCGCCGTGCACGGCGGAGGGCTGTTCGGTGGCGGTTCGGCCGGCTCCGTTCGCCTTGTTGCGCTTGGCGCGCCTCTTGGCGGACTCAGCGGTCTTGGTAGCGGCCAACCTTCCTCCTAGGACCAGTTGCGGAAGTGGTGGTCCGGGGACCAGTCCAGACCTTGGTTTTCGGCGCCTGGAAGGAAATCACCCCGGGGTGATGCGCGCAAGGCGGTACCCAACGGATGAACGAGGGCGCCCGCGAACGACGGCATTTGAAGGGGGTCCTTCGGGAGTTGCCGGTGTATATCACCCGTAAGTCCAGGAACACCCCCTTCACCGCTGCCGTTCGCCGGCGGCGCGGGGCGGGCCGGCGGAGATACGCTGCCGCCATGGACTACGAGCACGTCATCTGGCAGCAGGACGGCGGGGTCGGGCGGGTCACGCTCAACCGGCCCGACTCGCTCAACGCCTGGACCGAGGAGTTCGGCAGTGAGCTGAAGCAGGTCATCGTCGGCGACGCGGCCGATGAGAGCGTCCGGGCCGTGCTCGTGACCGGCGCCGGCCGCGGCTTCTCGTCCGGCGCGGACCTGAAGGCGGGCTTCGACCCGCACCCCGACGACGGCATGCCGAACCTGCGCAAGGAGCTGCACGAGCTCTACCACCCGATCATCGCCGGAGTGCGCCGGCTCGAGAAGCCGGTCGTGGCGGCCGTGAACGGGCCCGCGGTTGGAATCGGCGCGTCGCTCGCGTTCGCCTGCGACCTCGTGCTCGCCGCCGAGTCCGCCTTCTTCGGCCTCGCATTCGTGAACATCGGCCTGATGCCGGACGGCGGGTCGACCCTCTTCGTGCCCGCCGCCGTCGGCAAGGCACGCGCGTTCCAGATGGCGCTGCTCGGCGAGCGCGTGCCGGCCGAGCGCGCGCTCGAATGGGGCCTCGTGAACTACGTGCACCCGGACGACCGGCTCATGGACGAGGCGAACGCGCTCGTGGAGAAGCTCGCCGCGGGGCCGACGCGCTCCTACGCCGGCTCGAAGCAGGCGCTCAACCGGATGCTGTACCCGGACCTCGACGGCCAGCTCGACCTCGAGGCCGACCTCCAGCACGCGCTCGCCCGCACGAGGGACTTCCAGGAGGGCGTCACGGCCTTCGTCGAGAAGCGCGAGCCCGCCTTCGAGGGCGCGTAGCGATGGCGCGCGGGGCGCTCGCCACGGGCGCCGAGGCCAGCGGAGCCCACGTGGGCGCGGCACGCGCGATCGGTGCGCTGGCGCTCGGCGCCGCCGCATTCGGGGCGGTCGCGATCGGCCGGCTAGCAATCCGGCGGGCGGTGATCGCCCACCTCCGGATCGAGGAGCTCGAGGTCGGCCGGCTGCGGGTCCGCGAGCTCGAGGTCGCATCCGGAGGCCTCCCTCGGGACAACCCGCACGAAGTGGAGCCGTCGTCGGGGCCGGATATATGATCCGGCGGCCTTGCCCGCCGGCATGCTCAGACGCCCCAGACGCCTGCTCCTAGCCGCCTTCTCGCTGGCGGCCGTGGCGATCCTGATCGCCGCTGGGCCGGCGCTCGCGGATGTGTTCACGCCCGAGTCGGGCGGGTCGCAGAACGCGAACGACATCGACACGCTCTACAAGCTCACGCTCTACATCGGGATCGTGATCTTCCTGCTCGTCTGGGGCGTGCTGATCTGGTCCCTCGTGAAGTACCGCGCCCGCCGCGACGGCCACGCCGACCAGATTCGCGGCAACACACCGCTCGAGATCGGGTGGACCGTGGGCGCCGCGTCGATCCTCGTGGTGCTCACCGTCGTCGTGTTCCTCTACCTCGACGACATCGAGAACCCGCCCGCCTCCGGCCCGAACGGGCTCAGCGCGGCGGCGGCTGAGTTCGCGTCCGTCAACCAGCCCGAGCCGCCGAAGGGCGGCGGCCGCGTGCTGCGCATCCACGTGAACGGCCAGCAGTACATCTGGCGCTACGACTATCCCGGCAAGGAGCAGCTCTTCTCGTACAACAAGATGGTGGTGCCGACGGACACCACCGTCGTCCTCGAGATCGAGGCCTCCGACGTGATCCACTCCTGGTGGATCCCGAAGTTCGGCCCGAAGGCCGACGCCGTGCCCGGCCACGTGAACGAGAGCTGGTTCAAGGTCCCGGCCGGCAGGGAGGGCGTCTACCGCGGCCAGTGCGCCGAGCTGTGCGGGCCGAACCACGCGGACATGCGCGCGATGGTCGAGGCCGTGACGCCCGACGAGTTCGAGCTGTGGGCGCAGCACAAGCGCGCGCAGATCAAGACGGCCGGTGAGGAGCTGGGCAAGGCGCGCAAGCAGCGCGAGAAGGCCGGAGGGCAGTAGTGGAGGCCGGCACCGCCACCGGCCGCCGGCCGCTCGCCCGCCCCGAGGTGGTCATGCACGGGCTGCGCCCGCAGCAGCGCGGCTGGCTGCGCTGGCTCACGACCACGGACCACAAGAAGATCGGGATCCTCTACCTGTTCACGACCTTCCTGTTCTTCATCCTGGGCGGCGTGGAGGCGCTGATCATGCGCCTCCAGCTGGCGCATTCGAGCAACACGCTGGTCAGCCCCGAGACCTACAACGGCCTCGTCACGATGCACGGGACGACGATGGTGTTCCTGTTCGTCGTGCCGGTGCTGGCCGGCTTCGGGAACTACCTCGTGCCGCTCATGATCGGGGCGCGCGACATGGCGTTCCCGAAGCTGAACGCGCTCTCTTTCTGGCTCCTTCTGTTCGGCGGCATCGCGTTCTACACGAGCGTCTTCTTCCAGCCGCCGCAGGCAGGCTGGACGATGTACCCGCCGCTATCGGACGACGCGTTCACGGCGGGAGGCGGCGTCGACGCCTGGATCTTCCTGATCCACCTCACCGGCATCTCGTCGATCGTCGGCGCGATCAACTTCATCGCGACGATCCACAACATGCGCGCCCGCGGCATGAGCTGGGGCCGCATGCCGCTCTTCATCTGGTCGATCCTCGTCTACAGCTACCTGCTGGTGGCGGCGCTCCCGTCGATCGCGGCGGGTGTGACGATGCTCCTGACGGACCGCCACTTCGGCACCGGCTTCTTCGATCCGTCAGCCGGCGGCGACCCGCTCCTGTGGCAGCACCTGTTCTGGTTCTTCGGTCACCCCGAGGTCTACATCATGGTGCTGCCGGTCTTCGGGATGATCTCGGAGATCCTGCCGGTGTTCGCCCGCAAGCCGATCTTCGGCTACAAGGCGATCGCGGCGTCGACGGTGGCCATCGCGTTCCTGGGCATGCTGGTCTGGGCGCACCACATGTTCGCCACGCCGACGCCGACCGTCGTGCTCGCGTTCTTCATGCTCTCGTCGTTCACGATCGCGGTGCCCACCGGCATCAAGATCTTCAACTGGCTCGCCACGCTCTGGCGCGGCCAGATCGTGATGAAGACGCCGCTCTACTTCGCGGCCGCCCTGCCGGCGCTGTTCACGATCGGCGGCATCTCCGGCGTGATCCTCGCGATCTTCCCCGTGGACTGGTACCTGACGGACACCTACTTCGTCGTGGCCCACTTCCACTACGTGCTGTTCGGCGGGTCCGTGTTCGGCCTCTTCGGCGGCCTCTACTACTGGTTCCCGAAGATGAGCGGCCGGATGATGTCGGAGTTCCTCGGAAAGGTCTCGTTCTGGCTCATGTTCGTGGGCTTCAACGCCACGTTCCTGCCGCAGCACTCCGCCGGCCTCTCGGGCATGCCGCGCCGGATCTACGACTATGACGACTCGCTCGGGGTCGGCGTCTACAACCTGATCTCGACGATCGGCGCGTTCATCCTGGCTATCGGGGTGCTGGTGACCATCGTCAACGTGCTCTGGAGCCTGAAGAACGGGCGCCGGGCCGGCAACGACCCGTGGCAGGGCAACACGCTCGAGTGGTTCACCACCTCTCCCCCGCCCCCGAACAACTTCGACGTGGTCCCGCGCGTCCGCAGCGTCGAGCCGATGAAGGACATCCGCCGCGAGGTGGCCGCCGCATCCGCGCCGGCGGAGACCGTCGCGCAGCCGGTCGCGCCACGCAGCCTGTAATGACCCTGCGACGGCTCGTACTCGCGACCGCAATCGCCACCTTCGTCCTCATCGTGCTGGGCGGGGTCGTGCGGGTGTCCGACTCCGGGCTCGGCTGCGGGCCCGCCGGCTCCGGCTTCCACGGCTGGCCCTTCTGCAACGGCGACGTGGTGCCCGGCGTGGACTTCAACTCGATCGTGGAGTACACGCACCGCGTCGTGGCGGGCGTGGTCAGCCTCATGATCCTCGCGATCGTCGTGCTGGCCTGGCGCCGGCACCGCGAGTACCTCGCGCCGGCGGCGGCGCTGCTCGTGCTCATCCTCGCCCAGGCCGCCCTCGGCGGCGCCACGGTCGAGGACAACCTGGAGGAGGCGTACGTCGCGGCGCACCTGTGCCTGGCGATGCTGCTGCTCGGCGGGCTGCTCTACCTGTTGCGGGCCGTGAGCGGCGCGAGCGTGACCGACGGCGGGCCGCGGCTGCGCGTGCTGGGCATCGCCGCCTCGGTGGCCGTGCTCTGCACGATCGTGGCCGGCGGCTACATGGCGGGCACGCAGAACTACGGCCGCGCGGACTACCAGCTCGGCGACGGCGCCCACCACGCCTGCGGGAAGGACTTCCCGACCTGCAACGGCGAGTTCATGCCGTTCGGCAAGTCGGAGCTCGTGGACATCCACCTGACTCACAGGGCGTTCATGTACATCGCGGCGCTGCTCGTGACGAGCCTCGTGGTGGTGGCTATCCGGCGCGCCGTGCTGACGCGCTGGGCGTGGGCGCTGGCCGGCCTTCTGGCCGTGCAGATCCTCGTGGGCGCGCTGAACGTCTGGCTCGACGAGTACGAGCTCCTGATCCTGCTGCACCTCGCGCTCGGCACCCTGCTCTGGGCCACCACGCTCGGGTTCACGCTCCAGCTCGCGCCCGCCCGCGAGCGGGCGCCCGGACGCGCCGAGGCGGTGGCCGCCTGATGGAGCTGCTGCTCGCACGGAGCGCCTGGCGCACGGCCGCCTCGGACTACTTCGAGATGACGAAGCCGAGGGTGCAGTCGCTGCTGCTCTTCACGACGGTCACGACCATGTACGTGGCGGGCGACCCGTCGCTCGGCCTGGTGGCGCTCACCTGCGTGGGCGGCGCGCTCTCGGCCGGGGGCGCGGGCGCGATCAACCACGTGCTCGACAGGGACATCGACCGCTTGATGCGGCGCACCGCGAACCGCCCGGTGGCGTCGGGGCGGGTCTCGCCGGCGGCCGGGCTCGCCTTCGGGATCGCGCTGGGCGCGGCGGCGTTCGTGCTCCTGGCCGCCACGGTCAACCTGCTCGCAGCCGTGCTGTCGCTGTCGGGGCTGCTCGGCTACGTGTTCGTCTACACGCTCTGGCTGAAGCGCTCGACGCCGCAGAACATCGTGATCGGGGGCGCCGCGGGCGCCGTGCCGCCGCTGGTCGCCTGGGCGGCCGTGACCGGAGGGCTCACGGGCACGCCGCTCTACCTGTTCGCGATCGTGTTCTTCTGGACGCCGCCGCACTTCTGGGCGCTGTCGCTCCTGATGAAGGACGACTACGCGCGCGCGGGCGTGCCGATGCTGCCGGTGGTGCGCGGCGAGCGCGAGACGCGCCGCCAGATCCTGCTCTACACCGTGCTGCTGTACGCGGTGAGCCAGCTGCCGTTCTGCGCGGGCGCGGTCGGGGCGACCTACCTGGTGGCTTCCGTGCTGCTCGGCGCGGCGTTCATCTACGGCGCCGTGCGGCTGGTGCGCCGCCCCGAGCGGCGGAACGCGCTGCGCCTGTACCTGTTCTCGCTGGCCTACCTGGCCGCGCTGTTCGCGGCGATGGTGGCCGACGTGAGGTTGTAGGGCCGGGG
>WNGA01013481.1_pt1 | contig 20346 bp, 11 predicted proteins | sample 5400061 | NCBI WGS metagenome assembly WNGA01 (sample SAMN13153366, study PRJNA577476) | soil metagenome | isolation source: 100 cm soil or saprolite under grassland replicate 2 | place: USA:California | collected 2016-06-15
TCACCACCACGGCGCAACCGACCGGCGTCAGGACGTCAATGACGGGCTTGCCGCCCATCGGCGGGAATGGCTCAGGGTTGCACAGGATCTGCGTCGACGCGGCATGGGCGGGCGCCAGTGTTGGCGTGGGTATAGGGCTGGGAGTTTGTGTGGGTGGCGGACCGATGGTTGGAGTTGGCGTCGGCGTGCCAGGTGGCGGCGTCGGCGTGATCGTCGGCGTTGCTGTCTTGGTTGGCGTGGAGCCGGGCGGGGGGGCGTTTAACGCCTGCTCCATGGGCTCGCCTGTGAAGTAGAAGTACACCCCACCGCGGAGTTGGTCGAACCCCAGGGCAGCCACGACGGCCACGACGGCAATTGCAATCGAGAATTCGATCTGCCCCTGGGACCGCCAGCGCCGTGGTGATGTCGACAACCCTGTCTACCCCTCTCCGAGCAACATGACTCGTCCCAGGCGGTCCGCGATGAGCAGCGAGCCGTCGGGGCGGATGGCAGGCGCGGTCCAGATTGGCGCACGCGCATCATAGTCGAAGATCAGTTGGCCGGTGCCCGAGTCGAGGGCAAAGACGTGACCGACCGTACTGCCCGTGTACAGCGTGCCAGTGGCGTCCAAGGCGGGCGAACTATAAATGGAACCGACAATTGGGAACTGCCATTTGAGCGTCCCATCTTGCCGGTTAATGGCGTAGAGGCCGCCACGATTGGCGCCGAAGTAGAGCGTTGAATTGTCGGCACTCAGCGCGGCGGTCGACCAGATGCCAGCGATCTCACGTTGCGCCTCGAAGAGCCATTCGAGGCGTCCGTCAGGCGAAATCGCGTAGAAGTTGCTGTTGTTGGCGCCGATGTAAATGGTTCCGTCCGGGGCAATCGTGGGCGACGCGCCAGTGCCGATGCCGTCGGCGCCGGCCGGCGGCGAATGGCTGGTCACCGCGGGGCCGTGCCCGGGGTACTCGGCGAAGCGGAACGTCCAGCGGATCGTCCCAGTGCGCGCCTGCGCGGTTGTCGGCGGCGTGACCGCGTACAGCTTCCCGTTCATGCTCGGCACGTACACCGTGCCGCCCACGCCCAGCGCCACCGACGACTTCAGCACCGGCCCGGTCTGCGCGGTCCAGCGCACTTTGCCGTCCCGTGAGATGGCCGACAGCAAGCCGTTGCCGCCCAGGGCGTAGATGGTGCCGTCGGGTCCCAGGACCGGCGAGGACGTCTGGCGGCCGGGGCCGATGTCGACCGACCACAGCACGTGCGGCTCGATGCCGGTCGTTGGCGCCTGCAGTGCGTATAGAGTGCCGCGCGCGTCGGGCGAGCCGTTGTCGGTGCTGTACCCGACATAGACGGTGCCGTCGCGACCGATAGCTGGCGTCGCGTGCCAGGACGACCCACCGTTGGGATGGAAGCTCCAGCGCGCGGCAAGCTGGTTGCCGGCGCCAGCCGGATCGCGCAGCGCGAACACCGTGCCGCTGTGCAGCCCGATATACGCCGTGCCATCCGGCGCAATCGCCGCCGAAGACTGGATGTCCGAGTTTCCGAAGGTCGGATCAGGGGCGTCGACGCGGCCGGTATCGAACGTGCGCAGCAGCATGACCTGCCGCGGACCGATGTGCGGGCTGCGCCCTGAGTGCTGGGCATCCATCTGGTACATCGGTCGCCCGATCGGCAACGGCGCCAGATTCAGGGCAGGCTCAACCGCGGAGCGGCCAGTGCACGCGGCGGAAGCCGCGGCAACAAAGCCCAGCGCCACCAGTCCCAGGCGCGGACGTAGCACCCAGGCAGTGTGCTGGCCAGATGTTTAGCCGCTGTTGTCTCAAACGCGTAACCACGTTGAGAAGCGGTTGAAATTTACGCTTCTGTCATCCTCGAGCGCAGCGAAGGATCTCGGCCTGACAATGTCATCCCGAGCTTGCGAGGGATCTCATGGCTCACATCCACATGACGGCGAGATCCCTCGTCGTTCCTCCTCGGGATGACAAGGGGGCTCGCAAGCTCGCCTCAGGATGACAGGCCCACCGAGTTGAAATTTACGGCGTAATGAAGGTCGCGCCCGCGTCGATGCGCTGCTGGACGTTGCGCCCGTCGGGTAGCCGCAGCTCGATGGTGCGCGGCCGCGCATTGCGGTCGATCTGCAAGGCGGTGCCGTACCAGGTGAGGACCGTGCCATCGCCGAGCGTGAACGTCGACGCCGGGCTGCCTCGACTGGGCATGATGCGGATGATCAGATCGCCGTTGTAAGTGCGGACGTTGGGCGTGTTGCTCGGCACGAGCGTGTCGTACTCGGGCGCCAATGGGATGAGCGCGCCACCGCGAGCGAAGACCGGGGTGCCGTTGCCGTCCATCGGCGCGGGCACGGTGACCTCCCGACCACCGTCGTAGATCGTGCCGCGCCAGTAGTCGACCCACTCGCCTGGCGGTAAGTAGACGGTGCGCGACGTCGCGCCAGGTTCGACCACCGGCGCGACCAGGAACGACGGCCCAAGGAAGAAGCTCTGCTCCTCCTGCCACGAGCGCGCATCTTCGGGTGCTTCGAGGCCCAGGAAACGCATCAGCGGCAGTCCGGTCCGACTCGCCTCGGCGGCCAGGCCGTACAGGTACGGGATCAGGCTGGCGTGGACGCGTGCGGCCTGGCGGAACGCGTTGAGTGTGCCGGCGTCGGTCCAGACCTCGGTCCCGCCGCGCGGATAGTCGCCCAGGTGATCGCGCAACAGGGCGGTCCAGGCGCCGAGCTGCAACCAGCGCAGCCACAGCTCACGCTCCTGCTCCGGGTTCAGGTCGACCTGGACATAGCCGGCGACCTCTGCGTGCCAGTACGGAAAGCCACCCAAGCCGAACGACAGCGCCGCCGGCACCATCGACTGCAAACCGTCCGGGCCCTGCCAGCGCATCACGGCGTCGCCATTCCACTGCGCACTCTGGAAGCGCTGCGCTCCGCGCGCGCCCGAGCGCAGCAACAGCGCGAAATCACCATCGGCTCGCACGGCGCTGGCTTGCTCCCACGCCGCCTGGGCGTATAGCAGCGGATAGCGGTTGTGGCTCTGCAGGCCCGTGGTGCCGTCGCCGAGCACGCTGTCCGGCGGAATGAGCTCACCGAGGTCGAGCATGCCGCCGTCGTAGCCCAGGTCGGCCAGCGCTCGACGCCACGATGCTCCCCACCAGTTCACGGCGTCTGGATCGGCGAGGTCCAGCCACGCCACCTGAAAGCCTTCGTGGACGTAGACGCGGCCATCAGCGCGTTTGATCAGGAATCCGTGCCCGGCCGGCTCGGCGTAATTCGCTCGATCGGTGTGGAAGTCGGCGGTCAGATAGTTCAGGACTTTGAAGCCGATGCCGTGCAGCGTCGAGGTGAGTGCGGCCGGATCGAGGTACGGGCCGGCCTGGCGACCGACAAACGTCACGTACGGCCAGCCAAGATTGGCATTCGAGTCGACCGCATCGAACGCGAACACTGCTGACACCGGGATGCCCTGCTCGCGCACGCGGCGCATCTCGGCGATGACCGCGTCAGATCCGCCGACAGACGTTTTCCACACTCCGAACAGCCACTGCGGCGGCAGCGGTGGCAGCCCAGTCAACTCGGCATTACGCCGCACCAGGTCCTTGAGTGTTGGCCCGTAAGCAACGACGATGCTCGCCGCCGCGGCGTCCTGCTGCCAGGTCCAGCGATCGGTTTGCGTCGACGCCAGATCGAAGCGCGACCGCTCGAAGCGCTCGAGCGCGAAGCTGTGGCCGCGGCTCGACAGCAGCAGCGGCAACGGCGCGTACGTGCTGGGGCCGTAGTTGGCGACGCGCCGATCCTCGGCCCACACATCGACGACGCGGCCCCGCTGGTTGACACTGTCGAAGCGCTCACCGAGACCCACGAAGCGCTCGTCGGCCGCGGCTTCGAGCGCGCCGCTCACGCCGGCGATCGGCCGCTGGCTGTCGGGCGTCACCAGCATGCGGAACGTCCGCGGGCCGAGCGGCAGCACCTCCAGGGCGATTGCCCCACCCAGTGGATCGTCGGTCTCGGCCACCATCTGCACCGCGCCATTGCCAATCGCCGTGCACGAGGCCAGGCGACGCGCACGATAGGCCTGCCCGTCAGTGGTGCGGAAACTCAGGGTCTGATCGAGTGGTTCTTGCCACAGCAGCTCACCTGCTGGGCCGGTGAGCGACATACGCCATGGGTCGGAGCGCACCACGAGCGTCAGCTCGCCCAACGGCACAGTCTGATCGGCCGGGCGCGCGCGAGAGACGGCGCTGCCCGCGCTGGCCAGACCAGTCATGGCACCTACCGCGACTGCGCTCATAGCCAGGAACGCCCGACGACTCAGGGGCTGGACCACGCGAATGGTTTCCTCGTGCAGCGTCAGTTCGGGATCTGAACCGTGAAACGATCGAGGGCGACTTCGTTGTTGTCGCCGCCAGCGAAGACGCCCACCCCCCCGTGAGACAGGACACCGTCGTCGACGCGCGCGACCTCGATACCGTTGATCGTAAACGCCAGCACAGTTCCTGTCGCGCGAACCGAGATCTCGTTCGGTGAGCCACCCTGTCGCACGGCCTGCGAGCGCGACCATGGCACCAGGTCGACCCACCGATCGCCCTCGCGACGCCAGATGCCGAACTCGCCCAGGTCACCCGTCTCGAGCACGTACCCGTCGAACGTCTGATTGATGCCGTTGAGTGATTCCGCCACCTGGTTGCGCAGGATGACGCCGTACCCTCCGCCGGGCGGTCCGCCCGTCTTGCGCAGGGTCGCTGAAACCACGACGTCATCGGGTGCGATGAGTGGCGCCGCGACGGCGACAAAGCGCTTGGCCTGATTGGCGGTCAGACGGTAGGCGCCGTCGCGCCACCCCACGAACGGTAGATTTTCGAGCCACTCCTTGCGCGGGCCGGCCGCGAAACGGATGTCGAGCAGGGCACTTGCCAATGTCGCCACGGTCGTCGCGGTTGCCAGGCGCGTCGGTGCGTTGGTTGGCTGCGTCAGCACGCTGGTGAGGACCGCCAATGGCTCGGTTGGTCGCGGCGGCGCGGCTGTAGCCGGCACCGCGGTGAACCCGACCGCGGGGGTCGGCAGCGGCTGCACCAGCTGTGGCTGAAACAGAAGCGGCAGCACCATGAGCACCGCCGCGATCACGATCAGGCCGAGGACCGCGCCGCCCGCGATCAGGAATCGACCGCCGATCCTGGGCCTGGCTGGACGCACGGGCGCTGGCGCTTTGCGGGGTGCCGCTGCTTCGGCGCCGAGCCATGCGGGGACTTCGTCCGCGGCGGGACCGGCCAGCTTCATGCTCTGCGCCGCCGCGAGCCGCGCGGCGACGCCGGCGGGCATGCCACGTGGGACCGCGATGGTTTCGCTTGTTGGCTCGCCGCGGTGTACAGCAGCTTGGTAACGCGGGCAGGTCGCGTTGCGTCCGCCAAAGCACAGGTCGCGCTGGTCCTGACTCGAGATCAGGCTCGGCGCCTCGGTGGCATAGCAGCGATGTAGCGCTGTCGGCCGTGAGTAGTGGCGGTCGCGATCGTCCGCGTACCCCAAGAGTGGGCAAGTGCCAAGGATGTTGGCATCAGCAGTTGGCACCTCGGCGCTGGGTCCGGGCGCAACGGGCAAGAGTGCGGCCGCGGTCGCGGGCGTGCCTTCCTCAATCTTGATCAAGCCGTGCTGGGCGAGCTGCGCCAGACTGCGCAAGACAGGCACGATGGGCCGTTCGCCAATGATCTCGCGCACGGTCCGCTGACCATCGACGAGCACCAGCACCTGCATCGCGGTGCGGTCGAGGACGAGCTCCTCAGCGGCCGCACTGCCATTGGAATCGTTCGCGGGCCGTGGCACGACGTCCAGGGATGGTACTGGCGGGTGCTGCTCGCCGCTGGTCGCTGGCAGCTGCTCGAGGTGTCGACGAAGCTGGTCGGTGCTCAGGCTGATGTTGCGATCGACGTCGGTCGTGGCTTCCACGAACTGGAACTCGCTGTTGCCGAGCATCAGCACACAGGCGGTCAGCGCATCGAGTCCGCGAGTCGTGCCCAGTGTGGCTGAGATCAGCGTGCCTTCGTCGAAGGCCAGCTCACCGTTCCATGCGCCCTCGCTGAGCCGCAGTACGCCGGTTTCGCGCAGCTCGCTCAGCAGACTGATCACCGCGGACAGACCGATGCCGCCCAGGCTGCCGTTGAGCTCAATCATGTGGAAGGCGTAGTTTCTCGGCCCACGTCGCGGGCAGCGTACCGAAGTCCCGTTGACCACTCTCGTAACGTGGATTTGTCCACGGTTGAGAAGTCGTCGGGATTCATGCCTCACTGTGTCATCCCGAGCTTGCGAGGGATCTCGGCTGCCCATTGTCATCCCGAGCTTGCGAGGGATCTCGGTGTCATAGGCGCGAGATCCCTCGGTTCGCAGGCTCGCCTCGGGATGACATGCCTCTCAATGCATGACGTTGACGAGCTCTACCGTGACGGTCTGGCCGCTCACGCTCTCGTTGCCGATCAGGAGCACGGCAGCGTCGACCACGTCCTCGAGCGCGATCGACCGCTTGAAGACCATTCCTTCGATCTGACGGTCGACCGCCTCCTGCCCGAATTGTGTCCACCAGCGGGTCAGCACGAAGCCGGGCGCGATGGTATTGACTCGCACCCTCGGCGCCAGCGCCGTGGCCAGGCACTTGGTCAGGTGGACGACGGCTGACTTCGACACGCTGTACGGAATGCTGCTGCCACGGGCCAGGAACGCTGACACCGAGGAGATGTTGACGATGACGCCGCGGCCGTCGCCGTGCTCGCGCATCCACAGCCCGGCCGCCCGCGACACGAAGAACGAGCCTTTGAGGTTGACGTCGAAGATGTCGTCCCAGGCTTCTTCGGTAATGGCCTCCAGATCCGCGAAGGGCACGTGGCGGGTGGTGCCCGCGCCGTTGACGACGACATCCAGTCGGCCGTGCGCGTCCAGCGCCGCCTGCACCAGTGCGTCGCAGTCATCGACTCGGGCCACGTCCGCCTGATGCGCGCTGGCGCGCACGCCAAGCGCCTGCAGCTCCGCCACTGTCGATTCGGCGTCGGCTCGCGAATGCGCGTAGCCGATCGCGATGTGCGAACCGCGCTGCGCGAGGGCCGTAGCGATGCCGCGGCCCATGCCAGTGCCGCCGCCGGTGATGAGCGCGACGCGCCCCTCGAAATCCAACGTCACGCGCGGCAGCCTACACCACCTCTCCGCTTCCCATTTCATGTCAGACTGGCCGCTGCGGGCGTACTGACCTACACGTCACCGATACTCTGCAGCAGATGGCAGTCCGGGCGGAGCCCATCGACCGCCTGCGCGACGACGTACGGCTGCTGGGCGAGCTGGTCGGCGATGTGCTGCGCGAGCAGGGCGGCGCCAGGCTGTTCACCGCCGTCGAGCACGTTCGCACGAGTGCGATCGAGCTGCGCAGCAGCGAGAGCTCCGACCAGCCGCTGCTCGCCTGGGCAGAAGAGCAGTCCACCACGCGTCTGCTGCAGCTGGTGCGGGCGTTCAGCGTCTACTTCCACCTGATCAACCTGGCCGAGCAGCAGCACCGCGTGCGCACCCTGCGCGAGCGCCAGCGCGCCAGCCGCGAGCCGTTGCACGAGACGATCGCCTCGGCGATGGGCGAGCTGCACGGTACGGGAGTGCCGCTCACCGAGCTGCAGTCGATGCTGGGCCGCCTGGAGGTGCATCCGGTGCTGACCGCGCACCCGTCCGAGGCCCGACGGCGCAGCCTGCTGCATCACCTGGAGGCCGCCGCGCGCGCCATCGAGCAGCTGGACGATGAGCGCTCCACCCCCTCCGAGCGGTCCGCGGTGCTCGACCTGTTGCGGGCCCGCACCACGCTGATCTGGCAAACCGCCGAAGCACGTGTCGAGCGACCGAGCGTGCTCGACGAAGTGCAGAGTGTCCTGTACTTCCTGGCTGGCACGGTGTACGACGTGCTGCCGCTGGTCTACCGCGCGGTCCAGCGCGCGGGTCTACCGGCCAGCACCCACTTGCTGCGTTTCGGCTCCTGGGTCGGTGGCGATCGCGATGGCAACCCGGCCGTGACGCCCGACGTGACCCGCGCCGCCGCGAGAATGGCGCGCGCGGCCGTGCTCCGCCGCTACCGCGAAGACGTGCAATCACTGGGACGCGACCTGAGCATCTCGGGGCGGCTGACTGGCTGCGAGCGCGACTTGCTCGAATCGGTCGAACGCGATCGCCACGAGCTCGCGGTGCAGGCAGTGCCGCAGTGGCGCGACGAGCCGTATCGGCGCAAGCTCGGCCTGATCGGCGAGCGCTTGCGACGCACCGACTCAGGCGGGCCGGGTGGCTACGCGGGCGCCGAGCAGCTCCTCTTGGACCTCGAGCTCGTCGCAGCCAGCCTCGAGGGGCACGGTGGGCAGCGTATCGCGCGCGGTCCGCTGCTGGATCTTCGGCGTCGGGTTGAGACGTTCGGCTTCTACCTGGCGGAGCTGGAGGTTCGACAGCACGCGCAGCGGCACGCCGAAGCCGCCGCGGAACTTCTCGCACTGAGCGGTGTGCCGGGGTTCCTCGCGCTGAGTGAAGCCCAACGCCAGGACGCGATCGAGCGCTGCCTCGAATCCGAGGGCCCGTTCGGCTTCCCACCCGAAGCGCTGTCGGCGGAAACCCGTGAGGTGATCGACACCTTTCACGCCGTTGCCGACGTGCAGCGACTCAGCGGCCCGCGCGCCGCGCAAACGTGTGTCATCTCGATGGCCCAGGCCGCGAGTGACGCGTTCACCGTACTCCTGTTGGCTCGTGAAGCGGGACTCGTCGATCGCACGAGCTCGCGCATCGATGTGGTGCCGCTGTTCGAGACCATCGGCGAATTGCGCGAGTGCGGGAGCGTGCTGAGCGAGATGTTCGCGAGCCGCGCCTATCGCGCGGCGGTGCGAGCGCGTGGCGACCAGCAGCAGGTCATGGTTGGCTACTCGGACAGCAACAAAGACGGTGGCTACCTTGCCGCGACGTGGGGCACGTACCGCGCGCAGCAGGACCTCGCCGAAGCGGCCAACGCCGCCGGTGTCGAGCTGGTCGTGTTCCATGGCCGCGGCGGCGCGGTTGGCCGCGGTGGCGGTCCGATGGGTCGCGCGATCATGGCCCGCCCCACGTCAGCCGCCACGCCGACGTTCAAATTGACTGAGCAAGGCGAGGTAATCTTTGCCCGCTACGGCAATCTGGCAATCGCCGAGCGCCATCTCGAGCAGGTCGTGCACGCGCTTTTGCGGTCATGTCTGTCGGCGGGGCCGGCTGAGCCGCGGGCGGAGTGGATCGCCGCGATGGAGCGCCTCGCGGAATGCTCGCGCGAGGCGTACGAGTCGCTGGTCAAGCATTCGCCCGAGTTCATGGCGTTCTTCCAGCAGGCCACACCGTTCATGGAGCTGGCGACGTTGAACCTGGCGTCGCGGCCCGTCAGCCGCGCTGGCAAGGAGGGCACGCTCGAGCTCGATGACCTGCGCGCCATCCCGTGGGTGTTCTCATGGACCCAGGCGCGCGCCAACCTGCCGGGCTGGTTCGGTCTGGGCAGCGCGCTGGAGCTCGAGATCGAGGCTGGAGGATTGGAGCGGCTGCAGGGCATGTACGCCGAGTGGCCGTTTTTCGCGAGCGCGCTCGACAACGCGCAGCTCAGCCTGGGTACGGCCGATCCGCCGACGGTGCGGCGCTACGCCGCCCTGGCCGAGCCCCGTTTGCTGCCGGTGTTCGAGTCGATCATGGCCGAGTACTCGCGCACGGTCGCGGCCGTCCTGCAGGTGACCCGCCAGCGGGAGCTGCTGGAGCGCTCGCCGGTGCTGGCGCGATCGATCAAGCTGCGCAACCCGTACGTGGATGCGCTGCACGTGGCGCAGCTGGCGTTGTTGAAACGCTTCCGCTCGCTTGCGGCCGACGCACCCGAGGATGACCGGCACCTGCTGCTCGACGCGATCCATCACAGCATCAACGGCATCGCCGCGGGCTTGCAGACCACTGGGTAACACACCCGAATGCCTCATCCTGAGGCGAAGCCACCCGAATGCCTCATCCTGAGGCGAAGCCGAAGGATCTACGGTTGCAGTAGTAGATCCTTCGCTCCGCTCAGGATGAAGCGCGTTGGCTTATGGATGTCGTAGATCCTTCGCTCCGCTCAGGATGAAGCGCGTTGGCTTATGGATGGACGTCCGAGGACCAGCCCGCGCCGCCGTACAACGTTGCCGTTTGCGGCGAGGACCCTGTGTCAGCAGCCGTCGTACCCGTGCCCTCGTTGAACCTCCAGTTCGCCACCAACCCGCTCTGCGCTGTGGTCAGCTCAGTTCGATAGCTGGCGCCGATCTGGCTCGCCGTGCGCACCACATTCCAGATGCGCACGTCGTCGAGGTGGCCAAGGAAGTTGCCGTAGCCCGTGCTGGCGCCATTGCGACCGATCGTGACGGGCTTGCTGTTGCCGACCGTGGTGACCGACGTCAGCGTGCCCTGCAGGACCTGCACGCCATCCAGGAACAGCGTTGCCTGGCGCGTGGAGACCTTGATCGTGACCGCGAGGTGGTGCCAGCTGTTTGCGCTCACGTGGTTGGCCACCAGGTCGTAGTACATGTACGAGAACTGATTGTTGGCCTTCTCGGCGAGGAACAACTGGTTGTAGGCAATACCGATGGCAAACGGGATCTCGCGATCGGTCACCACGTCGCCCTTGACGATGATGCCGACTGGCCCGTGGTAGTACCCCTTCGGGTTCTCGTCCTTGAACCAGGTCTCGACGGTCCAGTCGCCGACCACGTTGAGCTCGGCGGCATTCGGCGCCTGTGCGTAGGCGGTCGTGCCATTGAGCTCGAGGCTGCGCGGCAGTGGCAGTGTCGAGAATGTCTGGTCGGTGGACGAAGCCAGGTTCTTGTTCGCGTCCCGGCTCTTCACCTGGAAGTGGTAGAGCTTGTTCGGGGTGAGCGAGCTGATCGTGACCGTATGGCTGGTCACCAGCGCCTGGTTGAGCGTGGTGGTCGTGCCATAGCTGGCCGTGAGCCCGTAGAGCACCTGTGAATCCGATGCCTCGTTCGTCGTCCACGTGATCGTGACCGAGTTGGTCGTCGGCGTCGCCTTGATGATGGAGATCACAGGCGGCGTCGTGTCCGTCATGGGCAGCGTGGTGAACGTGAGGTCGGTCGTCGTCGTCGCGACGTTATTGAATTGATCCTTGCTCGACGCCTGGTAGTGGTACTTGGTGTTCGGAGTCAGGTTCGTCAAGTTGATCGAGTGTGCGGTCACCAGCGCCGCATTGTTGACGGTGTTGCTGAACGTTGTGGTCAAGCCGTACTTGACCGTGGTGTCCGAGAGCTCGTTGGTGCCCCAGGCTACGGTCGCACCGGTGCTCGTGACGTTGATCACGGTGACCGGCGTGCTGAACTGCGGTGGTGTGTTGTCGAGACTGGTGAAGGTGTTATCAGCCGTCGTCGCGAAGTTCCCCGCGGCGTCGGTGCTCGTGACGGTGAAGTGATACATCGTGCCCGACGTCAGACCAGGGAGCGCCAGCGAGTGCGCGGTCACCATCTGGCTGCTCGAACCTGATTGCCCATACTGGGGAGTCGAGGTGCCGAAGTCGACCCGACTGGTCGACGGCTCGTCTGTCGTCCAGGTGATCGTTTCACTCGTCTGGCTGATGTGCGAGGTTGTGATCGCCGAAATGACTGGCGGCACATGGTCACGCGTGGTGAACGTGTTGTCGCCAGAGCTCGTCGTTTGCGTATTCGCCGTGCTGCTGGCCCGGAAGTGGTAGAGCGTGCCCGGCGTGAGGCCCGTCAGTTGGACCGTGTGGCTGGTGACCTGTTCGTTTTGCTTGACCTGCGTGCCGTACGCCGCGGTGGTGCCGTAGTCGAGGACTGTGTCGGCCGACGCGTCGGTCGTCCACGAGATCGTGGCCGCTGTGTCGCCGGTCGCGTCGCTCGCGATCTGGGCATTGACACCCGAGATCTGGACGTTGCCAGTGGTGAAGGTGTCGTCAGCCGAGGAGCCGACGTTGTTCGCGCCGTCCTTGCTCAGTACCTGGAAGTGGTACGGGGTGCTGGGGGTCAGGTTCTGCAGTTGCACGCTGTGACTTGTCACAGGCGAGCCCTGATCGAGCACCACGGTGGTGCCGTAGGTCGAGGTTGGGCCGTAGTGCAGCTGCGTGTCGGCCGGCTCGTTCGTCAGCCACGTGATCAACATCTTCGTGCTGGAGTTCTGTCCATCCTTCGCGATGTCGCTGATGACCGGCGGGGTCGTATCCGGTATGGGCGGGGTAATCAACGTCAGGTCCCCGCTGGCGGCGGGGTTGCCCGCGCTGTCGCGGCTGCGCAGCTGATAGTGGTAGGTGGCATTGGGCGACAGACCAGTCAGGCTCATGGTGTGACTGGTGGTCTGCTTGGTGTTCAGCAGCGACAGCGACCCATAGGCGTTGGTCGGGCCGAAGGCGACGAGGGTGTCGGACAGCTTGTCCGTCGTCCACGCCAGGTTGGCAGTTGTCTGGTCGACGGTGGTCACCGACTGCGACAGGATCTGCACCCCGGCGCCGCCGTTGGACGGATGGAATACGACGTCGACCCAGTAGTTGCTGCCAGTTGGACTGCTCGGGTAGCCGCCGGTGCCATACGAATAAACGCCGTTGGTCGTGGTCGTGGTCCCACCCGCGCTCATGAGCGAAGGCGCGATCAGCGGACCTGAATCTGTATCGACCGTGGCGAAGTAGCCGGTGTTGACCGAGTAGCCGGTGTTGGTGTGGTAGGAGACGACATAATCGACGCCTGGCTGGACATAGACCGGCGTTGAGAACAACGCCGTCTGCCAGCCTGAGGCGGTCTCACCCGAAAACGCCACGCTTGCCAGCGGATTGCTGGTGTTGCTGGCCAGCCACAGGTTGCCAGTATGCGTGCCAGTGTTGGCAGGGCCCTTGTAGAGGCGGACGCCACGGATGTAGCCGTCGATGTGGGTGCGGAAGTGCGTACCCAACTCGACAGATTGCGCATCGCTATGGTCCGGCTCGGCCGGGGTGGCCGTGTCAGCAAAGAGGCTGCACGGACACGTTGGCGTGGTCAGTTTGAACGTGCTCGAGCTGGCCAGTGGATTGCCGGAAATGTCCCGCACGCCCGCCACGGTGGCGGTGTAGACCGTCCCGAGCGCGAGCGGTCCGCTCGGCGTGAGGGTCTCAGTGAAGGTGTTCTGGTTGTAGGTCAGCGCGCCTGACAGGTTGGCGCCATTGGGATCCTGCAGTTGTAGCGACAAGGTGTCCTGGCGCACGTCCTCGCTGAACGTCGCGCTCGGCATGGTGTCGAGTGGCAGGCTCGCACCGGTCGACGTCGAGGCGGTGCTGACAACGGTCGGCGGCACCGGGTCAACGCGCTGGGTGTTGAAGACAGCGTCAACCCAGTAGTTGGTCGCGTTGGAGGTGCTCCAGGTTGGCGTGAGCGGCGTAGCGCCGCTGTACTGGTATACACCGTTGCCAAGGCCGCCAGTCCCAGAGTTGTCCTTGAGCGCGTGCATCGGCGCGTTGTCGATGCCCTGATTGGCAAACGCCTGACGAGTCACCGAGTAGTTGCCCTGTGGGGCGTGGTAGGAGGCTACGTAGGTCGTGCCCGCGGTGACCGTGATGGGCGCCGCGAACAGTACCTCGTGCCAACCCGTCTCACTCCCAGAACCTGTGGTGAAAGTCGCCGTCGCTAACTTGGCGCCGGTGGTGCCATTCCACAGTGTGCCCGTGTGGATGCCCATGTTGCCCGTTTCCTTGTAGAAGCGGATGCCATTGACATAGCCGTTCTGATCGGGCATGAAGCGGACGCCGATCTCGACCGACTGCGTATCGGCCTGGGGGTTCGGGCTCGGAGCATCGGTCGCACGGAAGATGGTGCATGGGCAGATCGCCGGATCGACGGTCACGTTGATGCCCGGGCCGGGCGTCTGGACGTTGCCGCTGTCGTCCGCGGCGCGCGTCTTGATGTTGACCACGCCTGGTCCGGTGGTGATGTGCCACGTGTAGCTCCAGGCGGTGTCACCGGTGGCTGGATGCCAGGTGGCGCCACCGTCGACGGAAACTTCGACGCCGCCGACGATGCCACCGCCAGTATCACTCGCGGTGCCGCTGATCGTGACGTCGCTTGCGCCCGCCACGTGGGCGTTGTTGGCAGGCGAGGTGACCGTCGATGTCGGCGCTGCTGCGTCACTCGATGCAGTGGCTGCCGTCAAGCCCGTCTGGATGCTGGCGGGCTGAATGTTGTTCATGTCGGCGAACAGGTTGACCATCGCCTGCCGTATGGCGGGCTCGGCCGTGCCTTGTGGGGGCGTGCCCTGCGGACCCGAGTGGAGCCCGTCTAGGCCCGCGGCCCAGTTCACGGTTCCTGCGCCAAAGACCCGCGCGCCGCTGGCTGCGCGGTACAGCGTGATCGAGTGCGTCGCGGAACCCGCGCCGAACGTCACGCCCTGGTCCTGCAGCAGCGTGTTCACGTTGTACGTGCTGCTCGACATCTTGACCAGACCAGCCGGGCTGGCGCCATTGTCGAGGGCGGAGTCCCACTCGTACCCGATGATGCAGTCGCAGCCGCCCCCCGAAATGGTGGTCGGCTGATTCGCGAGGGCGTTGGTCGCGACCGGGGTACCGCGCCAGAAGCGGAGTTTGCCCATCGCCGCCGGCACCTGCAGCGCACGGTTGTCCGTGCCGTTGACCATGAAGATGGTGCCGGTGAGAGAGTTCTCGGGCTTACCAGCATCGGTGCCGAAGCGGCTGTCTCGCCAGGTGCCTGTGGCCGCTGCGTCGGGATCAGTGTCTGGACCCTGCGTCTCCTTGTAGCTGACCAGGGTGCGGTAGGTGGTGTTGCTGCCGTCGATGCTGTTTTCCCAGCGGGTCTTCCAGAAGACTTCGTTACCGCTGAGGAAGGCAAGATTAACGCCGTGATCGCGCGCAAACTCGACGTTCGCGCGCTGCTGAGCGGACCAGTATTCGTCGTGGCCGACGGAGAGGAACGCCTTGTGGTTCTGGAGGAGGGATGGGCTCAGGCGGTCGGTGTCGACGCCCGAGATGTAGCTGACGTTGTAGCCGTTGGATTCGAGGAAGCGGATGGTCGGCTCTTCGTCGGCGAAGAGCCAGCTCTCTGGCTTGGAGATGTTGGTATTGAACGGACGGTTGTAGCTGACCTTGTAGGCGCGGCCCACGGGTGCGCCCGTGTACAGGCTGTTGCCGCCGTAGTTGTTGTAGGCCTGCCACGTCGTGTCGGAGGTCTGGAAGACGATGTCGGCCTGGGAGGCGTCATCGCGCACCACGAAGACAACGTGGTTGGCGCCCGCGGTGTCGGTGCGCTTGATCTTGGCGAAGTAGACACCCGTTACCGAGCTACTAGGGACGGTCCACGACGCGGAGACGCCCCAGTTGCCGCAGTCGACCAGGCCAGTGCTGGCGTCGGTCAGACACGGCGTCTGGTTCTGCGGCCCGGCGGCCGGCGTGACGCTGTCAACCTTACGGGCGCCGAGGCCGCCGTAGTAACCCAGGCGGTAGATATCGAGCGTATACGCCGCGGCTGGCGTGCTGATCTTGAAGTTGACGGTGTTGCCGACCTGGTAGCTGATGTTGTCGGTGAAGCCGACAATACTCGTGTCCGGGCCGTTGGTCAGATCCCACTCGGGCACCGGGTTGCCGGTCATGGAGTTCTCGCACAAGATCGGATTGGTCACGGGCGGGTCGCACGGCGCGGCCAGCGCCATACGGATCGCGTTGGCTGGCAACGCGGCCATAACTATCGCCGTGGCCATCGCTGCCGCCACGGCAGCGCGAGTTGGTTTGTCGATTGCGCGTCTTAGACGCTTCCCCGTTCGGACCAGTGAAGTCGTAAATCGCCGCGCGATCGAACCGTCCATTAACCGTCCTTCTTCCTCTCAGGGGCATGCCGAAAAGCGGGCACACCCTGCGGGGGTGGTATATCGGTCTATCGTTGCGCGGTGGTTGAGTCCTGCTGGTGCGGAGGTTTACTCGGCCTCCAGCGGCGTGGTGCGTCGCGCTACATTAGGTTGGATGCGCGTACCAGAGTGGCAGGGCTGGCTGGTCCTCGGCGGGCTGGTCGTGGCGTTCGCGGTGCTGACCTGGTGGCTGCTGTTTAGCCCGTTGCGCAGATGGGTCCGACCCGTTGAACGGTCGCCCCGACTGCGTCAGACCATCGCCGTGCTGGTCTTTATCAGCGGCGTCTCGTTCACGGTCGGCGCCGCGTGGGATGAGCTGTGGCATCGTCAGTTCGGCGGTTTCGGGAACGACTTCCTGTGGCCGCCGCACTTGCTGATGTATGCGTCGCTGGGCATGAACGCGCTGTTCGCGGTCGCGGGCCTCGGGTTGGCGCTGCGTGGCCATGGCGGTGTCCGCGAGCGATTTCGAGCGGAACCACTCCTGGGACTGCTTGGCCTGATCGCGGCGTATCAGATGGCGTCGATCCCCTCGGACCTGCTGTGGCACCAGATCATCGGCCCCGATCTGACCGCCTGGAGCCTGCCGCACTGGCTGTTGGTCATGACCACCGGCGCCACGTGGCTCGTGGGCATGGCTATCGCGTGCTCGACCGTCTCCCAGTTTTCGACCTGGCGCCCGCTCAGCACTTCGCCGATGGACCTGCTGTGCCTCGGCTTCGTCACCTTGATGAGCCTGATGCTGCTGCAGTTCGGCGTGACCGAGTGGGAGTGGCTGTCTGGGCCCGACGCGGAGGTCGTGCTCTTGAACCGCCCAGCCTGGAGCTATCCGGTCGTGGTGCTGTTGGTTGGCATCGCCACCTCCTATCTCGCCCTGCACGCGACCCGCCGCTTCGGCGCGGCCACGCTGGTGGCCCTGGTCGCGCTGGCGGTGCGCTGGCTGACCGTGTCCGCGGAAAGCGGCCTGCTGTCATCAGCGCCTGTGATCGGCTCCCACCTGCTGTTGGTGCCGGGCGCGGTCGTACTCGATCTGTGGTACGCGCTGCGGTCCGATCGCGATCTGCTGTTCACGCGCGTGCTGGGCTCGGCGCTCTACGCGGCCGCGTTCCTGGGGGTGGGTCTGCCGGACGCCCAGCAGGTGGTGGCCGTGCCTGGGCTGGTGGAAGGCGCCATCCCAGCCAGCATCGGCATCGGCGTGCTCGTCGCGGTGATCGGTGGCATCGTGTTCGCCGACCTCGGTGCCTGGGTGCATCCCCCAGGGAGGGCGTCGGCAATCGAAGCGGGGATCACTCCCGAACGGGCCAGCGCCTGACCAGAAGTCCTGGCCATTGTCGATAGCGTGACCGCGGGCCTGCTTGCGGAAAACGATCCGGCGTGGCGACGGCTTCAAGGTCCTCCGCAAGGCGCTCGCCTATGGCTGGAGTGTCGCCGTGGCCGCTGCGCCCGTCGGCTGGCTCGCGCGCCTGAAAACAAAGAAGGACCGCCCTCAAACGGATGGACGCAGCCTGGGTTGCCCGCTGGTCAGGTCGCTGACCACGAATCCACCCAGCAGGCACAACACGCCAATCAGCTGACCCAGATAGAACTCCTGGCTGTCGCCGAGCCGCGTCAGGCTGCTCGCGAGGCTGGGGACGAAGGCGCCGAGCGCGATGAGCCCGTTCGACGCGAGTCGCGCTGGCGCCTCCCGCCAGCGCACGGCGCTTACGGCTGCGCCCACCAGCAAGATCAGCGCGCCAGGGATGTTGAACATGGGCGTCAGGATGCGGACGCTTTCCGGGAACGCCCTGCCGGTCGCGATGTCCCCCTGGGCTGGCAGCAGCGCTGGGTCGAGCGACACGGTCGACACCCGTACCGCGGCGAGCGCCGCGGCCGCGATGAGCAGCGCCAGGGCCGCGCCAGCGAACGTGTGTGGCCTCCGCCATTGGACGACAGCGAGCCGTGCGGCGACCGCGCAGCCAACGAGCGCCTCGATGAAGTAGCCACCAGCCACTGCGGGCACGCATCCAAGCACCACCAGTCCGACGGTCAGCCAATGCACGACACGCCCCGCGTGGAGATACAAACTGCCCGCGCCAAGAAAGGCCGCGACGCAAATCGCCCCACTCCAGTACCACGCCCGGTAGAGCCCCACGCTCCAGCCCATGCCGCTCCCCAGCGCCTCAGCCGCGCTGCTCACCCCGAAACACGCGAGCCCCATCGCCCAGGCCGCGTAGTAAGTCCGCCGCCGCCGCCCGAATCGCGCCGCCAGAAGCACCGCGAAACCACAGCTGAGCACGCTGGTCAGCGTCGGCAACAGCAGGCTGAGCTGCACTCGCACCGAGTGTAATCGCGCCTCGCCCATGTGCCTCAACAGGCACAATGTGCCGAGTGGCAACCACCCTGAGACGATCCAGGTGGCGGCGAGCGCGGGACTTCGATCCCTCGTGGCTGCGCACCCACATCGAGGATGAGCGGCGGACCGCGGGGCTCCTGGGTGAGATCCGCGAGGCGGTCTTCGGCGCGCAGGACGGGCTCATCAGCACCTTGGCAGTGGTGCTGACCGTCGCGGCCGCGACCCACTCGGCGTTCCCGGTACTGATCGCGGGCCTCGCATCGGCGCTCGCGGGCGTGTTCTCCATGAGCGCCGGTGAGTACATGTCGAGCAAGAGCCAGCGCGAGATCTTCGAAGCGCAGATCGCGTCCGAAGAGCAGGAGGTCGAGGAGCGCCCCGCCGAGGCCGAGGCCGAAGTCGCGTTCATGCTCGAAGAAGAAGGCCTCGACCGCGAGCGTGCGTTGCGCGTGGCCAGCGACATCGCCTCCAGCAAGCCCGTGCTGCTGAAGACCATGGTGGAGAAGGAGCTGGGCCTCACGGCGGGCGACTCTGGCAGTCCGCTCAGAGGCGCGGCGATCATGGGTGTCGCGTTCGGCGCCGCTTCGCTGATCCCGATCGTGCCTTTCGTCATCGTCGCAACACCAGCGGCTGAGTTCGGCTCGATTGCGTTCACGGGCTTCGGGCTCTTCGGCATGGGGGTCATCAAGAGTCGCTGGACCCGCCGCCACTGGCTGCCGAGCGGCCTCGAGATCGTCGGCCTCGGCGCGCTCGCGGGAATAGCGGGTTACGTCTTCGGCACAGTGCTCCCGGCGGTGCTTGGAGTGGCCGGCATCCTCGGCTAGAACGCGCCCGCTGCTTCAACTTGGCCAGCGCCGGCCGATAACTGAAGCAGAAGCGGGAATGATCGCCGAATCGAGACTCCAGAATCAGGACGCGGTCCTGCTCATCCATCTGAGCGACCGTCGCTTCGGGCTGCCCCTGGCACTCGTGGAGCGCGTGTTGCCGATGGCCGCGGTGGTGTCGCTGCCCGAGACCAGCGAGGGCCTGATCGGCGTCCTGAACCTGCGCGGCGAAATCGTGCCGGTGATCGATCCTCGGCCCCGCCTTGGCTTGCCGACACCCGCGATGAACGTGGAACAACACCTGGTGCTCCTGTCCGGGACCACCCGCTTCCTGCTGTGGGTCGACGCCATCGAGGAGGTCGTGCCAGCCAGCGACGCCCTGGCGACGGTGCCCGCCCAGCAAGCCAGCCCATTGGTGCCCCGCGTCATCCGCCTGGGCGATGCGCTCGTGCCGATCCTGGCGCCCGCGGTACTCGAGCCACGCAGCGGGGTTGCCCGATGAGCGCGGCGCCCGCGCCCATGACCCCCGAGTTGCGCACCAGTTACCTCGATCTGGTCGATCGCAACTTCGGCATTCGCGAGTCGGACTACGGCTCGTCGCGCATCGACGACGCGATCAGCCACGTCCTGCCGCGTACGACGTGCGCCGACGCCGGCGCGCTGTTCGAGGTGCTCTCGAGCGGTGACCAGGCAGACTGGCTCGACATGGTCGTGCAGTACCTGACCGTCGGCGAGACGTACTTCATGCGCGATCCCGCGCAGATTGCCGCGCTGCGCGGGACCATCCTGCCCGAGATGGTCGAGCGGCGCGGCGCGGATCGTCGGCTGCGGTTGTGGTCGGCCGGCTGCTCGACTGGCGAGGAGCCCTACACGCTCGCGATTCTGCTGCACGAGCAGACCGTCCTGGACGACTGGGAAGTGCTCCTGTACGGCACCGATGTGAACCGCGACTCGCTGCGTCACGCGCGCGAGGCACGCTATCCAGCGTGGTCGTTCCGCGCCACGCCCGAGACATTTCGCCAGCGCTACTTCCAGCCGCACGGCAACATGTGGCGGCTCGCCGAGTCAGTGCGCCGCCTGGTCCGCTTCGGCTGGAGCAATCTGGCAGCCGAGCCGTTCGCGGCGCCGTCGAATGACTTCGACCTGATTGTCTGCCGCAACGTCACCATCTATTTCGACGACGCCACGACGCAGCGCCTGTATCGCGCGCTGGTGGCGTCGCTGGCGCCCGGCGGCTGGCTGATGCTGGGCTCGTCCGACCCGCTGCCCGTCGATCGCACCGAGCTACAGCGCTTCGACGCCAGTGACACGGTGCTCTGGCGCCGCCCGCCGGTTGCACCTGT
>WNGA01004558.1_pt1 | contig 20345 bp, 17 predicted proteins | sample 5400061 | NCBI WGS metagenome assembly WNGA01 (sample SAMN13153366, study PRJNA577476) | soil metagenome | isolation source: 100 cm soil or saprolite under grassland replicate 2 | place: USA:California | collected 2016-06-15
AAACTCCGCCACCCGGCCGGAAAGCCGTCCCGGATCCAGCTCGAACCCAAGCTCCACCTGCCGCTCGCGTTCACGGCGGTGGACGTACTGGCGAAACCCGCCGAGATCAATCGCCTGGCCACCGATCTCGGTACGCTGCGTGTCAAGCTCGCCCGTGCCAACCGCGTGGTGCGCGAGCGCCAGCGCGTGGAGCAGGCTCGACTTCCCCGCACTGTTCGCGCCGAAGACAAGCGTGATCGGCCGAAGCGGGACGCGCTGCGAGGCTCCGAAGGCCTTGAAGTTCGCGAGACGGAGCGCGGTGAGGGTCATAGCGCCAGCTCCACGACTTTGGCGATGACGGGTTTCAAGACGCCGGGAACGTCGCCCTCCCCGGCAGCAGAGAAGCGCTCCAGTGCGCGATCGATCTTCTCGGTCTCGGAATGGGCCAGTCCGCACGCCGTTTCGAAGTCCGGCTTAATCCAGAAGAGCACGTCATCCGGACACCTGTTCGTAATGTCCGCATTCCAGCGCCCGTGCTTCGTGTTCCTTTCGCGCTGCTCCTTCTGCTGTGGCTCGCTCCAGGACTCCTCCACCTTCCCCACGTCATGGTCCGCCAGCACAACGAACGGGATCTTAAGCGCCGTACAGACGGAAGCGAAAAGCGGCAGCTTGGTCTTGCCGCCGACCTCGACGACAGAGATGCCGAGCCGGTTGACGTCGTGGCCCAGTGCCCGGAACAGCAGCGGCAGGGCAACCTTCTCGGTACTACCCTCCACCAGCAGGGCACAGCGGGCGAAGAACAGCTCGTTTCGCTGAGTGTCGAACTCCGTGATCAGGCGCAACGCGCGACGGTCGTTCTCGGCTAGCGCTACCTTCGTAGTCTGGCGCACCGTCGTCCCATCCGCCTCGGTACGGCGCACCAGAGCGACCGACTCCGGCTGGTCCAGCGCCACGAAGATCGGCGAGTGGGTAGTCAGGAAGACCTGGTTCCCCTTCTCCGTGAGTGATCGCAGCACGTCGGCAAAGTAGCGTGCGCGATGCGGGTGGAGAAAGACCTCCGGCTCCTCCAGGGCGAACACCGCGCCCTCTCGTTTCAGTTCCTCGTAGGTCCGGAAGATGGCGACGACGATGGCACTCTGAAGCCCCGCCCCGACTTCGCCCGCAGGGCTCGTAATCCCCATCTGCTCCACGTAGAGCTGAAGAGAGCGAAAGGCGTTGGTCGGGTCGTGACTCTCGAAGTGGAGCGTGACCTTGTCCCCGCCGGGTTGAAGGCCCATCTGCTCCATCGCGTTCGCCGCCAGCCGCTTCTCTATCTCGACGAACTGCTCCGTGCGCAGGTACTCGTAAGCGCTCTTCACGATGGACTCGAACGCCTGCCTACGGGTCATCTTCTCGACGCTGCCATCGGCCTGCCGAACCTTGATCTCCTTCCTGTCGTTCAGGAACTCGGTGTTCACCTCGTTCAAGAGACGTCGCAGCACCGACCAGCGGCTCGCGGGCGCTTGGCGGTCGTACTCCCGCTGGACGCCAACATAGATGAAGGGGAGCTTGTCGCGCAGGTCTCGCGACACGCGATGATGCAGCCACTGGCCCTTAGGCTTCTGTCCCTTCTGGAGCGGCTCGCTGGGATACTGTGCGGGCTTGCCGCTCGGCTGGATGCAGTAGTAGTCTGTCGTCAGCGTTCCGGCAGGCTTCTCCTTGACCTTCCGCTTGTAGGCCTTGCATCGGAGCTCGACCCCGCCGATCTCCATCCGGCAGTTGTTCCGCCACTCTTCGGTGGTCTCGTTGAAGAACACCTGGATCACGATGTCCTGGCTGGTGTCCTGGTTGTAGAAGTCCTCGTCCGAGAAGCTTCGCTCCGTTGGCCAGCTCTCACCTAGAGCCAGGTTCAAGGCGCGGAGGATGTTCGATTTGCCCGAGTTGTTCTCGCCGATCAGCACGCAGTACGAGCCTGGCTCGAAATCGAGCACCTTGATCGAGCGGAAGTTTTCGATGTGGATGCGCTTGATCTGCATCCGTCACTCTGGCCGAGCCGCCGCAGCGAGAGCCTCGGCTTGGTGCTCCATCTCCTGGAGCAGGTCCTCCATGTGGGCTTCGCGCCATGACGCGGTCAGGTCTCCGTCGAAGGCTCGACGAACCAGGACAGAGAACAGCGACTCAAGCCTTCCGGACGAACATGACCACGCACGGCGACACATTTCAATATTGGAGCACAGCGACGCGAAGTACTCTTGCACCGAGCGAGCGGGAACTGGCAGCCTCAAGGAGGCATACTCCTGGCCGTTGATATTTGGCTGGGCTGCCGTCCGCCGCTTGGCACCTACCCACGCTCGGTATGCCATCGTGTGCGTGAATCCGAATGCGACTAACGGATGGAGCTCAGCCGGGTCAAGACGGAACCGGATCAGATAGCCGGCAAAGACGCTGGGTCCGTTCTCCGAACGGTGCAGATACGTCTTACCCACGGTCGCGCCACTCCGCGCGAACAGCAAATCGCCTTCTTCAAGCTTGTACTGTTCCCACTCGTCAAGATCGATCCCCACGGCGCCCAGAGGGCGGAGGCTCCCGTCGTCATCAATGTCAGTAATGCGCACATACCGCGGCTGCCCCGGGGAAAGAGGGGTCGCTCGAGCATTTGCCCCGTATTCCGGCCCGAGGATGGCCAACTCACCGAGCGTGCGGACCGGCCATCCCATTGGATTCGTCACCGGATCCCCGAACATCTTGATGAACAGCGCCGGGAGGATGCGGTCGACCTTGGCGTCGGCGTCGGCGCGGAGGCGGCGCAGGTGATCGGCCTGGTCGAGGATCTTGACGATGCGGCGCTGCTCGGAGAGGGGCGGCAGGGGAACCTCGTGCTCCCAGAACTTTGTCATGATTACACGCGGCATCTTTGTTCCTGCGGTGCAGCTCGAGGCAAAGGCCAGAAACGAGGGAGAACGGAGGTAGTAGGCAAGAAAGTCTGGCAGCAGCACGCCGAGGCGAGGTCGAAGCGGCACGAGCTCTGTCGTCGCGATGCCTGCCGTGTGCGGTCGAACAACCTTATTCAGGTACGGACGCAGCTTCGAGTAGAGAACATTGTGGGAATCGAAAGCGAATGTGGAGGTGCCTGCTTCGGACGCAGACGCCAGCTTCACGTCGATGATCCGGCCGGTGCCGCTCTCAATTTGATCCAGCGTGAGATGCCAGACTTCTTCATCCGGCGCGAGACGATAGGGACTTGGCTCGGCCGGAGCGACAGTCGCAAGCGGTGCCCGTGGCCAACTCAAGATGCAGCCTCCAAGTCTGTCAGGAGATTTTGGAGGCCCTCTTGGATCTGCTGCTCGATCTCGAGGACCTGGCGAACGAGCTTCGCCGGGTCCTCCTGTGGCACTGCCTCCCCTACCCGCGGCTTGTACCCTGACGCGGCGAGATTGAAATCGTTCTCAGCGATAGTCTCGAACCGCACCCACCAGCAGCGAGGCTCCTCGGTCCCGGGCGGAAGCTCGGCGCCCGCCTCGACGCCTGGCGGCTTCTCGAAGCGGGCGACCTTGTAGTCGGCCCAGGCGGCGAGTAGCCCGGGAATGTCGTTCTTCTCGGGCGTCTCGGGCCGGCCGCCGCCCTGGATTTTGTCCGGGTCGAAGCCGTCGTTCCGGACCTCGTAGAACCAGACGCGGCGCGTGGCCGGCTCCCCATCGATGGGATCGGCCGCCGGCCGGCGGAAGACGAGGACCGAGGTCTTGACCCCGGCGTAGGGCTTGAAGACACCCCCCGGGAGCGAGACGGCTGCGAGCACCTCGAACTCGCGGAGTAGCTTCTCGCGCAGCTCCTTGTGGGCTGCGGTCGAGCCGAAGAGCGCTCCTTCGGGGACGACGACCGCGCAGCGCCCGCCCGCGGCGAGCGCACGCATCATGAGGGCCAGGAAGAGCAGCTCGCTCTTCTTGGAGCTGGTCGGCAGGTCGGAGCGGATCGACTCCTTCGGGATCTGACCGGCGAAGGGCGGGTTCGAGAGGATCACCTTGTAGCGGCGGTGTAGATCGTCCTCGGTGAGCCCGCCCATCTCGGACAGCACGTTCGCGCGCTTGAGCCGCGCGCCGCGGATCCCGTGCAGCACGAGGTTCATCATCGAGATCCGCATCATCTGCCGCGAGACGTCCGTGCCGTGGATGGATGCCTCGAGTCGCCCCCAGTCGGGGATCTTCTCGCCCGGCCCCTTGCGGTAAGTCTGGAGGCTCGGGATCGCTTGCCTGGCCTCCTCCAGGGTCTCGCCGCGCTTCTCGAGCCAGTCCTCGCCGTAGATGGGCACCTCCTGGGGCGTCTCGCTGTAGCGGGCCAGGATGTGGTCCACGGCGTCGATCAGGAACCCCGCCGTCCCGCAGGCGGGGTCGTAGATCGTGTCGCCCAGGTCGGGGTCCACCATCTGCACCATGAACGCGCGGATCTGCCGCGGGGTCCGAAACTGGCCGTTCAGAGCCGACTGGCCGAGGTGCGTGAGCAGGTATTCGAAGATGTCGCCTTTGACGTCGGGGCCGAGCTTCCGGAAGTCGATCCCATCCAGCCCGTCAATCACCTGCTTCAGGACGTTCGGGTCCACGATCTCCAGAACCGCGTCGCGGAAGTACTCGGCCACCTGGGGCTCGTCCTTCACGAGCGAGGCCATGTACGGGAAGATCTCGTCGCGCACGAAGTCGCGCAGGTCGTTCCCGCTCTTGAAGCGCCACTTGGACCAGCGGTAGCGCTCGGCCTGACCCGGGAAGAGGCGCGCGCCGTTACCCGCGCCGAGGCGGCCACGGAGCTCACGCGTCGCTTCCTCCTCGTCCAGGAGTTTGAGGTAGATCAGGTAGGAGATCTGCTCGATGTAGGTCACGGGGTTCGTCACCCCGCCGGCCCAGAGGATGTCGGTGATCCGATCGAGCTTGCGCCGCAGGCTCTGGTCCATCGCGCTCCTTCGCTAGCTCGCCCGCCGGGCGGGGAGAAACACGCTGTCGTTCAGCTCCGCGACGATCTCCCGGAGCCCTTGCTCGCCGAAGAGCTCGATGCCCTTGCCGGCGGCATTCAGGATGGAGAGCGGCGGCTCGAAGAGATCCTCGATGCGCACCCGCCCGGTGGCGATGCCGCGGTTCTTGAGGAGACACAGATACTCGGCCTGCTGGGGCATGGGCGAGCGCGAGACCAGCCAGGCGCGAAAGCTCTCTTCGAGCGTCTCCTCGCGCCCCTTGATGCGGAGCTTGCCCAGGGCCGCCCGGATGAAATCAATCAAATTCCCGCCCGGCTTCCGATAGGCGCGACGCAGGTTCTCCTCGTTGAAGTAGTGCTCGGGCCGATTGAGGCGCCGGGCGAGTTCCTCTTCCTCGGTCGCGTCCAGAGGCTCGTCGTCTCGAATCTTTTGCAGCAGGGCGTCATCGGCGGCACGGCTCCGGATCGCGTCCTGCCAGCGGGTTACGTACTCCTGCTTGTCAACGCGTTCGCCCTCGGGGCCTACCTCGACGTAGGTCACCGCTTCGAGCCACTCGTCCTCGAGGCCGAGTTCCACAAGCTCGCGCGGGGACGTGGAAGTGCCCGTCGAGGTGCCCGGTGCGCGACCGTCGCCCGTGCCGGTAAAGATCTCCGCGTCGCTGTCATTGAAGTATTGGTGGTTTCGAAAGAAGTCGTAAATGACGAATTTCCGCTTCCCGATGTGCGGCGCCGTGCGCGTGCCGCGTCCGCGCATCTGCTGGTAGAGGATGGGGCTGCGCACCCGGCGGCAGAGCACCAGGTGCAAGACCTCACGGCAGTCGAACCCGGTATCGAGCATTCCCACGCTCACCGCCACCATGGGATAGGTCTCCGTCTTGAACTTCCGGATCAGCGTTTCCGGATCGGCGACGTCGGAGGTGATGACCTCAGCATAACGGCCTTTGTGCTCCGGATGCAGCTCGTTTAGATATCGCGTGAGGCGCGCGGCGTGGTGCTTGGTGATGGCGAAGACGATCGCCTTGCCCGGGCCCAGGTCCTGCCCAGGCGCCAGCTCCCGGTAGTTCCCCCAGGCGAGCCTGTCGAACTCTTCCATCATGAGACGATTCGTCCGCTCGTTTGTCCAGCGCCGCTCGAACTCAGCCGGATCGTAGTGCTCCTCGTCCACATCCGCGCCCTCGGCCAGGATCTCGGTGATCCCCGTCGCGAACCGGTAGGGCGCCAGGTACTCTTCGCGAAAGGCATCCTGGATCGCGTAGCCGAAATCGGGCTTGCCTGGCTCACACTGGTAAAACTCGTAGGTGTTGCGTTCGATGTAGCTGGCAGGAGTGGCTGTCAATCCGACATGGATCGTGTCGAAGCGGGTGAGCGCAGTCTGCCAGGCACCGTAGATCGACCGGTGGCACTCGTCGGCGATCACGACGTCGAAGTAACCCGCGGTGTAGTCGTCCACCTGACCAATCATGGTTTGCAACAGCGCCACAGTGATCTGCTGCTCCTGGCGCGCCATGCCAGGTCGGAGCCAGTAGCTGGAGTAGGCTGACAATACGTCCTGGATGGCCTCGAGCGCCTGTTTGGCCAGCTGTTCACGATCCACCAGAAAAAGAACGCGCTCGGCCCATCCGGCCTGAAATAGCCGCTTGAGGTACAAGCACATGAGATCGGTCTTGCCCGTCCCGGTTGGTAGCTCGATCAGGAACCGACGCTTGCCGAGCTCGAGGGCGTGGTCGAGGGCCCGCATCGCCTCAGCTTGGTAGGGACGCACGGTGCGGGTCTCGCCCTGGCGGATGTAGTGCTCCGGGATCACGACCGTCGCCAGCGGCTTGCGGGTCTGTCGCATCTCGACCATCCGCTCGAGATCACGGCGCGAGAAGAAACTCGCAATGGGCCTAGCATCGTCGTTCCGATAGTCCCAGAAATAGGTGAGCTCGCCGTTGGTGAGGAAGATGAAGGGCGCGCCCAGTGCCTCGGCGTACGGGAGCGCCTGCTGCTTCGCGACATAGGGGTTGATGGCGTTCTGCTTGGCCTCGATCACCGCCAGTGGCCGGCCACGCTGGTCGTACAGCACATAATCTGCGCGACCAGCGAATGCCGCGCCGTCGGCCGGCTCCACAACGCAGACGAACTCCCCGATGATGCGGAGGTCACCTTCGGCCTCTGAATGGAACACGAGCGGCCGGTAGGCCGCATCGGAATTGAGCGGTTCGAGCCGGATCTCTCGGTGAGTCCAAGTACCGTCCGGAGCGACGTCCTTCACGCTCCGGTAGCGTTTGACCGAGAACTCTCCCCCGAGCGCGGGGTCTGTTGAGCCCCGATGCCAGACGAGGACGAGTCTCCCCTCTCGGCTGCCACCGCGATCGGCGCGGAAGAGGCAATAGGAGCCGTCGGGGATGGTGGGCTCCATCGAACGCCCGCTCACCTGCACCACAAAGTGGTCGCGAGTGAGACGGACGTGTTCAGGCACCGGAAGCCAACCAAGCTCGTCGGTCACGTTGCCGACGGTCCGGTCGGGACCGAACGACCCCGCTGCGGCCACAAGCTCATACACAGGGGCATGCGTCTCGTAAGGGTGCGCCTTGTGCCGGGCAACGAAACGCGAGGGTCGACTCGGAGCCGCGGCGGCGACCTCAGTCCGGACCTCTGACTTGTCGAGCGGATCCCACCCGGCCTGGCGTAACCGGTCGTCGATGGCGATGCGAGCGTCGGCCTCACTCTCGCGCGGGGTCATGGGATCTTTCTCCAACCTACGCTGTCGCGAAAAGCAAAGGCCGTGCCGTCATGACTTGACTCGATAACGATTCATCCAATTTGTGAAAGTTTGATAGCTTGAGAGGCCGACGAGCTCGGCTGCCTTCGTCTTGCTCCCGCCCGCCTCTTCGATGGCGCGGCTCAGATAGTGACGCGCCACCATCGTCAAGATATTCGGGAGTTTAAGACCATCACCCAACGGCCGGTTTAACACCTCACTCATCGGGTTACCCGTCACCGGGAGCAAGGCTTCCCGCATGTCCTCAGCGCTTATAGACTGACCGGAGGACCAGATGGCCGCTCGGCGGAGGGTGTTCGATAGCTCACGGACGTTACCAGGCCAGGGGTGCAACAGAAGAAGGTTCCTTGCGCCAGCAGAAAGAATCTTCTTCCGATACCCTGGTTCCGTGGCGCTTTCTTCGTTGATCTGATCCATCAGGCAGTCGATCAGGAGGTTCATGTCGCCCTGACGGTCGCGCAACGGTGGAAGCTGAAGGACCGCGACAGCGAGGCGATAAAATAGGTCTTCTCTAAATCGACCCTCTCGAATCTCGCTAGTGAGAGACCTATTGGTAGCCGCGATGACCCGCACGTCGATCGCGATGGGCTTCGTGGTGCCGACGCGCACGATCTCGTTTTCTTGCAGGACGCGAAGTAGCTTAACTTGCGCCTTTGGCGGAAGTTCCCCGACCTCGTCGAGAAACAACGTGCCTCGGCTCGCTGCCTCGAAATAGCCGAGGTGGGTTCGGTCAGCCCCAGTGAAGGCGCCCTTTTCGTGGCCAAAGAGCTCGGACTCCACCAACTCGGAAGGGATTGCGCCGCAGTTCACCGCGATGAACGGACCTTCACGCCGGCTACTCGCGCGGTGAATGGCCCGGGCAAGCAACTCCTTGCCAGTACCAGATTCCCCTTCGATGAGGACGGGAACCGCCCGCGGTGCCACGAGCCGCGCCCGCGTAATGACCCGCCGCATAACTTGACTTCGGTGGACGATGCTCGAGAACTCTGGCGCCTCGGGCGGAAGGCTGGCGCTCAGGCGCTCGAGGGCCTCGTCGGGCCTGCGGAGCAAGTCTGGAATGAAGTCAGCCGAAATATCGAACGGCACAGACGCCGTTCGAACGCCATGCTCACGTGAGGACTCGATCAACTCAGCTGGGAACCGTGTCTTCGCGAGGATGATCCATACCGCGGCCATTGCCGGTGTGCCTGGACTAAGATGGAAGGTGAGCGATACATCGGGCCCGTACTCCTTCCTCACCTGTTCGGTCGCCGCGACTGCCCGCTCATAGATCTCACCGAAATGCGTGGGGCCCGAAAGAGACACCTGCGAGACGTCAATCCGTCGCGCACCTTGGGACTTGAGCCACTCAACATAGCGCGTCGTCGTTTCCACGGGATGGTCTGAAAGAAGTCTGACGGCCTCGAACGCTCGATCGGTGAGTGCTTGCGCGATCGGCCCGGCTCCGGGGTCCCCTGCTCCTTCAGCCGACCGAAGGTCTGTGTGGCCGATCCACGCGATCAGCACCCAACTCATTATGACTAAGCAACTTACAAGATTCTTTGTCCTTGCGCAATGGTCTTTATGCTGCCCCACCGACTCGAATGGCGGGATGCGCATTCTTTCTGGCATTTGCGCTAATTCAGATCCGGCATGGTTCATGCTCTTTGATCGGCGCAACGAATGGAGGAGCAATAACGATGATCGACGGTTTCATCTTCCTGGCCGCGGCGCTTCTTAGTGTCACCTTGCTTGCGTTGTTCAGGCGCGTCACGGTGCTCGTGAGTCGCTTTGATGTGTTCGAACGGGCGCGTGAAGGCGTCGATCACTCCATTCGCGAAGAGCTGGGTCGGAATCGTGAGGAGTCAGCGCGAAGCGAACGTCAACTTCGTGAAGAACTCAGAGTAGCAGCAAAGGACACCACTGACTCTTTGGTCAAAGGACTCGTCGAGATCTCCGGCGCCCAGAAGACGTCGCTCGACTCGTTTGCCACCCACCTGCAGGGGTTGATCGATATCAATAGAACGCAACACGAAGCATTTCGCGAATCCGTCGAGACACGAATGCGTCTCGCGCAAGAGGATACTTCGCGCACCCTGGACCAAGCCCGAGGGGAATCATCCGAAAATGACGCGAAGATCCGGGAGGAGCTCTCGAGGGCTCTGAACAACTTCAATGATTCGCTCGTGACTCAGATTGCCCACCTCTCCAGTCGATGGAAGTCCGATGTCGAGGGATTCTCCGACTATCTGCAGAGGCTTACCGAGTCGAACGAGAGGCGCCTGGACCAAGCCCGTACAGAATCAACCGAAAATTCTGCGCAGATGCGAGCAGAACTAGCCCAAGTGCTCAAGAACCTGAACGATTCCGTCTTGAAGCAAATGGCCGATGCAGCCACCCTCCAGAAGGGACAGCTGGACGGTTTCGCTGAGCGGCTCAATCGGCTCACTGAATCCAATGAGAGGAAACTCGACGAACTCCGAGCGGGCGTGGACGCAAGGCTCAAGGCTCTCCAGGAAGACAACAGTCAGAAGCTCGAGTTGATGCGTCAGACTGTGGATGAAAAGCTCCAAGGGACGCTCGACAAAAGGCTTGGCGAATCATTCAAGCTGGTCAGCGACCGGCTCGAACTCGTCCACCGGGGGCTCGGCGAAATGCAAACCCTTGCTTCTGGGGTCGGCGATCTCAAGAAGGTTCTGAGCAACGTCAAAACACGCGGTACTTGGGGAGAATTTCAGGCGAACACCCTCCTCGAGCAGATCCTCTCGCCGGAACAATACGCGACGAACCTGGCGACCAAGGAGGGCAGCGGAGAGCGCGTTGAGTTCGCAATCAAGCTCCCCGGACCAGACGGCAAAGACGCAGAGCCCGTCTGGCTCCCGATTGATGCCAAGTTTCCGACCGAAGACTACCAGCGTCTGATGGAAGCGGCGGACCGCGGCGATGCTGACGGGGTGGAAGCTGCTGCCAAGGAGCTCGAGCGGCGGATCAAAACCTCGGCCCGCGACATTAACGAGAAGTACTTGAATCCGCCCAGGACGACAGACTTTGGCATCCTGTTTCTCCCAACGGAGGGGCTCTACGCCGAGGTCCTCCGCAGAGAAGGGCTCTTTGACAGCCTGCAACGAGAATATCGGGTGACCGTAGTGGGTCCGACTACGCTCGGGGCACTTCTGAACAGCCTCCAGATGGGCTTCCGGACGCTAACCATCCAGAAACGCTCCAGCGAGGTGTGGGCCGTCCTTGGCGCAGTGAAGGCTGAGTTTGGCAAATTCGGAGATACGCTCGCGTCTGTGCAGAAGAAACTCGCCGAGGCATCCGCGACGATCGACAAAGCAGGGGTCAGGACGAGGGCCATCACTCGAAGGCTCCGCGCGGTAGAGGAACTTCCCGCGAGCGATGCTCAGGCTCTCCTCGCAAGCACAGAGCCTCCGGACCCTGACCTGGACCCTGAGATCGCGAAGTGACGGCCTTGGCCCGCTGGACAGATGAGAGTCAACTTGAGCGCCCTCCGACGGCGGTCGCCCCGTCCATGGCGCATGTCACCGTGACTTCACCAGCCAGTCTCGGATGCCAGCCACCCCAGGAGCCGACGACACAGAAGGTTTCATCTCAGCGCGTATTCTATGGTTCCCCTGGGGTCAAGCTCGGAAGTAGAATGCGGCGTGACCGGCTCTTGTGAACTAGCGCGACTATGAGATTCCTCGGGTGGTCGCGAGATTACAGGGAGGGTGGTTTCCATGGCGCTTGTGCGATGTGAACGTTGCGGAGTTAAGCCAGCTGGGCACGGCAAGTTCACGCGTACGTATGTCCAACACGTTCTGCCACTCGGACACCCGAAAAGCGCCATCATCTGCGGCACGCCTTCTTGCCGGCAGCCCGGGCTGATCTGGCTCGAGAAGCCCGAGCACGACGCCTACAAGAAAGGCGAGAGGATCTTTGCTCTCCAGACGAATACCACCAAGGTCCAAGCTCGATAGCAAGCAACGTCCCGAGACCACGGTGGTCTCCGGACATAGCGGCTCCACCAGGAATGAGAAAAAGTAGAGATCTAATGGACATGAACGAAGGCCAACAAGCATTATGGCGCAGGAGGTGGCCCCTCTACACTTGGGAACTAACGCCCTTGTGCGAACTGCCCGACGCTTTAGCGGCGGTTGTTTTCCCTGAGGAGAGCGAGCGCGCACACCGGAGTGATATATACCCGTGGCTTTACCGGTTGGACGAGAAGCGCCGCGAGGAGTTCATCGATTACTGTGTCGAGCTCGATTGCTGGCATGAAGAGCTTGAGTTTGCTGCTTACGACCTGGAAACAGCCACCGAGTTTTCGTACTCCAGCGAGATGTACGAAGAGGACGCGCCACATTTCAGGCGGCTGGCGCTGATATATCATTCGGACAATGTCGATCATCGGATCTATGCATATAGAGAAAAAGTGTTCCAGCTATTGAGCCTTTTCCTTTCCGGTGCCACGGGCTCCAGCAAACCTGAGGAGTTCAGGAACAAGGTGAGGAACGATCTAAGCAGGGCAGGGCATGGGCGCGTGGTGACCTTGCTCAACAACCTCGAGGACCATCGAAAGGCTCCGAGCGTGGCGTCCGCCCTGAGGCGCCGACGGCAGCTGATCCACGCACTGGCGAACCGCAAGTGGAAGAGTCTGCAGGCGCGTCGCCGCGTTGAGGAACTCGTGACGGCAATCAGTGAGTGCGATGCGGTGCAGCAACTGGCGAATCTCGAGGCACTCATCAAGGAAGGGAAGGAGGACATCGAGCGGATGTGCGAGACCTTGGCCGCGTTCCGAGCCGAGCTAGTTCAGGCTCTCAAGGACGCGGCGCGACGCTAAAGGCTCCCCCTTCGCTCTTCATTGAGCAGGTAGAGGCAGCGGTCGAGCGGATAGGCGCCGGCCGGGGAGAAGAAACAGGGCGCGGCCATTGCGCGGCTTCCGGCGGCGCCGCGCGCCAAGTGCGGAAAGTGTCAGCTCCTCCCTTTAATCTGACAAATTACTGACAGCGGCGGCTTCTGAACCGACGGAAGCCCCTTAACTTTAAGGGATATCATTGTGGCTCGCTTCTTGCCGGATTGCTTTCTTGATGAGCCAGCAGTTCGTTCGCTACAGCCAGCGGCCATGGGACCCTCTGAACAACCTCAAGGGTCGCATCGGCGAGAGCTTCGTGGAGAACATCCTCTGCGAAGCCGGCTACACGGTCTGCCGTTCCGGCCGTGAGAGTCAGGTCCCGCGGCTCTTCAGGACCGGAGAAGGAGAGTTCCTTCCTGATTTTTTCATATGGAAATCAGCCGGGACTTCGCCCGATGGTGCGCCTATTCACCGCGTCCTATGTATCGAAGTTAAGTTCCGGTCAGACGTGAAGGACTTCTTTCGACCATACGAGCTGGACAAACTCCTTCGGGCGGCCGTGGATTGGCCCGAGCTCTATCTCGTGCTCGTCACTGACCATCCGGGGCATGGCCAGTCGTGTTTCCAACTCCTCGACCCGAAAGAGTGCAATCGCGATCCGGACTCTCCTCCCTCAACGATCGATCTCCACGAGTTCCAGGCCTTAGGGATTGATAAGGCCATCACAGACAAGTATGAGGAACTAGTGAGACAGGTCTTCTCGTCACTTCGGGAGAAGGACGAGCAGCGGAAACCGCTGAGTAAGATTCGAAACGGCACCGGCGCCGCGGTGGAGACGCGCACCGCCGGAGAATTCTCAGCGTGATCTTGTAGTCCGATGAGCCTCGGCAGCGGCAAAATCGTCTAGATTACGACCACTCGCCCCAGTATCCCCTTCGCGTTCTTAGTCCGTGTCAGCATAGAGCCCCTCAGCATTTGTCTAGACCTCCGGCAGCTCAGTCTGCGGGCCGCGGCGGGTCAAGGACCCGACCTGCGACGGGCCGGAGCTGAGGCGCGACGAGCAGGGCGCAGAGAAGAGCCGACGGCGCGACGAGCTGCCACGACGGCGCCACGAGCCCGAGCGCGCCCACGCCGAGCAGCGCCCGCCGGATCCCGCCGAGGGGGCCGCGGAGCCAGCCGGTGAGGGCGATCGAGACGAGCGCGATGCACGCGCAGGAGAGGGCGAAGGCGACGAGGGTCTCGCCGAGCGAGCCCTGGAGCAGGAGCGCCGGGTGGTAGACGAAGATGAAGGGCACGAGGATGCCGCCGATCGCGAGCTTGAAGGCCTCGAAGCCGCTCTTCATCGGATCCGATCCGGCGATCGCCGCGGCGGCATACGCCGCGATGGCGACGGGCGGCGTCACATCCGCGAGCACGCCGAAGTAGAAGGCGAACATGTGGGCCGGGAGCAGCTCGACCCCGAGTTTCATCATCGCCGCCCCGCCGACCACGACAGTCAGGATATAAGCCGGCGTGGTCGGGATGCCCGTGCCGAGGAAGGTGTCCACCAGCATCACCATCACCATGGTCAGGAAGAGCGAGCCGCCGGAGAGCGAGATGAAGAGGCTACTGAACGCGAGCCCGAGCCCCGTCTGGGCGATTACCGCCACGATGATGCCGGCGGCGACGATGGCGACGGCGATCATGGAGGCGTCATAGCCCGCCTGGCGAAGGGCCTCGAAGATCGCGCGGGGGCCCATGCGCGTACTCGCCCCGATCATCCCGACGGCGATGGAGAGGCCGATGGCGGCCATGCCCGAGAAGACGGGCGTGTAGCCCAGGATCAGCAGGACCACGAGTCCCACGATGGGGAGGACGAGGTACGACGACCGCAAGACGCCCGGTAGCGGCAGGCGCTCGGCAACGGGCACGGCAGGCAGCCCGCCCTTCTCGGCCTCGAGGTGCACGGTGGCGAAGACGCCGACATAGTAGAGGATGGCGGAGAGCGCCGCGCACTTGGCGATGGTCCAGTACGGGATGGCGGTCATCTCCGCCATCACGAACGCGCCGATGCCCATGATGGGCGGCATGAGCATGCCGCCGATCCCTGCCGCGGCTTCTGTCGCCGCCGCGAACTGGGCCCGATAGCCCACGCGCTTCATCAAGGGGATGGAAAAGGTGCCCGTGGTGTAGACGTTGGAGACCGACGAGCCGCTCAGCGTGCCGTAGAGCGCGCTCGAGACCACGGCCACCTTGGCCGGCCCGCCCCGCGTCGCTCCCGCGACCGCGACGGCCAGGTCCATGAAGAACTGGCCGAGCCCCGTCCGCATGATGAAGCAGCCGAAGAGGACGAAAATGAAGATGACCGTCGCCGAGACCCCGGTGAGGGAGCCGTAGATCCCGGCCTCGCTGTAGAGGTAGAGGAGCTCGACGGCCCGGGCGAAGCTATACCCCCGATGGTGGAGGAGGCTCGGGAGCCAGGGCCCGGCCCAGAGGTAGAGGATGAACACGAGGGTGAGCGCCGAGAGCCAGCCCGAGACGGCCCGGCGCGTCGCCTCCAGGATCAAGAGCGTGAGGATTGTGCCCCCGACCAGCTCGGCGGGAAGCACCGGGGCCGAGCCCTCCCAGCGCTGGATGATCCGCGCGGCGTTCCAGACGATGTAGCCATTGGCGAGGATCGCGAGTGCCGCCCAGAGCCAATCCCAGACTGAGGGTCGAACGCCCGCCGCGCGCTCCCGGGCGGGATACAGCAGGAAGACGATCGGCAGGAGGAGGCCGACGTGAACCGCGCGCTGGGAGCGGGGCTCGAGGAAGCCGAACCAGGTCGTGTAGATGTGGAACGAGGACGCGGCGACGGCCAACAGCGTCGCGGCAATCGCGCTCGCGCCGGCCAGTCGCCGCTGAGCCGCCACGAACCTACTTCAGCCAGCCCTTCTCGCGATAGTACTTCTCGGCGCCGGGGTGCAGCGCCACGCCCACATCCTTCGGGCCGTTCTGCGGGTCGAAGTCCTTGATGCTGTCGTGGATCTTCCTCACGCGGTCCGGATTCTCCGCCACGATCTTCACGAAGCGATACACCACGTCCTCGGGGATCTTGGCATTGGCCGTCGCCACCGTCGGGCTCGCGGGCGAGGCCAGCGGCTTATCGGTGAGCCCGTACGCGCCCGCCGCGATGGTGCCCCGGGCGAACGCGAACTCCTTGGCCATGTGGTCCATCAGCTCGGGCGGGAAGCCGAGCAGCATCACCTCGCGCCCCACCTTGGCCTCGAGGATGGAGGAGGAGGGCACGGCGATGTTCTGGAAGAGGATGTCCACCTGCCGGTCCTTGAAGAGGCTCGCCTGGTCGTTGTAGCCGGCATTGAAGACCTTGCCGCCCTGCTTCTGGATCTCCTCGTAGGAGAGCTTGTAGTAGGCGAGCACTCTGCGGAGCGCCAATTCATCGGTGGTGCCGACCCGGTCCACAGCGATCTTGAGCCCCTTCTTGTTCCTGAACAGGTCGTCCATGGAGCCCGCGCCAAGCCGCTTGTCCACCAGAATCTGGAGATACGCATTGCCGAAGCCGCCCATGACGGCGCGAAGCTCCGGCAGGGGCGCCTTGAACGGCTCCCGCCCCGCCCGGGCATCGGCCATGGTCCAGGGGAAGCCGAAGCCGAACTCGGACGTCCCATCGCCGACCTTTTGGACCGCGATCAGCCCGCCACCCGGCACGACGCGGATGACGATGGACGGATCCTTCTCCTTCACGAGCTCGGATAGCCCCGAGAAGAGCGTGTACCAGACGCCGCCGAGGCCGCCCACGGTGGCGTTATAGCTTTGAGCGGCGGCAGGCGCCGAAATCCCCAGGGCCATCAGCGTCACCATGACGAGCAGCGCTCCCAGTCGTCTCATCTGCTTCTCCTTGTCGCGAGGGGTTTCCGGCTGGCCTTGGCGTGGGATCCCGTCTTCTGGCGCAAGAGCGTCGCGAGAGGCGTGAGGTCCCGAGCGCGGTCGATCCCATCGACCAGCGCCATGATGGCTTCCGCCCGGGCGCGAGGGAGCACCGGCTGGGTCAGGCGAGCGTATTTCGCCCTGACCTCGTCGGGGCTGAGCGGGTTCTCGAGCGTTCCCTTGGCGTGCTCGACTCGGCGCGCGAGCATCCGGCCATCCTTGAGATGGAGCTCGACGATCGACGTATACCGCTCGGGGTAATGGGCGTCCAGCGTCGGGTCGTGGACGAGCGTCATGCTCGAGGACAGGCGCGCCACCTCGGGATGGCGCGTTCGATCGAACAGGATGTCGTCGATGATCACCCGCCCGAAGCACAGCCCCACCGGCAGGATGTACTGGGCGCAGTGCGACTTGAGCGGGTTGTTGTCGATCATGTGGGCGCCGTTCTTCGGAAAGCGCAGGACGATGCGGTCGATGTCCGAGGCGCTCAACTTCTCGTCCGCCGCGAGACCGAGCAGCGCGTCGAGGCCGGGATGAGTGAAGGAGCAGGAGGAGTAGAGCTTGTAGGCGAACTCGGGCAGATGGAAGCGCTTGCCCCAGTCGTCGAGGAGCGCGTCCGGGTTGGCGGAGCCGGAGAAGGCCGTGAACGCATCGTACTTGCCCTCGAAGGGCGTGGGTGGCCCACCGAAGCCCAGATGGGCCAGGTAGGCGGCGGTGGTGCCGTTCCGCGCCGCGAGACCCGGATTGAACGGCCGCGAGTGCTCCGTGGGGTCATTGGCCCACGCCAGGAGCCCGCACGCCTGCTGCATGGCGAGGCCGAGCGCCACCGCCTGCCGCTCGGGGTCCAGGCGGAACAGATAGCCGGCAGCCGCAGCGGCACCGAAGGCGCCGCAGATGGCGCTCGGGTGAAAGCCGCGGTTGTAGAGCGCAACGGGGTCGAAGGCGTAGGAGACCCGCGTGGCCACCTCGACGCCCAGGATCATGGCGGCGAGGAAGCGCTTGCCGTCCGCCCCCTGCTTCTCGCCCACGGCCAGGCTCGTCGGCACCATCACCGCCAGCCCGTGAAGAATGGCGCCCACATGATGAGGCTCGACGTCGCAGTAGTAGCCGAGCGTGCCATTGGCGAGCGCGGCGTTGACGCACGAGGTCTTCCCCCCTTGCCCGACCAGGCTCGACTCGGCCACGCCGCCGAGCGCCTTCACGAAGCGCATGATGATGCGGCTCCCCGGGTACTTCGGCGCCGAGGCGACGAGCATGGCGCCGAGCGTATCGAGCAGGTAAAGCTTGGCGTGGGCGACGAGCTCGGGCGGCAGGTCCTGGTAGCGGAACGCCGCGACGCGTTCGGCCAAGCGGAGCGTCACGGCGGACGGTGGCATGAGTGGGGCTCCTCAGGGGCAAGTCTTGGGCGCCAACATTAGCGCGGCCGGAGAGAGGGCGTCAAGGCGAGTCCACTGGCTCTTCGCTGCTACCACCCGCTTGTCCAGATACGTGCGGCGGCACTTGCCCACGAGCTGACATTCGTAGACATGGAGCATGACCTCGCGGAAGATCGGCAGCGCCGTGCGGCCCCCGGTCTCCATCTCCCGCAGCGTGCGGTTGTCGTCGAACCCGATCCGGACCGCGACGGTGATCCCCTGCGGCCACGAGGACGCTCAGCGCGCAGACGCTCATCGATCGGGCGGCGCTCTTGCGATTCCCGGCCCATCAGCTCGGGGGCGCGAGGCCGACGAGCGCCCGGCGACTCCGCGGGGCCGGCCCTCTCAGCGTCTGACGGCCTGGCAGCAGGGCGGCTAGAAGCAGATCTCGGATGAGCCCACACGGAACGTGAGTCCACTTCCCGCTTGCATCGTCTACGCGCCCGAGGGACAGCTCAACGTAGGCCGCATTGGAACGTCACGGTCTTGGTTCCATTCGGGTTGGTCATTATGCTCGACGTCATCGGCTGCGAGCCGTATTTCAGGCAGTAGGCGCCAGCAGTCTGCGACGCTTGCACCAACTCCTGATCTGTCCGATAGGTGTAGCTCAGGCTGGGAGTGGTCGGCGGCGGCGCGGGAAGCGTGGTCCGCACGCATTCAAAGACCACGGCTTTGCTGCCGTCTGGATTGTTTATGATGTTCGCGGTTCGCGGGGCAGTTTGATATTGACCACAATACGTCGTCGCGTTCTGGTTGGCCTGAAGCAGTTCCGCGTCAGTCCGGTAGTTGTAGGTAACGCTCGGGTTGCTCGACTGCACCGGCTGTTGCGACGAGGTCAACGGTCCACAGGCGGCAACGGCCCCGGCCGTCAACAAAGCGACTGTCCAAAGGTTCACCCTCCGGAAACAGCGAAAGATCATGACCATGTGAAACCCCCCTTCACTTTCCTCGGTGTAGACACCCAACTTAGGTGACCCCCCGATGTCTTCCCAGGCCTCTCAACCCGGGAGTGGCTGCCATCTGCTACGCCAAGAGTGTACTTCGAAACGGCTCCGACCCGCACGTCAAGTGGAGCCGTACCCGCTATTTTCCGAGGACTCTCTCCACTTGGCCGATTTTCTTTTGGACCTTCCCACCTATCTTTTCGGCCTGACCTTCGGCTTCTAAGTCGGGATTGTTCGTCGCTCGTCCAACCTTCTCTTTAACTTTACCTTTCACCTCGTGAAACTTTCCCTTTGCCTTGTCCTTAGTGCTTTGCTTCATGGATTGCCTCCTTTGACTCGATCGATCCTCGCTAGGAGTCGTTAACGCCGTGCATGTGCCAACACCGTTCCCTCGATCTCAGATCGATCCCAAACGGGTCAGCGCAACGCGCCGACCAGGTACAGGACCACCACGATGAGGGCGGGAACCGCGCTTCCGCATCGCTCGGTCAGCGGGGCGAGCCGGACAACCTCTGAGAGCGCGCGGCGGGGCATCGACACCCCGTCAGCCGCACTATCCGTCCCGGCGCTACCTCGAACAGGTTAACGCCAACGACTAGTACTCATCGCCGTAGCCTGACAACCCTGAAGCCGGCTCGACGACACGGGCAACGCCCTCCCGAGGCTTTCCTGGTCTAGAATGGGCGCATGGTAGATAGCTTTGGCGAGTTGGAGGCCTCGAGCCTTTTCTGCGTCCGCTGCAAGCAGGCCACACCCGTGCGGAAGAAGCTCCTGCTCGTCCTGCCGAGCGGAAATAAATACGACTACACGTGCAGTGTCTGCGGGACGCATGTAGGAGGAAAGACTGACTCCAACAACAGCGATTTTCACCGTGTGGCGTCAGCCTCCCGGACGCCTCCTTCGCCTCGTCCTGGCCGCCCGGCCTCGCGGTAGCCCCGCCGACGCAACGTGACACGAGACATGAGCGGAGGGACGCCGGGGTGAGGCGAGGCGTGGGACTGATCTACTCGGCCGGTATGCTCACCCTCTTGGGATGGCTCCTGGTTGGCTGTGCGGCGGGGCGGCCGACAAGCCTGATCCGGATGCGCGGCGGCTACGAGCTGCTCGCGGCGCATTGCCAGGCCTGGGCGGAGTCCTGTTTGCCTATGCGGATGACGGGCGACCCCGGGGACGAAGAGGCGTGGGGGTTCCGGGCGAGACCGGTCAACGCCGCGGGCTCGCTGTGGAAGGAGTCCGAGGTCTTCTACGCGGTGGGCAACCGGGCGCGGTGCGATGAGATCCGGGCGGCGCTGGGCACCCCGAGCGAAGCGTGCTGGGGGCCAGTGTACTTTCGCCGAGAGTGAGGAAGCGGCTCAACGATGGGCGTCTACGTCGAGCTTCGAGGTCTACAGATCCTGAGCCAGTCGCTTGATCTCCCGGATGATGGGGGCCCACTGGATCAGCAGAGCCCGAATCTCCTCTGGCGCACTCCCAGCGCGGAGGCGCTTGATCTTCCCGCGAAGGATGTTCCGGTAGCGCGTGGTCTTGCTCAGGAGCGCATACAGTCGCTTGTCGCGGTCCTCCAGGCT
>WNGA01007462.1_pt1 | contig 20335 bp, 17 predicted proteins | sample 5400061 | NCBI WGS metagenome assembly WNGA01 (sample SAMN13153366, study PRJNA577476) | soil metagenome | isolation source: 100 cm soil or saprolite under grassland replicate 2 | place: USA:California | collected 2016-06-15
GAAGTCGGTGCCCTTGACGGAGTTCAGGTGTTTCAAGATTTCCGTCGCAACGATCGCATATCCGATGTTAGAAGGATGGAACCCATCCGCGGAGAACACTCCGCCCGTCAAGAACGCGTTTGTGACGACGATCCCGCCGCCCACGTCGTAGCCGTGGGCGAAGATCCCGTCGTAGAGCGCGTGCGCATCCATGACGGTAGCGCCATTCGCCGCGGCGATCGACGCGATCGTCGCATTCAAGTCCGCCGTGCGCTGGCGCATGAGGGCGACCTCGTCGGGATAGAGCAGCACGCCCTGGTTCAACGTCGCAGGAGGCGTGAAGGAGCCGTCCGGGAGCGGAAGACCTGTTCCTCCGAGCGCCGTCGGGATTCCGATCCCCTGAGCCAGCAGGGAAGAGGCTCCAAGAGTGACGAGGGTGCCGGCCGGAAGGGGACACGGACGTGTCGAACAGGTGTCGGTCGTCCGAGGGCCGAGAAGCGGAACGGGATTCCCGCCGACGAGAACCGGCTGGCGCGTCGTCGGGTTCACGACGACCCGAGGGATCGTCTGGGTGAAAGGGGTGTTGACTTCCTCGGGAATGTTGAGAGCGACGATCGTTCTGCCGGTTCCGTGAATCGCAGCCAAGATCTGCGTGTACTTGGCTTCGAACACTGCCACCGGCGTCAGCGTGACCCCCTCGATCGCAACGGCGGAGAGCTCCGCGCCGAGAATATCGCCCGGCCCCGCCCAGAGCGTGACGAGATCCGGATTCAGGAGGTTGGCCTCTTCCACGGCGTTGCGCCCTTCGAAGGGTCCGCCCGGAAAATTGCGCAGGATCACCGTTGCAGCGAGGCTTGCCGTGCCCCCGGTGGGACTGGAGACCCGCAAGTCCACGAGATCTGCCGCGTCCGCGCCCGGAATCCCGAGGTTGTCGTAGGGGCGCGGCAGTGCCAGGTTCGTCGGGCTTCCCGTCTGGGAGACGGGCCCGACCGTGATCGTCCCACCGGCGACCACGGTGCCGAGACAGGCCGGGGTCGACGCATCCGTGAGCGCTCTCTCGGAGAGGAGCGGCTGCTGAAAGTCGGCGATCCCGAGCTCTCCGGCGACGAGCTTCGGATAGGAGCGGTTCTGGTGACGTTCGACCAGGCAGACTCCCTCCACGGCGGCCGTCAGGCTGTCCCCGAGCGCCACGTACTTGTGGAACGTCGTCTGCGAAAACGAAGGCGAAGCGGCGAGAGCGGTGACCACCCCGGCCGAGAGAGCCGCGCGAAACAGCATTCTCTTCATCGTCATCTCCTTGGGTTAGAACGAGACACGAAAGCTCAACGCCACGAGGTTCGCCGTCTCCGAATATCGCCCGAAGAACTGATCGTTGTTCGCCTGACCCCGCGTGTCCCGTCGGCCAGGGGCTGCGGGCTCTTGTCTTTGTAATAGCCGGCCCGGACGGCGAAGTCGCCCCACTTCTTTTCGAGCCCGGCGCGGTACGCCCAGGAATCCTTCCAGTTCGTCGACCTCAGAAGATCGGGAATCGCCGTATTGTCGAAGTCGATGAAGAGCCGGTCGAAGGACGTCCATTCGGTCCAGTCCGCTTCGAGCGAGACCCGGAAATCTGCCGGCAGGTTGATCGCCGCGCCGAGGTTGACCGACGCCGGAAACTCGATCGTGACCGCGACGTCCTGCTTGCCCTGCGGCAACCCCGCCGCGACGGCCGCGTCGAAGGCGGCGTTGCCCGTCAGCCGCTGCGTGAACTTGCCCTCCCCTTCGTAATCGATCTTGATCGAGCTGCGATAGGCCGCGCCGATCGAGAACGTCGGCGCCGGCTTCCACAGGAGCCCGGCGTTCCAGCCCCAGCCATGGTTGTCCTGGAGGTTCGTGTCGAGCTTGATGTGCGCGACGTCCACGACCGATTGCGTGAAGGGATTGATCGCCGCGCGGTTGCGCTCGAGCTGAACTTTCGAGAGACGGTAATCGGCACCCGCGGCGATGGAGAGCGAGGGCACGACCTCGAGGGAGAGGACCGGGTTGACGTCCGCCGTGCGGATGACTGCGTTCTGCGCGATGAAGCGCCCCGAGAACTGCTCGGCGTCCGCCCAGCGGAAGCCCAGACCGTACGGAGCGAACACGCCGACGCCGAAGTTGACGTTCGATGTGAGCGGAACGACCGCGTAGAACGTCGGAAGGAGGTAACTCGTCTTGCTCTGCTCTTCGACGCCGAAAGACGTTCCCGGATACGGGTTGGCGCCTTCGAACTCCCCTTCGGTCTTCGACAGCAGCGAGCCTCCCACCTGCGCGCTGAAGTGCTTCTGAAAGCCGAGGCCGGCTGGATTGTAAAAGACCGCGGAGGGATCGTCGGCGACGGCGGTGAATGCGAGGCCCATCCCCGACGCCTTCGCCCCCTGGGCGAAGATGGAGAAGCCGGCGGGATAGGCCGGCGCCGCCGCCAGGAAGAGGAACGCCAGGGCAACGAAAGTTCCTGAAAACCGTACCCGTCTGGTCACGTTTTTCTCCTCCTCGATCTTTTCGGGCATCGGAAAAGCGCCTGCACGCTATTCCCGCCCGCCGGGGAAGTCAACCGGACGGGGCACGTCCGCGCTTCTGCGAATAGAATCGCCGAAGGTGGCCCGGGAAAGCGAGAGTCCCACGCGCGAAGGAGTCGCGGCGACGCCGGCCTCCGCCGCGGACGAGGTTCCTCACAGCTCCGGATCCGTTCTCGGCGGCCGCTACCGCGTCGAACAGGTTCTCGGTTTCGGGGGCATGGGCGTCGTCTATCGCGCGCGCGACCTGAAGCTCGACGCCGAAATCGCGCTGAAGCGGATCCGCCCGGACCGGTTTTCTCCCGAGCGGCGTGAGACGTTGCGGCGCGAGATCATCCTCGCGCGCCGGGTTACGCACGAAAACGTCTGTCGGGTCTACGACCTCGTCGAGCTCGGAGGCGAGGAGTTCGTCTCGATGGAGTACCTCGCCGGCCGGACGCTGAAGGACATCGAGCAGAAGGAAAAGATCCTGCCGCTCGGCCGCGGCCTCGGGATCGCCAAGGGAATCTGTAACGGGCTCGCAGCCGCTCATCGGATCGGCGTCCTTCACCGGGACCTGAAGCCGGAGAACGTCATGGTCGGCGACGACGGCAAGTCGCGCCTCATGGACTTCGGGATCGCCGTCGAGACCGGCGGTTTCGTTCCGCAGGGAGAGAGCGTTCCCGGCACCCCCCAGTTCCTCGCTCCCGAGCTCCTGCAGGGCGAATCCCCGACGGTTCGAAGCGACGTCTACGCGATGGGAGTGCTGCTTTACGAGATGTTCACGGGCCGCGTGCCGATCGACGACGACAACACCGCGCGGCTCGTCCGACGGATCGTGCGGGAGGCTCCCCCGTCCGTACGGACCCTTCGACCCGACCTCCCCCCCGATCTCGCGGATATCCTCGACCGATCCATCGCGAAGGATCCGGAAGCGCGGTTCGCCGACGCGAACGCGCTCGCCGATGCGATCGTGGCATTCGAAGGACAGGTCCTCGACCGCGTGCTGGCGGAGGTCTCCGTCACCCGGGCGAAGATGGTCAAGCTGATGGTGATCCTCGAGGCAAACAAGTCGCTCGCCGCGACACTCGACACCACCGAGACGCTCCGGATCATCCTCAAGACCGCGACCAGCGAGACCGGCGCCGAGCGCGGGACGATCTTCCTGAGAGACCCCGAGACGGCCGAACTCGTCAGCCAGATTCTGGAGGGCGGCGCCGTCTCTCCGATCCGGCTTCCGCCGGGGCGGGGAATCGCCGGCTCGGTCGCTGCCACGGGCGACATCGTCAACGTCTCCGATGCGTACAACGACGGGCGGTTCGATTCGGCGACGGACGCGGACTCCGGCTTCCGCACCGTCTCGATCCTCGCCGCGCCGATGCGGACACCGGCGGGGGAAATCGTCGGAGTAGTCGAGATCCTGAACAAGAGGCGCGGGACGTTCACGAAGGAGGACGAGGAATTCCTCGCCGAGGTCGGTACGCACGCCGCGCTCGCAGTCGCCGGAGTCCGGCAGCACCAGGCAGAGGTCGAGCAGGCCCGGCGGGAGGGCGCGGCCCGGGCGATCCGGGGGGCGTCGGCGCTGCTCGTTCCGCACGCGTGGCCGGACACGCCCGGCTTTGAATCGGCGCCGCTTCGCTGGCGGTCGGAAGAGCTCAACCTGGTCGCCTTCGCGGTCGAGGGGCGAGCCGGGCGTCTCGGGTTTTTGACCGTCGAGCCGTTGGGCGAACCGGAGGACTCTCTGGGCCGCCTCCTTCGGGCGCTCGACCTCGGACGCCGCCTGCTTCCTTCCGCTTCACCCGACGAGATCGTGGCAGCGATCGCGACCCTCGACTCCGGCTGCTCCGCGTCCGCGGCCTGCTGGAGCGGGGAGCAGCTCTCGCTCGCTTCCTCGGGGGCCCCTCTCCCCGCCCTGCTCCGGGAAGGCCTGCTCGTTCCCTTTCCGTCGGAGAGGTCCGCTGACACGGCGACGCGCGCCGGAGACGTGCTCGTGGTCGCGTCGAGGGGGCTCGAGAAGCTGGACGTGGCGGAAGGCGCTCCATCGCCGGCTCGGGAGGCTTCCCTCGAGCGCTTCGCCCGGCTCGCGTCGGGCCAGCCCCTTTCAGCGGCCTTCGCCCGACTCGTCGCGGACTGGAAGCGGGAAGGCGTCTCGACGGGGGCCCGCGACGTCCTCCTGCTCTCGGCCCGGCGCAGCTGACCGAGTGAAACACCGCTACGCCCTCGTGGACGTCTTCGCGGACCGGCCGCTCGCCGGCAATCCGCTCGCGGTCTTTCCCGACGCATCGGGGATCGACGACGCCACCCTGCAGCTCGTGGCGCGGGAGATGGACCACGCCGCGACCGCGTTTCTGCTTCCGTCGTCGCTGCTCGGGGCGCAGTTCCGACTCCGGATCTTTTCGCGGGAGCGGGAGATCCCTTTCGCCGGGCATCCCGCTCTCGGCGCTCACTTCGTGCATGCGACCGAGACCCGGCTCTCACTGCGAGATCCGGTGACCCGCGTCGCCCACGAGGGGACCGGCGGACTCTTCCAGGTCGAGCTCGTCGCTGAGGGCGGGCAGATCGTTCAGCTGCGGCTGACCCAGAGGTTGCCCGAGATCGGGCCCAAGCTCGACGCCGGGGAGATCACCCGGCTCGCCGAGGCGCTCGGGCTCGCCGAGGAGGAGATCCAGGCGACCAATCAGCCGGTCCGGGTCGCGTCGACCGGGTTACCCGTCTTGATCGTCCCGGTCACGACGCTCGCAGCGCTCTCCGCCGCCCGGCCCCGATACGGCCTCCTGCGCGACCTCCTCGAACCACGCGATGCCACGCTCGTCTACGCGTTCACGAAGGAGACGAGCGAGGCGCGCTCCGCGGCCCACGCCCGCGCCTTCGACGTCGTCGGGTCCGTGGAGGTGCCCGGGGCCGGAGCGGCGGCCGGCGCGCTCGCGGCGTACCTCGTGTCGCATTCCGCGGTCACGATTCAGCCGGTCACCGTTCTCTCGATCGAGCAGGGGCGGTCCGTCAACCGCCCGTCCACCATCTACACCGAGGTGCACCTCGAGGGCTCCGAGATCGTGCGGGTCGTGATGGGAGGGCGCGTCGTCCGGGTCGGAGAGGGAGTGCTCGAGATCTAGGGTCGCCCGTCGTAGATCACCCTTTGATCCTCCAGGCGTGCAAATCCGGGGAGCCGGTGCGGACGCGCTTCTTTCTCCGAGAGGATCTCGAAGACTTCCCAGCCGCGCGCGAGGAACGCATCCGCGAGCACCGAACGGTGGCAACGCCAGGGAAGCGACTCCGCGCACATCAGCGCCGACTGGCGTTCGCTCGCGAACGAAGTCGCTCTTGACACCTCCCGCCCGAACTCCTCCGTGTCCATGTAGTCCGCGTAGCCGCGGAACGCGTCGGTGCGCCAGGCGACGTGCGGGGAGTCGGCGCGCGGCTTCCGGCGTCCTCCGAGCTCCGGGATCCCGACGTAGTCGATTCCGGCCGCGGCGAGACCCTCCGAGAGCGCCTGCGCGTTGAAGTGCGGCCACTTGCGCGACGCCGGAAACCGGCGGACGTCGAGCACCCGCTCGATGCCGTGCGCCCTCAAGATTTCGACGAACCCTCCGAGGGGACGATTCGAGTGTCCGACCGTCCAGATCCGGTTCAAGCAAGAACGGCGACGGCGACGGCCCCCGGTCCTCCGTGCGCCCCGAGGGCGGGACCGCACTCGACGATCATCACGTCGGACTCCGGATAGCGCTCGCGAATCTCGCGCGCGAGCCGCTCGGCGAGCTCCGCGGCGTCGGAGTGCGCGACCCCGAAGCGCCGCCCGCGACCGTTTCCCGCCTTCGCCGCCTCGTCGAGGAGGCGCATCATCTTTTCGAGCGCCCGGGCGAACCCGCGCGCGCTCGCGACCGGCTCTGCGGTCCCCTTCCGGGTGATCGCGAGCACCGGCAGGATCCCCAGAAGGTTCGCCACGAAACCTTTCCCCCGCGGAACGCGTCCACCACGGACGACGTGCTTCAGCGTCGGCATCGCGATGAAGACCTTCACACGTTCGACCGCCTCCCGCGCGACCCGGACGACCTCCTCGAACGGGCGTCCCGACGCGGCGGCTTCCGCCGCGGCCCGCACGACGAGGCCGAGCCCCACGGAGGCGTTGCGGCTGTTGACGTGCTCGAAGGTCGTCTTCTCGATCGGCCGCGCGCCGACCACGGCGGCCTGATAGGTGCCGGAGAGCGCCTTGGAAAGGTGGATCGAGACGATCGAGCCGTGGTGCGACGACACGAATCGGTAGACCTGCGTGAAGTCGGCGGGGGGCGGCTGGGAAGTCTTCGGCGCGACCTCGGTCACCGCGAACCGGGCGTAGAACTCCGCGGGTGTGAGCGTCACCTTGTCGAGATAGTTCTCCGAGCCGAAATACACGCGCACCGGGACCATGCCGATGTTCAGCTCCTCGAACATCGCCGGCGGCAGGTCGCACGTGGAGTCGGTGACGATGCCGACGCGTTCCGCGCGGTTCCGGTCGAACCGGGTCTCGTGCTGCGAGCGCATGTCCTCGATCTTGGTCTGCGCGATCTCGCCGTACCGCGCCACGGTTTCGAAGAGCCTCTCCGGCTCGTTGGTGTGAACGTGGAGCCGCACGCGCGCCGCGCCTCCGGCGATGACGACCGAGTCCCCCATCAACGCCGCTTCTCGGCGCATCGCGTCGCGGTCGATCGAGCTCCCTTCGAGGAGAGCCTCGGTGCAGTAGCGGAACAGGATGGACTCGGGCGTGCGGTCGAAGACGGCCGCACGGACCTCTTCGGGAGGGACGGGAGGTAGCGCGCGGCGCGCGGCGTCCCGCACGTATCGCACGATCCCCTCGAGCAGATACACGAACCCCTGCGCCCCGGCGTCCACCACTCCCGCCATCTGGAGCGCCTTCATCTGCTTCGGAGTCTCTTCGAGCGAACGTTTCGCCTCCTTGAGCGAGTCGGTCAGGATGTCGGCGAAGTCCGGGACCTCCTGCGCGCGCCGGGAAACGTGGCGCGCCCAGTCGCGGATGACAGTCAGGATCGTGCCCTCGACCGGCCGGGCGATCGCCCGGTACGCGGAGTCGGCCGCGGAGAGAGCGGCGGCGCCGAAGTCGCGGGTCGACACGCGCGGTCGATCCGGCAGGCCCTCGCAGAGGCCGCTGAAGAACTGGGCCAGGATGGCTCCCGAGTTGCCGCGGGCGCCGCCCAGCGCCTCGTCGGCAAGAGCCTCGCACAATCGCCGCACGTGGCGCTCTCGGAGGCGTGCAATCCCCGCCGCGATCTTCTGCAGCGTGGCAGCGAGGTTCGTCCCGGTGTCGCCGTCGGGCACCGGGAACACGTTGATTCTGTTGAGCGGCTCCGCGCGCTCACCGACGAAGTACGCCCCGGCGATCACCGCGCGCGAGAGGCGGCGGCCGTCCAGGTAAGCGATCGAGATCACGGCTTCAGCGGAGCGGGTTGGCCCCCCGGCGCCCGTTCCACGTCGCGGAGCGAGCGGAACTCCTCCGCCACGATCGGGAGCCGATCGAGGTAAAGGAGCACGACCCCGCAGCCCATGCACGCCCAGGGGAAGACCTTCTCGAGTCCCCACCCGAAGAAACCCCGTTTCCAGGGCTTCTTCCAGAAATAGGTCGTGTACCCGGAGACGTGGGTCTTCGAACGCACAAGATCGCCCCCGCAGAGCGGGCACTTGCGATGGAACGCGGAGCTCATCGGTGAGTTGGGGAAGGATATCGCAGGCCGAAGACGTGAGGCGTGAGACGTGAGAGGAGGCAGGAAGAATCCTGCGTCACTCCGGTGCCTGTTCCTTTTACGTCTTATGTCTCAAATTTCACGGTCTCCAGCGCAACACCAGATTCCGCGCGGCGCCCACCTCGTCGACTCGCCGGACTGGCGTCGTGTGCGGCGCCGTCTTCACAATCTGAGGCTCTTCTTCACACTCCCGCGCGATCTCCCGCATCGCAGCGACGAAGGCGTCGAGCCCCAGCTTGGGCTCGGTCTCGGTCGGCTCGATCATGAGCGCGCCGTGAACGATGAGCGGGAACGAGATCGTCGGCGGATGAAAGCCGTAGTCCATGAGACGCTTTCCGATGTCCATCGCGTGAACGCCCGACTCCGTCTGCTTCTTGTCGGAGAAGACGACTTCGTGCATCGTCGGCGCGTCGTACTTCAGGTGATAGACGCCCGCGAGCCCGGCGCGGACGTAGTTCGCATTCAACACCGCGCCGCGCGCGACCTCGCCGATCCGGTTCCCGTACGACGAAATGTAAGCGAGCGCTCGCACGAACATCCCGAAGTTCCCGAGGAACGTCCGGAGGCGGCCGACCGAGTCGGGGCGGTCGTGGTCGAGGAAGAACGTCCCGTCCGCGCGGCGCTCGACCGTCGGTCTCGGAAGGAACGGAACGAGCTTGGCGGTGACGGCCGCCGGCCCCGCGCCCGGCCCGCCCCCGCCGTGCGGCGTGGAGAACGTCTTGTGCAGGTTCATGTGCATCACGTCGATGCCCATGGCGCCCGGCTTCGCGAGCCCGACGAACGAGTTGAAGTTCGCGCCGTCGCAGTAGAGGTAGCCCCCCTTCGCGTGCACGATGCGGGCGATCTCGAGGATCTGGTTCTCGAAGATCCCCAGCGTGTTGGGAACCGTCAGCATCAGCGCCGCGACGTCCATGGTCATCGCCTCCTCGAGGACGTGGAGGTCGAGAGTGCCGCGGGCATTCGACTTGAGCTCGTGCACTTTGTACCCGGCGAAGTGCGCGGAGGCGGGGTTGGTCCCGTGCGCAGAGTCGGGGATAAGGACGGTCGTCCGCGGATTGCCCTCCTTCGCGAGCGCGGCGCGGATCATCAGGATGCCCGCGAGCTCCCCCTGCGCTCCAGCTGCGGGCTGCAGCGTCACCCGCGCGAGACCGGTCAGCTCCGACAGGGTTTTCTCGAGCCGCCATGCGAGCTCGAGCGCTCCCTGCGAGACCTCCTCGGGGGCGAGCGGATGCGCGGCGGCGAATCCCGGCAGACGCGCGACTTCCTCGTTGACTCGCGGGTTGTGCTTCATCGTGCAGGAGCCGAGCGGGTAGAGAGCCTCGTCGATCGAGAAGTTCAACCTCGAGAGCCGCGTGAAGTGCCGAGCTACCTCGACCTCGGTGATCTCGGTCTCGCCCGCGATCTCGTCGCGACAGAGCGACCGCGGGATCGCCAAAGTCTCCGGGACGTCGAGAGGAGGAAGCGAGTAACCGACCTTCCCCTCGCCCGAAACTTCGAACACGAGCGGCTCGTGCCGTGGTTCCGGGTGGCGCCGGTCGCCGGCCGAGGACGCTCTCTCCTCGATTTCGACACTCATGACAAATCCCGGTGGGAGAGCTCGCGGCCCCCCCCTCCCCCGGTGTCGGTCAAGGCCGCGACGAGGCGGTCCATCTCTTCCCGGGTGTTCATTTCGGTGGCGGCAAGGAGGAATCGGTTCTCCGAACCCGGCTCCCAGCGCGACAGCGGAACGCCGGCGAGGATTCCGCTTCCTGCGAGCTGCGACAGGATCGGAGCGGCCGGGCCGGGCGCTTCCACGACGAACTCGTTGAACGTCGGCCCGGAGAAGGGGATCCGCCAGCCGAGAATCTTCGCGATCTCGCCCTTGAGATACTCCGCCTTCGCGTGCGACTGGAGCGCGACTTCTCGCAGGCCCCGCTTTCCCAAAAGCGAGCAATGGATGTTGGAGGCGAGAGCCATCAGTCCCTGGTTCGTGCAAATGTTCGACGTCGCGCGCTCGCGCCGGATGTGCTGCTCCCGGGTCGAAAGCGTCAGGCAAAACGCACGCCGACCCTGGGCGTCCCGAGTCTGCCCCACGAGGCGTCCCGGGATCTGACGCTGGTGCTCGGAGCGGCACGAGAGGAATCCGAGCACCGGACCGCCGAAGTGCATCGGCACGCCGAGCGACTGAGCCTCGCCGCAGGCGATATCGACGCCCCGCTCCCCCGGCGGGGCAAGCAGGCCGAGCGAGGCCGCTTCCGCGACGACCGCGACCGACAGCGCGCCCCTTTCTCGTGCCGTGCGCGAGCCGGTCTCCCAGTCCTCGATGACGCCATAGAAGTTCGGCGACTGGACGGCAACCGCGAAGGTGTCGTCGTCCACGGCCGCGCGGAGCGCGTCCGCGTCAGTCGCGCCGTCGGAGCCGACCGGAACTTCCACCGACGTGAATCCCAGGCTGGAAAAGTACGTCCTCACGGTCTCGCGGTATTCGGGGTGGATTCCCGCCGAAAGGACGGCCCGCGTCCGTCCGCGGGAGAGGCGCGACGCCATGAGCAGCGCCTCGACGAGCGCCGAAGCGCCTTCGTAGAGCGACGCGTTCGCGACGTCGAGGCCGGTCAGCAGACAGATGTGCGTCTGGAACTCGAAGATCGACTGGAGCGTACCCTGGGAAACCTCCGGCTGGTAGGGCGTGTAAGAGGTCAGCCACTCGGCGCGATAGAGCATCTGGTCGGAGACCGCGGAGATGGAGTGGTTGTAGATCCCTGCCCCGAGGAAGAACGCCGTGTCCCGCGCATTGGCGTTGCGCCGGGCGAGCGATCCCAGGAGGCGCCGGACCTCGATCTCGGAAAGCGGCGGCGGGAGGTTTGGAGGCTGGCGAACCTCCGCCGGGATGGACGCGAACAGCTCTTCGACCGACGACACCCCGATCGCCCGGAGCATCTCCAACCGGTCCGCGTCGGAGGTCGGAAGAAACTTCACTGCTTCTTTTCCTCCTGCTGAACGTATTTCGCGTACTCGTCCGCCGACATCAGCTTTCCGGCCTCCTCGTCGGTCGTCAGTTTCATCTTGATCAGCCATCCGTCCCCGAACGGGTCGTCGTTGACGATCCCGGGCTCCGCAACCGCTCCCTTGTTGATTTCGGCGATTTCGCCCGAGACGGGCGTGAACAGCTCGGAGACCGCCTTGACCGATTCGACCGTTCCGAACTCGTCGCCGGCGTTGAACACGTGGCCGACTTCCGGCAGCTCGAGATAAACGATCTCGCCCAGCTCCTTCTGCGCGTAGTCGGTGATGCCGATCGTCCCGACGTCCCCGTCGATGCGAACCCATTCGTGGCTCTGGGTGTAGTGCATGTCTTCGGGGTTCACCGCGCCTCCTTCGGTCTCTTGTAGAACGGAGTCTCGACCACGCGGGCCTTCGCGCTTCGTCCGCGGATGTCGACCTCGAATTCGGTCCCGACGCCGGCCGCGCCGGCGGGCAGGAGAGCGAGGCCGATCGGTTTGCCGAGCGTCGGGGAGTGGGTTCCCGATGTCACGACCCCTTCCCCGTAAGCGGTACGAGCGGGATGGCCGTGGCGCGCAATGCCGCGATCCACCATTTCGAAGCCGACGAGCTTGCGCGGAACACCCTCCGCCTTCTGTCTCTCGAGCGCGACGCGGCCGAGGAAATCCCCCTTTTTCATCTTCACGGTCCAGCCGAGGTCTGCCTCCCACGGCGTCACCGTGTCGTCGATGTCGTTGCCGTAGAGGGCCATCTTCGCTTCGAGCCGCAGCGTGTCCCGAGCGCCGAGCCCGCACGGGAGGATGCCCTCGTCGCGCCCCTCCTCGAGAAGCCGACGAAATACCTTCTCGGCCCGCTCGGACGCAAGGCAAATCTCGAAGCCGTCCTCCCCCGTGTAGCCGGTCCGCGAGACGAGAGTCGGCTCGCCCAGGATCGAGATCTCCCGAAATGCGTAGTAGTCGAGATCGGACGGATCCTCCGCGGCGACGCGCGACAGGAGCGCCGCCGCGCGCGGTCCCTGCACGGCGATGAGCGCGTACCGATCGGAAGCATCCCCGACTCGCGCGTTTCCCCGCACGTGCGACCTCGCCCACTCGAAGTCCTTGGGTATGTTCGCGGCGTTGACAACGAGCATCCAGGAGTCCTCGGCCTTCCGATAGACGAGCAGATCGTCCACGTACGTGCCCCGGTCGGTCAGAAACGCGGAGTAGTGGCAGCGGCCGTCGGAGAGGCGCGTAACGTCGTTCGGCGTCAGCCACTGGAGCGCAGCAAGTGCTCCCGCGCCGCTGACCTCGAGCTCTCCCATGTGCGAGACGTCGAAGATCCCGACCCGCTCCCGCACCGCCCGGTGCTCCTGCAGGATCCCGGAGTACTGCACCGGCATCTCCCAGCCGCCGAAGTCGATCAGCTTCGCGCCGAGCTCGCGGTGGAGATCGTAGAGCGACGTGCGCTTGAGCGCGGGGGGAGCGGTCGCGGGCTCGGACGCGGGCATCCGGGGCGAAATTACCACAGTGGCACAGAGGCTCTGACCAGCGAAAGGGCCCGCGCATAGAATCGGCGCCAATCAACGGGAGGTCCCATGAACACCCTCGTCGCGGTCCTCGCGGCCGCGCTCGTCTCGCCGGCTTCCACTCCGCGAATCGCTACGTTCTCGATCGTCGCCCGCGATCCTGCGAACGGCGACTTGGGCGTCGCCGTGCAGTCGAAGTTCCCGAACGTTCGCGTGGCGGTGCCCTACGCGAAGGCGGGCGTCGGCGCCGTCGCGACGCAGTCCTTCTCCAACTCCGACTTCGGGACGAAAGGGCTCGAGCTCTTGGAGCTCGGCGCGACGCCGCAGGAAGTGATGACGATCGTCTCCCGGGACGATCCGGATCTCCAGGACCGGCAGGTCGGGATCGTGGACACGAAAGGGCGCTCGGCGACCTTCACCGGAAAGAAGTGCTTCGACTGGGCGGGCGGCCGCACCGGACCCGATTACTCGATCCAGGGGAACATCCTCGTCTCCGAGGCAACCGTCGACGCGATGGAGAAGGCGTTCCTCGGGACGAAGGGTCCGCTCGCGGATCGGCTCCTCGCCGCGATCAAGGCCGGCGCGGAAGCCGGGGGCGACCGGCGCGGGCGGCAGTCGGCGGCACTCGTGGTCGTGCGGAAAGGGGCGTCGTACGATGCCAAGAGCGACCGCTACATCGACATTTCCGTCTACGACGCGAAGGATCCGATCGCCGAGATCTTCCGGCTCTACGACCTGCAGAAGATCCATTTCGAGAGGAGCGACCCGAAGGACGTGGTCCCGATCGCCGGTTCGGACGCGGTCTATCTGCAGAAGCTGCTCGCCAAGAAGGGATTCTTCAAGGGAGAGAGCGACGGCGCCTGGGACGAAGCTTCGACGAAGGCGCTCGCCGACTACATGGGCTGGGAGAACTACGACGTCCGGATTCGGCAGGACGGCAAAATCGATCGGAAGATCCTGGACCTGATCAAGGCGAAAGAAGGCGCGATGTCGGACTAGCGCCGCGGCGTCAAGTTCCGCGGAGGCGGCCGCCGCCGCAGGAGTAGCCGGGGTGCTTGTCGTTCGAGGTTTCCGCAGTATCCCGGCTCGAGACCGGCCGCCCACAGGATTCCGCCCGTCAGGTGCGCCAGGAAGAGCGGCTCCGCATAGCTCTCCCGCGTGTGGCCTCCGGCGGTATAGAACGCGCGCCCGCCGGCGAGTTCGTGACACCAGGCAATCGGGTGGTCGGCCCCCATCGAGCCGCCCGAATAGGTGCTCTCGTCGAGCGTCGCGAGGACGTGGACGCTCGGTCTCGGGTTCGCGCGGAAGTTGTACCACTCGTCGGTGCGCGGCCAGACCTCCGGCAGCGCGGCGGTCGAAGGGTGGACGCGATCTTCGACGCGGAGGGCCGCCGGCTGGATTTCCGGGTGGCCGGCGAAGTACGCCCCGACGAGGTCGCCGTAGAAGGGCCAGTCGTACTCCGTGTCGCTAGCGGAGTGCACTCCCGCCCAGCCGCCGCCCGCGCGAATCCAGCGCTCGAAGGCGTCCTGCTGTTCGTCGTCCAGGACGTCGCCCGTCGTCAGCAGGAAGAGAACCGCCCGATAGGGAGCGAGGTTGGCGTCGGTGAACGCGGATGGGTCCTCCGTCGCGTCGACGGCGAGACCGTTCTCTGAAGCGATTCGGCGGACGGCCGCGATCGCGTCGGGGATGGAGTCGTGCCGGAAACCGCTCGTGCGCGTGAAGACGAGGACGGCGGTTTCGCCTACCCTCGCCGCCCTCGGCGTGAATCGCGCCGCCGGCGCCGGGGAGCCCATCAGAATGGCGGCGGCCACGAAGGCGGCCACGGGGTTCATCTCTCGCCGGGTTCGGTGTCGTCCTCGTCCATCGCGCGCGGGCTCTCGTACTCGCGCTTCTGCGTGGCGAGGATCTGACGCGCCTCGTCGGCATGTTCCGGGGGAACCAGGACGCGGCTCATCCCGAACGCGCCCAGGTTCTCCGGCCACGGGGTCGTGGAAGGGCCTTCGATCTGGCACGGGATGTCGCGGGACTGCAGCAGGCCGGCGATCAGGCTCGCCTCCTCTTCCTGTCCCACCGAGGCGACGGCGACCCACTCCGGCTCGTCTTCTTCTTTCATGCTCTCTCCCCGGATTTCCTTTTGACCTCGAGCGATACATTCCCGCGCGCTTCGACGCGCCCGATGACGGAGGCCATTTCCGCGCCGCGCTCTCGGCACCGTGCGGCGTAACGCTCCGCTTCCCCCGCCGGAAGAGCGACGAGGAGCCCTCCCGACGTCTGCGCGTCGCACAGAAGGAGGACGTCGTCGTCGGTCACGCCGGCGCCGACCGCGCACCGCGGCCGGAGATTGCGCACGTTCGCCCGCGAGCCGTCCGGCGCGATTCCCCGAGCGGCGACGCGCCGCGCCTCCGAGAGAAGAGGGACCGCCTCGACCCAGAACTGCGCGGTCGTCCCGGAGGCCTCCATCATTTCGTGCGCGTGGCCCAGCAGCCCATAGCCCGTCACGTCGGTGGCCGCGTGGATTTCGAAGCCGTTCATCGCCTCCACGGCCGACCGGTTCAAAGCAGCCATGACGCGGCCGGCCTCCTCGAGGGCGGCATCGGACAGGATCCGCCGGCGGAAGAGCCCGGACACGCCTTCCGCGGCGATCGAATCCGCACGCCCCGCAGAGACCGTCACGCCGATGCCGAGCGGCTTGGTCAGGACCAGGCCATCTCCCGGGCGGGCGCCCGAGTTTCGGGTCACCGCGGTTTCCTTTGCGGTGCCGGTAACCGCGAGACCGTAGATCGGCACGTCGTGCTCGATCGAGTGGCCGCCGCCCACGACGGCGCCGGCTTCCGCCACCTTCTCCGCTCCGCCGCGGAGGATTTGCTCGAGGACTTCGTCGGGGAGCACCGCCGTAGGAAACGCGACGAGCGCCAGAGCCAGGATCGGGCGAGCGCGCATCGCATAGACATCGGAGAGGGAGTTGGCGGCCGCGATCTGGCCGAAGAGATACGGGTCGTCGACCACCGGAGTGAAGAAGTCCACCGTCGAGACGAGCACCTGCCCGTCGCCCAGGCGGTACACCGCCGCGTCGTCGGCGGACGCGTTCCCGACCAGCAGGTTCGGGTCCGCCGGTACGGGAAGCTTCCCGAGAAGCGCGGAAAGGTCGAACTGACCTATTTTGCAGGCTCAGCCGGCGCTCGACGCGAACGTCGAGAGCGCGGGATGACCCGCTTTGCGGTACGTCACGAATGGATTATGTCGCGGGGACAGGCCCTGCGGGCCTGCACCCGCCTCCGAATTTGGTGTCAGCGCGCGCGACGCGCCTCGACCCCGAGTAGCCGCCGAGCGTTTGCCGCACCGGCGGAAATCCCCACGCCGACGAGCGCCGTCAGGATCTCGCGGCCGTGACTTCGGCCAATGTAGAAGCCCGCGAGCGCTCCCCCGACGATCGCGAGCAGCGGATGGTCGCGCACGGTCCGGCGCACGTCATCGGGCAGCGCTTTCTCGAGCGAGGAGATTCGAATCAGTCGTCGTCTCCGCCGCGCAGCAAGTAGCCGAACAGGAACCCGATTCCGACCGAAATCGCGAGCGCCGTGCCGGGGCTGTCCTTGACGTACTTGCGAACGTCGTCCCACAGGTACGCGCACCTCGTCGCCGACGCCGTCGAGCGAGTCCCCGAGGACCTCCTTCGTCTGCTCGATTTTTTCTTCGACGAAATCGCGCGCGCGATCGAACGGGGTTTCTTTTGCCATCCGTCACCTCCGAGTGAAGCCCCGGATCATATACCTGCAAATCCCTTTCCAATTGCTCTTTCGCGCGGCGCCACGAATAATCCGGTCGGATGGCGACGCTCCGATTCCTTGGGGCTTGCGGCACCGTCACCGGCTCGAAATTCCTTCTCGAAGCGAACTCGCGCCGCATTCTCGTCGACTGCGGCGTGTTCCAGGGGTCGAGCGAGCTCAGGGAGAAGAACTGGAGCGCGCCGCCTTTCGACACGCGGTCGCTCGACGCGGTCATCCTCACGCACGCGCACATCGATCACACGGGCTATCTGCCCAGGCTCGGGAAGGCGGGGTTCTCCGGACCCGTCTACGTGACGCCGCCCACCGCCGGACTCCTGGGATACCTCCTTCCCGATGCGGCGCACCTCCATGAAGAGGACGCCCGCTACGCGAACCGGAAGGGATTCTCCCGCCATCGACCGGCACTTCCTTTCTTCGACGCGAAGGACGCGACGGCCGCGCTCACGCTCCTTCGTCCGGTCGAATTTCGCGAACGGGCCGAGCTCGCGCCCGGGCTCACGTTCGAGTTCCGCAGGGTTGGCCACATCCTGGGCGCCGCCTTCGTCACGGTCCACGCCGATTCGCGGCAGATCGTCTTCTCCGGAGACGTCGGGCAAAGGAACGTCCCGATCCTGAAGGACCCGGAGACCCCCGAGTCCGCCGATTACCTCCTGCTGGAATCGACCTACGGAGACCGGCTCCACCCGGAGGGATCGCCGCGCGAAGAGCTCGGGCGCGCCGTCGCAGAGACCGTTGCCCGGCGCGGCGTCGTCCTGATCCCCGCCTTCGCCGTCGGACGCGCGCAGGAGGTGCTGTATCACCTGCGTTCCCTGCAGCGCGACGGGACCGTTCCGGTGGACCTCCCGATCTACCTGGACAGCCCGATGGCGGTCTCGGCCGTCGATCTCTATTGCTCGGCTCTCGCCGAGCATGACCTCGAGATGGAGCAGCTGCAGAACGCCGGTCTCTGCCCGATCGAAGGACCGTCGGTCCACCTGGTCCGTGACCGTGACGAATCGATCGCGTTGAACGGGCGCAGAGGTCCGATGGTGATCGTGTCCGCGTCCGGCATGCTGAGCGGCGGCCGGATCCTCCATCACTTGAAGCGCCGGCTGCCCGACCCGGAGACGACACTTCTTTTCGTCGGCTTCCAGGCGGCCGGGACGCTCGGGCGGCGGATCCTGGGCGGCGCGCACGAGGTCCGGATCCACGGCGAATCGGTCCCGGTCCGCGCGGAGATCCGCGAGATCCCGGCCCTGTCGGCACACGCCGACCAGCACGGCTTGATCGAGTGGGCGAGCGCGCTGACGACCCCTCCGCGGGTCGTTTATCTCGTTCACGGCGAGCCTCCGGCCCGGGAGGCTCTGGCGGCCGCGATCCGCTCGAAATTCGGCTGGAAGGTCGCGGCCCCCCGGGAAGGAGAGGCGGTCGAGCTAGAGTGAGAACGAGCCGCTGGTGGCCGGGCCGATGAACGAACGAGACGATCGCGACGCGGGAGTGGCGAAAGGGCGCGTGACCATGGTCGTCCATCGCGCGAAGGCCCGCGCGCCGATGGTGCCCGAATCCCTCCTCCGCGTCCTCGTCACCGTGCGCGAGGTCGTTCTCGATACTTTCCGCGGCTTTGCGGCGGACCGTGGGGCGGACCTCGCGGGCTCGCTCGCTTTCACGACGCTCCTGACGGCCGTGCCGCTGCTCGCCACGTTCTCGCTCTTCCTCGCCGCGTTCTTCAAGGAGAAAAACGACCAGGTCTTGGAGATGGTCAACCGCATCCTGCCGTACCACACCGCGAAGCTGACCGAGAGCCTCCGCGAGTTCGTCGCGGAGTCGACGGCGATCTCCGGAATCGGTCTCGTGACCCTGATCGTGGCTTCGGTCCGTCTCATCTTCATCGTGGAAGCGACGTTCAACGCCGTCTGGGGGGCGCCGAAGCGCCGTGCCTGGTTCCAGCGGATCGCGATCTACAGCTTCGCCCTCTTCTCTCTCGCTCTTCTCGTCGGGGCGATCGGATCAGGCGTTCAGGTCCTCCGCCGGTTCTCGCTTCTCGAATCCGTCCTTGTCTCGCCGATCGCCGAGACCTTCTTTCCGTTTGCTGCCGAGTTCGCGGTCCTGACCCTCCTCTACCGCTACTTGCCCAACGCCTACGTGCGTTGGAGGTCCGCCGGCCTCTCCGGCCTGATTACGGCATTTCTCCTCGAGCTTCTTCGCACCGTCTTCGGCAGATACGTCGCGATGATCTCGCGCATGAATCTGATCACCGGGTCGCTGTCGTTCGTCCTCTTCGCGCTGATCTCAGTCTTTCTGGTATGGGTGCTGATCCTGCTCGGCGTCGAGCTGGCGCACGTGCTCCAGACGAAGATCGGAAAGGGCGGCCGACGCGGTCGTGTCGAGGCGGGGCGGGCGGAAAACGCGATCCGGATGCTGCTGACTCTTGCCGAAGGGGGGATTCACCGGTTCCGCGAGCTGTATCACGACCAGGAGGCCTCCTCCGTCGAGGCCGAAAGGATCCTCGATTGCCTGCGCGAGGCGGGGATCGTCGAAGGCGATGGGGCCAGGGGATTTGTGCTGGCCGCCCCCCCGGACAAGATCTCGGTCGCGCAGATCGTGGAGGCGATCTCTCCGAATCTCTACACGATCACCCCCGAGGAGGACGACCGTGTCGTGCAGGTGCTGGAGCCCCTGTTCGCGCGACTCGACGCGGAGCGGCGCGCCCTCCTCGATCGCACGCTGGCGGATCTGAAGAGCTAGGGGGAAGGCCGGGCGGGCACTCGCGCGGGAGAGAGCGCCGCCAGAAGGGGCGGAGTCAGGAAGGTCGTCGCGAAGACGGCGAGCACGACCGCGACGAAAACCGGGTCGGGAAGGGCCCCGCTCTCTCTCCCGATCTTCGCGAAGATGAGGCCGACTTCGCCGCGCGGCACCATCCCGGCGCCGATGAACGAGCGGCGTACCCTGCCCCACGCGGAAAATCCGGCCGCGAACTTCCCGAGCACGCCGACCACGATGAGCCCGAGTGCGAGAAAGAGCGCCGGCCAGTTTCCCGCGACGAAGGGGTTCAATTGGCCGACGTCGATCCGCGCGCCGATCGTCACGAAGAAGACGGGCGCAAAAACGTCCACCGTCGGCCGCACCGCGTTCTGGATGTCGTGGCGCCGGTTGGTGCGGGCGAGAACGAGACCCGCGGCGAAGGCGCCGACGATCGCCGCGGAACCCGCTTTCTGGGCACCGAGCGCCGCGAGCAGAGCGAAAGCAACGGCGACCGCGACCAGAACTCCTCGCACCTTCGCGTCGCGGACGAACCGGACGAGAAAACGTCCGAGCGGCATTCCGACCACGATCGCGAGGAAAAGGAAGGCGAACGACAGGCCGGCCGCGCGGAGCGCTGCACTCATCCCGACCGATCCCGTGGCCGCGACCTGGCTGACGACGGTAAGGACGACGAGGCCGAGGATGTCGTCGGCGACCGCGGCGCCGAGGATGATCTGACCCTCGTGGGTGGCGCGCATTCCGATCTCCGAGAGGACCCGGCTCGTGATCCCGATGGAAGTCGCGGTGAGTGCCGCTCCGACGAAGATGGCCGTCAACGTCGGGAAGCCTGCCGCGCTCGTCACCACGTAGCCGCCCAGGAACGGAAGAGCCATGCCCACGACCGCGACCACCAGGGCGGGCGCGCCAACGCGCAGCAGCTCTTCCAGGTCGGTCTCGAGGCCGACCTCGAAAAGGAGCAGCATCACCCCGATCTCGGCGACTAAGAGAATGCCCGCGGAGAGCGGGACGAGACCGAGGAGTGACGGACCGAGAAGCACACCGACCGCGAGCTCGCCCAAGACGGCGGGTTGACCGATGCGCTCCGCGAGCTCGCCGAAG
>WNGA01006853.1_pt1 | contig 20333 bp, 17 predicted proteins | sample 5400061 | NCBI WGS metagenome assembly WNGA01 (sample SAMN13153366, study PRJNA577476) | soil metagenome | isolation source: 100 cm soil or saprolite under grassland replicate 2 | place: USA:California | collected 2016-06-15
GCCTCCCTCGACGCCTCCCCGCCCGTCTCGCTCGCCAGCTCCGAGCCGATGTTGAACAGCTCGTTCTGCACGCCGCCCAGAGCCTTCGCGACGGCTCCTCGCGCCGGCAGAAACGAGATCGCCACCCCCAGCGCCGAATTCAGCTCATCGACAGTCCCGAACGCCTCCACCCGCGGGTGGTCCTTCGGCAACCGCCCCGCCCCAAACAGCATCGTCGTCCCGGCGTCCCCGGACCGTGTATACAGCTTCGACTTACGCTGTGCAGGCATGTGTCGTGTCATTCTGAGCGACGACCATGCCGGCCAGCGAACGAAACGCCCTTCGCGAAGGAATCTGGCGGGGAAGCGGGGCGTGAACAGCCTCCTAAGCCACAGAATCCAGATGGAGTTGTGTTGTGGATCACGGGCTCTCAACCTGCCATCGATCAAATTTCAACCTTCGTGCCTTTGTGTCTCCGTGGTGAAGCAGGCTCCCGGTTCCGCGCGACGTTCGTCCATCAGCCGTCAGTCTACCACCCACGGCGCCACCACCGGCCGCCCCGTTCGCGGGTGCGGGAACACCTCTACCCGCGCGCCGTAAGCCTCCGCCAACAACTCCGGTCGCAGGATCTCCCCCGCGCTCCCTTCAGCCGCAACCGTCCCGCCCGCCCCCAGCATCACCAGCCGGTCGCAGTACGCCGCCGCCAGCGTCAGGTCGTGCACGACCGCCAGCACCGCCTTCCCTTCCTCCCGGCACAGCGCCCGCATCAGCCCCAGCACAGACGCCTGGTGCCCGATGTCCAGGTGCGCCGTCGGCTCATCCAGCAAAAGCACCGGCGTCTCCTGCGCCAGCGCCCGCGCCACCACGACCCGCTGCCGCTCACCTCCGGAAAGCTCCCCCACCGGCCGCTCCGCCAGTTCCCACGTATCCGTACGCACCATCGCCTGCCGCGCCGCTTCGAAATCACCTGCCCCCTCGTTCTCCAACAAACGCAGATGCGGCGTCCGCCCCATCAGGACGCACTCCAGCGCGGTAAACGCCTCCGGCAGGAGAGGCTCCTGCGGCACCACCGCCACCCGCCGCGCAACCTCCACCTGCGACAGCGAGCCAACATCGGCTCCGCACAAACGCACGCCCCCGCTGACCGGCGAGACGACTTTCGTCACCGCCCGGATCAGCGTCGTCTTCCCAGACCCGTTCGGCCCCACCAGCCCCAGCATCTCCCCTACCCCAACCTGCAGGCTAACATCCCGTAACGCCACCAGCGTCCTTTTCCCACTTGCATACACCACCGTCAGCCCACGAACCTGGAGAGGAGGGGCACCGCTTTCTTTCAGCTTTCGAGTTTCGATTCTGGACTCCGTCGTCACCCTAACACCTCACTTATCACCTAACACCTAACCCCGTCTTCCCATTTCTCATTTCCTTCATGCCTTAGTGCCTTTGTGGTTTATCCAATACCCGCTCTTCCAGACCGCCGCCCCCATTTCCCTTTCCCATTTCCATCTTTGTGCCTTCGTGCCTTTGTGGTTAAACAAGCGCCCGCCCAGACCGCCGCAGCAGGTACAGAAAGAACGGCACTCCGCAGAACGCCGTAATGATCCCGACAGGAATTTCCGAGGGCTTGTCCAGCATGCGCGCCGCCACATCCGCGCCGATCAGAAACGCCGCGCCCAGCACGATCGCCATCGGCAGCAGCGCGCGGTTATCGGGCCCCCACACCAGCCTGATCGCGTGCGGGACGATCAGCCCTACGAACCCGATCGTTCCTGCCACCGACACTGCCGCCGCCGCCGCCAGCGACGCCGCGCCCAGCAGTATGATCTTCGTCCGCTCGACGTCGATCCCCAGCTGGCGCGCCTGCTGCTCGTCCAGGTTGAGCACGTTCAGGATGCGCCCGTGCGCCATGATGACGACCGCCGCGGGGATGGCATAAGGCAGTACCCACGCCAGCTTCACCCACGTGGCTGTGTTGAAGCCGCCCAGCACTACCGACAGCACCGTCAGCGAGTTCGTTGTGCTCTTCAGCATCAAGTACGCCGTGATCGCCGTCGCCAGCGACGAAAGCGCCACGCCCGCCAGGATCAGTGTCGTCCCCGGCGCCGCGCCTCCAACCCGCGCCACCCCATACACGACGACGACAGAAATGATCGCTCCCGCGAACGCCGCCAGCGGCAGCAGGCTCAGCCCGTATGCCGAAACGTCCGCGTTCGATACCACGACGATCGTCGCCCCCAGGTTTGCCCCGGTCGCCACGCCGATGAGGTACGGGTCCGCCAGCGGGTTCCGGAACACCCCCTGGTACGTCGTCCCAGCCATCGCCAGCGTCGCCCCCGCCACCCCCGCCAGCAGCACCCGCGGCAGCCGCACCTCCCAGATGATGTTCCGCCACGACGGCGACACTTCCTCCGAGATACCCACCCCCGGCAGGTGCGACAGCAGTATGCGCACCGTTGCCTCCACCGGCACGTTCGCCGGCCCCACCGCCAGCGCCACCAGCGCGACCACCAGCAGCACGAAGCACCCACCCATAAGCCGCGGCCACAATCGCCCTCCCACGGCCGCAGCGATGACCACATCATCGCCAACCGAGACTTTCGGCTTGCTAACCCCCGCAACCACGCTACTCTGAACCTCTCACTTCCGACGTCGCACTTCGTACCTCGTACTTCGTATCTCTTACCCGATCTCTACCCTCGTACCTCTTACCATGACAGCCACCATTTCCGTTTCTCATTTCCGATTTCCTTCGTGTCTTTGTGCCTTAGTGTCTTCGTGCTTCAATAGCACCCTTACTCGTACAACAGCCCCGCCAGCGTCTCCAGCGCCTCCACCACCCGCGGCCCCGGCCGGCTGACGATATCCGGATCGACCGCATAGATGCGGTCGTTCTGCACCGCAGGAATGGAATCCCAACCCGGACGCGCCTTCACCGTCTCCGCCGATTCGCCGGCCACCTCATCGGCCAGGATGATCACGTCCGGCGCCGCCTCGATGATCGCCTCCTGCGCCATCTGCGGGAACGCCTCCCCCGTCGCCTCCGCGATGTTCTCCACCTTCAAAATGTCGTACAGGTCCCCGACAAAGCTCCCCGGCCCCACTGTAAAGAGCGTGTTATCGACCTCGTGGAACACCTTCGGCGGCGCCTCCACCTCCGGCAGCGACTGCACGATCTCCTCGATCCGCTGCTCCATCGCTCCGCCGAGCGTCGCCGCTTCGTCGGCATGCCCAACCGCGCCTCCGAGAAGCTCGATCTGATCGATCACTCCATCCACCGAGTCCGGTATCCCGAGCAACATCGAAGGCACCGCTACCCCATCCAGCGCCTCCTGCAAGTCGGGGTCCGGGAATGCCAGCAGCACAAGGTCCGGGTTCAGCGCCGCGATCGCCTCCACGCTAGGTTGGAACGAATCAAGATGCTCCAGCTCCGAAGCCGCCTTCGGACAGTCCGAGAACTTGTCCCCTGCGACAAGCTGGTCCCCGGCCCCGATCGCGTACAGCACCTCCACATGCGCCGCCGAAAGCGAAACGATCGCCGCGGGCGGAGCCTCCAGCGTCAGCGTCTCCCCGTTGTCATCCGTCACTTCGAGGGGAAACCCGGACGCGTCCGGTGCCGTCCCCGGGTATTCCCTGTCGCAATCGAACGCCGCAAACGCGCTCGCCCCGGCAGTCGCGGTCCCAGTCGCAGTTCCCGCTTGCCCGCCCTCCTCATCATCGCCGCCGCCGCACGCCACGATTAGCACCGCAATGAACAGCACCCCAATCGCCCACAAACGCCTGACTTTCACCGAAGCACCTCCTAACGTTGCGTCAGTGATCACTGATCACTGACCACTGATCACTGACAACTAACAAGAGGTGGCACAGCCGGCGAAGAATAACAACAGCCCCTGCCTCGATGGCAGGGGCTTTGCGTTTCCTTGCGCCGGGCCCATGCCTTTCCTCGAAGGCTGAATGGTTCCGGACGCAGGCAGGCGACCTGGCTCCCCCGGTGTCGCAATTGTCATCCTGAGCGGCAAGCTCGCTGCTAAACGAGCGATAGCGAAGGATCTTTCATCCCTACTCGCCCTTCGCTCCGCCAATCCGGATAACGGTGCGATCCGGGGCTACAGTTGCGGGACAGCGCCGGCCTCTAACCGGCTTCGCTCTTAGCTCCTGCCCTCGCGACGGCGACATGACCGCCGCCGGAAGGTCGCGGAGCACCCGCGCCCTCCTTATTCAATTTTCGCCCGCAGTCTAGCACCCAACCGCCAGGCGGTCAACGAACCGCTGTCAAGATGCGGCGCGAATGTGGCGGAGCGTCTTTAGGCCTCCATACGCGCGTCCGCTCGTGAAAACGGAGTCGCAGAACACAACGCGCGAATGTAGCCCGATGCCTTCAGGCGCCGGCGACACCACCGACTGGCGCGCCCGTCCCGCTCGCTGCTTCGAGAGCCTCAGGCCCAGCGGGAAGTGTTGTCGACCTCTGCCGAGTGCCACTTCCTCCTTTGCGTTCCCGCCGCTTTCCGCTACCAAGGCAAGCACGCGTAGACCGGCCCAAATGCACGAAGCGCGAATGAAAAATCGCCGCCCATCAATCAACTCCCACGATGCACCATCTCCCTTCAATCAAGATTCGTACGGGAAATCACACTTGATTGCGTGTCGTTTTCCCTCGATCGAACGCACTCGCACCACCTCTGACCTCTGACCTCTGACCCGGATCCCGACCTCGTACCTCGTACTTCGTACCTCGTACCTCGCACCTCGTACCTCTTACCTCCTGACCCCTGACCTCCAACCCCCTCCTTGCTCCTATCTCCCACCTCCTCCACGATACCCCCATGGACACCGGCCTCGAAGGCAAAGCCGCCCTCGTCGGCGGCGCCAGCCGCGGCATCGGCCGCGCCATCGCCCTCGCCCTCGCCCGCGAGGGCTGCTCCGTCGCCCTCTGCGCCCGCAACCAGGAGCCATTGGACAAGGCGAGGGACGAGATCCGGATCGAGACCGGCGCGAAGACCCTTTCCCTCATCTGCGACATGGCCCGCTACGAAGACATCAAGGCCGCCGTCGCCGCCGCCGCTGAGGCCTTCGGCCGGCTCGATATCGTCGTCAACAACGCCGGCGGCCCCCCCACGGGCGCCTTCGAGTCCCTCGACGAGACCTACTGGCAGCACGCCATCCAGCAGAACCTGCTCTCCGCAGTCCGCACCACCCGCGAGGCTCTCCCCCACCTGCGCCGCTCCGGCTCGGGCCGCATCATCAACGTCACCTCCGTCGCGGTCAAGCAGCCCATCGACGGCCTCATGCTCTCCAACGCCACCCGCCTCGGCGTCATCGGCTGGGCCAAGACCCTCTCGCGCGAGCTCGCCCCGCACGGCATCACCGTCAACAACATCTGCCCCGGCAACATCGCCACAGAGCGCCTCATCTCCCTCATCGAAGAGCGTGCCAAGCGACAGAAGCAGTCTCTTGAAGAGGCTGTGTCCCTGGAAGAGTCCCGCATCCCCATGGGCTTCCTCGGCGAACCCGACGACGTCGCCAACCTCGCCGTCTTCCTCGCCTCCGATAAGGCCCGCTACATCACAGGCACAACGGTCCAGGTCGACGGCGGCAGCACCACCGCGATCATGTAAGGAGGTCTCGAGTGAGCGCTGACCGCGTCGCGTACTTGAACGAGTTCGCCAGGGACCGCCATCCGGGCATGGTGGGAATCGAGCTGCTCACTTGCGACGCGGACCTCGTCACCGGTCGCCTTGAGGTGAAGCGCGAGCTCGTAGCGGGAACCGGCTACCTCTGGGCTCCCGTTATCATCACCCTGGCAGACTGGCTATGCGCATGCGGCATGGGCCCTAACCTCCCGGAAGGGGCGAGCTTCACCACAATCGAATTGAAGGCGAACTTCGTCGGGACCGTAAGCGAGGGCGGGTCGATAGTTGGCCGCGCCAGACCCGTCCACCGAGGCCGCACGACGCAGGTGTGGGACGTGGAAGTGGCGAACGAGTCCAACGGGAAGACGATCGCTCTTTTCCGCTGCACCCAGATGGTCCTCCTTCCTGAGTAGGACCTACACTGGTACAGTCGTAGTTCATCCGAATCGCGCTAGGCCGGCCGCCCCCTGAAGCTCGGGTCGTTCTTATCCAGCCAGACGTTGGACTGCCAGTAGCTGCTGCCGAACCAGGGGAAGAAGACCGAGTTCTTCACGTAGGGCCACGTCACGATCGCCAGGTACGGAGTCGCGTAGTCCACGCGCGCGTGCGCACCCTTCTGCATGCCATCGCCTTCCAGACCGAGGATGTACCGCTGTATTTGGTACCCAAGCTCCCGCCGGGCCTCATAGTCGAACTCAGCCCGCTGGGCATCCAGGAGCAGGTCCAGGTCCGGATCGTTGAGGTGGAACGAGTTCTTGGATCCGGTGCTGTGGAAGTACGGGTACACCCAGTCGTCGAGGTCGATCCAACCGTTGTCGAACCCCCAGTACATCGACGCCAGATCGCAGCTGGTGTCCGTCAGCGCCTCCGCGATGCGCGAATAGGCCTGTGACAGCGTTCGCAGCTTGTCGACTGAAATCCCCAGGTTCTTATTCATAAACGCTTTCCACGTGCCGATGAAGTTCGGGATGTAGCTCGGTATGTCCGCGAACCACACCTGCGGCAGCTCCGGGCTCCCCGCCGCCTCGTACAGCTGGCGCGCCTTCTTTATATCTTCCTCCCGCTCCGCGGAACCCTGCCGGTATCCCGGCGATGATAGGAGCTCCTCCTCCGGCAGCGCCCAGTAGGCTATGGCGCCTCCAACCGGTCCCTGCATCTTCCATTCGCCGCTACCGATGACATCTACGATCTGCTGGCGCTCCGTCGCCAAATGGATCGCCTTACGCATGCGTACGTCATCGAAAGGCTGGCAGTACAGTTTGAAGCGAGTGCCGATCCAGCCGGAGACCCAGAGTTGGAAGAACCCTAGCTCCGGCTTTTCCTTCTTGATGTTGTATATCCACTCCGGGTTTTCGATGAACGTGGCGCCATCGATCTCCTTGCGACGGAACAGCGCCTCCAGGCTCGTGTCGTTCAGGCTGCTCCCGGACACCGTATAGCCGTCCAGGTACGGCCTGCCCAGGTCGGGCTCACCCCAGCCGAACCACTGGGGGTTCCGCACTGCCTTGTACTCGATCCCAAACTTCAGGTCGCCCCACAGGAACGGGCCCGTCCCTATCATCCGCTCCCCCGGCTTCGGACCCCTGTTCGTGTCAACCGTGTCCAGCGGCAAACCGCCCGGCCCCGGCTCCATGTCCACGATCTCCTTCGGGATGATCATCGCGTTCGTATCCGCCATGAAGTGGTAAAACGGCGCTATCGGCCCCTTCGTCTTAATCCGAATCGTGTAGTCGTCTACCGCCTCTATCGTGTCGATCGTCCGGTACTGGCTCGCCCGGTAGTAGTACCCTTTCTGGATACTGTTTGTATTCCGCTGCCGGTCGTAACTGAAGACAACGTCATCCGCCTTCAGCTCGCGCCCCGCCAGCTCAGGGAAGTGGCCGCGAATAGCGTCCGTGTCGTGGAACTTCACGCCCTTCCGCAGCTTCACCACATACTCCGTCGGCGGGTCGCCGATCATCTCTGGAGCGCTTTCCGCCAGGTCCGGCACTATGTTCTCCCACGTCGGCTCCGAGTGACTCCTGTACATGTACAGCTTGCTGAACACCGCTGAAAGGTTCGCGTACATCGGCCCGAACTGAGTCTGGTGCGGGTCGTGCCGGTCCAGCACCACCGGGTCGAACCCCTGGGAGCGGATAGTCCCCCCTCTCATATCGGCGGGCGCTGGCTCCACCGGCCGCCGCGCATCGATGATCTCTTCCGCCCCGAGGTCCTCCGTCACCTGGGGCTCTCCCGACGGCGGCGGGCCCCCGTTGTCCCCGCCGCACCCGATGACAGTCGCTGCTGCTAGACCGCTACCTGTCAGCGCCGCTCCGGTAAGAAGCCGGCGCCGCGTCAACCGCCTCCGCCAGAACCGGTTCCAATACGTAGGCTCCTCCATCAGCTTTGCGCTCCTTTCAGCAAGCCCTCCACAGGCTGCAAGGCGCTCCCAGGGACTCGATCTCTTCTGCCACGGCCCACGGGCCCTAAGCCGCGCGGCCACGGTATGACGCGTCGTTCTTGTCCAGCCAGGTGTTAGCGATCCAGTAGCTGCTCCCAAACCACGGAAAGGTGACCCGGTTCTTGTAAAAGGGCCAGGAAACAGTGGCGGTGCGTGGCGTCGCGTAATCTGTCCTCGCGTGCGCTCCTAGCTGCAGGCCGTCGCCCTCGAGCCCAAGCAGGTAGCGCTGTATCTGGTATCCAAGCTCCCGCCGTCGCTCGATTTCAAACTCGACTCGCTGGGCGTCGAGCAACACGTCCAGTTCCGGGTCGTTCAGCCGGAACGAGTTCTTAGACCCGGTGCTGTGGAAGTACGGGTAGACCCAGTCGTCGAGATCGATCCAGCCATTGTCGAATCCCCATGTCATCGCGCCGATATCGCAACTCTGGTCGGCAATGGCTTCCGCGATTCGCGAGTACGCCTGAGTGAGAGTCCGGAGGTTATCGACGGGAATGCCCAGGTTCTGATTCATGAAGGCTTTCCATGTGCCGATGAAGTTCGGGATGTAGCTCGGAATGTCCGCGAACCAAACCTGCGGCAGCTCCGGGCTACCCGCCGCCTCGTACAGCTGACGCGCATCAGTAACGTCTTTCTCTCGGTCTGCAGTAGCTTGGCGGTACCCCGGCAGCGTTAGCAGTTCCTCGTAAGGTAGCGCCCAGTACGATATCGCGTTACCAACCGGCCCCTGCATCTTCCACTCGCCGCTGCCGATGACATCCACGATCTGCTGGCGCTCCGTCGCCAAATGGATCGCCTTACGCACGCGTACGTCGTCATACGGTTTGCAGAACACCTTGAAGCGGCTATTGATCCAACCTGAAATCCAGCTTCTGAAGAACTCCAGCTCGGGCTTCTCGCGCTTAATATCGAAGACCCACGAGGGGTTCTCGATGAAGCCCGCCACGTCCACTTCCTTGCGACGGAACAGCGCCTCAAGGCTCGTGTCGTTTAGGCTGCTCCCGGACACCGTATAGCCGTCCAGGTACGGCCTGCCGAGGTCGGGTTCTCCCCAGCCGAACCACTCGGGGTTCCGCACTGCCTTGTACTCGATCCCAAACTTCAGGTCGCCCCACAGGAACGGGCCCGTCCCTATCATCCGCTCCCCGGGCTTCGGACCCCTGTTCGTGTCAACCGTGTCCAACGGCAGCCCGCCCGGCCCCGGCTCCATGTCCACGATCTCCTTCGGGATGATCATCGCGTTCGTGTCCGCCATGAAGTGGTAAAACGGCGCGATTGGCCCCTTTGTCTTGATCCGAATCGTGTAGTCGTCCTCCGCCACGATCGTGTCGATCGTCTCGTATTGGCTGCGGCGATAGTAGTACCCCTTCTGGATACTGTTTGTATTCCGCTGCCGGTCGTAGCTGAAGACAACGTCTTCCGCCTTCAGTTCTCGACCCGCCAGATCAGGAAACCGACTACGAATCGCCTCTGTGTCGTGGAACTTCACGCCCTTCCGTAGCTTCACCACATACTCCGTCGGCGGGTCGCCGATCATCTCAGGAGCGCTCTCCGCCAGGTCCGGCACAATGTTCTCCCACGTCGGCTCCGAGTGGCTCGTGTACATATAAAGCTTGCTGAACACGGCCGATAAGTTGGCGTACATCGGCCCGAACTGAGTCTGGTGCGGATCGTGCCGGTCCAGCACCACCGGATCGAACCCCTGATATCGCAGGGTTCCGCCCCTCATGTCCGCGGGCGCAGGCACCACCGGGCGGCGGGCGTCTATGAATTCGGGAACTTCGGCATCCAGATCGGCGCCCAGGCCTCCTTCGGTGTCCGCGCCGTCAGAGCCTTGCGGCGTCGTGCTGCTCTCGTCGCCGCCACAGCCTACGACCACCGCCGCCGCTAGGCCGCTGCCTGTGAGTGCCGCTCCTGTAAGAATCCGGCGCCGGCTCAACCGTCTCCGCCAGAACCGGTTCCAGTACGTAGGCTCCTCCATCAGGTTAGCGCTCCTTTCAGCCCCGCTATCATCTGTACGTAGTCACGGTGAAGAAGGTTCGCGGGCGATCATCAGCCCAGCCGCAGCCGGGGGTCGAGCACGTCCCGCAAGGCATCACCGGCCAGGTTGAATCCGAGCACGGCGAGGGCGATCGCCCCGGCTGACGCGATCACCGGCCAAGGATGCGTTGCCGGGCCGTCTGCGTTACCCGTTTGCAGCATCAGGCCCCATGACGCACCCTCTTGCGGCACTGCCTGCGGGACGAGGAAAGCCAGCGCTGCCTCCGCCAGAATCACGACTCCTAGGCCGGTCGAAAACACCACTATGATCGAAGCCATAATGTTGGGCAGGATGTAGAACGCCATCGTGCGGGCATCGGTGGCGCCTATCACCCGAGCAGCATCGATATACTGCTGCTCGCGTGTCGAGAGGACGACACCGCGGACGATGCGCTGCACCTGCGGGATGCCAACAAAGCCAAGCGCGAACGCCGCGACAACGAGACTGGGTTCCGTGGTGAAGGGTCTTATTGTCAGAATTAAAATCAGTGTCAATAACGGCGGAAAAGACTGGAGCGCATCCATTATTCGCTGAACACCGGTGTCGAGCCAGCCGCGAAAGTAGCCGCTGATCACGCCAATTGATGCGCCGGCCAACGTCGCCAGCGCCAATGCCCAAATCCCAATGAAGAGCGAACGACGGGCACCCCAAATGATCCTCGCCCAATTATCCCGGCCAGAGCCGTCCGTCCCCAGCCAGTGATCCGTGGTCGGAGCCGCATGCGTGTTTAGACGTCCCGCATCGTTCTTGAAATTCTCTTCCAGACCATACGGTGCCATCCACGGCCGGCCGAGTTCGAAACCCAACGGTGAATTGGGAAGCTCCGGCACACCAAACTCCGCTTTTGGCGTCCCCAGAGTCATGGCGATGAGAAAGAAGATCAGAAAGAAACCGAGGGCCCCGAGCGGCTTCTTGCGGATGAACTTGAGGACGTTCTCCCAGGCCTTCGCCCGCTTCGGCAGCGCGTAGTCCTCGGCGGGTACCGCCGCCGAGGGGACTGCCTGCTCCTGCGCCATCTCAATCTCCTCAGCTGTAACGAATGCGCGGGTCCAGCCACCCGTAAGCTATATCCACGAGGAGATTGATGAACACAAGCAACAGGGCCACTATCAGCACAATCCCCTGCATCACGGGATAGTCGAACTGAAGGGCCGCGGACGTAACGTAGTACCCCACTCCGTCAATGCTGTACTGCGTCTCCAATATTACGTTGCCGCCGATCACGGATCCCAGCAGCAAGCCGATCACCGTCAATACCGGGATCAGCGCGTTCTTCAGCGCGTGTCGAATGATGACGACGCGCTCGCGCAACCCCTTCGCCCACGCCGTCCGCACATAGTCCTGTCGCATTACCTCTAACATCTGAGATCGCAGGAACCGCATGATGATGGCTCCCGTGGCCATGCCGCCGACGAGCGCCGCCCCGCTGACCCGCTTGAGATTATCGATTGGGTCCTCCCATATCTGCACCCAACCCAGCCCGTGCGGGCCTAACCAGTCGCCTACGAAAGGTAAAGGATCTTCCTGCCCGAAATACCGGCTCGTAATCAAGATTACAAAGACCGCCACAACAAAGACCGGTACACCCAGGAAAAAGATGCTAACGAATCGCAACACATAGTCAATCCATTGGTCCTGCCTTATAGCCGATATGATGCCTATGGGTAAGGCCACCACCAGCGCCACGACGATCTGAAGTAAGCCCAGTTCAATGGAGGGCGCTGCCCGAGAGGCTATTTCGTCGAGAACTGGCTTCTTGTCTGCGAACGTGTTGCCGAGGTCCAGCTGAACCAGATCCGTCATGTAATTCCAGTATTGCTTTGGAATAGAGGAGTCCAGACCCAGGTCCGCCCGCGCGACATCCTTACAGCGCTCTCTGTCAGTGGCGGTAGCTGTGACCTCAGTAAAACAACCCGCGGCCTTCGTGTTGATTACGTGGTCTGAATCGATGCGAAGCGCCCCGAACACCATCGTCGCGACAAGGAACAGCACAAAAATGTTCAGGAGCACGCGCCGGATGATGTATTGCTGCATCTCCCTACCTAAACAGGGCGTCCACGGACGACCGACGTTTATGGGCAACCATGGTGGGCAGCTTCTCTCACGCTTTGGGGCGACTAGGTGGCTAGAAAATTATCACCGGCCGTATTCAGTGTCAAGGGATCAGCAATACTCGCCATTTTCGCCAATACCTGACCGCGTGGCCGCGGCACGAACCATTGCCGCGTTCTTCGATTTTTCTTGACACCTCGCCCCGTTTTCACTTAGCATAGTTACCGCAATCACAAATGTGATGCGCCAAATTCGCCTCTGGCGAACCGGGGGAATGCGAAGTGGGGTGAATCCCTCGCCACTGGCGGGGGTAGGGTTAAGGCCCTTCAACCCGAACCCGGCAACTAACCTCGGCGGCGGATGAAAGGGCCGGACCGGAGCGATGGTCAACGGCCTTTTTGTCATGTCTAACTAGGGAGGTGGGCCTCAATGCAGACTGCTCCCCCGCGCAGCTGTCCGCGCTGCCAGGGTTCCATGCTTTTCGAAGAAGATTGGTACGGCGCCTATAGCACCTGCCTCTCGTGTGGATACGTCTACGAATTCGGCGCTACCGCCGCTCTCGAGCTTGAGACCGACGGTAACGGCGAACACCGGCAGCGTCGTCGCCAGCCCTCCCACGGTAAACTGCGCCTCTGAGTCCGACTCGTAACGACCGTTGATGGGCGCCGTAGCGGCCGCCCATTTTTCGTTGACAGGTCTGGAGTCCCGCGACGGTCCCCACCACCCACCCTCTATACAAAATATTAACCAACCTTGCGTCAGGACCCTATTGCCTGCCTCAGGTTACCGCCTATATGCTGAGGTTGGAACCTTGACAAGTTAACCAATGGACCCCGAAAGCACGTTCAGTTGAGGGAGGATCGAGGGCATGCTCTCCCCAATTAAAGAGAGCGAAGGCTCCTACTCACCGCTACAGCTTCACTTCCTGAGGCGCCTCAGCCGCCTCCTCCACCTCCGTGCCGAGCAGTCCGGGCAGCTCAACGAAGAGGGCCTGCGCCTCATCGACCGGGCCATCTACTCCACTTATTGTGACTCAGTTGACTTGGGCGTCACGGCAGAAGCGCAGAACCTGCTGCACCGCAGCGCGGCGGCGGCTGGCAGGCCTGCTCACGAATAACCCAAAATTCGGCGCCCCACGCCGTAGGACCTACGCAAGCTAACTATCGACGCAGGACAGAGTTTCGTAGAACGCCTATCCCGCTGATCTCAACTTCGACGATGTCGCCCTCGTTCAACGTCGGAGTTTCGCCGGGCGTTCCGGTGAACACCAGGTCTCCCACTTCCAGCGTGCACACCTGCGATGCGAAGCTGATGAGCCGCGCGACGCTATGGACCAAGGCCGACGTATTGGTCCGTTGCCTCTCTTCGCCATTGATGCGCGTCCTTAGTTCCAGATCCGAGGGGTCTAGCCCGGTGGCTGTCACAGGACCGATCGGCGTGAAGGTGTCTGAGCCCTTGGCCCGCCACCATTGGAGGTCGTCGCGCTGCCAGTGTCTGGCGCTGACGTCGTTGCCGGCCGTATAACCCAGCACATAATCCAGCGCCTCCTCCTCGCTCACTGAGCGGCACGCCCGACCGATAACGGCGACTAGCTCCCCCTCGGCATCCACCCGCCGGGCGCCCTCCGGCAGGATGATCGCCTCTTCGGGACCGATTACGGAAGAGGAAGGCTTGAGGAACAGCTGCGGGATGGACGGCGGCTCATCCTGCTTCGTTACTGTGCTCCCACTTGGCGCATGGGACTGATAATTGACGGCCGCGGCAAGGATCTTACCGGGCCGCGCCACAGGCGCCAGCAACGTAGCTTTCGACAGCGGGATCCGCTCGGCTCCCTGATTCCGTTCGTTGTTAAGTTGTTGCTCGCCGAATAGATCGCCCTCGAACGGCGTAATTTGATCGCCCTCAAGAATCCCGTACGACTCCCGGTCGCCATACCGGAACCGCGCGTAGAGCATGATCAAAACGGCAGTTGGATGCGCCGGAAGCGCTCCTTATAACGGCCGTCAGCGTCCCGCCAGAAATTCCGCACGCGCTCCTGTAGCTCTTCGAAGTTCTCTATCTGGCTCTTGTGTTCGCGCAGCGCATCGAACTTCGTCTCAATCGTGTCCGTGATGTCGACATCAAAGGTGGTGTCGGAGGCGGTCCACAGGTAGATCTCCTTCACGCTGTAGGGCTCCAGCCCCTCATCGAGCAGCTCCGGGAAGCTGGGACGGTTGCGGGCTATTGGGTACACGGCATCAATGGCCACTTCCCCCGCGCAGCGGTGGTCGGGATGATTGATGAATAAGTTCCGCACAATCTGGTTCGGGTCGTGGGTGAACACGGCGTGCGGCTGAATTCTGCGGATGTACCTGACCACGTCGCGCATCAGATCCGGCGTGTACGTCAGCTCACCGTCCACATGGTCCAGGAAAAACACGTCCTTCACCCCTAGTGTACGCGCCGCGGCTCGCTGCTCTTCCCTCCTCATCGGCACCAGCTTCTCCGGCGTCATTTCAGGGTCCTCGCTGCCCTTGGAGCCGTCCGTGCAGATCAGGTAGTAGAACTCCCAGCCGTTCTGGGACCACAGGGCCACGGTCCCGCCGGCCCCGAACTCCGAATCATCTGGATGCGCCGCTACCACCAGTGCACGCCTCGGCCCTCCCTCCTCCGGCATCGGCATTACGATGTCTTCGAGTCCGCTCGCCATCTGCAGTCCCTTTCTAGCTTCGGCTGGCCAGCGTCCGGCATTGTACAAATGCTGCGCCGCCATTGACAATCGAACGTATGGTCTCTAAACTTTTGTTCTGACGAACATAGGTTCGGTGTCACGTAAAACCGAACATGGAGGAACCGATGAAAGAGCTGTCGCCCAAGCAGAACAAGATCCTCGACTTCATTCGCACCTTCATCGACCAGCATGATTATCCGCCGAGCATTCGCCAGATCCAGGAATCTTGCGACATCAGCTCCACTTCCGTGGTTGACTACAACCTGCGAGCGCTCGAGAAGACCGGGCATATCCGCCGGGACCGCGAGGTCTCGCGCGCCATTGAGATTCTTGACGGCGCCGGCAAGCGGTCGCGCGTCGTTCCTGTCCCGATCATCGGCACGATAGCGGCCGGTCAGCCCATCCCTGTCCCGTCAGCCGATACGTGGGAAAGCTACGATCGCTCGGAGACGATCGAGGTGACACCCGATATGCTCCGGAATCGGAGCAATGTCTACGCGTTGCGCGTTAAGGGCAACTCGATGATCGACGCCCTGGTCAACGACGGCGATATTGTCCTGATGCAGTCCGCAAACACCGCGCACGACGGGGAGATGGTTGCCGCGTGGCTCAAGAATGAGCAAGAAACCACGCTGAAGAAATTCTATCGAGAGGGAGACCGTGTCCGCCTGCAACCCGCTAACGAGACGATGTCTCCCATCGTTACGGACGCCGCCAACGTAGAGGTCCAGGGAAAGGTCATACTGACCTTCCGCAGTCTCTCCTGAGTTAGTCTTCTCGGCCACAAGAGCCGTCACCGCTGATATAATCGGGATACACGCCCCTACCCGGGCTTGCGGTCGAAATCGAATAGGGGGCCGTTTGATCGCTCCAATTCTACGCATAGAAGACCTCACCGCTGAATTCGTCACGCCCGACGGTATTGTCAAGGCGACCAACCACATTTCGCTTTCGCTCCCCGAGGGAGGTACGCTGGTTATCACAGGGGAAAGCGGATCCGGAAAGACGACGCTCGCCCTTTGTATACTCAATCTGCTGCCACACGCCGGTCGCATCACGGGTGGCCGCGTTCTTTTCCAGGACACCCCAATCCTGAGTCTCACCAGCGAGCAGCTGCGCCAGATCCGTGGTCGCGATATCGCCATGGTGTTTCAGGACCCCGCCACGGGCCTAAACCCCGTGCTCTCGGTTGGTCAACAGGTAGAGGAGATCATCACAACTCACCTTGATGTTTCAAGAGGCGAAGCCAAACGCAGATGCCTGGAAGTCCTGGCGCAGATGGGACTCCCCGAGCCCGAACAAGTCGCAACGCGCTATCCGTTCCAGCTCTCCGGCGGCATGTCACAGCGGGTCATGATCGCCATCGCCACTGCTCTTAATCCGAAGGTGCTCATCCTTGATGAGCCCACCTCCGCGCTCGACGTGACCGTGCAGGCAGCCATACTTGACGACCTGCGCCGCCTTCAAGAACGCTATGGCACTTCGATCTTGCTCATCACACACGATCTCGGCGTCGTTGCCCAAATGGCGGACGAAGTGGCCGTCATGTACGCGGGCTCGGTCGTTGAGTACGCCGACGCGCGCACACTGTTCGACCGTCCCCGCCATCCTTACACCTGGTCTCTTCTCGCGAGCCGTCCCCGCTGGGACCGTGAGGTAGCAGGCCGGCTCCCCTCAATACGCGGCACTCCACCGAGCCTGGTCGACCTGCCAGACGAGTGTCCGTTCCTGCCTCGCTGCCCCAAGGCGACCAACGTCTGCCGGAGTGAGCCGGCACCACCACTCAACAAGCTTGAAGACGCACACCTGACGGCGTGTTATAACCCGATCTACCACCATGAACCGGCGGGCGCTGCCGAGAGACGCTGACCAGGCGGTTGCGACGCCGGTTCAGACGAGGCAAGGTCGTGCACCACGAGTTCGAGAGCCAGCTCCTCGTCGTGCATGCCCTGTTTGACTCCATAGTCCGCCTCCGCCAGGCGATCGAGCGCCCGCCGCACGCGCGTCATCGAGTGCCGCGATACCTGCTCGAGCAACCTCTCAAGCGGATACGGCTTGTCGATTCCGAGCCGCGCGGCAACGTTTGACCCGGTCGCGCCCGCATCGATCATCTCTCGAGCGATGGCGATCCGCCTGTATCGATTATCTAGCGTCAGCAGCAGCACCGCCGGCGGCCGCCCCTTTGCCAGGAGGTCATGCAAGAGCCTCGTCGCAACCGCCGCTTTGCCATCAGCGACCGCTTCCGCCAGCAGGTATCCCTCGCGATCACGCACGTCTGTCACGAGGGCGCGGACGTCCTTCTCCGTGATCGCCTCGCCGGCCGTGTAGGCCGATAGCTTGTCCAGCTCGCTTGCGAGTACCCATGTGTCGTTGCCCACCAAATCAGCCAGCAGCGCGCACGACCGCCGGTCAATGCTCACACCCATCGCCTTAGCCCGCGCCTGGATCCAGCCCGGCACATCTCGCGGTGCGGGGAGGGAGAATCTTTGCACCTTGGCGAGTGACCGCAGAGCGTCAAGCAGGCCCTGCGCGATGCTCTCCCCGTCCATTAGCACGAGCGCGCTCCATTCCGGCATACGACCGGCATACTCCACCAGCGCCGACCAGGGGCCACTCTCGCCCTTGGAGCCAGCTTCGGCGTTCCTCGACCGCATCCCGCGGCCACCGGACGGGGTCCGGCTCAGCGCCCCCTCGAGGATCACAAGCCGGCAGCCGCCCAGGAACGGAGCAGTATCGCACACCGAAAACACTTCGTCCGGCTTCACCTGCCTCGCCTCGAGGACCGTAGTGTTAGTTTCCAGCGCCCCGTCCCGGTCGAGTTCGCGCTTCAGGTTCTGAAGCGACTCCCGTCGCGAGAAACTGTCCGAGCCATAGAAGACGTAAATCATTGGTTGCGTTAGACCATTATAGGTCCCTCCGCTGCTGGCGATGATTCCATTGCGCACAGAGAGACCGCTCATATGAGCGGCCTCTTTTTCGTATTCGGCTGTTCAGACTTGAATCAGTTGACGGGATCGTCTACGTGGAACGTCGTGCGCGCCACCGTCTGGAAACGCCGGCCGTTCCAGTGGTCCTCGCTCGCGGTACAGTCCGCGTCGCCGCTTTGCCAGCTGGGCGTCGGTCCCAGTGTCAGCGTCGCCTGGTTATTCGAGTCCACTTCTACTGTCTGCGCGTAGACCAGCGTCCCGCCCTGGAAGCACTCGGCGTGCGCCCAGGCGTTGTCTCCACCGGGGTTGACGATGGCCGTCGTCGTCCCGGCGAAAACACCGTCATCCACCGTGATAGAGCCTTTGCTCGCGAGCGAGCCACCCGCGGTCACCGCCGTCAGCGCCAGCGCCGTCACAATCAGCGTGGCAAGAAGCCCCAAGCTCCGGTTCTTGTTCATTCATGCCTCCTTTGGGATGGGTTTAGATTCCTTCGAGCCGAAACAACTCGACTCTGATGAATAGACGGCTCTATCGCGACGTGATAACGGGCGAAGAGTAAACAGTTGGTTACTAGTTATTCGGAGAGATGGGAGTCCTTCGGTTACCTTTATCGGCTCCTTCATCGGTCACATTCATTGGCGCTTGGCGATCCGTCCGGGATTAGTAAATTTTTTCACACGGCGCAGGTTAATTTTCGAAAAATACCGGAAAACAGGGTTGACATTGCTTTAACCAAGCTGTTAGAAATGTTGATAAACCGTAAAGGCCTGTATCAGCAACGCTGCCCGCAATCGTACTGAGCAGGTGACTGGGGGTGCGGCGGCTATTATCCGCATAGCCCCCTGCTAAGGAGGCGCGACATATCTAAACGACCTTCGACCGGACGGAGCGTCGGGTTCAACGACCAGTTCTCCCCACGCGCGTATTGCCGCCATCGGGTATCGCTGCCATATCGTCAACAAGAAAGTGTTCGCCTGGACAACGTCCAGGCGGCCGCTCGCTGCTAGAAGCAGAGAGCAGGAGGGAGTTCGAACAATGTCCAGGACTATAGCCAGTATCGCTCGAGACCCAGCCCGAGCTACGGCCATTTTGGCCATAGGCTTGGTGGCTCTCGCGCTCGGTCTATTCGTGAGCAGTCGCGACAGCGCCGCTGTCCATGACCTCGGGCTCTTTGAGCTCGACGCGAACGCCGTCGCAGGTGTTGCAGCGGGAGACGACTGGTCGCTCCTCGACGACGGCTTCGGCGACCCGAACGCTGACGACAGCGCCAGGGTCTCCACGTTCAAAACTGACGTAGTGAATTCGTCCGGTGACGACATCTTCACCGGCGGCAGCTCTAAAGACGACTCGGACGTCAACGAATGGCTGCACACGCTCGGGAGTCCACAGGACAAGAACGACCTCTCGAACGCCTACGCCGCGATCTACCAGGCGCCCGACAGCGCCTTCGACCCTGACACCGATCCCGACACCATCATCTATTTCGGTCTCGACCGTTATGCCAACAACGGGTCGGCTACCGTAGGGTTCTGGTTCTTCCAGGACGATATCAGCAAGAACCCGATAGGTGTCAGTGGGACTGGAACATTTAGCGGTGTGCACCAGGTGGGGGACATTCTGATCCAGAGCGATTTCACCCAGGGCGGCACAATCAGTAGGATCCAGGCCTACCAGTGGGTGACGAGCGGCGGAGATACGGGCGACGGCAATCTCGATCTCATTTTCACCGGTGCCGATTGCGACGTTACGGCCGGCCCCGACAAGCTCTGTGGCAACGCAAACACGACCTGCGAGACGGCGCCCTGGAGCTTTACGGCGAAGTTCGCCAAGAATGCCGATAACAGCCCCTGCGCGGCAGGGACATTCCCTTCGGGCAGCTTCTTTGAGGGCGGCGTCAACCTCTCGGCGCTCTTCCCGACCGGGTTCGGATGTGTATCAAGCTTCCTGGCGGAGACCAGAAGCTCGGGTTCCTCAGTAGTCTCGACACTCTCCGATCTCGTACTCGACAACTTCGACCTCTGCCACCTTACGGTCACCAAGACTCCCAGCGACACCGACGTCTGCGAGAACCGGGATACGCAGATAACCTACACCTACGAGGTCCAGAACACAGGCGCCGTGACGCTCACGGTCGACGTAGTCGATGACAACGGTACGCCTTCGGACGACACGGACGACGTGACCGTTGCCACAGGCGTTGACATCGCCGCCGGCGGCACCCAGACATTCACGGACACGCGCCCTATCAACAGCACAACGACAAATACGGTCACCGCTACCGGAACCTTCGGCGCAGACAGCGTCGAAGCCACCGATGACGCCACGGTGACCGGTCACACCTGCGAGATCACGGTGGACAAGACGGTGAGTCCGTCGAGCCAGCCTGAGCCCGGCGGGGACTTCACCTTCACCGTAGTCGTCACCAACAACAGCGACTTCCACGACGTAACCATCACCTCGCTTGAGGACGACAAGTACGGGACGCTGGCCGGGGACGCGGACTGCGAGGTTGGCACCGTCCTGGCGGCCAACGGCGGCTCCTGCACGTTCGACTTCG
>WNGA01005663.1_pt1 | contig 20332 bp, 24 predicted proteins | sample 5400061 | NCBI WGS metagenome assembly WNGA01 (sample SAMN13153366, study PRJNA577476) | soil metagenome | isolation source: 100 cm soil or saprolite under grassland replicate 2 | place: USA:California | collected 2016-06-15
CTCAAGTTCAATGGGCCGAACGGCCCATTTCGCCTGCGCGATACCGTCTGGCGCCGTGCAGAGCCCGTGGAGTGCACAAACTCAGCCGTGTACCGAATCCAGTCGATTTGCAGGGAAGACCGAATAAGTGCACCCCACGAGCGTCTCGGCGTGCCTGGTTGCCCAAACCACGCCGACCGGATGGAATCCTAGAATCGAACGTATGTTCGCACCCTCGACCACCACACCGTCAATCCCAAGATCCGGACCTGGGCCGACGATGACGGTGAAGGCAGATAGTTGACTGAGCGGGCGATCCGTGAGGCGCTCCGGCACCGCGTCCTCGCCGACACGTTCGGCGCACGCGACGCCATCGACGAGTTTTGGGTGCCTCGGTCGAACGAGCGCGCTGACATGGTCGTGATTGGCCGGTCGCTCGACGCCTTCGAGATCAAGTCGGAGCGGGACACTCTTCGCCGCCTGCCGCGCCAGGCGCTGGCCTACGCGCGTCTCTTCGATCGCTGCACGCTGGTCGTCGCCCAGAGGCACAGCGACCGTGCGGCAGCGATGGTCCCCGAGTGGTGGGGGATCACCACGGTCTGCGTGAACGGCAGCGTTGGATTCACGGCGACTCGCAAGCCTCGGACGAACGCCGCCGTCGACCCCGAGACGCTCGTCCGCTTATTGTGGCGTGACGAAGTGATGATGGCGCTGATACAGCTGGGTAATCAGCCAGATCCGCGGAGGTCGCGCAGCTCGCTGTGGGAGGAACTGCTGCGTGCCGCCACGCTAGCGCAGCTGCGGGCGCTGGTGCGCAAAGCGATTCTCAGTCGCGATCCGGCCCGGGCGCGGATTGCAACTCGGCGATTCAGGATCGAGGCTACGGCCGCCGGAGCTGGTCCGTAACGAGCTCCAGATGATGCGAAGTCCCAGCACCGCGCCACACGTTCTGTGCGCCAGCCGCCGTTAGGCCGCGGGCGCAGTCATCGATGACACTGTCGCCCCAGCTGTAACCGTGGCCGGCAAATTCGCTGCGGGCAACAAGTTGCTGGCACAACAGGCGGTATTGAGCGTTGCCTTCCTGAATGATCGATCCCCGGCCGCGCGCAACCAGCGTCTCGCCGTTGGCGGTGTAGCGGATATTCGCGCGCATCCCCGGTCCACCGCCATCGTGCGGTGGCCGCGGATGCTGGATCGCGTAGTCGCCGAAGCTCGGCATCCGCGAAAGGTCACATCGTGCGAGTCGCGACCACAGGTCCCACTCGCGGCGCGGCAGCGAACCGATACTTCCCTCATCGATGCAGCTCAGCATCGAGGGAATCGACGTCCCGAGCAACACGACGCTTCGCCACGACCCTGTGGGGTAAAGAAACTCGATTCGGCCGGGACGGGGGTGCTGGTGGTGATGGCGGGAGCGGTTCAGACTGCGCGTCTTGCTGACCTGTCTGCTGTACCGGCTCCTCTGCGGTTTCGTTCGTTTGCTCGCCTGCCGCGGGGGTGAGCGCGAGCTCGAGATCGTGATCCTGCGCTACCAAGTGGCGATCTTGAGGCGCGGAGGGAGGCGGCCGCAGTACACGGCCGCTGACCGTGCGTTGCTTGCTGCGGTGAGCCGGCTGCTTCCGCCCGAGCGGTGGTCGTCCTTTGCGGTCAGCCCGCAGACGCTCCGCCGCTGGCACCGGGCGCTGCTGCAGGGCAAACGCCGACGCGGCCCCCGCCGGCCTGGTCGTCCGCCGCTTGCGGCCGAGACACGCAGCCTGATCCTCCGGCTGGCGCGGGAGAACCCTCGCTGGGGCTATATGCGCATCCAGGGTGAGCTGCTGAAGCTCGGGATCAACGTCTCCGCCACCACGGTCGCGACCGCGTTGCGCGTCTCGGGCCTCGGGCCGGCGCCGCGCCGGATCGGCCCCAGCTGGTCCCAGTTCCTGCGTGCCCAAGCGCAGAGCATGCTCGGCGCCGGTCTCCCCTCTGAGCCCGCCGGCAGACTCGCGGGCAACGAGTCCGCGCGGAGCGCTCCGACTCCGGAAGCGGCCCGCGACGTGGAAGCCGAGGTGCTCTCCACCAACGGTGCCGAGGAGTGGTCCTCTCGGCCGGTGCCAGGTCTGCGGCGGCTGTCGGCTGTCGCCGCTGTGCCGTCTCCCTGCGACTCGACGGCCGCGCCACTGCGGTCATCGCAGCAATGGCACGCGCGCGATGGACCAAGGGCACGCCGGCGCTCTTCGCGCGCGCGAACGGTTCGGACGGGGAGTCAACGGCGTCGGCTGCTCGCAGCAGGCCCGCGAGTAGCAACCACGGGTCGGGTGTTCCCCAGGGCCGCCGCGAGACTCTTCACCCTAGCCGCGCAGCACAACGGGCCGAACACCGCTTCGACCCGGCAGCTGAACCGAGTTTCTTTACCCCACACGATCCAAGGCGAAACGATTTTCGTCCTGCGAGAGCTGACGACGATTTACCCCACACGATCCAAGGCGAAACGATTTTCGTCCTGCGAGAGCTGACGACGATCGAAGCCGCGGCCGCAGCAGATCTCGGTTCCAGCGCCAGGAGGCGCAGTTCGTCAGGCGCTTTCCGTCCGATCTAGCGGAAATCGAGCCCTCATTTCGACACTTCGAGCGCTGTGCAAGGGCAAATGTTGGCTCAGAACGCGCGGCTCGAACCGGTCCCGTGGCAATCCGCACTGACAGTGGTGTGCGTGCCGGAAACTCAGTTTCGCTGCTGATAGCCGAACTCGATATCGGCGCACGGTCAGCTCAGTTGGGAGCGAGCCTCGCGTGGTGGGTGCGGCGTTGCGCGACGTGCTCTGCCGGCCTTCGCTGCAATGTCGAGGCTTCGATCCAGCACGTCCGGTTGCGCGACCCGCTACGCGGCGAGGGTGTATTCGTGGAGCAGCCCGCCGAGCCGGTCGCGACGGCGGAGACGATCGAGCAGCGGCGGTGCGAGGCTCCACACACCCGTTCGCGTATCGGCGGCGGTTCGCGTATCGGCGGCGCCTTCGCGAGCGGCGGCTGCTGGCCAGGCGAACGATGCTTTGCTCCTTTAATGCTTCGCGTCGACGCGAACCACGCTCTCGAGGTGACCGCGGCCGAGGATCAGCAGCCGGTCAAGGCACTCGCGCGCCGCAGGATCGAGACCCAGCGCTCGGCGTGCGCCGCGCTCGCGGTGCCCGCACCGGCGCCTGGATGACGCTGATGCCCTCGGTGCGGAAGACGTCGGTGCGCAAATTCGGTCAGCGCGCTGATCCTCAGAACTTGGTAGGGAATCGTTTTCGAAGCCACGTGCGTGGCCTGGCGCCGAACCCGGCGTAGTTCGGCTTCGATCAAATCCGCGCAGTCGGCGTAATGTCGTGGCGCACGCGTAGGGGCCGAGCCTGGATGCCGCTTCGGTTTAGGCGTTAGTTCGGCGGGGCGGTGCGGCGGTTGTGTCGGCCGCGAGCGCCAGGATCGTGGCGTGGAGGCGCTCTGGAACTTCGCTCTTTTCCAGGTAGGCGTCCGTGCCGCGCTCGTCTGGGTGAGGTCGCTTGTCTTCGAAGATCGAGCCGCTGATCAAGATCACGCGCGCCTTCGGGTAGCGCTCCTGCAGCAGGTGTGCGCATTCGATCCCGCTCATCGTGGGCATGAGCACGTCGATGACGGCCACGTCGGGTTCGGCACGGGCGGCTACCGCGAGTGCCTCCTTTCCGCTTGCTGCCGTGCCGACGATCTCCAGCCCTGGTTCGCCTGTGAGCAGGGCCTCGAGCGAGTGCAGGAAGGACGCATCGTCGTCGACGAGCAGAATCCGGATCGGTTGGGCTTCCATCGCGTCTGACCCTACCCGGCTTTAGGCTACCTTCAGACCCGGGCCCTGACGACGGAAAATTCCTGCAAATTGGGAGTTTCGAGGTTACGGCCAGGCGGCCAAGTTCCTGCGCGTCGAGCGCGTTGGGCTCGAAAACTCGGTCGCGCCTTCCGATTCTCCGGATTTGCAGCGGGATCGAATTAATGAACCCTACGGCCTGGTCAGTCGGATAAGCGGGCGTACACTCGGCGGGATGACCGACGAAAAGCGACCCGATGTCCGCCCGCAGCTCCGCGAGTTCCTCGCGTGGTACGAGGAGGTGTTGGGGAGGATTGAATCGGGGGCGATCGTGGCGCCAGGAGAACAAGAGCGCCTCACAGAAGAGGCGTCAGCCGTGGCTCACCTTCTCGATCTCCTTGATTCCAGGGCGGACGCGCCCGCCAGCTAGACGACCGGTGCGGCGAGTTCCCGCCACTCGTGCAGAACCCGTGGCAACTTAGGCGGAGAAGAATGACGAGCTGCAAGAGGCGTGCCGGGCGCTCTGGCATCTCGTTGTGGAGCGGCTGGCGATCGACATGGGGAAGGTGGGGGTGTCCATGTCTGGGCCGCGGATTGGTCGGGCGCGAGGATCGGTTCCCGCAGTCGCGCCTTGTCACCGCAGTCGCACGTAGATTCGGGCCTCGGCCGTCCCGAAGCTGTCGTTCTTTCCTCGAACTGCGACGGTGACCCTGTGGCCGGCGCTGTCAGTCCTCGCTCTCGTAGGCTGGTGAGTGCCGAAAGCCAACAGTGGCCGGCGAACCTTGTTCGGTGCAGCGCGCGGCGCTCGATGCTGCCGTTGCGGCAGGTCATCCGCTCGTCGACGACCACAACCGTCTGGGCGCGGTCGGCGCCGGAGTCGCGCCGATGAACGCGCGGGATGGCGTTCGCATCAGCACCGCCCTGGCGTATCTCGCTCCGGCGCGAACGCGGACGAACTTGACGCTGCGCGCGGACGCGCTCCGCGGCGCGCGCCCGCGTCGAGACGTACCACCACCCGGTCGGCACGTGCGGCCTGGGGGCAGTCGTCGACGCCGCGGGCCGCGTCCACGGCGTCGAGGGAATCCGCATCGGCGACGCGTCCGTGATGCCGAACATCTCCTCCGCGAACACGCACGTCCCGACGCTGATGGTGGCCGAGAAACTCTCGGCGCCCTGCTCACCAGCTAGCCTCGCGGCCCCGGCCGATTCATCTGCGAATCTCCGCGTCGAGCTCGACCGCAAGGACGGCCCGGTCACGCTTTGGTTCGAGCAGTGCCTGCCGCATGCCGAAGCCCTGCCGCCGCAGATGTGGATCGATGACCTCTGCGGGCGTGAGGCCGCTAGCCGTTCACAACGTGTTGAGGCACGTCATCTAGAACCGTGCGCCCGACGCTTGCCACTCGCGCACGCGGGCGGCGTCGAGGGGTGCGTTTGCTTCGCGACAGTCGAGGCATCGCAGTGACCCTGCCGAGGAAAGGGACGCCTGAAGTAGCTTGCCGCATGCTAGGCAGTGGAGCTTCTGGGGAATCCGATCATCGTCGTGTTGGTGCTCAGGGGACGACCACGTAGCCACGCTCGAGATGTAGGTGTCTCAGCTGCGAACCGCACGAGACGTTCGTCGCATGTGTGCCCGCTCATCGAATAGCGGCGCCGGGCGCGCCGTGTGACAGTCCCAACAGGCCTTCCGCGCGGCTACACAGCTCACGGCATCCATACGAGCCAGTCTTGCGAGGGCGCTCGACGAACACCGTTATCGGAGCAATGCGGCACATCGGGCTGAGGCCGTCACGGAAGAGCACGGCAGATGATCTTTGCGCCGCCTCCTGACCACAGCGCTTCGCGCTCAGCAGAAGCAGCAACCGCTGTCCAGGCTATGGCCTCGCCTGATGGCCCGGGGCTGCGCGGCGTCTACTTCTGCAACCACACCCGCTTCACTTGGGCACAGGGCGGGACGTGGTTCATCGCGACGCTGCACTACTTCGGCAAGGCGCAGACCCGTGCGCTGCTCGGGCGCTTGATCCGCGAGCTCGACTTGGTGCGGTAGCCACGAGAACGTAGCGGCGAGGGTTGGGGGACACGTTCACGGACGAGCTCGCGCACCTGCTCGAGGCGATCGCCGTCGATTACACCTTTGCGCCGCGCGGTGGGACGTTCGAGGACGGCTACTGGTGCGACGAGGTCGTTGCTGCGATCCTTCGCTCGTCAGAGAGCGGACGCGAGGAGATGGTCGAATACCGATGAAGACGAGTCTCGGCATCTGGGCGTTCGGCCCGATGATCACTCGGTTCGTCCCCGGCGGCTACCAGCCGCAGCACACCGGCGAGTCGACGGTGGAGCGCGTGCACCGCGCCGTCGAGGGACTCGGCGACCTGATCGACGGCTACGAGTTCCACTACCCGCAAGAGCTGAACGAGGACAACGTGGACGCGATCCGCGATGCGCTCGGGGCAGATCACGACATTTACTGTCTCGCAGGTGGGCTCCACCTCGATCCGCGTTTCGGTCGCGGCGGCCTCACCAATCCCGATCCGGTGACACGCGCGGAGGCAACCCGCATCGCCGTCGCCGCGGCCGATCTCGCCGGCCGGCTTGGGGTCGCGCTGATCGTCTGGCCCGGGATCGAGGGTTACAACTATCCGTTCCAGGCGCCTTACCGCGAGAGTTGGGCGTGGTTCGTGGATGGCCTCGCGCGGGTTGCCGCCAGGTGCAGGGAGCACGGAGTCCTCCTCTTCCTCGAGCACAAGAATTCCGAGCCCGCGATGAAGATCTTCATGCGCAACGTCGGCATGACGCTGCACGTGATCCACAAGCTCCGCGCCGAAGGCCTCGACAACGTCAAAGTCAACATGGACTGGCAGCATCTGATCATGAATGGTGAGAACCTGGCGGAATACGCTGCGCTCCTCGCCTCCGAAGGTCTGCTCGGGCATCAGCACGCCAACTCGGGCTGGGGAACGTTCGACGACGACAACATCGTCGGTGCGACTGCGTTCATGGAGACGCTCGAGCTTGCAATCGAGCTTCGTCGCGCAGGCTACGGCGAACGCGGGGAACGGCTCGGGTTCGATCTCTATCCTTATACGGAAGACGCGGTCGCCGCCGTGCAGCGGAGCGTCTTCCAGTGGCGCTTCATCGAGTCCGTCGCGTCGCGGATCGACGACGCCGCGCTGCGTGAGGTGCAGCGGAACAAGGACGCCGTCGCCGCGTACGAGCTCGTGTATGCGGCGCTCGGCGCGTGATGCAGGCGCTGATCTTCGATCTCGACGGAACGCTCGTCGATACCGTCTACGCGCACGTGTTCGCGTGGCAGCGCGCCTTGGCGGAGTCGGCGCTTCCGATCGACGCCTGGCGCATTCACCGCCGTATCGGGATGAGCGGCGGACTTTTCGCGCGTGCGGTCGCCCGCGAGGTCGGACGGCCGCTCGACGAGGACGAGGCGGAGCGGGTCCAGCGACGCCACGGAGAGCTGTTTCGCGAGCTGTTGCCGGAGCGACGTCCGCTGCCGGGCGCCGTCGATCTGCTGCGCGAGCTTCGGGAGAACGAGATCGCGCACGGGATCGCGACGTCGGGGCGGCGACCGGAGATCGACGCGTCCTTGGCTGCGCTCGCCGTGCCAGCCGAAGCCGTCGTCGTCGCCCGTGGCGATGTCGTGCGTGCGAAGCCTGAGCCGGATCTGTTCGTCACGTGCGCGGAGCGGCTGGGTGTCGCTGTCCGCGACTGCTATGTCGTCGGCGATGCTGTTTGGGACCTGCTCGCAGCGCGACGGGCCGGCATGCTGAGCATCGGGCTCCTCAGCGGCGGCTACGGCGAGGACGAGCTGACGCGTAGCGGCGCGTTCCGCGTGTACCGCGACGCCGCCGAACTTCGAGATTCGCTCGACGAGCTCGGCATGGTCCTGTGACGGGCGCACTCGTCGGCCTCGATGTCGGCACCACGGGCGTGAAGGCGGTTGCGATCTCGCCCGGCGACGGGGCCGTGATCGCTCGCTCGGAGAGCTCGTACGCTCTTGCCACGCCGCAGTCGGGCTGGGCGGAGCAGGATCCCGACGACTGGTGTCGCGCGAGCGCGCAGGCGCTGGCGCGGCTCGGCGTCCAGGCCGCAACCGTCGGACTCTCGGGCCAGATGCACGGGCTCGTCGTGCTCGACTCAGCCGACCGCGTCCTCCGGCCCGCCATCCTCTGGAACGACCAGCGCACGGCCGGCGAATGCGTCGAGATCGAGGAACGGATCGGTCTCTCGCACCTGATTCAACTCACCGGCAACCGTGCACTCACGGGCTTCACCGCACCTAAGCTCCTGTGGCTGCGGCGGCACGAGCCCGATGTGTACAGGGAGATCACGTCGATCCTGCTTCCGAAGGACTACGTGCGGCTGCGGCTCTTCGGCGAGCGCGGGATCGATGTGGCCGAGGCTTCCGGGACCCTCCTCTTCGACGTGGCCCGACGGCGCTGGAGCGACGAGATGATGGCAGCGCTCGAGATTCCAGTCGAATGGTTGCCGCGCGTGTTTGAGTGTCCCGACGTTCCCGGCGCCCCGGGCGCCGGCGATCAGGCAGCGGCGGCCCTCGGCGTCGGCGTCGATCGGCCGGGCCCGGTCTCGATCGTGCTCGGGACCTCCGGTGTCGTCTTCGCGGCGCTGCCGGCTTTCGCCGCGGACGCGGAGGCGCGCGTCCATGTCTTTTGCCACGCGGTGCCGGGCACGTGGCACGCGATGGGCGTGATGCTCTCTGCGGCGGGCGCCCTCCGCTGGCTTCGCGACGCGCTTGGCTCGACGGACGGATACGACGCGCTGATGATCGAGGCCGAGCGCTGGTCCCCAACCGTCGAGGGACTCACCTTCTTGCCCTACCTTGCTGGCGAGCGGACACCGCACGCCGATCCCGCGGCGCGTGGCGCGTTCACCGGCCTCTCCTTGCGCCACGACCGCGGCGCCCTCGTGCGCGCGGTGATGGAAGGCGTCGCCTACGGCCTACGCGACTCGCTCGAGCTCCTGCGCGAGCTCGGTGTGGACGCCACCGCCGGTCGCGTCTCGGGAGGAGGCACGCGCAGCGAGCTCTGGGTGCGAATCCTCGCTTCCGTGCTCGGCCTTCCCCTCGAGCGAACGGTTGTCGAGGAAGGCTCCGCGTACGGCGCCGCCCTCCTCGCCGGCGTGGAAGTCGGCGCGTTCGCAGATGTGCACGAAGCGGTCGCGCGTTGCGTCCATGTTCGCGACGTGCGCGACGTCGATCCGAGCTGGCGCGAGGCGTATGAAGCCGGGTATCAGCGCTTTCGTTCTCTCTATCCCGCCCTTCGACCCTTGGAGGTGACATGAGCGCGCTGGACGGCAAAGTCGCATTGGTCACGGTCGCGGGTCCGCCGAAGCAGCACGCGTTGCCTGGGTTGCTGCTCCTCGGCGCCGAACAAGGTCGTTCCGCGCGAGCTCGCGATCGACGTGGTTTGGGCGAGCAGCCCCGTTCGCCGAAGCGCCGAACCACGTCAGCCCACGCCGTGGTCCGGCCCGCGAACGCGATCGCCGCGAAACATTGAAACGTCGTCCGACAGCGGGCACGGTTCTGCGACGCCTTGACGCGTTTCCGCCATTCTGCGACACGCGTTTGCGCCGGCACTCGTGCGTTTGGCTAGCCGTTGTCGTCGTCCGCTGGAGTTTCGGGTGCGGCGGCTAGCTATTCGTCGTTCTGGCGGGCTTGTTCGAGGATCGCCGGGTCGATTAAGCGGAGGACGTTCTCGAGTGTGCGCAACCCAGTCGCCTTGACCACCGCTTCGAGTCCTCCACCGCCGTCAACCACCTGGGCGGCCGTTTTGTCGTTCCCAGTGGCCCAGGTCGGCGGGGGTAAGTGGACCCCAGTTGTCGTGCTCGTCCAGCCATCCTCTAAGGCCTCCGGGGAGGAGCCGAGCGTGCCGTCGCCGCTGATGCGGCTGTCTTGGTCGGGTGGAGGCCGCCGTCGCGTCGCGGTCTTGCTGGCCGGGTGCTTGCTGCGCGGGAGGTCGGGTCTGGCCGCGGGGTTGTAGTGTGAAGGCGCGCGCAATCGCGTTGGCCTGTACCTTCTTCTCAGACCTCGAAAGGATTCACCGTGAGCGCGGTTTTGCTCATCCTCGCGGTCCTGCTCTTGCTGCTTGTGCTGTTTCTGATCTCGGCGATCAAGGTCGCGCGCGAGTACGAGCGCGGAATCGTCTTCCGGCTCGGGAGGTTGTTTCCAGAACCGAAGGGTCCCGGCCTCTTCATTCTGATCCCGATCGTCGATCGGATGGTGAAGGTCGACCTGCGCACGGTCACGCTGAACATCCCGCCGCAGGAAGTGATCACGAAAGACAACGTGCCGGCGCGGGTGAACGCCGTCGCTTACTTCCGGATCGTCGAGCCGAAGGCGGCGATCGTCCAGATCGAGAACTTCATGGTCGCGACCTCGCAGATCGCGCAGACGACGCTGCGGGCGGTGCTCGGACAGCACGTGCTCGACGAGCTGCTCTCGGAGCGCGACAAGATCAACGCGATCTTGCAGGAGATCATCGACGAGGCGACCACGCCCTGGGGGATCAAGGTCGCGCGCGTCGAGGTCAAGGACCTGGAGATCCCGTCCGGGATGCAGCAGGCGATGGCACGCCAGGCCGAGGCGGAGCGCGAGCGACGCGCGAAGATCATCAACGCCGAGGGCGAGTTCCAGGCATCCGAGCGCTTGAAGGACGCCGCGCTCGTGATCGAGAACCATCCGATCGCGCTTCAGCTTCGCTACCTGCAAACGCTGCTCGAGATCGGCGGCGCGAGCTCCTCGACGATCATCTTCCCCGCGCCCGTCGACCTAATCCGCCCCTTCCTCGAGCGCGCCGACGCAGCTTCGAGCTGACGAACTGACCGGTCGCCGCGTGCCGAACGCGCCCGGACGGTGGCGCATCTAGGAGACCTAGACCCGTGCCAAGCGCCTCGAATCTGTCGGCGCACCTCGCGGACCGACCCCTTTGCGGTCGTTTTTGTGGCGCGACAGAGGCTCGTGCCGACGGGCGTTTTGGCCGACGGCTTCGTGACCGCTACTGCGGTGCGAGCTTCCCCCACCAGCTGTTGTTGACCGCGAGGGTGCGACAGCTAGCTAGTAGCTGATCGCGCAGTACTTCCCCGGCGAGCAGGTGACGACGGAGGCGCAGTCCTCCCAGGTGCTTTCCGACCTACGGGATGCCGGGTTTGTGGAGGACGTACCAGCCGATTTGGGCGCTCGTTTCGGGGGGCGCCAGCGCCCGCGCGCGCTCGCGCTCGTCGCCGTGGCAGCCGGCCAAATCGAAGCAACGGTCGAGGTCGCGCTCCTCGGGCACGATCTCCGCGTGCCGCAAGACGAGGCCGTTCGCGTCGAAGAGGCCGCGTAGATCGACGTCGGCAAGGATCCGCGTCGTCGACGGGTCTCGGGCGCGCTCGAACCGATTGAGCTCGATCGCCGCGAGCGAGTCGACCGGCGCGAGCTGGTCGACGACGAGCATCGTGCCGCCCGGCCGCAGCACCCGGCTCATCTCGGCGAGCACGAGCTCCGGTCGCGGGACGCGATGCAGCGTCCGCGCCGTGCAGACGAGGTCGAACGAGCCGACCTCGTACGGAAGCGCGGTCACGTCCGCCTCGACGAGCACGACGTTCACCGGCGCCCGCTTGCGGCCCTCGTCGAGCAACTCCGGGACGACGTCGACGCCGATCACCTCGCGCACAAGCGGCGCGAGCGCGACCGCGAACGCGCCGGCGCCGGTACCGACATCAAGCGCGCGCTGCTCGCCGGTCAAGATCAGCATTCGGCGCAGACGCTCCCGCGTCGCTGCCGCGCGGCGGTCGTGCTGCTCCCCAAGCTCAGCCCTCTCGCCGAAGCGCTTCCGAACGGCATCTGACAAGGTCCAGCGTCTCCTTCCTGTTCGAGATCGTTGCCGCGGCGCGCGCCGCCGCGATCAGTTCCAGCATACGACCGACCTCGTCGCCACCGCACGCGGCCGTCAACGCCGCGCCAGCCGCCGAACACACGCGCCGATCGCCGCTCGAGCGGCGCGTGGGCCGCGCGAGATCTGAGGATGCATGCGTCTGCAGGTCCGGCTCTGCGGGTCGGCGACCCGGACGTAGATCAGACAGCTAAGTGGTGCTACTCGAGGCGGATGGTGACGCCGCGCCCAAGCCGCGTGGGGCTGATTGTCAAACGGATCTACGGAGCTTGCGTACCGAGGCTCGCCGCGATCTCCGTGATCGCGGCTCGCTCGGCGACACTCACACTGTCTCCGCCCTCCCGGTGAGCATTGGCGACCTTGTCCACAAGGTTGAGAACGAAGCGCTTGTACTCGGCGAGCTCCTCTGGTGTCACCTTGCGCTCAAGCAGCTCAACCGCATCACGCAGATGCTGCAGGCCCTGCTCTTTCAGTTCCTCGGCAGAGTGGTAGCGGGTGTGATCGATCTCGGGTTTCGCTGACACGATCTCGTCGAGCAGCTCGCTCTCTCCGTGCTGCTGGCGCGCTTCTCCGTACGCCTTCGCAATCGCAATCGTCTCCCGGAACGTTCCTCCGCGCTGCGCCGTGACGACGAGCATGCCAGCGCTCGGCGGGCCCTCGAGCACGAGCCGCCACTCCTCTTCTGTGAAGTCGGCCTTTCCAGTCATGCCACGTCTCCTCTCACTCGCCGCGACGATGGCCCATCGCGGGAATCGCCCGATCCGACCACGCCGGTCTCCGTCTCGAAGCAGCATCGCGCATAACGAACCTCCCAGCCGAATCGATCGCTTGCTCAAACGAGCTTGCCAGGTGAACAAAGACGGTCGCCCGTCCCTGCACGTCGCTCTCCGCACGATCCCGCGGATGTCGCAGCGCGAGCGGCGGTTCACCCTGCTCGCGTCGAAGTGCGGAGCCGTCGCAGTTTGGCGGAAACGCGACACGCTGACTTCTGTGGTGCCGATCCGGCCGAGGTACTGGCGAGTTCGACGTTCAGTTCCGACAAGACCCTTTATATGTCGAGCAGCCGGACTCAGTGCATCGGCCAGGCGATCAGGGAGGGGCGGCGGGTTGCGCGAGTGAGGCTTGCGGGACTGGCCCGCCATCCTGGCGCGTCGCGTCGGGGGGAGAAGCCGAAGCCAAGGTCGCCGGGCCGCAGACCCGCTGCGGTTAAATCTTCGCTCTTTGCGAGAACGAGCGCAAGCAGGGCCCGAGCGCTCACGATCTCCCCGGGGCTGTCTCCAGCCCCCGTTGTCCGCGAGCCGCCCGGACCCCACTGAGAAGATCGACCCTCGCGCTGAACGACTTGAGGTCGAAAGGGTTCTGAAATGGATCCCGGGGGCACGGCGCCCGGAATGGCGAACGGTGAACGTGCGCGCGTAGCGCGATGTTGCTAGTGCGAGTACCCACCCGCCGCCCTTTGTTGGGAGCGCGACAAGGCGCTTGGAGGGACGGGCGCCTCGATGGCAAAGGAAAGGCGCCCCGTCGGGCGAAGCCGCTCAGCGGTCCCGCCCGACCATCGGCGCGATCGAGATTTTCGATCCCTTCACGGAGGGCCGTGGGCTGCGGCGCATCAATCGCCTTGAAGCGATCGCGGCTAGGCTGTGACTAGCCGGAGGCGTCTCCTAGTGCGCGCTTCTCTCAAGGGCACACCGCGCGCGGAGTGCGTGAGGTCTCTTCTCTCGGTCTGGTGGTCATGTCGAAGGAGGAGCAGTGGACACTCTCGGGGAGTTGAGACTGGCGGTGGACGATCTCGTCGTCTATGCAAGTCATGGCGTCGGTCGTGTTGCGATTCGGCAGCCGGAGACCGTCGTGCTCGAGTTCGCGGAGGGCGGTCTCTCGGTGAGCTTGCCTATCGAGCGGGCCGTCGAATGCGTGCGGCCAGTATCGACCGAGGTTGAAATCGCGAGCATCGGCCGGACTCTGGGCGGAGTTGACGCGGTCGGCCAAGAGAACTGGCAGCGGCGCCTGAAGACCACGAGAGGCAAGGTGACGGGCGGTGAGGCCGCCGCCCTTGCAGAGGTGATTCGCGACGCCAGCCGCCGTGACGAGCGTGCGACTGCGCGGAAAGAGCCGGGCAGGCTGTCTCTGACCGAGCGGCAGCTCTACCTGAAGGCACGCAAGCTGCTCGCGGACGAGATCGGCGCCTCGCGCGGCGTCGACGCGCCGGCGGCAGACGCGTGGATCGGCGATCAGCTCGGGCGGAACGGTGATCGGGAGCCTTCGCGGGAGACGAGCGGCTCGGCGACGAGCGTTGCGTCGCTGATCGAGACTACGCATGGGCCCTCAGGAAGCCGCGCGCGCCGACGAAGACGCTGACGCCGCCTGGAGCGCTAACGCTGACCGCGGCCACTTTCCACCGCGCCTGAGGATTCCCAGCTGGTGGCGCAGGACGACGATCTCAAGCTCCCGCTCACCGCCACCGCGGGCGCGTGCCCGAACGACCCCGCGGAGAAGCCGGTGGAGCACGATCAGCACGACGCGTACTTTGAATCGCTTCGGCGGCGATCGCGAGCACGGCCGTCCCGGTCGAACCCGAATTTCTTTACCCCATATGCGGTGGACGCGTGAACATTCGGCCAGATCAGCACAAGCGATTGGCAGCACCGCCCTCCACCCGCCTGAAGGAGCCGTGATGCGGGGGTGTGCACAACATTCGTCCCACGGCGGGCGTGTCGTAGTTCACCAAAAAGCGACAGCGACGCACTCAAAAAGCGACAGCGACGCACCTCGAGCGCGAGCATGGTCGCCCTGCCGAATAGATCTCACAGCCGGCGCTCTGGCGGAGCCTGTTTCCGTCGGCGTCGGTCCCCGCTTGCGTCGAGGCATGGAGCGAGGTTCCTCGCCACCGAAATTGGGGCGGGCAGAGGCGCTGAGCTTCTTCTCGGCGGAGGAGGTGGCGCGGGCTCGGAGCTACCACCGTCCTTTGTACTGGGCGGGGGTCGCTGACGTTGTGATCGAGGCGAGCGTGCTGGCGACGCTCGTGTGGAGCGGCGTGGGCGCTGCGCTCGATCCCGGCTCGTTGCCGTGGTGGGGGCGGACGCCCGCGTACGCGGCGATCGTGGTCGCGGTCTCGGGGGCCGTGCGGGCGCCGCTTGCCCTGTGGAGCGGGCTCATCCGCGAGCGGCGCTGGGGCTTCTCGACGCAGCGGCTGCCATCGTGGGCCGCCGACCGGGCAAAGGCGGTCGGCGTCAACATCGTCCTCACGGCCGTGGCCCTGCTCGGGCTGGTTGGGTTCGCCCGTGCGCAGCCGGGCTGGTGGGTAGCGCCCGCCGCGGCTGCGTTCGCGTTCGCCGCACTCCTGCTTTCGTTCCTGGCACCTGTCGTGCTCGAACCTTTGTTCAACCGCTACTCGCCGCTGCAGGACGCGGCGCTCGCGGCGGAGCTGCGCCGTCTCGCGGAGCGGGCTGGTGTCCCCATCCGCGACGTGCTCGTCCAGGACACGAGCCGGCGCACCCGGAAGGCGAACGCGTACGTGTCCGGGCTCGCGCGAACACGGCGGGTCGTGGTTTCCGACACCCTGCTCGAGCAGGCCTCGCCGGCGGAAGTGCGGCTCGTGGTCGCCCACGAGTTCGGTCACCGGCGCGAGCGGCACGTGCTGCTCGGAACCCTGCTCGCGATGGCAGGCGCAGTTACCGCAACAGTCGTTGTCTGGGTACTACTCGGGACACGCGTCGGCGACCCGCACCGAGTCCCGCACGTGCTCCTCATCGGGCTCGCGATCGGTCTCGCCTCGCTACCGGCGTTGACGGCCATCTCCCGTCGTTGGGAGTGCGCCGCCGACCGCTACTCGCTCGAGCTCACCGGCGACCGGGCCGCCTATACAGCCGCCTTCCGCCGACTCGCCCAACGAACCTCACCGACCTCGATCCGCCGCGCCTGCTCTACCTGCTGTAGCCGCCTTCCGCCGACTCGCCCAACGAACCTCACCGACCTCGATCCGCCGCGCCTGCTCTACCTGCTGCTCTTCACGCACCCGACCCCACCTGAGCGGTTCGCAGCCGCCGGCTAGCGTGGCGGACAACCGCGGCAAGCAGGAGCTTCGCACTGCTCGCGTCGGAGCACGTGGCTGGCGATTTCGAACGTTTTACCTGCTAATTGCCTCCTCCAGGGCGCGCCGTGCCAGCACCGTTGCGAGGTGGCGTCGATAGTCCGCGCTTCCGCTGGTGTCGCTTGGGGGGTCGCTCTCGGCCGCGACCGCTTCCGCCACCGTGCCGACGTCGTCGGCCGTTCGTAGTGCCTGCTCGGCCGTGCGCGCGCGCACCGGTGTCGCGCCCATGTTCGTAAGCGCGATCGCCGTATCCTCGATTGTCCCGTTCGAGCGCCGGACGACCGCCGCCACGCCGACCGTCGCCCAGTCCTGCGCGCGCCGCGCGAACTTCAGGTACGACCAGCCGCTCGGCCCGAGCTTTGGCACGCGGATCTCGGTCAGCACGTCCTGCGGCCCGAGCGCCGTCTCGAATACCCCGCGGAAGAACTCACCGGCCGGCAGTGTCGACTCGCCGTCCGGCCCCTGCAGGAGGAGTTCGGCATCGAGAGCGACGAGCACGGCCGGTAGATCGGAGGCCGGATCGCCGTGCGCGATCGAGCCGCCGATCGTCCCGCGATGGCGCACCTGCGGGTCACCGATCAGCCCGGCGGCGTGCGAGACGAGCGGGCAGTGCTCCTGCAGCAGCGGGTCGTGGTTCAGGTCGTGGTGCCTCGTGAGCGCGCCGATCGCGACTTGCTCGCCCGCGTCACGGACATAGCGCAGCGAGTCCAACCTGCCTAGATCGACGAGCACGGCCGGACGGGCGAAGCGAAGCCCGTGGGGTGCACAAACTCGATCAGCGTGCTCCGACGGCGTAGTGGCGCGCCGAGGGGCAAGGTCGGTCGCGGGTGCGCGGTAGCGTCGGCGTTCCCGTCATCGGAGGTTTCCTGTGCTCGTGTCGGACCTCTCCGTCAACTAATCAACCGACCCGTCCCAGCGGCGGGGTGCATCGTTCTGCCACCCTCGTCGCGGGTTCGAGTCCCGTCGCTCCCGCTGCAGTCCTCCCTGCTGCACAGCATCGCGCGTTGACTCCTCCGAGTCTCGAGCGGGGGACCGTACGTCTTATCGATCACTCAAGGCCGGAGGATGAAGTCGCGGTGACGGAGGAGCGCGTCCACATCATCCGGATGAGCGCGGAAGTGCCGTCTGTGACCCGCGACCACGTAAGTCAGGCCCGAGACGGGCGCACGAACGTCACGCCGCCCCGACCCGAGGAAGATCATCGGGATCCCTCCTTTCGGCGTCGGGTTTGGCGGCAATCGCTCCGCGCGGTCGCGCCGCCGCGTCCGCGCCCGACCGGGTTGCCCGCAACAGCCGTCAAACATCATCGTCGATCCACTCGTCCGGCATGGTCCCTCCGAGCCAGCGCTCGATGATCGAGACCGCCCCTGCCACCGCGAGCCAAAGCAGTACCGACCACCAGCTGAGGTTGTATACGCCGAGTACGGCGATAGCGGCGATCCAGAGCGCGAGACAGTGAAAGCAGCCGATGAGCCGCTCGAGGCGGAGCACAACCATGCCCCTCCTCAGGCGGTCGAGGATCCGGAATGGACCGCTCTCGTACGCGACCAAGGCGGTCACCCGCCAGACAGCAAATCCGGTGAGTACGAAAAGGAGCGGCTCGGACGGCTGCCGGTCGAGCACGTCTCAGTTCGTCAGCACGGGAGCGACGCGGGAGGACACGGCCCGGTGACCGTCCAACCGTACGGGACGTTGGCATAGAAGACCGTCACGCCACCGACCGTGCACTTCAACTCGGCTGTGACGGCGAGTCCGTATGAGCACGACGATCCCGATCCAGACTTGGCGACCCCGGCGACGCCGACGACGCGGGCGCTGCATGCAGCGCAAACGTTAATGCCGACGATCGTGGCGCACGCCTGGGCGTAAGCCGCACCCCACGCGGTCGCGCCGCAGCACGTAATTCGATAGCTGATCTCCAGCCCCGCGCTGAAAGTGACGCCCGCGATGGTGTACGTCGTTGTGCATGTGCGGAACGGGTTCGTCCAGGTCGGGCACCAGTAGGTCACCCTCACCGACAGCGAGAACGACGCGCTGATGTGCTTCGTGTATCTCCCCTCCACCGGTCGCTCGCACAGGTTTGGCGGTGTCGGCGTGACGACCGGGTCGAACAAATCCGCGAGGGTCTCCGCGATCGTCACGTAATTGCCGAATCCCAGGCGGGGCCCGCCCGCGGCAACCGTGTCGGCTCCGGAATTGGCGATGTCGACGAGCGCGTTGAAGTTCGCGCGGCTCCGCGTCAGCTCCTTCGCCATGCGATCGAGGCCGGTTTCGGTCAAGCCCGTTAAGCCGGCCGCCGCGAATGCCCGCTGCGCGCCCTCCACGATTCTGGCCCACTGTGCCTCGACGGCGTCACGGTTTCGCGCCCGTCGGAGCCGCGCGCGGCGCTCTGCCTGCATTCTCGTGTACTGCAGCGCCGTGAGCGACGAATACAGGATCCCGAGCGTTTCGTCGGGTCCGAGCTTCTGCGCGACCATCTCGGCCGTCGCCGCTTCGCTCTCGTGCACGGTCCGGAGCTTGGTCAGCTGGGCGGCGGTGAGTCGCGTCGCTTCGATCCGCTTCGGTCGTGGCTGTCTGACGGTCGGTGCAGGGACCGATGTGAGGAAACGCCGTTGGCGGGTTCGCAGTTGTGCCGCAGTGGTTGATCTCTTCGGAAAATCGGCTTTATGCCTCCTGATCGTGGCGAAGCCCGGAATAGTCGTGAGTTCCTCGGGGGCGACGGGCACGAGATCGTGGTGTGGGTGTCGGGGCATGTCTTCCCTTTCGTTCGTAGGCGTTCTTGCGAGCGGCCGCAGGACGCGTCGGCGGGGGGTCCCTGGCCGCGCCTCTCCCCGAGCGGACCGCTCGACGGGCGTGTCTGCGCGTCCGCACAGGCCGCCGCGCGCGGTGGACGCGAATCCCGGCTTGGCGGCGGCGCTGAACCATGAACGGCTTCTCCTCGACCCGCCGCAAGGGCCATCGGTAGGGACGCGAGCAGGTTACGACATCGCAACCCTTGATACAAGGCGCGGTTTGCAGCTTCTCTGCGGGGTGCACAAATCCGATCGTCGTGGGTGGCGAGCCGAGACGGCGGCTGAAAGCGATGCCCTGCTGTGGGTCAGCGTCGTGAGTCTGCGTAGAGTCGAGCGGCCGTCGCCGCATCGACCTGGAGGGCGTGCTTGTGCTTCTATCGCTCGTGTACATCGCGCTTCGCTTTGTCCTACAGCTCTTGCTACTGAGCTTCCGTTCGGCGGAGTTCAAGGAACTCGAGACGTCGTGCTTCCGGCACGAGCTCGCTGTCGTGCGCCGACAGGTTGCGCGTCCTCAGGTCCGCCCTGCTGACCGGGCGTTCCTAGCTGCCGCGAGTCGGCTACTTCCGTGGGCACGCTGGCGGTCGTTCTTCGTGACGCCGGACACGCTCCTTCGCTGGCATCGCGACCTCGTCCGCAGGCGCTGGACCTATCCGCGTCGACGCTGCGCCCGACCGAAGCTGGCAACAGAGATCCGCGAACTGGTCCTGCGTCTCGCACCCGAGAACCCGCGCTGGGGCTATCAGCGGATCGTTGGCGAACTCGGCGGCCTGGGTGTGAGGTGCGGAAACCCGGTTCCACCTGCAAATTGGCGCATTATTCGCAGGACGTGTCCGAGTCTTCGCACCCACAGGCATGATGGCGCCCTGAGGCGCCCCTTGGTGCCCCCAAAAGCGGCGGATTAGCAGGCGAAACAGTGCCAAAGCGCCATCAACCGCGTCTCTCTGTTGGGCGCTGTCAGCCCTGCTGATGAACCCCGAAGTTACGACAGGCTTCCGAGGCCGAGGTGCGAGCGGCTAGGTCGAACAGCTGCAGCCGGTAGAGACGGTCCTCAGGGGACACGCGACTCAACTCCTTTCCCTGCGCGGTGAAGGGAGCGAGACTGAGCTGCAAATCGGGGGACGTCCCCGGCCTCGGTCGGCCGCCGTCACGATCGAAGCTCTGTCGGCCTCCCGGTTGTCGAGAGAACTTGGAGACAGTCAACGTCAAGCTCCCGGATCACCGCGAGCAGGCGCGCGGCGCTCACCGAACGATCTCCAGGGCCAGATAGGGCGAGCAGCCGCGTCGGATCAGCCGCTCGAGAACGTGGGTGTCGATTTCAGCGCGATGGGCGATCAGCGCCGCCTCTGGCTCGTCGAAGCCCAAGCGGCGCGCGTAGTCGTGGCGCCAGCAGCGCACGTCCTCGAGCCCCTCGGGATGCGGGGGCGCTCCGATGCAGTCAACCTCAGGTGTCCTCACGCGACGAACTCCTCGTAGTAGCGCATGCGCGCCGATAAGCCCTTTCTCGTACTCGTCGGCGAGCCTGCTCAGAAACTTGACCCTCGCCGCTCAGCCGGGCCTTGGGCTGGCGACTCTGGGCCGCAGAAGTGCGGATGATGGCGCCCAAAAAGGGAAACGTGACGCGTGGGGTGCACAAATCCGATCGTGAGCCTGGGCGCGGTGCTGGGGTTCGATCGGTTGCGAGCGCGGTAGCGTCCACGGCCCCGTCTTCGGAGGCCGCCTGTGCTCGTGTCGTTTGTCTACGTCGTCGCCTGTCGCCTGTTCGCACTCGTGCTGCTACTCGGGCG
>WNGA01005541.1_pt1 | contig 20323 bp, 20 predicted proteins | sample 5400061 | NCBI WGS metagenome assembly WNGA01 (sample SAMN13153366, study PRJNA577476) | soil metagenome | isolation source: 100 cm soil or saprolite under grassland replicate 2 | place: USA:California | collected 2016-06-15
AACTTCTGATGTACGTGAAACCAAGGCAGGGTCAGATCAAGTCAACTTCACCGATGAGGATTCGCGCATCATGCCGGTGCCCGGTGGCGGCTTCGAACAGGCCTACAACGGGCAAGCCGCGGTTGACATCGATACCTTGTTGATCGTGGGGCAAGCGGTAACGCAAGCGGCCAACGACAAGCAGCAAGTGGTGCCGATGCTGGAACAATTGAAAGGCTTGCCGCCGGAACTGGGACGGGTTACGAAGCTGATCGCCGACGCGGGCTATGCCAGCGAGGACAATGTCAACGCCTGTGCGCAGGCCAAGGTCGAGCCTTTGATCGCGCTGGGCCGACAAAAGCATCATCCCTCGCTGTTTGAACGCTGGGCCGAGCCAGCGCCGCTTCAAGGCAAGCCGACTGCGCTGGAGGCCATGCGCCATCGGTTGAAAACGCGACGCGGTCGCAAGTTGTACGCGCTGCGCAAGTGCACCGTCGAGCCGGTGTTCGGCTTGATCAAGCACGTCATGAAATTCCGCCAATTCTCGTTGCGCGGAATGACGGGCGCCCGCGGCGAATGGAGTCTGGTCTGTCTGGCGTGGAACCTGAAGCGAATGAATGCTCTTTGCGCGTGACGCGCGGAAAAATTCGTTCGCCGAAGTCACATCCGATCGCATCAAAGCCTCGCCAAGCAATTCGAACGCTACCCGACATACTCAATTTGAGCGTCGGCTGAAAAATGGACTGTCACTGTCGGTCCAACCCCCATAATCGGATCTCAAGTCCGACGGACTGCTAGGAGTCTGGATTATTCGCTGCAGCGGAGAACCGGGAACGCGTTCACTATTGCGCGGCCCTCCCAGCCACTTCGTCCTTCACGCTGCGGAACACCGGCCCCCAGACCGGATGTCCCGTTTCTACACCCGACAGTTCGCCCGGTCGCCGGCCGCGAGTCCAAGAGCGAGCGCGCTCTGGAATCGTTTTGCAGCAATTCGATATTCGCCGTTGTCGTAGCTGCGGATACCGTGTTGCAGCTCTTGTGCACCTCTATTCGGGGGATTGAACGTGCCAGCCTGGCTCGCGGGCGGAGAAGGCGCAGGGTCCTTCATGGCAGACGACGAACAGCCAGCGCAAGCCTCGACAAGGATCAACGCAAAGATCGAGAGGCGGCCAGTCGCCGAAGAAGTAGACGACATCAGTTGAACTTGTACTTGATTTGCAGCCGACTGTTCGCTCTAAGCTCGACGGCTTGCGAGTACGGTGTGAAATTCGTATTCCTGATCTCGATCGTGTGTTTTCCAGGTGTGAGTCTTACCTCCGTCAAAGGCGGGCAGGTACCCTTGCTATCGCCGTCAATAAACACTTCACCCCATGGGCTGACCGCCAGTGCTAGCCGGGCGGTGCGCTGAGCGGGAGCTGCAATTCCCTTGTAGGCGACCTGCGCAGGTGGCGAAACAAGATTCGGCGCAGCACTTGGCTCGATTCGCGTTGCCGCTTGCGTGGTTGCTGACGCACCATCGACCAATGGATCTTGCACCGGCGGAGCTTTCGCTTGGTGGGCGACCGAAGAGACGTTGCGCCCATCGATCGTCGAAGGCGTGGCCATAGGCCTCGACAGCAACGTCCAACCGCCGCCCGCCAATAGAGCTGCCGTAACCATTCCGTATAACATCGGTTTTCGCCGACGCAACCACGGTGCGGCCGTCGTGCCATTCTCCGGTGTTGAGACTTTGGACGTCACGACGTCGACGACAGGGCAATCAACCAGCACCGCGTCGTCGCCCGGTTGTCCACCAGCTCGCGCTCGCTCCGCAATCGCGGGTACATCCGCGGGGATGTCGGACGCACCCGGTGCAAGCTTGCGCAGATCCAACGCCATCTCGCGCGCACTTCGATACCGATCGTTCGGGTTCTTCGCCATCGCCTTCGCAACGATGTCGTCGAACGCCAGTGCAACGCTTCGGTTATGGTTGGTGGGCGGCAGCGGCGCTTCGTGGATGACCTGATGAATGATCTGACTCAACTCGCCAATTGCGAAAGGCGGTCGCCCGGTGAGTAGCTCGTACAGCACCGCGCCGAGCGAGAAGACGTCGGAGCGCTCGTCTACTTTCCGTCCCATCATCTGTTCGGGCGAAATGTATACGGGCGAGCCCAATGACGTCTTGATCATCGTGCGCGACCCGTCCGAAACCCTTGCGATGCCGAAATTGGTGATTTTGACGACGCCGCTGCGCAACACGGTGATGTTGTCCGGTTTGATGTCACGGTGCACGATCCCGTGTCGATGCACGAAGTCGAGCCCGTCGGCGATCTGGGCTGCTATATCGGCAATTCTGGCAGGCAGCAGTACCGCGCCGGAGTCGAGCATGTCGCGCAGCGAGCGGCCGTCCATGAACTCCATCGCGATGTACGTGACGTCGCCGCTACGGCCGACATCGTGGATAGTGACTATGTTGGGATGATTGAGCCGCCCGACCGCCCTCACTTCGCGGTCGAGACGCTTTTGGAACGCCTCAACTTCGTCGGGCGGCAAGTCCAGATCGACCGTCTTGATCGTTACAATGCGGTCGATTAGGGGGTCGCTTGCCTTGTAGACGACACCGCTTGCATTGCGAGCAAGTTCGTCAATCAGCTTGTAGCGGCCAAGCTGTTCGGGTCGCATAAGCTTAGATGGCCTGTTCCCGGTTTCCACTGCTGGCGACGACAGGTTGTCCCGAAGACCACGTGACCTGCTGCGGCAGTGGTCGTCCGCTTTTCGTCACCCTCGCGAGTGTCATTCGCGTGCGAGCTTGGGCACGCGCCAGCATTCAGCAGCGCTTCGACTAAAAAAGCACAAAGCAAGCCACGGCGATTTCCCCAAAGCTGAAAAGCCAAACCATCGGCAATAAAAGCGCGTGCCGCCAGTGCGGCTGATGGTGTCGGCTCCCATAACCCGTGGCGGTCAGCCAGGCCCAACAAACGGAGCGAGTGAATAAAACCCGGGCGCGCGACAGCGTGCTTCGGAATCGCGCAGCGTGTGCGATGCCTTTGTGACAGTCAAAGCGCGACGAGCTGTCGAGAACAAATCGTTAGTCCGCGGGACGCGACCATTCGTAAGCTGGTTGTTCGACGCGCGCGGGGTAGCTGCATGATCGTGTTCGTCGCCAGAAGCTGACACATGACATCCAACCGCGCATTCAAGTTATTGTGGATCGAGAAGCGCTCGCAAGCACACGGCCCTTTGAAGGTGCGCTTGACGGACGAACAGCTCGAGGCGTTGCGTGCGTGCGCGAAGGGCGTTTCGCTACGCTTCGAGAAGTCGGAAATCGTGAACGCGTTGCTCGAAGCCGGTTACGCCGAAAAGAACATTGCCGGTGTCGTCCGGGTAACCGAAAAGGGTCATCAATACCTAAGAACGCATGGCGATTGAGCAGTGTGGGGCGCGCCAGTGCGCCGCGCGACATCGCTCATTCGCTAGACAGCCTCATGTCGATCTATCGCACCATTGACGATGGTCCGATCACCGACTTCTCGGTGCAAAGGGTGAAGCCGAGGCGCGTGCGTTACCAGACGTTCGGCGCGGCCGATCCACGTTTAGTGGCGTCGCACGAACATCTCCGCAAAGCGCAACCCGCATGCGAACCGTTGTCGGATACCTTCAGGTGGATGGCTCGGTTGCCGCGCGGCGTCCGGCCGCTCGAGCTGCTTCGCCAGTTTCCGCGCGTCGCCAACGCGCTCGCGGTGAGCTGGCGTGAGCCTTCAGAGTTCCGCGCCTGCCTCTACGATCTGCTGATCGACAAAAGGGGAAACCGTAAGGGATTTCCAAAGGAGGTAATCGCGGAGCTGCTCGCGCTTCGCGCGTACGTCGATCGTTCGTGCCTTTGACGCGCGGGACTATCAAATGCTGCTTGCGTGACTCACTGGTGGCCCATTGCATGGTGAGGGCGTCAAGGCGAACTCGAGCACGCGAGCGATCGACGTCCATTTGGGCGATGGCTCGTTCGCGTCCTGTTGACAGAGTGTGCAGGTTACTGGCATTACGACGGCATGAGTTGTGTGCCGGGACCGAGGCCGATGGCGGCGGGAAGCGCCATCGCGTGCCGGATCTGAAAACGATGCGACGTTGTCGACGTCAAATTGACAAGCGCGCTGATGATGCCTTCCACGCGTAAGAGATGGCGCGCCGCTTGCTTGACGAGACACATGTCGAAAGGCCGCACGCTGCACGAAGCTCCTCTGACCGTCTCCGATATCGGTCGTGCCTATGTGCGCAACGCGAATCCCGGTACTGAGCCGCTGCCTGTGACGTTCAAATGGATAGCCCAGTTGCCGCCTCACGTCAGGCCTTTCAATCTCCTGCGGCACTTCCCGCACGTAGCCAACGCGTTAGCTACAAATTGGCCAGAACATGAGGCTTTTCGAGCCGTCCTCTACGACCTGCTCGAGGACAAAGGCTTTGCCGACTATGTAGTGCGGGAGTTGCTCGCGCTCAGATCGTACTTTGAAGAGTCTCGGTAAATCGCAATGCGCACGCGACTCATTGGCGGTCCTCTGCACAGCGAGACGACGCGAGGCGGAGCAACGAAAATCATCGAACTCGACTTTGGCGATGGGTCGTTTGCGACATATGTCGAATAACTATCGCAGGCGGAGTCTCCTACGATGGCATCCAGCGCACGCCGGATCCGACGACCACGCGCATCCGCGTCTTCTCTGTGGGTACCCTCGTGAGGACGACGAATGATGGCCCCGCCGCCACGCGGCGCTAAGCACTGCGGCGAACTCTTCCTGTTGTTTACGTCACGGTGGTACACCCCATGATCGTCATCGCCGTGGTCGGCGCACTCGCTGCCGCCATCGGACTCGGCTGCACAATCGTGTGCGGCATTGACGTCTACCGCGAATGGGTTAAGCGGACCCGTCGCTAAGTCGTCTATGGTTGGTCACCTTGCTCGCGAAATCAAAAGCCCGCTTATGGATGAGTTCGAGTTGGCAGGCGGGCTTCTCCAACGAGTTCCTGGCCTCAATGCTGTCGGCGGTATCTAGGCCCGACGCGATCGCTGGCCTCTCCCAGAACTAGCGGCTGCGCGCCACGGCTCTGCCGTGCGTAGCGGGCTCGTCGTCGAAGTAACGGGCTCTCGGTAGCACGAACGGCACGCAGCAGCCCTGGATTCATCTGCCCTCAGATGTATGACAACACGTCGTTATCTGAAGTGGACAGGATGATCATTGTCAGAGAAACATACATGGCGAAAGAGCAACGCAATCGCGGCAAAAGGAAAAGGCATAACTTCCAATATCTTGCAGCAATGGTACGGAGTCTGCTTTGATCGTTAGCGTCGGATAACAATTGAAGGGAGACTCACAGTGGTGCTCAAAAACGGGCGATCAAACGCCCCAACTTGGCGGTGTCTCGGCGGCTCCATTCTCGCTGCAGCGGCACTGCTAATGAGCGCGCCGGCGGCCGCCGGTCTATGCGCGTCGACCACGAGTTGCGACCTCGTCTTGGACACAGGCAACACCGGCTCAGGGTTCGGGACAGGCAACTTCGGGACGGTAAATCTATCGCTCAGTGGCAACACGGTGCACATAACCGTTTCGCTGGCGTCAGGGTTCTATATCATCGATACAGGCTTCCCGGGCTCGTTCGGCTTTTCCGACAGCTTGGGCGGGGGCCTCACCGTTAACAATTTCAGTTCAGTCGCCTACAGCGGGAACCTTAGTGACGCGACAAGCGATCTGCACTTTGACGGCTTCGGTTTCTTTAACGACGCAGCCGCAACCACCGCGCCCTCTGCTGGCAATGCTTCTGCGTCGAGTACAATTTCCTTCGATGTCACCAAATCCGACCTGATTGATGTGAACCAACTGCTGAACTTTGCAAATCCGACGGGCGGCGACGGCGCTGTCGTATTCGTGGTTGACGCCATCAACAGAAATACCAGCGGCCTGGGTGCCGGCAACACTGGCCTCATCGGCGCGACAGGTGTTCTAAGGACCCAGGTGCCGGAGCCGGCTTCCCTTGGCTTGGTGGTCGCTGGACTGGCTGGGCTGGCAGCGGTACGCCGACGTCGCGAGAGCCGTCAAACCGCGTGACGCGAGCGCAGCCACAATATTTGCCGTTTATTGCGATGATCGCGTGCCTGCCACCATTTCGTCAAAACTAGGCAAGCACACGAGCGAGCAGATCCCCGCGTATGACACAGAGGCTAGTGAGGACACCTTTATGAAGTCGATCCTCGATCGTTCGTTTCGTTACACCAAGAGCGTGGATACTGACCTTCGCAAGACCTTCGCCAGAATTCGGCGCGACCAACGGCGGCAACCAAAGGTGCCCGATGACAATCCAACGAAGGTGTTCGCGATCGATGGGCGCAAGCGCGCTGCGTCGTGAGATCTTGGGCCGGGCATGGCCCGATCAGTGATGAGCGTTCGTGGTGGTGACTCGGAGCCTCGATGAACTCTCGGGGCTTTTTTTTGAGCACGGCCGCCGCCGAGCAAACGAGGCAGCCAATCGAGGAGACATAACTTGGGCAACGACAACGCCAAGCCCGCACAGTTCCATCAAATGACTGCGGCTGAATTCGCGCGCTTGAGCTCGTCGAGGCAGTTGACCCTGCTCACCATTCGTCGGGCGCAATCGAGTAGTCGTAAGGCACTCGCTCAGACCGCCGACAATAAGCGACATACCGAATTCTAGACATTTCTCTGACCTATTGGAGCTGGGAGATCGGCGAACGCGAAGGTTCGCGGATGTAAGGCGTTTAGGAAGCCTTTGCTGCCTAAGCGCCACGGAACGCCCTGGACACGACCCGACGCCAGATGTGCTGCTCATGCGGGATGCCATGACGAAGTGGTGATCCGAACGCAAGCCGATGGCAACGGTCGCTCCAGGGCGACCGCTCTTCGAGCACTTCCGAGACGAGGCCCGCGCGTTCAAGCGCTCATTCGCCACGCCCTGCACCATTGCTAGTAGGGTGTGCCATCCTTGTGCACGAACTTCCACTTGCCGTCGACGAGCAGTGCTTGAAGATCATCGTCCGGGTAGCTGCCTTCGTCGCCGCGGGTACGGTCACCCACTTCCAGGTAGACGACCCTCTTCCCCTGTTTCGTTGACGAGTCGGTGACCATTGCGCGTCCCGGCCTTGAAACCGGCGCACATGCCCGGCGAGAGCTTCGTCCGTCCTTCATCGGTATGTAGCGTGGGATGACCCTGCAGGATGTACACGAACTCGTCTTGCTTCGTGTGAGCATGACGCAGCGCTGAACCTGCGTTTGGCGCAAGCTTCGTAAGGTTCACTCCGAAGTTGGTCAGACCAAACAGGTCACCCAGCGGGTGCTTTTGCCGTCCCGCCATTCGGGGCGCGAAAGGCTCCGGATAGTTTGAGGGTTTGAGTCTCGCTGGTGCTTCGCGAGGCAATTGGACGAGTCGATCAAATCGCTGGGCGTGAAGGTACTGAAATCACCACCGCGCAGCCCGAAAGCGAATGCAATTTGCGAACGCGTGATCGGCACGATGCGACGGGAGTGCCTGGATTGGCTGATCCCAATATCGGAGTCGCATCTGCGCTCAATCCTGACATCTTGGCTAGAACATTACAATCGTGGTAGACCGCACAGCAGCCTGGGGCCTGGAGTGCCGGATCCGCCGGATATGTTGGCGACGGTCCGGAAAGCGAAATCCCGCCATCGACTGGGGGAGGGTATTGCTGTGCTTGCGAAATCGGTACTGGGTGGACTGCATCACGAATATTCGCTAGCGCCCGCGCTCGCCTGATCGAGTATTTGCGGAGCACAGGCGTCCTGAACTACTACGAACGACGGGCCGCCTGATATGTGCGGAGATCTCGAACAATACGCGCTAGCGCGTCGTATCCGTGACCTCGGGGGGTGGTTCGTAGCGCAAGTTCGAGCGCGTTCTCGACGGCGCGTGACCGACCCAGCCGAGCACGATCGGTGCGCCGGCGCGAAGCGCGCGCTCGTCACCGACAAAAAAGCGGTAGGTGGTCGCGTCGACTTGCTCATTCTCCGCGATCTCCACCGACCCCACGTACAAGGCGGGCGATAGCGCGCGCACCGGTATCGCACCGTCGGTCTGCACGACGATCTCGATCCCCTCGGTGCGCTCGACGATCTTGCCGGTGACGGCATGCTTGCGTGCGGGCCGGTACTGTCTGCGCTCGATCGAAATCCGGGTGATCTTCGGGAGTGCCCAGAGGTTGCGCCGCGGTGGCGCTTGCGGCCGCAGTTCGGAATCGCCTTGCATCACCGTGTCCTTTTGTCGCTACGGCGCGACGATCTGCAGGTCGTCGAACGCAAGCGCGCGCTTGTCCGCGCGGTTCAGCCGCAGCCGCACGGCGACAACGCGTCTGTTGTCGAACCGGCGGCGCGATCGTGGCGGCGTCTTGAAGCAATCAATCGGAAAGCGCAGCGTCCTTAGCATCGTCTTCGTCTTGTCGGTAGCGTACCACTCGCCAAGATCGTACGCGCGACGATCGAGCGGCCGCGGCAGCCCGCCGACGCCGTCAGAGTCTACCCATGCGACCGTGCCGTTTGCATCCTCGAGTCCTAACAAGAACCCGGTCGCATTCGCCGGCACCGTTGTTCCGTTGTAGACCTCGGCGGCACGAATCCATATCTGCAACTTGCGTAGATCGCGCTTCTTGTCGAACTCGGAACGGAACGTACCGGCCTTGCCCTCTGATTGCGCGACCATTCCGATCGTATTGCCGAAAAAGCTGTCGTTGAAGCGTCCCGCAGCGCCTTGCGCGAACGGATGCTCGTCCGCAGTGAGGCCGCCCGACTGCGCGGTCGGCGCGTTCATCGAGTTCGTGCCAATGCCGTTGCCATCCTCGTGATCGTCAACTGTGACCTGGTCGCGCTTCTTGAACGAGATATGGATGTTGCCCGAGAGTACGCCGGGAGGACGCAGCGTTCCATCGAGGAATCCGATGGTGTTGTGGCCGAGCAGCACCGCGCGGAAGAACGCGCAGCCGTAAGCGGAAAGAATCCGCTCGTGGTCGGTGCGCGCCATGATCGGCAATCCGCCATTCGTGTCGTCGTTGGTCCATTCGCGGTTGAAGAAGTTGTGGTTCGCGTGGTGGACGTAGAGCTGACACTTGAACGGCGAAGGATCGGCGGCGTCGTAGAACTGCGCTCCGTTGTTGTCAACGACGTCACCGTCGGATGCCGGCAGGATCGCCATGAAGGCGTGGCCTTTTGGCTGGCCGGTGGAGGCGCCGGAATTCACCGGCCCGAGCGAAATCACGCCTTGGATCGTAACGCCGGCGAGCGCGATGATCTCGGGCACGAGTACGACCGCATCGCCGCCGCGCGAGTGCCCCATCAATGCGAGCCTTGCGAAGTCGATTCGACCGCCGAAGATCGGATCGCCTCCAGCATCGAGCGACTGCAAATGCGCGATGGATGCAATGACGAGGTCGGCGCGATCGCGGATGTTGTCGGCCCAGCCGCCCCACTGATCGGACGCGTTGCAGTCGACCGACACCGCGACGATGCCCATCCGCGCGAGTTGCTGCTGCAGATAGTCGTAACCGAGGTGGCTCGTCGTGCCACCGTGTCGGCCGTGGACAAGCACCGCGATCGGAACGCGGCCGAGGTTCGCGAGTCGCGTGTTGAACGGCGTCTGCGTACCGTCGGCATCGGCCGGGTAGTAGATCGTTCCGGCCACATCCTGCGAATGTCCGCTCGTGACTGTCAGCGGTCCTGCATCGTAGGTTGTCGTACCCACCGGAAAGAGATCGAGCGCCGACGGATCGAAGCCCAGCGGTGGAGCGACGCACAACACGGTGAGCTCCTGCACCGTGTGACCCACGCAGGTACCGAGAACCTGCAGCACGTCGATGGTGTCGCCGCCTGCAACCGGCTGCGTGAGCTGGACGACCGGCCCGCTGCCGTCGCCCTTCTTGACGCCGTTGACGAACACCTTGATCTGTGCGTCGGATACGAACGACGTGAGCATCACGCTCGTGTCGCCGGCCTGGACCGGCTCGACGCCCGGTGCAGGGAGTGAGGAACACGGCAGCACGGTCGTCGTTCCTTCGTCGCTCGGCGGATCGCCCGCGCAAAGCTGCTGCGTCGCGGAGAACGTTTCGCCCGTGCTAAACGGCGGATTCAGACCAACAAGATGCTGGTAGCCCCAAGAAGCGAACGTGAACTGCACGATGCCGTTGCGGCTGAGCGTAATGCGCGCGCCGTTGACGACGTTGGTGATCGTGAGCTGCTGACCGCCGTCATAGATCGGCAGAAAGCCGAGAACCGGCATCGGAGCCGGGGCCGGCTGCGCGATCTCAACCGCCGACGGCGGGCTCGGATCCTTGCACAGCGACGACCACGCGACGACGGACTGCCCAAGCGTGTACGGTGGCGCGACGTTGACGCCCTGTTGCGACGCGGCGCCGTTGACGCGACCAACCTCGACCGCATCTGCGGTGATCCATACGTCCGAGCCGACGAGCAGGTTCCCGACGCCGGTGCGACTGCCGCAGTCATAAACCGGCGCCGGATTGATCTGCGGCCGCGGCGGTCCGGCGGGAAATTCCGCCGTGTGATCGCGCGCCGTGATCGGCGCAGACCAGGGGCTGGTTGCACCACCGAACTTCTGCCGTGCCCGGATCTGTTGACCCGCGACCAGCGGAGCGGGCAGCGGCACGAGCGCGCCGTTGGGCACCGGAAATCCGCCGGCGAAGCCTACGACGACGACCGCGCCGTCGAGCTCGACATCGAGCTTCGCGCCGGCGATGTAACCGCGCACGACGACGGCCGTTCCGCACTGCCACGCGGGATCAAGCGATGGCGGTGAAATCAGCTTCGGATCGTCACGCAGCTTGAGCCGGTCGCGTTCGACTTCCATTGATGACCTTCAGCGCATCGAATGACAATTGCAGCGCGCGCTGCGGGCTTACGGATGGCACCAGCACACGGTGACCGGACGCGAGGTGCCCGGCGCCTCGCAGCGTCCGCCCGGATACTCTGCGGTCACCTGCCACGTGCCGCCGACGACGCTCACGAAGATGTCCTCGTAGCAGCCGTTCGCATCGGTCGTTACCTGGTGGTACGTCACGTTTCCGAGCGGGTCGACGTACTTCAACGTGATTTGCTGATTCGGCTGCGGCGGCTGCGTGCAACCGCGCACCACCATGCGGCCGCAGTGCTTGCGAGCGGAGTCCGGATCGAGAATTTCGCCCCGCTTCTTCGCCTCGCGAAGGAGCGTTTCCCAATCCTTGTTGTCGCAGCGTCCGGCGTCGGCGTCCAGCGTGATCGCAACGGGACGCCGTAGATCGACCTGCAACACTGCGCCACCGACGTTGACGAGCGTATCGCCGCGCGCGGTCCAGCTCGTGATCTGGATGCGCTCGCTCGTGCACAGCTTCGCCTTTTCCGGAGGCGTCACCGTTGCTTCCCCGACGATTCGCTCGCCGGGCTTGAGCCGGATCTTGCGTGGATTGAGCTCGACCTTCCATCCCTTCGGCGCGCCTTCGGCACGGAAATAGAAGAGCGCCTCGCGGTCGTACGGATTGGTGAGGTTATAACTGTAGGTGACCGGATGAAACGGGCTGCTGGTGACGCTCGCGACAATGTGCAGGTTCTCCTGCGCCCAGTTGTCGAACTCGTTGGTGTCGGTGCCGACGAGGTTGATCAGGTCCACCTTGACGCAGGCGTGCGGCTCGTCGGCGGTGACCGGCGTCCATTCCGCGAAAACGATTGCGTCGGTGCCGGTTGCCAGGCTGTCGATGTGCTTGATGCCGACGAACTTGTTGAAATCGGCGTCGCCGCCGACGGTGTGATAGGGCTCCGAAATCCGGAATCGAACGTCGAAATCGAATGCGGTCGCGGGACCGGCGTTGTGCACACGCGCGTAGATCCGATTCACCAGCGCCGCAACCGGCTTTTCCGTCTGGTCATTCGGCGGCGGCCCACCGCCGAGATTGAAACCGTTCTTCGGCGAATCGACCCAAATGTCGGGACTGAAATAGCTGTAGAACTCGCCGTCGATGGTGTCGCCGCGAGTGATGGACACGTTGTAGTCGGTGACTGGCGCCGTGTAGTCGACCTGAATGTCGAACGCGCCGCCGGCGGTGCCCGCCAGCACCGTGAGCGTGATGCCGGTGCCTGGAATCGTTGTCGTGTCGCCGACGGTGAAGAACGCATCGCCGAGCGTGGTGGTCACCAGATTCTTGTCACGCACGATCACCGGCCCCTCGCCTTGGGGAACGAGCTCGTTCACGTAATAGACGAGCACACCGGTTCCCGGCAGGCTGCTGTCGTACGTGCCTGCCGCATTGCTGCGCGCTTCGACGAAATAGAAGGCGTTCTCGGTGGCGAGCGTTGCCGCTCCTTGGCTTAAGCCGATCGCGACGGCCTTGCGGTTGACGACCGTCGACGGGTTGAACGCGATCGGGATCGGGTTCAGTCCCGCATAGCTCACCCCCGGCGCCGGCCGCGGGATGTATTCGATCGTGTCGCCGTGTGCGGTGAGCCAGCCGGCGCGCTCTTTCGACCAGACGAGCGGATGCACGTTGTTAAAGAGGCCAGCCATGTTGTCCCACTCGTCGACGTACGGCCGCGGGAAGACGACGCCCTCGTGCGCATAGAGGTCGACGGCGCCGAACTGGTGAAGCAATCCGTGAGTGAAGCGCGCGGACGAGTTCGCGTACGACTGAATCGACACCGAGATCGGCCGCGTGAAGCCGCCGGGCATGTCGTACGGCCACGGGCCCGTCGTCGCCCAATCCCCGGTGAAATTGACGTCGTTCGTGACGACGATCAGCCGCTCGACCGTGTCGAGCACGTTCGCCTCGGCCGCGACGAGCTTCGCGACAACTTCCTCGGTCAGCTCGATCAGCAGATTGCGGTCGGGATGGTAGTAGTAGTCCTTGTTGTGATCGAGATCGATTACGCCTCGATACGCCGGCACGACGGTGGCCTGTCCGTAGCTCACTTCGTCGATGTAGTCGGCGACTTCCGTCATCGTAGCCTGCAAGTTCGGCAGAGACGGCTCGAATGCGATGTCGGCGAATCGAACGCGGACGACGAGCGTGTCCTGCACGCCGGTGGAGATCGGCGGCGCGACTAAATCGCCCGACGCGACGAGCGCGTATCCCTGGCCAGGATTGCCGACGTTGACCGCCGTCGCACGAACGCGCACGGTCCAGTCGCCCACCGCAGGATTGTTGACGACCACCATTTCGACGTTGTTCAGCGCGTCCGCAGCGCCGCCGGTCACTGACACGCCGCCCGCGAACACGTTGCCGAGGAACGTCTGCGCACCACCCGGCGACACGACTTCGAGATCGAGGTCGTTCACGACCGGCGTGGCGCTGCTGGCGGCGCCGGGGGCATCGGACCACGCGAGCGTCACGCGCAGTTCTTGCGTACCGCTTGCGACGTCGATGTGGTGCTCGCGAATGTCGCCGGTGTTGAGGCCGTCCGCATTACGCGTATCGACGATCTGAGTCCGGCGCGCGCTACCCGGAAACCACAGCGCGTTTTCGAGTCGGATCAGCCCCCAGCCCTCGAGGTCGCTCGGGTACCCGGCGATGCCGGTCATGTCGATCGTGCCATTGACCAGCGTCGCCTTCAGCAACGCGCCCGACGGCGTGAACGCGTGATGCGGCTGCGCCGTGCCCGTCGGATAGAAACCTTCGGTGTAGTACTGGCGCGCGAGCGCCGCACACGCGGCCATGTGGGGCGTCGCCCAGCTGGTGGCGCAACCGCGCGCGATGGTTCCGCACGCGGTGCTCACCGCCGAAGATGTAATGCCGCAGCCCACGCCGGTGAGATCGGGCTTGCGACGGCCGTCGGCGGTGGGTCCGGTGTTGCCGTCGCCGAAGTTCATCTCGTTGGGATCGGCCGACGCGGCGCACACGCAGATCGCATTCTTCGCCGTTCCGGGCGGTCCCTGCTCTTCGCCGACGTTGCCGGCGGAGCCGAGAATCAGGTGATCCTCGTTGTTCCACATGAACGTGTCGGCGTCGGCGGCATTCTGGTTGTATGTCGCCGGATTACCGTTGCCCGCAGTGTCGTCGTGCCAGCTATTCGTGTGGATCGTGGCGCCCATCGCCGCCGCTTCGCTCAACTCCGAAAGCAGGCTGTTGGAAGCGACATCCGCGCGTACGCCCGATACCAGGCGGGCCGCCCACGCGCCGCCACGCCGCGCATGCGCGCCGGGGTTGTTGAAATCGTCGCCCGCTGCGCACCCGGCTACGAACGTCCCGTGCTCGACCGGTGTGCGGCCCGCCGCATTGCGGATCTGCACGACCTTGCGGTGAGCGAAGCCGGGCGCGTTGTTGACGGGGTCCTGAAAGAAGCAATGGTTGATGTCGAGCGGACTCGAATCGATCATGCCGATGATCTGGCCCTCGCCGTGCAGACCCTGGTTCCAGATGCTGGGCGTGCCCGGCGTGCCTGATTGGTCCGTTCCCGCCGTGTTGACGTTGTCGTCCTTCTGCTCGGGTACCTCCTCGATCACCTGCACCTCGGGCAGCGCCGCGATCTTCGGAAGGACATCGCGCCCGTCGACGATGAACTTGATCTTCGGCACGCCGCCAAGCGGCCGATCATCGACGACGACGATCGAGCGCGCGCCGAGGTTTGCGAGCACGTCTAAAACGCGCTTCGGGTCGCTGTCGGCGAACAGCACGCAGGTGAGCCAAAGGCCCGCGACCTTGCGCCGTTCCTCGGTCTTGAATTGGCGTTGGCCGATACCGGGTTGGATCTTGAACTCTGCGTGATAGGGAACGGCGGCACGAAACAGCGGATCACGCCGAAGCCTTTCGAGCACCGCAGGTGTTACGAGTTCGAGATAGGCTCTTTCCGGAATGTAGTCACGCAGCCGGAGCCCGTATTCGCTCTGCAGTCGAGCGCGATCGCGGCGCTTCAACGGCGCCTTGAATTGAACAATGGTCCGATGCGTTGGCGGCCCCGCGCCTGCATCCGGCTGCCGTGCCTGCGCCACGAGAGGCATTTGCTTCAGCGGATCGAACGTCAACGCGGCGAGGCGTATCGGCTGTGAGGACCGTCGAGTCGCCATTCATGCCTCCCTCATCGAAAACTTCGAATAAGAATCGCCAGCGAGCGCGTCCTAGAACGCGGCGCACCGCATGCCCGCTGCACCGGCGTAAGCGCGAAGGCGAACAGCTGGAAACGGTGTGCGGACAACGCACCACGCCGAACGGGTGGCGCACGTCATTTACGCTACGTCTCAACCTTCAGCGGCCACTCTTGTTTACTACAGTCGCTAACCATTTGCAAACGGAATATTCCGTCATCCCGAACATCAAAACCGAGGCACATGCCGCGATGCTTGTCGCCGTAATGGCTCCACAGGACAGGGGGCTACGCGTTTTTCGAGATAGCTTTCGCTGGAACGATGGCAAAGTTCAACACGGCGCGTGCACGGTGGATCGAGACCCGGGACGAGAAGGTCGATGCGAGTTGCCGGGGAATCGGCTGTATGCGACCTAGAGTTTTCGGGCAGACCCCGCTCAAGCGGTACCGGTTCGCGCTGCGTGTGGGCCCGGAAAACCGATAAATGCATGCCCGACGAGTATGCCAATAACCCCTAAGCCGCTACCAATATGCTTAGTCCAGGCCCATTGACCAACGAGGAAGTCGAGGAACTGGACCAGTTCCTGCTGGATGCAGAAGGGGTTGAGAAGTCAATGGACATCTCAACTCTGGACGGTTTTTTGACGGCGATCGTGTGCGGCCCCAAGACCATTATGCCCAGCGAATGGTTGCGCTGGGTGTGGGACATGGAGAGCGGCAAAGACGCCCCAGAGTTCAAGGATCAGGCTCAGGCGCAGCGTATTGTTGGTCTCTTAATGCGCCACATGAACGACATCGCCGAGACGCTGCAGCAAGCACCAGAGCACTATGAACCGCTGCTCATGGAAAATCCGAACGACGGGGATCCCATCCCGATAATCGATGAGTGGTGTTCAGGCTTCATGAAGGGGTTGCAGCTTGATTCCGACGGCTGGCTTCCGGTAGTCATTGGCAAGCCGGACTGGATGTCGACCATCGCGCTCTACGGGACAGAGGATGGTTGGGAGGCTCTGAAGAAGAAAAACTTGTCTCTGGACGAGCACAAGGCCCTGGCCGCCGGCTTGGCAGGGACGGTTCAAAAGATCCATGCTTTCTGGCTTGAACAGCGCCGCGAGCAAATCGCAGGCGGCACACTGCCTGACGTCGTGCGCCGTGAGCCGATCCGAAATCCGAACAAGATCGGGCGCAACGAGCCCTGCCCCTGTGGATCGGGTAAGAAGTTCAAACAGTGTCACGGTAGCGCAGACCGGTTGCACTGAAGCGCGCGGCAAGTTCCGACAGCACGACGGGTTTTCGGGAGGGACACTGTCCCGATGCGATTGCGCCCATCTGAAACGCTCAACGTGCCTAACTGCGCCTTGCCATTGAGGTACAGTGCCGCGCCGGACTTAGAACGCGATAACGTACGACGGTAACTTGGGCGAGGGCGGCGATGGACAAGCAAATCTTGGGGGCAGTTCTTGGGATTATCGGCGTTCTTATTTCTGCTGGAGTTGCGGCATGGGTAACGGTGAAAACGAAGCGGCTGGATCACATCGTCGAAGATATGAAGTTGTGGGTCGGCGCTTACGAAACCAAGTTGCTCGACGAACGCCTGCGCGAGTATAGGAAACTTTGGGCATTGACTGAGAGCACGTCGCGTCGCCGTGTACATGCGCTCACGCCTGATGCTGCGAATGCCTTGGCGGAGCAACTCACTGGTTGGTATTACCGCGAAGGCGGAATAGTTCTCAGCGAGGAGGCCAGACAAGAGTTTTTCGATGCCCGAACCTCGCTCGACGACGCCACATTCGCCGGTGATACGCCAAAGTGGCATTCTCGCGTTGTTGACGCATTCAGCAGTCTGCGTACCGCTCTATGTGACGACATAAATTCCCGGCGCGGCCCAAGACTGCGATCGCCCGACCGCCCTGAAACTTGATCGGAAGCGTGTACGCTCGCAAAGGTGGAAGCGCGGTCCGTTGGCTCGTGGATGGGATGGGGGCTGCTTTGGGTCGAACTGGACCGTCGACGATCAGGCCGAGTCCGGCCAAGAGGAGACGGACGCGCTTGATCCTGATTCAACAAGCCTCGTCAAGTAATACGCACAGGCGGCAACGCATTGTCCGCGGCTTCACACAAGCAGCGCGGCGCGATTCAACGCAATAAGCCGACCTGATTCCGGGTCGAGAACGACTTAGGATGAGCCTTTTTTCTTGGCGCCCGTATTGCTCTTCTTCGCGTCTTGCCTGCCAAGCTCCTCCTTCGTCGGCTTGACCTTTTCCACCTTTTCCGTCTTGACCCTTTCCGGCTTCACTCTTTCCTTTTTCACCTTCTCCTTCTTCACGACCGGCCCTGCCAATGCCTGCTTCGCCAGCCGTTTGACCTGCTTGGCTTCGACATGGAGACGTTTCTTGGTTCTTTGGTGCTGCCGTCTGGCTTTCAGCATTGACGCGTGGCTCATCGTTGACCTCCGATGGATGCAGATCTAATTCGACTTTAGTTTGATCCGATTCTGCGTTGTTGGCTAACTGACCGCATCAAGCCCCGGAAATGGCCCTTGCCCGGCATTCCGTACCAAGCTTGCACCCCGCCCATAAATCGCCGGACCGAGCCACGAACGGCCGTCTCTGAGAATGTTGAGCGGCAGCTAACGACCCATCGCCCTGGTGCATTCTGCGGCGCCGAGTTGCCGCGACGTGCCACTGACTCCGCGTTTGAGGGAAGCGCGTGAGGGGTTCGGGTCGTGGGCGGCCCTTCGCAGCGGTTCCTTCGCTCGGCGACGGCTAAGCGGCAACTCGCAACAGAATACGCATTATGTTGCGAGTCGGGGGCGCTCGGTTCCCATATCTGCGTTTGGCCGCCTTTTCCGGCGTTCGCTGCAAAGCGGCCATTCGACGGCGCTATCGACCCACACCTGCCTGTGGCGATTTTCTGGTCGACTGGCCGGTATACTTTGTAAGCTGCCGTTTGCTGAATTCGTCGAGAAAATCTTGAAAGCGGCCACTGGCGGATTTCTACCGGCGATGTGAGCAAGATTACAACCGACCGGCCGCTTTCCAAAAATGCGACAGTGCGCGATCGACCCGAAGCTGAAGTACGTATCGGCGTAAAGCAGTAGCTCAAGCTCTCCCGTCAACGGACACTCTCGCCCACACCACCGCTGGCTCGGTGATGTAGGCGATGATCAGTATCACGCCTCCGCACTTGAGGCGACCCAAGGATTGCGGAGTACGGTGGCCGAATCGATAAGGGCAGCTTGCAAGCTGCCCGTCTTGCGCTCGACGTCGGGCCGTGGTCGTCAGTACACAGGCACGTACTCCACCGCGCCGGTGTCGCCGTCGAGAATCATGTCGTATGGATACCAGTAGATTTCCTCGTTACCGAACTCGTCGACGTAAGCGTAACCGATGTACGTCGTTCCAAGGTAAATCGCCTGAACAGGAACGAACGCGGCAAGCTTCAGCCCCCTGGCCTGGGCCATCTTCTTTGTCGTCTTGTATTTCGTGACCGGTATATCACCCTTCGTGGCATGGGTCACCTTCATGCCGGCGATCTTGCCGCCCTGGACATCGACTGCAGCCGTGTAATCGCCCTTTTTGTCAATGACGTGATGGCCGTTCGTCTTGATCTTGTCGCCCAGCAGATCCTTGCCGTTGTGGTGATTGCCCTTGACGGGCTTGACCTTATCGTGACCGCCCTTGTCGGCCTTCCCCTTCGCGGCCCCCTTGTCGGATTGCATCTGATCGGGTCCGCCGCCTTTGTCCGACTTGCCCTTTTCCTGTGCAAGAGCCAACGGGCCCAGTGCAGCTAGACTGAATGCCGCTGCAAATACGATTAGAAGACGATGCACGTAAGTCATGGCGAATCCTTCTGTTTCATTACCCATACTTCGAGAGACAGGATCTCAAATCCTTGGTTCCGAAGTTGCCTCGGGATAACATCAACCTCGATGCCGAGATACCTGACTGTGCTTTCGAGTTTGGTGTGCCCAAAGGAATTGCTTCAGATGGGCCGCCGCAATCCAGTTTGCGACCGACGTCTCGATGGCCGCAGTCGCGATCGCGATCGGCGGCGGTGGCGCGTTGTCGAAAATCGAGACGACGTCGCTGCTCACAGTCGAGGAGACTCTGGATGCGCTTGGCCGTGCGCAGACCGTCGCCTACCGGCCGCCCGGAGAGTAGCCGAGCGGCATGCCGTCTGCCGGCGACCGCTTCGTACTTGGCGAAGTCGGAGCACTCTGCGCTTCGGGTTCCCCGATTCGCGCGCACGATCGCAGCCTGTCGGTTTGCCGAGCGCCTGGAGCAATGGCTCAAGGCTGTCGAGTGCAGTCTCTACCTATCCATCTGCACCAATCGCTAGACTCGAAGCGCCGAGTATCGAAGCGCGCTCGACAAACCATAGGAAGGAACCGGAGTGCGCGTCGGCCTCGCACGATTGGCCGGCGGGTAAGCGACGAGCGAAGGTCGTTTCGGGTCGGCTATCACCAAGGAACGCCGTAGTAGTCGTAGACCTTGCGGCCGTAGTCGTCGGTGTACTCGGGCATGCTAGTCTGCGCATAGCGCGGAGCCTTTTCGAGTTGCTCCTTCTGGAGCGGTACGACGTAGCCTTCGAGACCGGTGTCGTACTTCAGCATGCTCCACGGGATCGGGTAGCGATCCGTGCCTACGCCGAGAAAGCCACCGAACTCAAGCGCCGCATAGCGCACTTGGCCCGAGAGCTTGTCGATGATTAGGTCGTCGATCGAGCCGAGCTTGTCGCCGTTTGCGTTGTAGACCGCGGTTCCCGCGACCTTGCTGGAAGAGATGCAGAGGTTGCTCATGGTGAGAGTCTCCTAGACACTGGCGGGCGAGGTGCCCGCCATCCGAGCAACCTCTTTTACGCCGCAGTTCGGGCCGGCGGGCATCAGTCCGTGCGCCACCGCCCTGTAGGACATTGCTACTGCGTTAGGTAAGTCGATGACGACGACGCGGCCGATGAGCGGGGTTGTCGAACGTGCGCCGCTTGACGACAGGCTGCAACGGGTCGAACTGCGACCATCAAGGGGCGGACGCGCGCGCCTAATCGACTCGTCCCCCTAGTACAGTGACTTATAAATAACACAACATGCGTATAATGGCGTTATGTTCATCTCGTGCAAGGAGGGATCGACATGCGCCAAACCGAACTGCGGCTATCTCGCAAGGATAAACAGACGGTGGAAGAAGTACGCGCTAAGGGGCTGCACCATTCGCGCGAGGTTAATCGCGCACACATTCTGGCGGCACTGGATCGCCAAGTGCCACAGGCCCAGATCATGGAGGTCCTCGGGGTCGAGC
>WNGA01004564.1_pt1 | contig 20321 bp, 18 predicted proteins | sample 5400061 | NCBI WGS metagenome assembly WNGA01 (sample SAMN13153366, study PRJNA577476) | soil metagenome | isolation source: 100 cm soil or saprolite under grassland replicate 2 | place: USA:California | collected 2016-06-15
ACCCCTCGTCGCGCAAACGTCGATAAGCGGCTGCGAGAAGGTCGAGATCTTTCTCCCGCGAGATGCGGCCCACGTACAGGAGGCGTATCTCACCATCATGCTCGCCGAATTTCTCGAAGAACTCAGGTTCGCGTCGAGCCGGGTGAAATAGCTCGGTATCGAGTCCACGCGGGAGAATTTTCAGTTTTGCTGGGTCAAACCCGTGCTTGATCCAGCTTTGGCGATACTCCTCGGAGTTTACGAACACCGTGTCGAGCTGGCCATAGAACCAATGCATGTAACGCCACGCCATGCTCTCAAGAAAGCTGTCTTCGGTAAGAATGCGGATGTACTGGGGAAAATCGGTATGGTAGATGCCGCTCGTTTGCAGGTTGAGCATCTTGGCCGCGAGCAATGCGGTCAATCCAACCGGCCCAGGGGTGCTGATGATGATCTCAGTGAATTTCTCGCGTTGTATGTAATCCAGCATCTGGAGAACCGGCGGGAAGCTCAATTTTTGCAGCTCGTACTCCGGCAATTCAAATTCGCCGATGGGCGGGAAGTTTTTGATTGGGATGTCACTAATTTGCTGGTTGCTACGAGAGGTTACTACGACGAGCTCCTTCCCTGCCGCCGCTCCAGCGGCGGTCATCTTGCGGATGGTCGTCGCTACACCATTAACATCTTCGAGCGTGTCAGTGAACCACGCGCGTTTGCGATTTTGCAAAGCGATCGGAACCGCGCCGGTTAATTCCTTAAAAATAGATCGCAACCATTTTCGAGAGGGCGCCTGACTGTGAAAACCGTAGATGTACGGCGTAAGAATTACAAGGATCGGCGCAATCGCGCTAAGAGCCTGCATGCTCTCGACCATGTTCCCGCTGCCGATTTGCTGAACGAATTTATTGAAGAAACGAAACGCGAGCTGCTCGGCGACCATGTTCGCCATGAGAAATGTGCGACGCTCAGGTTCGCTGACCTTGTCCAAATGCGCAGCGAGTTTCGCCTTCACCTCCGGCCGTGCGAAGTAGCCTGAAAGTTCGTTCCAAAGCGATACATTCGCCGGCTTGACGAATTCGAAAATTTTCCCTGATAAAACCCCTTGGACGATAAATTCTGTTTTCTCTTTTAGAGTGAACTCAGTCGGAGCGCGTCCCTCCATAAAGCGCGAGAACATTTTCTCCAGTAGGGCCGCGCCAGGCCCGAGTTTTTCGTGGAAACGGTCCTGGATGAAACAGGCGACGGTATTGTAAAAACCGTGCGACAGAATTAACGGAGTTCCTCCCTGGCCTCGCGGTTCGCAATCGCCGTTGCGAACAAATTCGAGAAATTTTTCCGCAGAATCCGCACCAGGCGTTTCCGTGAATGCTGAAGCGACAAACTGGCCGCCGTGATCGTCCGAGCCGCCAACGAGAACTTTTTGCCACGGCTCCGCGTGCGTGGGCGCAAGATTGTGACGATTCGCGAGTGCGTCGATTTTGTCCGGCGTCAATTGTTCAAAAAGCGTCTGGGCCAGATCGCTCAGGAGCGCATCCCGCAGCCCGTTGATACCCTCGAAATGCTTAAACAGGAGGATGAGCTGTTCGAGATGGCTTGCCTCCAGTTTTCCGTTCACGCTGTAAAGAGGATGCGCAACCGCGTGTGTGACCTGCGCTATTTGCAGGTAGCGCTGCAGTTCGAAGATGTTGTCGCGGACAGCTTCGATGTCGCGATGTTGCTGCTCTGAGATTCCCCAAACCAGGATGTGTAGCTTGCAGGCGTCGTGCGGAAAATACGTCGTCACCTGTTCGCTGATAAAAGTGCGAGGCAGATCTGCAATCTGCAGGCAGCCCTCGATCGTATCGTGATCGGTGATCGTGACGTGATCCATCCCATGCCCGACCAGTTGCTCATACAGCGTCTTTGGATCCGAGTAGCTGTCGGGAAAATCGAAACGACGGAAGAGCCATTCTTCCGAGCGCGCGCTGTAGCGCGAGTGAATATGTAGGTCGCACCTGCTCATATTTCGCTCCCGCGTCGCAACCTTTGTTCGGCGATCCATTCCTGATAGGTCGTCGCCGTGCGTGACTCCACCGATTCTTCGATGAAAGCGGCAATTTGTCTCCAGATTGCTGGATGCGAGTAATCGGACGGATGAATACTTATGCGCAACAGCGAAGAGCCGCTGAGCAGCCTAAAGAGTGTAGTGTTCCAAAAGCGGCTGACGCCGCGTCGCCAGCCATTTCGAACGCTATAAACCAATGTTCTTGCAGGAAACACGCTTCCAGACCTAAGATCGCACACGGCGCGCAGTCGGGTCGTGTATTCCATCTGTGCATCGCGTGCAGCGCGCTCGGCTTCTCCGCCAAGCAACCACGCCGGCGCCACAAAACCTCGCGGCTTCAGGCCATGCGCGCGGAACTCATCTCGTGCCGCGACGATGCGACGCAGAGCTTCGTCATACGTCAGGTCGTAAAACTCTCCCTCGTCCTCGGTGTAGAACCTTGTCAGGAATCGATCGCGCAAATTTTCCTTCGCACGGCGAGGACGTTCGTGGAAGTAGCCGTGGATGACGATTTCGTGACCGTCCGCTTCCAGACCTCGGAGCCACGACACAAATTGCCCGTCTCTTGTGAAGAGGCCCTCATGGTGATAATCCGGCACGACAAGAAGAGAACAGACGCGGACACCGCGATTGGCCAACTCTGAGATAATTGTATTTGCGATGGGCTGGGTTGAAGGAGCGACATCATGCAAAGAGATGACGAAAAAATCCCTCGCGGCGCCGGCTGTTGCAACGAGTGGAAGGAACTCCGTTGCCGCAATCGTACTCATTTCGGAATTTTCGGCTCCGAAGCAGCTTTGAACAAGACAAAAGGTGGAACGCGTTGTCCTCAACGCGTTGGCAAATAAGCGGCGCTCTGTCTAACATTTCGCGCCTTCGGCGATCGGTTCGCCATCCTCTTCGGAGAAGCCGATCCACCTATCCGGCGCTCATCTTCACAATTTCGCGAAACTCCGACTCCGCCAAAGGCATAACCGACAAACGCGATTGCCGAACCAACGGAATTCCCTTCAGCCGCGGATTGCCTTTGATCTCTCGGAGCGCAACTGGCCATCGCAGTGATTTGATCGGAGCAAAATCGACAGTAGACCAATCGCCTTCCTTCGCGGTAGGATCTGGATAAGCGGTCCGCATCACTTTAGCGATGCCGACTACTGCTTTTTCCTCTCCGCTGTGATAGAACAGGACTTCATCGCCTATGCGCATTTTGCGCAAATTATTTCGCGCAGCGTAATTGCGCACGCCGGTCCAACTTGTCTGGCCTTCCACGACGAAGTCCGACCACGAATACGACGATGGCTCCTGTTTCACCAGCCAGAAGGATTTCATAAATTCCAAGCTCACAACATCCAGAGAAACCTCAAGCGCCGATATTCCGTCGGTTGCCGATGACGTTTACTAGTTGAAAGTCGCGGGTTCTTTGGAGCTTGATTGCTGGGATTTGGAGCTTTGAAAAACGCCTTTACAAGCGCAATGCCTGCGCAGAAATGACATCATGCGGCGGCTGCCATTTATCACGTTTGAAGGATCGGAAGGATGCGGGAAATCGACGCAGGTACAGAGGCTGGCTGGGCATCTCGACCGCTTGGGCATCTCTTGTCTCCTAACGCGCGAACCGGGCGGTACGCCTATTGGTGAAACGATTCGCGAGCTTCTGCAATTTGCTCCGCATAATTCCAGCATGACACCCGAAACCGAGCTGCTTCTCTTTGAGGCCAGTCGTAGTCAGCTCGTACGCGAGACAATAAAGCCGGCGATTGAACGCGGCGCGTGCGTGATTGCAGATCGTTTCTTTGATTCCACAACTGTTTATCAAGGCGCGGCGCGAAACTTGGATAGCGAAATGGTCGAGCGCCTGAATGCATTTGCGGTCGCCGATTGCGTCCCGGACATCACTTTCGTACTCGATGTCGATGCCGCGATTGCGGAATCGCGAATGCAAAAGCCGCGCAGACCGGATCGAATGGAACAAGAACCTGCTGACTTCTACGAACGTGTTCGCCGAGGATATCGAGACCTGGCAAAGCGTGAACCGAATCGGGTTGTATTAATCGACGGTTCGGCCGATCCAGACGAGATCGAGAATCAGATTTGGAAGATCCTCTCCTCGCGCTTTTCCGCGGTGACGGGAAATCCGCAATCCGCAAAAATTGCTCGGCCAGCCCCGGTGCCCGATCCGAAGACTTGAAATGCCTTTTTCGCGCACCACGGCTCTTGAATATTTGCGGCGGGCCCACCAACAGAGCCGACTTGCGCATGCCTATTTGATCACAGGACCGCCCGGCAGCGGCAAACAACTGCTGGCGGCGGATCTCGCGAGTCTGGTTAATGGCACCCCAGCTACAGATGTGTTCTCAGCGAAGGCGCGCGAGATTTTTGTTGCGCGACCCGAATCGAAATCGCGCCGCATCGTTATCGAGCAAATTCGCGATCTTGAGCATGCCCTGCAAATGCGCGCAGTCAATGCGCGGCGCAAAGTGGCGATCATTCCCGATGCCGACCGGCTTCAGCCACAAGCGGCGAATGCGTTTCTCAAGACTTTGGAAGAACCGCCCAAGGACTCGTTGCTGCTTCTGTTAAGCGCTTTGCCGGAAGCTCTGCCGGAGACAATTCTTTCGCGATGCATCGCGATCCCGCTCGCATTAAACGGGCAACTCCAAAGCAACGACGAAGAAGAGAAGCTGGTAAAGTTGCTACAAGAAGCGTCCCGTCAAAAAAGCTGGACCATTCAGTTTGCCTATCGACTCGCTCAGGAATTTCAGCGTCTGCTCCGTGCGGTGCGAGAAGAGGTGAAGCGCGAAACAGAAGAGGCATTGAAACGGGAAACAACACGCTACAAGGATGCGACTGATGGCGTCTGGTTAGAAGAACGCGAGGAATACTACAAGGCGCTCACCGAAAGTCTTTACCTGCAACGGCGCGCCCGGTTGATCGAGACATTGTTTACCTGGTGGACTGATGCTCTCAGGGCGAGCAACGGCGTGACGCAGCGTAATTTTCCCAGCGCAAAACAAGAAACGGCCGCACTCTCAGACCGCTTAAGCATCGCCGAAATTTTAAGACGTATTCGTTGTCTGGAAGAATTGCGCGATCATTTGGGTCGAAATGTTCACGAAGCTCTCGCAATCGAAGTCGCTTTCCTGGCAATCTTCACCGCGTGATTTCGGATTCTGGGGAGCGCACACGCCATAGCTTCGGCGAAGGCGGGTTGACAAGAGGCCGTCCGATCTTATCCAGTATGCTTGTATGCGACAAAGTCTTCGATTCATTTTAGTGGCGGCGGGCGCAAGTCTCGCCTTGCTGCTTGCCGGTTGCGCGACAGGAAAAGTGGCTGGCGGCGGCGCCTATCACGTGACTGCGTACAAGCCGCATAATCCTTCGGCCGTGCGCGTGAAAGTCTCGCTTTCCCAGGAAAATGTTTATGTAATGGAAGGCGATCGTTGCCTGATGGCGGCCGCCATTTCAGTTGGTATGCCTAATAAGCCGACACCGAAAGGCAATTTCACAATCTATTCCAAACAGGAGCACAAGCGTTCGGGATCGTACGGCTTCAGCGTGCAAGGCGATCGAATTGTTCCTTCCACTGGCGGCGGAGGTGGCCGTTACGTAGGCTACCCGATGGGGTACTGGTGCGAGTTCGCTCCTGCGTACGGCTTTCACCAAGGCTTCGTCCATCCCACTCCGCGCACCCACGGTTGTATTCGGTTGAAGGGCGAGGCTGCGGCGAAATTCTTTGCGCTGGTGCGGATCGGGACTCCTGTAAACATCGCTGCCACCCAGCCGGAGGATGCCACGATGGGCCCGAAGGTGCAGCGGGTAGACGACTCGCGCACGCCTGACCCGGACCCACACATTATGGTTTCGGACGCGGCGTTTGAAAAACCGAGCGGACCATTGCTCGAATAGACCGGCTGCGGCCCGTTGCCCCTGCCGCTTGACTGTGTCATGTTGAGCGAAGCGCATGCTAAGCCGTAGCTTTATGCTACGGTTTGAAAACGTCTCTGGCGTTTGTTTTGGCACTCCATGAACAAAATGAGCCGAGAATTCTTCGCTGCGCTTAGACTGATAACAACGATATGAGTACGAACCTGATTTCCAGCGGCACAACTGCGCGCGAGAAGGTGAATCTCCGCACGCCGGATGTCATGGCAGCGGTTCAGCAACAGGTGGAGTCGCACTATCGCAGCGATATCGTCGAGAAAGTGCGCCGTGCCGGTGGAATGATTTCCGTAGGCGATACAACGGTGCGTCTGGCAAAACAGTTTGGCTTTTGCTACGGAGTCGAGCGAGCCATCGACCTCGCTTATGCGGCGCGGAAAGTCTTCAAAGACCGCCGGCTTTTTATTGTCGGCGAGATCATTCATAACCCGGAGGTCAATCATCAGATCGCCTCGTTAGGCATCAAAAATCTCACCGGTAAAAATAAGCAGGCGGATATCTTTGATCTCGGACCTGAAGACGTTGTGATCGTGCCGGCGTTCGGGACGGAATTATCGATCCAGCAGCAGATCAAAGATCGTGGCTGCCAGATTGTGGATACAACCTGCGGGGACGTGATGAGCGTCTGGAAACGCGTGCGCAAATACGCCAGCGAATCGGCTACTTCAATCATTCACGGCAAAGCCGAGCACGAAGAAACCAAGGCGACCAGTTCGCGTGCGCTCGGCGACGGCAGCGGACATTATCTGGTTGTCTTAACGCTCGAAGATACTGATTACGTCTGTAATTATATCCGGCACGGCGGTGACAAACGGGCTTTCCTGGAAAAATTCGAAGGTGCCCATTCGCCACGCTTCGACCCTGACGTGCATTTGCAAACTGTCGGCGTGGCTAATCAGACGACAATGCTTCGCGGTGAGACCGAGGAAGTGCAACGGCGAGTTCGGCAGGCGATTCTTGATCGCGACGGGCCTGAGCTTGTGGAGAAAAATTTTCGATTCTTCGATACAATCTGTGGTGCGACGCAGGAACGGCAGGATGCGTTGCGCGAGCTGCTCAATGTTTCAATGGACCTGCTGTTAGTGGTAGGCGGTTACAACAGCTCAAACACATCGCATCTCGCCGAGATGGGTGAAGAAAAGCTGCCCACCTACTTTGTGCTAAATGCCTCCCGGCTGGTTTCCGCCACTGAGATCAAGCATTACGATTTGCACGAGAAACGCGAAATCGTTTCCCATTTTTGGCTGCCGAACGGGCGGGCCGTTATCGGCATTACCGCCGGCGCTTCTTGTCCTAATAACTTGATCGAAGAAACGTTGATTCGGCTTTTCGAGTTGCGCGGCATTTCGCGTCGGGCACTGGAAGCGGCCGCGTAGGGTTGATCAGCTGGCGCTTCTGTTCTTAGTAACACCGCGACTTTAGCGCGGTGTAATCACTCAGGCCGAACGCGAAACCGTTTAAAACGGTTTGACCAATTTCGGTGCGTGCGTCCACCTCACTAAAGTGAGGTGTTAATGAGAACGCTCGGCATACGATTGCCATCTTCACGCACGCATTCTTCGGTCGCGCCGCGAAATACCTTTGTATGGCGCGCGCAATCTGGAAAGGCAGTATCAGTTTTGGGCTTGTTAACATTCCGATCGCTCTTTATCCGGCTACACGACGGGAGGAATTCAAGTTTTGTCTGCTGCGCAACACGGACCTGAGCCCGGTTAATTACAAGCGCGTTGCCGAGAAGGACGGCAAGGAAGTTCCCTGGGACCAGATCGTCAAGGGGTACGAGTACGAAAAGGGGAAATACGTCGTGCTCAAAGATGAGGACTTTCAACGCGTCGATGTCGAAGCCACCCAGACAGTTGACATTCAAGACTTCGTCGAGCTGGATGAGATCGATCCCATTTTCTTTTACAAACCATACTACCTGGAGCCGCAAAAAGGCGGTGACAAAGCCTACGCGCTACTGCGCGACGCGCTTAAGGACAGCAAAAAGGTCGGCGTTGCCAAAGTAGTAATCAAAACGCGGGAATATCTTGCCGGCGTGAAACCCGAAGATGGCGCGCTTGTGTTGGAGCTGATGCACTTTGCTGATGAACTGGCGGATACCAGCAAACTGCATATTCCCAAGGTCGAGATTGGCAAACGTGAGATTACTATGGCCAAGTCGCTCATCGATAGCATGAGCTCAAAGTGGAATCCAGAAAAGTACAAGGACGACTATCGCGAAGCGCTCATGGAAGTCATCGAAGAAAAAGTTGAAGCCGGCGGAAAAGAAATTGAAGAGAAACCAAAGAAAGCGCCGAAGCCGACCAAGGTGATCGATCTGGTTTCCGTGTTGCAAAAGAGTCTGGAGGAGACCGGCGCAAAGAAAAAAACGTCAGCAAGATCTCGCGGTAAAAAAGCGCACCCTGCCAAGAAAGCAGCGTGAGGTGGATCGGCTTCTTTGAAGACGATGTTTAAAACCGCGGTTACGCCACTGCAAACTAGCAACGCGTTGAGGACGACACGTTCCATCTTCGACATGGCTAGAAGCTTGACACGTCCGCTCGAGATCGTTCAGCCTGACGAGCCATGAACTCTCTGAATCGATTTGCGGATCCGTTTTATTGCATCATGCGTTTGGTCGTCGGCCTGATGTTTGCCTGTCATGGGCTCGACAAGATATTCGGCACCTTCACCCCGAAAGGCGAAGCGCTCCCGACATTGATGGTGGTCGGCGGCTGGGTGGAGATCGTTTGCGGATTTCTCGTTGCGTTTGGTCTGCTGACGCGACTTGCCGCGTTCGTCGCCTCCGGTGAAATGGCGGCGGCGTTTTTCATGATGCATGCGCCAAAAGGTCTGATTCCTTACGTGAACAAGGGCGAGCTGGCCGTGGTTTACTGTTTCGTGTTTTTCTACATCTTTCTACGTGGTTCCGGCAGTTGGAGCATCGATGCGATGATGGGAAAAGGAAAAGCCTGGGCGACGACGACCTCTTAGCCGCTTCGGAACACCGGCATCCATTTTACCGGCGATGAATTGGTTTAATCGTTATCCCGATCTGGCTTACTGGCTCTTGCGATTGATCGTAGGGCTCATGTTTGCTTGCCACGGGGGGCAATCGCTTTCCGCACAGGAGTACAAAGATTTCGGCAAGGACCGCCTGAACAATTCGCCACGCCACGGCGAATGGGTCGATATCAAGTCAGGCGACCGTACGATTAAAGCCTTCGTCGTTTATCCCGAGCGTAAAGACAAAGCCCCTGCCGTGCTGGTCATTCAGGAAATTTTTGGCCTGACTGATTGGCTGCGCAGCGTGTGCGATGAGCTGGCCGAAAATGGCGTCATCGCGATTGCGCCCGATTTTCTCAATGGTCAAAAGTTTGAAGATGCCGATGGCGCGCGCAAGGCGATCTCAGCAGTCACAGAAGAGCAGGTAAAATCGGTCCTCGACGCGACAGCCGATTACGCCCTGAAAATTCCAGCGTGCAATGGCACGCTCGCGGTCTGCGGATTTTGCCGGGGCGGGGGATGGACGTTTACCTACGCGAACGAAAATCCAAGATTGAAAGCGGCGTATTCGTTTTATGGAGCTGCGCCGGATTCCGCCGACAAAGTGAAGAATATTGCGTGTCCAGTTTACGGATTCTACGGCGAGAACGATGAGCGCGTGAATGCCACGATTCCGAAAGCCGAAGAGCTAATGAAAGCAGCTAACAAAAAATATGAGCCGGTGATCTACAAAGACGCCGGGCACGGCTTTATACGTTCGGGTGACCCGAGCAATCCAAACTTTCGCGAAGCCGACAAAAAAGCGCGCGACGAAGCTTGGGCACGTTGGAAGAAATTGCTCGCGGAGCTGTGAAACTGGTAGGGACAGCGCGCTGCGCTGTCCGGACGTCTCAGCGCGGCGTCCCTACCGTATAGGAAGCGCTGTTCACTACGAATTGAAAGTTCCGAATCGAAAACGATTACCACACTACGTTCCGCTCTGGGTCGATCCAGGCAAAACGTGTTACTTCATCACGATTTGTTGTACGCCGCGCGGAATCAATCACCTAGCGCACGAGCAAATCGCTGGCGATCTCTTCGAGACGGTCAAGCACCGAAATACAACGGGAATTTGGTACGTTCGCCTCGCGTTAGCCATGCCCGACCATCTGCACCTCCTCATCTGGTTCCCTGAAATTGAAAAACGGGTGCAGATAATTGTGAGCAAGTGGAAGCAGTGGACTGCTAAGACTTTGAAGATCGATTGGCAGCGCGATTTCTTCGAACATCGGCTGCGCAAGGAAGAAAGCCTTCGTGAAAAGGCCGATTAAATCCTCGCAAACCCGGTGCGAGCGGGACTCGTCGAGAAAGCTGAGGATTGGCCCTACGTCTTCATCGCTGAGCCCTGGTAGGGACAGCGCGCTGCGCTGTCCGGACGCCGCAGCGCGGCGTCCCTACCAATTGGATCGCGACGAACTACTTCACGCCTTCCAATTCATCCGCAAGCGCGCCTGCATCATAAACTTTGCGTAACGCTTCGATAATCGCGGCAGAATCTACCGATACAGCACGAGCTTGCGTGTCGGTGTAAATGCAATCGAGCACCAGTGACTGAATGTTGCCGTCGAAAATAATGCCGACGAATTCGTTCGCCTTATTAACGACGGGGCTGCCGCTGTTGCCGCCGATGATGTCCGCGTCGGAAACAAAATCGAAATGCGTTGCTAGATTCAACCTCGACTTCCGATCACTCCAACGTTGAGGCAGATCGAACGGAGCTTTATTGTCGTGTTCGGAGGAACGCTGATACAAACCGGCGAAATCAGTGAACGCCGGAATCTGTTTTCCGTCCTGTTCGTAACCACGCACGGTCCCGTAGGAGAGGCGAAGGGTGAACGTTGCATCTGGATAACTGTTGGTCCCTTCAATGGCAAAACGCGCTTTCGCAATCTCTGAATATGCCTGCTTTTTGATTTCATCCTGGGCATCGTAAATCTTCCGGGCGTCTCGCGCCGGCCGGTCGATCAGGCGAGCCAAATCTAGAATCGGATCGTGCCCAGCCTGCAACGCAGCCGCATCCTTCCCGTAAAGATCTTTACGAACAGCCACGTCCTTGAGTTTTGTGCCAGTCACGAGTTCAACTGCACGCGCATGCGGCGATTTTCCGGCAAGCACTTTCTGAACGAGCGGATCGTTTGCACCAAATTGGGAAGCAAAATCTGTCAGTGAATCACTCAGACGCAAAATCTCATAGTCGTCATAGATTGGCTCGGTCGAAAAGAGTTCCAGCTCCAGGGATTCGCGCGCACTGTCACGAAACGCCGGGATCCGTTCGCCGTTCGGTTTAGCGCGCTCGTCAATCGCGCGAGTCAATAGGCGTGCGTACTTGAAAAGATTGCCAGCAAATGCCTTTGGTCCGCGATAACCAACCGTGACCGGCCGCTCCTGTTCGAGATAGTTGTACAATGGCGCATTTTTCGCGATCTCGGCTTGGGCATGTTTGATTCGGTCGTAAGCAGAGATCGTTGATTTAAATTTGGAATCGCGCGTAATCGCGTCGCGCAACTTTTGCTCGCGCGCTTTGAGTGCCGACCAGATCTGCGGATCAAGCAATCCCGCGAGATAGCCATCGTAGCGTTTGCGATTGTTTTGGTCCCCGAAAAGGTCGTCGCGCGCTTTTCTCGCATTCTCGAATGAGCGCGCGCTGTAAGAAAGTTCCAGCACTTCGCGTCGGTTAAACATACGCAGGACGTATGGCAGGTAGCCATCACGGGTCTCGGTTAGCTCGTCCAACGTGAGTTGCCGATCTGTCTTGCCCGGGCTGCCGCTCACGAAAGTCAGTTCGCCGTCGTTTGGTCCGGTCGGGTTGAACTTGAGGAAGTGATCGATCTTTGCCGGTTGGCCATTTTCGTAAACGCGAAAGAGGCAGATATCGAGATCGTAACGCGGATATTCGAAATTGTCCGGGTCGCCGCCGAAGAACGCCATTTGTTGCTCAGGCGCGAAGACTAACCGCACATCGTCGTAGCGTTTATAGCGGTAAAGGTGGTATGCGCCGCCCTGGTAAAGCGTGACCACATCGGATCGCAGCCCAGTTTTATCTTTGCTTTCTTTTTCGATCGCAGCGATCACGGACTTCCGTGCGGTGGAAGCCTGGTCGCTTGTCATTCCGGGTTTCACGGCGGCACTCACGCGCGCTGTCACATCTTCAATCGACATCAGAACATTGAGCTCGAGATCGGCCGATTTGATTTCGTCAGCCTGCGTTTTCGCATAAAAGCCGTTTCGCAGATAATTGTGCTGCGCGTCACTGATCTTCTGCAATGTGTCGGCTCCGACATGATGGTTTGTGATTACGAGCCCGTTTGCAGAAACGAACGAGCCGCTGCCACCGGAGTTGAATCGGACGCTGGCCTTTTGCAGATGCTCAAGCCATTGCGGCGTCGGCTCGAACTGATATTTGTCCTTGAGCTGTTTCAGTGGCGGCGCATTGAAAAGCCACATCCCTTCGTCGGCTAATGCGGATGTGACCCCTGCCATGGCTAGAACACAAATGGAGCCGAGAAAAATCCTGCGAAATGCGTTCGACATGGGCGGATGATAAGACGCAGGCATAAGAGCGACAACTAGTGCTCTTTTGTTTCGCACAAAGTGCTTTGGGAGTGCGGGGCGTCGTCGCACCGCTTTCGCCAATACAACTTGCGTTCCCAAAGCGACGCGCGGACGCGTCGCACTCCTAAAGCTTCGCAAAAGAGGTAAGTGTCACGAAAGGACTTGAGTTACATTATTCCTATGTTCCGAACAAGACGTCATAAAATTGACCGCCTCGATTTTGTCTTGGCGGGCGCGCAAAAATCTGGAACGACGGCGTTGCATTATTTCTTAAGCAGGCACTCAGACATTACCATGGGTGACCAGCAGGAGATCCATTTTTTCGATAACGACGCGATGTTTGTTTCCGGGACTGATTATGAGCAATTGCACAAACACTATCCGCTGCTTTCTGCATCAACTATCGCCGGTGATTGCACCCCGAGTTACATGTATTACGAGCCAGCAGCAGAACGGATCTGGAAATACAACCCGAAAATCAAACTGCTGATCCTTTTGCGAAATCCGGTCGAGCGCGCTTTCGCCCATTGGAACATGCAACGATTTAGAGGCCGCGAGCCCCTCGATTTTTTTGACGCGGTGCGAGAAGAACAAACTCGCATCGGCGGCGCGCCACCGATTGATGCCCGTCGTTTTGCCTACGTCGATCGTGGATTTTACGGACGACAACTTAAGCGCGTCTTCAAATTCTTTCCGCTCGACCAGGTGAAGGTCGTGAAGTTCGAACAGTTCAGGAACAACCAGCGGGAAACGCTCGCCGGGATTTTTTCGTTTCTTGGCTGCAAACCACCGCGTTCGATGCGTAGCAAAGACAGAAATATTGTGCCGTACGAGCGTGCGATGAACTGGGAGGAGCGGGTTTTCCTTTACAATTTGTTTGCGGAAGACATCGCACAGGTTGAGCAGATGCTGGGCTGGAATTGCTCAGATTGGAAACTGTAGCCGTTTCGCTCTGCGAAATGTGGGGCGGAGGTGGCAAACGCAGCCGCGCCGCCCAAGAGGTCGGCGGCTACAGTAGCTTGAAGCGCGGCCGCTGATTCGGGTCCGCTGCAAGCAGCGCTTTCCAACGAACGATCCGCGCGCCTTGCCATTCAAAAAATGCGCGCAATTCTGGAGTAAAGAACGAAGACCCGTCCTGTCGCCGGTTGAATTCCAAAAGGAGACGTCCGTCAGCCTTGAGAAATCGTGTCCGAATATCGTTAATGAAAAATTCCCAATCGGCAGGTGTCCATTCGAGCCATTGTCCGTTTTTCTCGCGTGCTATTCGGTGGAAGCAAACGCGATGCGCGGTAACGAGATCAAATTGTTTGCCGAGATCGGGCAGAGGCGTCTGTGGATTAATTCGTGCGATGACGCGGCGAACGCCGAAGAACTGAGTTGTGCCGCGGAAAAAAGGTTCATCGTCGGGGTCGAGCCCTAGTCCTTCGTGGCCGAAAAGCCGGCAGAGGTAAAGAAAGTAACCCGGGCCGCAGCCAAGATCGAGAATCTGCAGCGGGGGCGAGCGATCGAGCCAAAGATCTTGCACGCGCTTGACGTTGACGTCGATCCAGTAGGCTGCGTCTTCGTAGGCGTTGATTTTTCGCGCATTAGGTCGGTATGGATAACGCTCGCGCAACCTCTCTAATTCGGCTCGATCAATCGTGGCGAGCATCCGTCGAGAGCTCACCGGGTGCGTCCAGCGACAAGCGTGTTCCCACAGGCTTTGGGCCGCGTCACGGGAAAAGAGTTTTTGAAATTTGCGAGAGAGCCGCACTCGAAAACGATGCAACGAACTGCTCGAGAGACAAGTTTACCGTCGGCTCTACTTAAGGACGGATATCAAGTTGGATAAGGCCAGTCGAACCTTCATGAGTCATAAAGCCACTTGTCCAATCGTTACCGGGATAAAAGTACTGTTCGTAACGCCAGAGCATTTCTAATTTTGCACCCGAAGATTTTTTCCAAAGGATCCGATAATACAAATGGCGCTTCCATGATGGCGAGTGGCCGGTCATGAAGTTGAACTCGAATGGCGTCGGCCAGCTAAGAATGCTCCGACGGATTTCGATGAAAGCATGATCACCTGCCGGCGGCGAAGTAGCGAGGCTCTCTGCTTCTGATCGCGGCAGACCGAAAGCAAAAACTTTTCCGCTGTCGGCCAGACCAAGCTGACCATTTTTCGTCGTGCCGATGCTCGGAGTGGGGCCATTCCTGTCGTTTAGACTTAGCGCCAGATCGTTAATGTGAAGAATGCCACCGGTCCCACTGCCTTCATACACGAGCGACCTGACTCGATTTGAAGCAGTTTCAATCGTCCCAAAACGATCGAGGAAAAGTGAAATCTGGCGTCCGCCAAACATCCAGGTTGCCAATATGGCAATGATAAATGCGATGAGAATTCCAAGCGTGATCAGAATTTTGCGCATCTTCGATTTTGTATTTTATCGCGAATGGACGCGACAAATATGACCAAAAGTGTGTTTAGCCGGCCCGTCGCTGCAAGTCGTTCCAAGCCGCTTGGATGGCAAGCGCCGGATCGAGCATTACCTCTTCCATGATCGGTCTCACTTCATGCACCGCGTTGCGGAGTCTTCGTTCGGTAGACTCATCCGGCTGAGATATGTCAAAGTCGTTAGGCCTAAAGTCTCGGCCGATATCGACGGCGAAAATTTCTACCCACCGTCTAGCCCAAACGTGGCAGGCAAACGCATCATTATCGGGCTGCCATTCTTTCTCAACATGCAAAGCCAGGGCGGTAGTCAGCCCACAGTATCCGGTATCTGCCAGTCTTTTTTCCTGGAGGTATGCAGCTAGTTTCTTCTTGCACCGCTCGGCTTGCAGCCATGTGAGCTGCTTGCCTGGGCTAACGATCGAACGCGATACGCAACGAGCGACGCTAACTGTAAATGGTCCGGCCGACTCGTTGCGGCGGACCGTGGTGTCCGAAAACTGCGATGGGTCGACGCCAATAGCTCGGAGGAACTCTGGCACTACGCCCCGGGTGATGTTTTCTGTAGTGAAGGGGCGCGCAACCAGTTCGGCATCGAACGCGTCAGCCAACTCGATCCAAAGGGAGTATCCGAGGCTCGGGCACCGAGAGCTTTCTTCGACAAAAGCTCCGAATGATTCGGACCGGCGGAAGCCCTTGACCACTTGCGCATAGCGCGAATTAATCAATTGCGATTGGTTGCGGGGAAATAAGACGAGCTTCGGCTCCAGATTGAGCTCTCCGATCCGATCGAAGAATGCCGTGGCATTGTTCCTCTTTTTCAAGAGCGCTTCTAAGACCTCCGAGGAAAGAACCACTGCTTCACACGGCGTCTCAGCAACCGCCCGGGCGAATTGGGCGGCTGCTGATCGTTGATGGTCCGGCACCTCTTCGCCGCAAAGCGTTCTAACGAGTGGGTGGTGTCCGCCGTGAACCGTACCGCTTTCCGGAACGAAATAACCCTGCTTCAGCAACTCGATGCGGTGTTCCTTGAGGAACCACTGGATCGCGCTCGAACCTGTTTTGTGAGGACCGACATGGATATAGCAGACGCGCTTCGCCACGCGGCCAGTATAGTATTTGCGTCAATCAGCGAGCGTTGGGGCCAAGGTCTTTCTTTCGTTGAACATAATGGTCCACCTGTTCTTCGAGAATCTCGAGGGGCAACGCGCCATTCTTCAGAACGGCGTCGTGAAACTCGCGCTGATCAAATTTTTCTCCCAATTCTTTCTCCGCACGAGCGCGCAATTCTTGAATTTTCAGCATACCGATTTTGTAGGCGCACGCTTGGCCGGGGGCGACGATGTAGCGTTCGATTTCTGACTTCACTTCTTGCTCGCCCATGCCGGTTTTCTCGCGCATGTACGCGATTGCTTGTTCGCGGGTCCAGCGCTTTGCATGAATGCCGGTATCAACTACCAATCGCACCGCGCGGAAAAGCTCGTCACGCAAACGCCCGAGGTCTCCAAACGGGTCGTTGTCGTACCACCCCGCCTGTTTTGCCAGCCACTCGCAGTAAAGCGCCCAGGCTTCCATGTACGCAGTAAACGGAATTACTTTCCTAAATTGCGGAACGCCTTTGAGTTCCTCTGCTGTGGAGATCTGCCAATGATGTCCTGGTACGCCTTCGTGATACGCCAGTGTCGGCATGTTCCATTTGGGCACCTCGTTCATGTCGCGGAGGTTCGCGAAGAAAACCCCCGGCCGGGTGCCGTCCATCGCCGGAGGCTGATAGTATGCCCCTGGCGCGGTCGACTCCTTGAACTCCGGGACGCGACGGACCTCAATCTTTGCGCGCGGGGTGGTGAGAAATAACTCTTTCGACGAGCGCGCCGTTGCCTGAGTGATCAACTCCGTGTATCGAGCCAATGCTTCCGCACGGCCGTTGCCATCATTGGGATAGAGAAAACGCGGATCTTTTGCCAGCTTGTCCATGGCTTCGCCAATTGGCTGACCGGCGAAACCGTTTGCGTCGAGAATTGTGCGCATCTGGTCCTCGATTCGCGCCACTTCGCGCAGACCAAGCTCATGGACTTCATCTGGCTTCAGAGTGGTGGTTGTATTTTCGTGGAGGCAATGGGCGTAGTAGGCGTTGCCATCCGGTAGTTTCCACACGCCATCGTCGGTAGTCGTTTTCGGCAGAATTTCGCGGAAATAATCGATAAGTTTTTGATAGGCCGGATAAACTTTTCCAGTCGTTGCGATTTCAACCCGCGCTTGGAGATCTGCGCGTTGTGCTTCGGTCAACTCCGCCATGTTAGCGGCGCGAGTTTTGAACGAGGTTGCCAGAATATTCTGCGAAGCCGGCGTTGCAATAAAATCCGTCATTTCCTTGAGCACTTCCTCAACAACAAAACGCGGCGGCAGAATTTGCCTTTGTTCGCGCACCTTCAGGTTCTCCAGCAATTGATCGAACTTTTTCGGCAGAGCATCGAGTCGCTTCAGGTAATACTCGCAATCCTTGCGATTCAGCAACCGGTGCGTGTTTGCCATGAAAGAGGGAAATTGGTTCTGCACGCCGAAGAGTTGATTGACTGGATAATTGTGCCATTGCCACTTTTCGCCTTCGGCTTGCATTTGCAAAAACCATTCCAGCACGCGCGTGGAAAGTTTTTGTGAAGGCGACTGCCGATCGAGCGGGTACTCACGAAGCTGCGCCAGGTCGCGCTTCCATCTGTCGAATTCGCGCTGTTGATGCGCTGGCGATTCATCGTCGAGCTTTCCATTGTGACCGGTAATACCAAATTGTTCGACCAAGCCCAGCGTCGATAGCAGTTCCGGATGATCGACGACAACTTCGGCGAAAACTTTCTCGTAAAACAAATTGAGACTCCACGGCCGAAAACAGATGAGATTGATCAGGAATACGGCGAGAGCGATCGCGAGTACGGCGATGATTGCCCCGATCCATTTCAGAATGCGCTTCACCATGTAATCACATCAGCGCGGAAACGCATATGATGATATGATGCAGTAATGCACGGCGTTGGATTCAGGAATTCAATTCCTGAGGTTATCGTTTTCGACACTTGAACAGGCTTCTCATCCTTCTGCGAATATGACGCTGGTCAGTTAGCGGTCGTGTCTAAACGAGAGGATCTACTCTTTTGAAATTAAGCCACTCCGTTGCCGCACGTCGTTCCAAGGTGCTTCGACGGCAAGGGCCGGATCCAGCAGGATCTCATGCGCAATTTCCTTCATCTCGTGAATAGCCCGCCGGAGCCGCCTGGCGGTGAACCAGTCTGGCCGGCACATCTCGAAGTCGTTAGGGGTAAACTCTTCGGCAGTATCGGCAGCAAAGATCTCGGCCCATGGTCTGCCCCAGATTCGTTGGGCAAACGAATCATTATTCGAGCGCAATTGTTGTTCGATACGTCTCGCCAAGGCGGTAGTCAGCCCGCAGTACCCCGTATCCGCTAATCCCTTTTCCTCAAGATAAGCCGTCAGTTTCTTTTTACATCGCTCCGCCTGAAGCCAGGTAAGCCGCTTGTCGGTCTCACCGATCGAGCGCAATACGTCGCGCGCTACGCTTACGGTGAACGGCCCGGCCGCTTCATTCCGCCGGATCTGGCCATCTTGGAATTGCGATGAGTTCATGGCGATGCTCCGGAGAAACTCTGGTATCACGCCACGTGCGATGGTTTTTTTTGTAAAAGGTCGAGCAATCAGTTCGGCGTCGTAAGCGCCTGCCAACTCGAGCCAACGCGAAAATTTGGCGCCAACCGACTGAACGAAGCGCAAGGGTTGGAATGGGTCCGACCGGCGGAAGCTCTTGACCGAACTGGAATAGCTCGAGTTAATCCATTGAGGCTGGTTGCGCGGGAACAAAATGAGCTTCGGTTCGAGGCTCAGTTCTCCAATTCGGCTGAAGAATACATCCGCATGTTTTCGGCTTCGCAGGATTCCTTCCAAAGACTCCGAAGAAATAACGATTGCTTCAGAGGGCGTCTCAACGAGTGCCCGGATGGACTTAGCGACCAGCGGCTCTCGGTGCTCGCCCAGCTCCAGTCCACACAGCTTCTCAACCAGCGCATAGTGCGCGCCGCGCTTTGTCTCGCTCTCTGGCACGAAATAGCCGTGCTTCAGTAGCTCCTCGCGATTTTCTTGCAGGAACCACTGAATCGACGTTGTACCCGTCTTGTGCGGACCGACGTGGATGTAGCACACGCGCTTGCGCATGTGCCAAGTATAGTGTGGAAGATCAGGTGAGGCGAGCGGTCGACGTTTTGATAGAAGCGAAAGCTCGCGCGGACCGTGAAAAATAGCTATAGGCCAGGTAATGGGTAACGCAGCAGAGCACATCGACAAACCCGAACCGCGGGGTCAGGCGTTGCTCGCGTTCCTGGCGATCGGCGCAATTTACCTGGCGTTGCCTCGGGATCTCGTTATTGGGCCAATTTGGCTGTTGCCGACGGTGATTGTCGTTTTGCTCGTGCCAACGGTGGTGAGCCATCGCGTCGGTAGACGTTCGCTTAATCGCACCCTCGGATTAATTATCAATGGAATCACAACGGTGGCGCTGATCGGCTCTGTGATTCTGCTCGTGCGTTTCCTGCCTACACATCGCGAATCGCCATTGCAGCTGCTGCGCTCGGGCGGTTTACTTTGGCTGACAAATGTGATCGTCTTCGCTCTCTGGTACTGGCGGTTGGACGGCGGCGGTCCTACCTTGCGTCACGAGCAAAAGAAATTTGGCAGCACGAGTTTCCTTTTTCCGCAGATGCAAATCCCCCATGACGAGCGCACCCAATTTGCGTGCGCACGCTGGCGGCCACGGTTCATCGATTATCTATTCGTCGCTTTCACGCAGAGTTCCACGTTCGGCCCGACCGACGCGCCGCTGCTCGCGCGCTGGGCGAAGATTCTCGCGATGATCCAGATTTTCATTTCGCTAAGCATTGTCGTTTTGCTGATCTCGGGCGCCGTGGGCGCAATCTGAGTGGCGCAAGTTTTTAATCTGCACATTCGGCGATTGGTTTGCCATCGTCTTCAGAGAAGCCGATCCACCTTTCGCTGCTAGAAGGTGGAACGTATTTTCCCTTGGCTCGCCGTAGCTGTGCGAAGGTGGCTCAACGCGTTGCCAATAAAATGCGGTTTTGCCGCCTAACCTTTTGCGCGGACCGTCTTACTTGCCGATGAGAATCAAAATCCCTGCCAGCAGCGCCAGAATTCCGGTGACGATTGCAGGGATGGCAACGTGAACGAGAGCCATGATCCCGACGAGAATGAGGTAGATGGCAAGGAGAAGCATTCCGAGATTTTTTGTGATCATCATGCGATTGTTTTGAGTGAATCGCGTCGCCTTTGCACGCG